>Ga0137403_10003162_pt1 | contig 19878 bp, 13 predicted proteins | sample CZOMad2_1_16fung_FD_122057 | JGI IMG/M metagenome (GOLD analysis project Ga0137403, IMG submission 122057) | Vadose zone soil fungal communities from Angelo Coast Range Reserve, California, USA - CZOMad2_1_16fungal (Hybrid Assembly) | ecosystem: Environmental > Terrestrial > Soil > Vadose zone...
CCAATTTGCGCCTAGCCGATTCCCCGACGTACACTCGCTTGATACCGAAACGAGGGCCAACTCTTCATGCTGATTGTCATGCAATCTCACGCTACCGAGGCGCAAATCCGCGCCGTCTGCGACCGGATCGAATCCCTGGGTTTGAAAGCCCACCCGATTCCCGGCTCGCTGCGCACGGCCATCGGCATCACCGGCAACAAGGGCTCGATTGATTTGGGCGTGCTGGAATCGATGTCCGGCGTGGTGGAATGCATTCCGGTCAGCAAACCGTACAAGCTGGTCAGCCGCGATGCAAAGGAAGAAGACACCGTTCTCAAAATTCCGACGCCATCGGGCGATGTCCTCGTCGGCGGAAAGCACATCGCTCTCGTAGCCGGGCCCTGCGCGGTGGAGTCGGAAGAACAGTGCATGGCCGTTGGCGCGCGGCTCAAAGCCACCGGCGTTCGTCTGTTCCGTGGCGGCGCCTACAAGCCGCGCACTTCCCCATACAGTTTTCAAGGTCTCGGCGAAGAAGGATTAAAAATTCTCGCAAGAGTCCGCGCAAAATTCGGCTTCGGAATCATCACGGAAGCGATCGACAACGAATCCCTCGACCTCGTGGAAGAATACGCCGACGTAATTCAAATCGGCGCGCGGAACATGCAGAATTTTTCTTTGCTGAAGCGGGCTGGACGTGCAAAGAAGCCGGTGTTGCTCAAACGCGGCATGTCCGCAACTCTCGACGAATTCCTCATGGCCGCCGAATATATTCTGAGTGAAGGCAATTACAACGTCATGCTCTGCGAGCGCGGCGTGCGCACCTTCTCCGACTTTTCCCGCAACACGCTCGACCTCGCTGTCGTGCCCGCCGTAAAAAAGCGCAGCCACTTGCCGATCCTTGTGGACCCAAGCCATGGCACCGGGAAACGCCACAAGGTGCTTCCCCTCTCCCGTGCCGCGGTCGCGGTCGGCGCAGATGGATTGCTTGTGGAAGTGCACCACGACCCGGAGAAAGCGCTTTCGGACGGCATGCAGTCGATCTTGCCCGAGGAGTTCGCGGAACTTACGGCGGAAGTGAAGCAGATCGCCGGAGTTCTTCACCGCATCGTGAACTGACCTCCCTAACATGAATCGCGTTTCCAAATTTCGCGTTGCTTTTCTTTTGCTCGCGCTGTCCGTCGCCGGGTTGGTCGTCGTTGTGCGCGAACATCGCCCGTCGTTTCTGCGGCCGGACTTGCACAGTAACGCGTATGTCACCACGGCAGGCGGCCTGGTTGCTGTGGTCGATCTGGTGAAAAACTCGACGATCGCGCGCGTGTCCGTCGGGCCCGACGCTTCCGATCTACGCGCCCACCCCAGCCTCAAGGAAATTTGGGGCGTCAGTCCTGCCGGCGGATATGTGTGGGTTCTGGACGCCTCAAATAATCAGGTCAAAACAAAAATTTCAATCGGCGGTTCGCCGTATTCGATCGAATTCTCTCGGAACGCCAAGCTCGCGTACATAACGTCGACGACCGGCAATTCTCTTCTGGCGATCGACTGCTCAACGAAGCAGGTCGTCGCGCGTGCCTCGACCGGAAGCCAACCAGTGGCCGCGCGCGTAACTCCTGACGGGAAGTCTGTGCTGGTCGTAAACCATCGCGACTCCACGCTTACCATTCACGATTCGCGCACGCTGATGCTGCAAGCGGCAGTGCCGGTGATTTCCGCGCCGGACGACGTAGCTATTCTTCCTGACGGCGCGATTGCGTTTGTGATGAGCCGTTCAAACAACAAGCTGTCGGTCGTCGATCTCAAGCGAGGCGTGCCGTTGGCTAATCTGGAATTGGCCGGCAACCCATCGCAAATGATTTTAAAGCCGGATGGCGGCGAGTTATACGTTCTGTCGCCCGAATCGCACGGGCTGCAAGCGATTAACACCTGGACGCACGAGGTAGGTGATTACGTTGTCCTCGGTTCTGCTCCGACGCGAGCGGCTCTACTCGGCGAAACGGGCACTTTATTCGTTTCCGATGCGGTGGCCGGAACCGTCGCCCAGTTGGACATTGTAAATCGCAGACTCAGTCGAGACGGGCCGGTACCGGCGGGCCAGTCTCCCGGTGCGCTCTGTTTCGATCCCGGCGAAAAACCCCGCCTGCTTCTTGTGCTGAGCGAAGCGTCGGGCTACCTGAGCGTCGTGCGAATCAGCTCGGATCGGGCGACGGCACTGCTTACGATGATTCCGGTGGGCGAGAGCCCACGAGAGATCGTGACGAAGATGTTCTAAGTTTCCTGGCTTAATTTGCTTAGATCGGCGGTTCAATCGGCCACGCGGAATTTTCTTCGCCCAAATTCACATCGAGATAGCCCTCGGCCGGAAGCACATCGACCGGCAGGCCTTCGTGCCAAAGGGCCACGCCAACGCGCAACTTATGTACGCCCCGCGTCTGGATGATCTCCTTCTTGACCGCAACTTCAAGAATTCGGTCGAAGGCGACCTCCGCCGCTTGCGCTGGGCCGAGGAGACAAATCCGCGCCTGCTCGATCGAAAATTCCACGAGTTTGCCACCGTCCAGCTTAGCGACGATCAGGACTTCGTCGGCGGCCTGGATCGTGATGCGAAATTCGAGTTTGCCCAATTCCGTCAGCGCGTCGGGAAACGGATCCAAGCGCAAACAGAATCGATCTTCTTCAAAGCCATAATGCAATTCGCGCAGATGGAAAACTCGCCCATGCATCGCGCCGCTTCGCCGTTCCGGCGAGTAGAGGCCGGCGCCCAGCCATTCAAAATAAGACGATTCCCTGCCGTCAACTTTTATCTTTACCATCTCGGAAGGAGGCAAGTGCAGCGCTCGCTCGGGCAATTTCTTGATTGGCTTCGCCAAATCGTCCGGCGCATCGAGCCCGAGTGCGACATAAATTCCCGTCAGATGCTTGCGGTAAAGCGCGTCAAATTCGGCGTCGTTTGCCGTACTGTGTTCGGGACCGTACCACCAGCACCAGTCGCTTCCTTCGCCGGCGAGTAGCGACTCCTTTGCTTTGGCCAAAGCCTCCGCACTGGGTGCGCCCGGGCGGCCTTCCTGATGCGCAATCTCTGCTTTGCCAAAAGCCTCGCGAGCATCCCACAAAAGTTCCCACGCCGCGACGTCTTCCGAGCTTCCAATCCACACGTCAAAGTTGGCGTTAATCCACGACGCGGGGAAGATGCCGTTGTTTTGCGGAATTTGACCGGCCGCGGCAATCGCTTCGCTCACGGTCATCGCCGTGAAATCAGGATCGTTTTGAATTCTGCCGTAAAACTCCCGCAAGAATTCTCGGCCGTTTCCGGGGTAATACTCCCAGGCATTTTCGCCGTCGACGAATAAGCAAATCGTCAACGGACCGTCGCTGGAAACACGTTCGCCCAAAAAGCGCAGCCTGCCGTGAAGATCGGAAGCAGCGGCCTTTGCATCCATGCGGCTATAGACGAACGCAATGAGGTCCGAGAGATGATGGTCGCGGAAAAACCCGGTGATGCTCTGCCCACCGATCGGGAACTTCCACGGCCGATAGAGTCGTTCCGCATTCGCAGGCAATCCGCTGGCCTCCCGAAAAAAACCGACATTCAACGTTCGCCCCAGGACGCCTTCGTCGGTCCCGAACCACTTGAATCCTTCTTCGGCGGCGATGGCAAGCGTCTGGTCCGATACGGAACCTTCCGACGGCCATAGGCCGTTGGGCGGCGCGCCGAATACGCGCTCGTGATATTCCCGCGCCCGACGCAGTTGTTCCCGCGCATCCTCCGGACGGCGATAAGCCCGACGAGGCAACGGCGTCGCAGGGTTCGCGACTCGCGCGATGTCTGAATCACAGATCAACGGGAGAATCGGATGATAAAACGGCGTAGTGCTCAGTTCGATTTGCCCGCGAGCAGCCGCTTCTTTGTAAATCGGCAACACGAGTTTCAAAAACTCGAGCTGTTTCGCTTTCAGGATATTCTTATCCGCTTCGGAGAAATTTTTGCCGCGCGCCGAAAGCCGATTCACATCGGGGTCGCGCGCAATCCACTCTTCTTCCATCCATGCGAGTTGAGAGAGCAATTGCAGGTCCCGCCAATCGCGCGGCGTGAAGGTGACGATTGCCTGCGCGCCGCCCGCCGGCCGCGACCATTCGAACAGCTCGCCGAACCTCGGCCATCGGGACAGAAAACGCTCGTGATTTACCTGAAAGGCGCGAGAGAGGATCTCGCTTTTATCCTCGCGGGTGAGTTGCTCCGCATTCTTGAACGCCAGATCAAACCACGGCTCATGGAACGTGCCGCTCGCATACTCTTCCAACTGCAAACCGAGCGACGGCACCACGTTGAACGTCGCGTGAAACCGCGGGAATTCTTCAAGAATCTTGACCATGCCCCAGTAATCCTTGAGCGCGTGCAATCGCGTCCATGGCAGAACGTAGCGGCCAGTCTCGGGATCGCGATACTGCGGCTGGTGCATGTGCCACAGAACAACCAGATGAATCTTATTCATCGTGCGCACCGCGCCGGTTGGTGCGCACGCGGCATGCTACACTTTGCCTTCCTCTCATGCGCATCCTGGATCGCTACATCGTCCGCGAGATTTTTCGTCATGCGCTCCTTGGCCTCGTTGTCTTCACGTTTGTTTTCTTCGTTCCTCAACTTGTGCGCCTGATGGAGTTGCTTGTCCGCCACGCAGGGTCCGGCGGCCAGCTTGTAAAGCTCTTCGCGTGTCTTTTCCCCAGCGTGCTGATTTTCACGGTGCCCATGGCGATTCTGGTCGGTGTGCTTTTGGGCCTTGGCCGAATGTCGGCCGACAGCGAAATCATCGCGCTCACGGCTCTGGGCATCGGCCGGCGACGCATTTTGCTGCCGGTCGCGGTCCTCGCGCTGACGGGCGTGCTCATCACGGCTGCGATGACTCTCTGGGCCGGCCCGCTCGCTTTGCGTACGTTCCGCTCCATTGAAGCCGACCTAATCGCCAATCAGGTTTCCTTTCAAGTGCAACCGCGTGTTTTCGACGAGCGTTTCCCCAACACAGTACTTTACGTCAACGACGTCTCCGCGAGCGGGACGAAATGGAACGGCGTGTTTCTGGCGGAAACCCGGGACGGCGACAATTCGCAACTCACCCTGGCGGAAAACGCGATTGTAATTGCCGAACCGCAGCAGGGCAAGCTGGAGCTGCACCTCCAAGGCGGCGCGACGCACGAATTCAATCGCCAGGATCCCAACCATTACTCCGTGACGCAGTTCGGTCAGAGCGACTTGCCAATCGAAGTGACCGGCCTGCTGCCGTTGAAGCAGCGTGCCTTGTCGAACCAGGAACGTTCGGTTGGCCAATTATGGTCGGACCAAAGCGCGACGTGGCGGGAAGCACGAGTCGAACTCCATAAGCGCATCGCCTTCCCGTTTGCTTGCTTGTTCTTTGCACTAGTCGCAGTTCCGCTCGGCTCGCAACCTCGGCGCGGAGGGCGTGCCGCCGGCACGCTGCTCGCGGTGCTTTTAATCGCGTCGTACTACCTGCTATTTATTTTTGGCGCTAGTTTGGGGCGCCACGGTACGTTGCCCGTCTCGGCGGGAATCTGGATTGCCAACCTGACGCTTGGCGTTCTGGGATTGATCCTGCTTCCCCGCATGGAGCAACTCCGCGGCGATAGCATCTGGCTTTCCACATTTGCACGCTGGCGGAGTTGGGCGCGGCTACTTCGCCGCCGCAAAGCGGCACGTTCGCGCGAAGTGGCAGCCACGCGCGCGCAAAACGGAGATCGCGAAATCGAAATGCAATACCAGCAGAGCAACAGCTTTCCGCGGCTCATGGATTTGTACATTCTGCGCCGGTTCCTCTCTTACTTCCTGCTCTTGATGGTGACGTTCATTTTTCTATTTGAGACGTTCACGTTTTTCGAGCTTCTTGACGACATCGCCCGCCACGGAATTCCATTTCTTATCGTCGTAAAGTACTTCAGCTATCTCGCGCCGTATCTCTCGTATCAACTAGCCCCGCTTGCTGCGCTTGTGGCGGTACTCGTGACGCTGGGCGTGATGAGCAAGAACAACGAAGTGGTCGCCTGCAAAGCGAGCGGCATCAGCCTGTATCGCCTTGCCGTGCCGTTGTTGCTTGTTGGCATGGCACTGGCCGTCGTGATGGTCGTACTCGACGACACCTATTTGCCGTACGCGAACCAGCGCCAGGACGCACTGCGAAACCAAATTAAGGGCCGCCCCGCGCAGACCTATACGCGGCCGCAGCGTTGGATATTTGGAGAGAATTCGAAAATTTATAACTATGACCTGTTTGACCCCGTACAAAATCTGTTCGGTGGACTCTCCGTCATCGAGTTGGATCCGGCGTTTCATGTAAAGCGCCGTGTCTACGCATCCCGCGCGCGTTGGTCAGAACAACAGAGCAACTGGATTCTGGAAAACGGCTGGATCCGCGATTTTTCCGACGGCAGAATTGCCAATTACCAGCCGTTCGGAGCAACGACCCTTGCGGAACTGAAGGAGCCGCCCGTCTATTTCAACCGGCAGGTTCTGCAAGCGTTTCAGATGAGCTGGGAAGAGCTTCGCGAATACATTTATGGATTGCAGCATGCGGGATTTGACGTATCGGCGCTGCGCGTCCAGTGGCACAAGAAACTGGCTTACCCGCTGATCGCGCCCATCAGCATGCTACTCGCGATTCCCTTTGCGCTGCTGGTTGGAATGCGCGGGGCTCTCGGCGGTGTCGCGTTGGGCGTTGCAATCGCAATCACTTACTGGGCGAATTCAGCGCTGCTGGAGGCGATGGGCGGCGTTGGGCAACTGCCCCCGTTGCTCGCGAGCTGGTCTCCCGACTTGATTTTTCTTTTCTTCGGCATGTATTTCTTCTTCAAAATGCCGACGTAGCGCGATCATCCCTTTTCTTTTTCACCCTGCTGCAGCTTCCAGACGATTTTGTGCAGCATGCCGAGAAGAACTTCGGCGTCCGCCTCTTCCAACGTCATCCTGCGAATCATCCGGCGCAGTTTTTCTTCGGCCAGTTGTCCGGTCTTCGGATTGATGTACTCGCTCGAACGCAAAGCGGCCAGGAGCGTCACAGTGATTCGCTCAACGACCTCCAGGGTTGCTGGATTCCCTTGAGCCAGGGCTAGCGTTTTCACTTCTTTGGCCCGGACGAGTTCATAAAGGCAAACCGCCACCGCCTGTCCGAGATTCATGGACTGATGCTCTTCGCGCGTCGGGATATGCAGAACCCAGTGGCAATGGCTGAGCGCGTCGTTCGAAAGGCCCCACTTTTCCGAACCAAAAAGGATTGCAACGGGAGAACGCACTAACTTGGCGCGGATGGACCTCGCGCCCGAGACCAGGACTTTTACGGGCTGCTGTAAATCGCGGTGACCGATAGCGGTTGTGCCAACGACCCAAGCGCTGTCGCCGACCGCGTCCGCAATGTTATTGAATTCCCCGGCAGCCGCCAATACCGGCGAAGCGCCAACTGCGGATTTTGCGTCCCGGAAGGCCACCTCGTAAGGATTAACGACCCGAAGGTCGTTCACACCGAAGTTGCTCATGGCTCGCGCCACTGCGCCAATGTTCAAGGGATTGCGCGGAGCTACCAGCACCACGCGGAGGTCGTTCAAGGAATAGGGCATCGGGAAAGAGTGTAAAGCATGAGGCGAGCGAGGTTTTGCCAAAAGAGCGAATTAAAGTAAAACTTGAAGTTTGATTTAAAGAAAATGGAAGCCGCTGGTGACGACTTAAACGCAGCCACCAGCGGCTTCAAGTAATACTTGAAATAGACTTTCCGGCGTTTGCTTACTTCTTTTTCTTTGTTTGCTTCGCCTGTTCCTCTTCGACCATCGCTTGTGCGGCAGCGAGACGCGCAACTGGCACTCGGAACGGCGAACAACTCACGTACGTGAGGCCGATGCGATGGCAGAACTTCACGCTGTCTGGATCTCCGCCATGTTCGCCGCAGATACCGAGCTTGATGTCCGGGCGAGTCTTTCGGCCCTTTGCGACGGCCATTTCCATCAACTGGCCCACGCCGGACTGATCAACGGTCGCAAACGGGTTCTTCTTGACGATTTCCAGTTCCTGATAGGGACCGAGGAAGGAGCCAGAGTCATCGCGGCTCATGCCCAGCGTCGTCTGTGTGAGGTCATTGGTTCCGAAGCTGAAAAATTCCGCCGATTGAGCAATCTCGTCCGCGGTGAGTGCTCCGCGTGGTACTTCGATCATGGTGCCCACGAGATAGTCCAGCTTGACCTTCTTCTCTTTCATGACGTCCGCGGCAACCCGATGGACGACTTCGACCTGGAGGTCGAGCTCCTTCTTGAAGCCGACCAGTGGAATCATGATTTCGGGATGCACTTTGATTCCCTGCTTTTGAACTTCCGCAGCGGCTTCGAACACGGCGCGGGACTGCATTTCGGAAATTTCCGAATAGACGATTCCCAGACGGCAGCCGCGGAAACCGAGCATCGGGTTGAATTCATGTAATTCTTGAACTCTCTTCTTGATCTTTTCCGCGGGCACGCCCATTTTCTTTGCAAGGTCGCCCTGTTCCGCACCCTCGTGTGGAAGAAATTCATGCAGCGGCGGGTCGAGGAAACGGATCGTAGCCGGACGTCCCGCCAGCTCCTTGAACATGCCGATGAAATCTTCGCGCTGATACGGGAGGATTTTTGCGAGCGCTTCCTGCCGGTGCTCTTTGGTATCGGCAAGAATCATCTCGCGCATCGAGTCAATGCGGTTGCCTTCAAAGAACATGTGCTCGGTGCGGCAAAGGCCGATGCCATTCGCACCGAACGCCACCGCGTGCGCGGTCTGTTCCGGAGTGTCAGCGTTGGTACGCACGCTCATGCGCGTGGCTTTGGCGCACCAGTCCATGAGCTTCTTGAAGTTTTGATAGGTCGGGCTCTTGCCGGCGTCGAGCGACTTTTCAATAAGCACCTGAACGATTTCCGAGGCGGCCGTGGGAATTTGACCGGCATACACTTCGCCAGCGGTGCCGTTTATGGAAAGATAGTCGCCTTCTTTGTAGGTAGCGCCATCGACGCTCATCGTTTTGGCGGCATAGTCAATTTGCAATGCAGCGGCGCCGCAGACGCAAACTTTGCCCATCTGACGAGCGACGAGAGCCGCGTGCGAACTGACTCCTCCTTTCGCCGTGAGGATGCCCTCCGCGGCGATCATGCCGCGCAAATCTTCGGGCGAAGTTTCGTTGCGGACCAGCAGCACCTTCTCTCCGCGTTCGGCAGCCTGGACCGCGCGATCGGCGTTCATATACATACGGCCCGTCGCCGCGCCTGGACCTGCAGGCAAGCCCTTTGCGATGATCTTTGCCGCTGCGACGGCCTTGCGATCGAACACCGGAGCCAGCACCTGATCCAATTGGTCGGCGGGCACGCGGCGGATGGCGGTTTTCCAGTCGATGAGTTTTTCTTTTTCCATGTCGACGGCGAAGCGAACGGCGGCGAGGCCGGTCCGTTTGCCGTTGCGCGTCTGCAACATGAAGACTTTGTTCTCTTGAATCGTGAACTCGAAGTCCTGGACATCCTTAAAGTGTTTCTCGAGCTTTGTGCGAATGCCTTCCAGCTCTTTGAAGGCAGCTGGCATGTAGTTCTTGAGATTGGCGACCGGTTCGGGAGTGCGCACGCCGGCGACGACATCTTCGCCTTGCGCGTTGATCAAAAATTCGCCGTAGAAAACTTTTTCGCCCGTAGCCGGGTCGCGCGTAAATGCGACGCCTGATCCCGACTTGTCGCCAGTGTTGCCGTAAACCATCGCTTGCACGTTCACCGCGGTGCCCCACTCGGAGGGAATGTTGTACTTGCGGCGATAGACAATCGCGCGGTCGTTCATCCAGGAACCGAACACCGCACCGACCGCGCCCCAAAGTTGCTTCCAGATATCCTGCGGAAATTCGGACCCTGTGCGTTCCTTGATTAGCTTCTTGAAGCGAACGACCATCTCCTGAAGATCGGCCACGGTCAGTTTCGGGTCGTCAATTTCGGTGTGATATCGCTCGTGTTTGAGCGCGTGAATAACAACTTCGAACGGCTCATGATCTTCGTCGGCGCGCTTTTGCACGCCCATCACGACGTCGCCGTACATTTGGATGAAGCGGCGATAACAATCCCAGGCAAAGCGTTCGTTCTTCGTCGCGCGAGCGAGGGTGACGACCGTTTCGTCGTTAAGCCCGAGATTTAAAATGGTGTCCATCATCCCCGGCATGGAATCGCGAGCGCCAGAACGGACAGAGACGAGCATTGGCATCTTGGCTTTGTCGCCGAACTTCGTCCCCATTATTTTTTCGACCTTGGCAACGGCCGCCTTAACCTCTGCGTCGAGGACCTTCGGATAGGACTTCTTGTTGCCGTAGTAGTAGGTGCAGACCTCCGTGGTGATGGTGAAGCCTGGAGGAACGGGGAGCCCGATGCGGCTCATTTCGGCAAGGCCTGAGCCTTTGCCTCCGAGGAGAGCGCGCCAGGAACCCTCGCCTTCTGCTTTACCTGCACCGAATGAATAGACCCATTTCGTCACTGTATGCCTCTCATGCGTTTTGGAGTGTGATGCGTGAAATTTTTGTCGCGTCGTCGAACAAAACAATTTGCGCGCTGTTTACAAAACGTCGGCGTGCCGGCGTCGTTGCGAAAAAACCATCAATTTCATTGTTAAAGTAACACTTCATGTTTTCTAATTCTTGCTTTCGCCGCCTAGTTCAGAAAAATCCGCGATGGTGGAGAACTCTCGAAGCAATTCGCTCAGCAGCGCCAGCCGATTGCGCTTCACCGCCTCGTTCTCGGCCATTACCATTACCTGTTCAAAGAACTTGTCCACCTCGGGCCGCATTGCCGCGATTACTTCCAGCGCCTCTTTGTAGTGCCCCGCTCGTTTCTGGTCTTCCACCTTGGGAGCCGCTTTGCGCATCGTCGAGAAAAGGGTGCGCTCAGCGTCGCCCTCGAACAGATCGGTCTGTACGTGCACGCCCTCAGCTTGCTTTCCGGCTTTCTCCAGGATCTTCCGGATTCGCTTGAACGACACCGTCAACGGTTCAAAGTTTTTCGTTTTGCGGATCGCCCGCAGCGCGTCGAGCCGCTTTCGCGCATCCACCAAGTCGTCAGCGCCGGCGCGAAAGACCGCGTTCACTTCGTCGTAGCCAAAGCCGTCCTTCTCGCGGAAAACGTAGCGCGCCCGGTCGCGCAAGAACTCCAGTATCTGCGCTTCCTGCTCAGCCGTGACGGACTTCTTCGGCGCATGCGTCAGCAGAATCTTCAGCCCTTGGCTGACAGCCAGCGACAGCGAAAGCGGCAGCTTCTTCTCCAGGACGATCTTGACAATGCCCAGCGCGGCGCGGCGCAACGCAAAGGGATCGCTCGATCCACTCGGCACCACGCCCACTGCAAAACATCCGACCACCGAATCCAGCTTGTCAGCGATTGCGACCGCACAGCCTGTTAAATTGCGCGGCACCGGATCGTCGAGTCCAACGGGCCGGTAATGATCGTAAACGGCGTCGGCAACCTCTTGCGGTTCCCCCTGCGCCTTAGCGTAAAGCCCGCCGACGATTCCCTGTAGCTCGGTAAATTCTCGAACCATCTCGGTCGCCAGATCGCACTTGGCAAGTTCGGCTGCGCGATCGGCTTCCGCTACGTGTGCTTGCGCCAGACCGAGGTTGAACCATTGGTCCGAAAGCCACCGAGCAATCGTGCGCACTCGTTCGACCTTGTCGCGATAACTGCCGAGCCGCGATTCGTACGTAACGCGTTCCAGCTTGGGCAAATAGTCGGCGAGCCGACATTTCTGGTCGGACTCCCAGAAAAACCGCGCATCGGCAAAACGCGCTCGCAGGACCTTCTCATGACCAATCCGGGTCAGCCCCTTCGGGTCTTTGTCCAGGTTGATCACCGCGAGAAAGTTCGGCGCCAATTCCCCGCCGCGCTTCTCCACCGCAAAATACTTTTGGTGCCCGCGCATGACTGTAATCAAAATCTCGTCGGGCAATGACAAAAACGCCGGGTCGAACTTCCCCTCGATGACGGTCGGGTACTCGTTCAGGTAGCTGACCAGCTTCAAGAGTTCGGCATCCTCGTGAACTTTGTAGCTTCCCTTCCTGGCGAGCGCGCCAAGTTCTTTCTCGACTTTCTCCTTGCGTGCTGCCGCCCGAACGATCACGCCGTTCGAGCGCAATTTTTTTTCGTAGTCGGCGAAGTCCTTGACCCGAATCTTCGCCGCACCCAGGAACCGGTGCCCCGCAGTCTCTGTGCCGCCGGTCAATCCAGCAAAAGAAAACTTCAAGGGCTTGCCGTCGAAGATTCCGACGAGCCATCGCACCGGCCGAATGAAGCGCGCACCGCTAAGTCCGGTCCACGTCATCGTCTTCGGCCAATAGAGATCGCGGATCACGCGCGGCAGAATCTCGCAGAGGATCTGTTCGGCTGTACGTCCGCGGCGAACCTGCTTCGCGGCAACGTACTCCCCCTTCGGCGTCTGGACAAAATAAACGTCGTGCAAGCCGATGCCTTGCTTCTCCGCGAAGCTGACGGCTGCACGTGTCGGCGCGCCGACAGCGTCGTACGCCACAGACTTGGGCGGCCCGGTGACCTCGCTCACTACATCCGCCTGTTTGGTTCGGATTCCCCGTACCCACGCTGCCAGCCGGCGCGGCCCGGCAAACGATTCCACGGTGACGCCGTCCGCCAAATTCTCAGCGGTCAGCGACTTCTCAATTCCGGTTCTCAGGTCTTCTTCAGCCCGCGGCAGCATCCCCGCCGGAATCTCTTCGCAGCCGATCTCGATCAGCAACTCGGCGCGCCGCTCCTCCGGCTTTTTCTCCTGAGCCTTCATGCGCGCACCCCGGATTCCTTGGCTCCGCCGATTTGCTCCAGATAGGCTTGCGCCGTCCGGCAAGCCACCGCGCGCACGCGTGCCATCAATGTGGCCCGCTCCGTCGTGGAGATAACCCCTCTCGCGTCCATCAGGTTAAAAAGATGCGAGCACTTCAAGCAATGGTCATACGCGGCGAGCAAGGGATAACGCACGCGATCTTTTTCCTGGGCCTTCGGCCATCCATCCAACAGTTCCTTCGCCTGCTTCTCGTGCAAATCAAACTCGGAGCGAATCGCTTTCGCATCGCTTCGGTCGAAGCTGTACTCCGAGAATTGCCGCTCCTCCGCCAACCGAATATCTCCGTAAGACTTGTCGGCGGACCATCGGAGGTCGTAAACACTCTCCACGCCTTGCAGGAAGGCGCAGATGCGCTCAAGCCCGTACGTCAACTCCACGGAGATGGGGTCCAGGTCCACTCCCCCGCTCTGCTGAAAATACGTGAACTGCGTGATCTCCAGCCCGTCCAGCAGAACCTGCCAGCCAATCCCCCACGCACCCAGCGTCGGAGATTCCCAATTGTCTTCCTCGAAGCGAATGTCGTGCTCTTTCAGATTCAGGCCAATCGCCGCGAGGCTCTTCAAATAAACGTCCTGCACGTCCGCAGGCGACGGCTTGAGGATTACCTGAAACTGGGAGTGCTTGTACAAACGGTTCGGGTTCTCGCCATAGCGACCGTCGGCGGGCCGACGACTCGGCTGCACGTAAGCGACGCGATACGCGCTCGGCCCCAGCACGCGCAGAAATGTTTCGGGGTGCATCGTGCCCGCGCCTACTTCCGTGTCGTACGGCTGTTGCAGGACGCATCCCTGCTTCACCCAGAAATGCGAGAGCGTCAGAATCAAATCCTGGAAAGTGAGCCCTTGCGGCCTTTTCTCAAGTTTTACTTTAACTTTCAATTCGTCTCCAACATTTCGCGTGAAAACAATTTTCGCTCGGTATGCAACTCAATCCAGTTCAGCATCGCGTCTCGAAACTCTCGCAGCGCAGCTTGCTCCTCCGCCCGCACAGAAATCCCTTCCAGCTTGCCGCTGAATCGCCCCGCGAATTCCCTGCCCGGCACATTGATCGGCATCATCCCGGGCTTGCGGCAATCGCCACAATGCAGCCCATCGAACAGAGCCGACTGATACGCCGCCGCATCGCCGAACTTCTTGCCGCAGACAATGCAGCGATCCATCGGCGGGAGCCATCCACCAAGCTTGAGCGTCCAGTAGGCGAAGTACGCCAGGGGCAGAGTCCATTCGGCGCGCCGCTCAATCTCTCTGGCTGTCAGGAGAAGCAGCCGGAACATCGGTTCGGCCACTTCCTGCTCCGGCAAAACCCGCTCTGAAATCTCGCTAACGACCGCCAGGCCGGTGCTAAGTCCGTAGTCCGCCTGTGCCTTATGGAACGACTCCAACAGTTCGCACTGCTGAATCCTCACCAGGTCCCGCGTCTCTTTCTCGACGTACCAAATCTTGACATGCGAGAGAAGTTCCAGCGACGACCCGTACCGGTTTTTCAGCCTCCGCGCACCTCCAGCCACTCCGCGGATGCGACCGGACGTGCGACCGAAGAAACTGACCAGGCGATCTGCTTCGCCCAGCGGGAACGTCTTCAGAATGATGGCTTCTGTTTCCCGGGCGGGCATGAACTGTCGGCGTGCCGACTCTGGCTCGCCATTCACACGCTGATCAGCACAACTAACGCGCAAATGCGAACTCGAATTTTTATCACAGGCACGCGCACTTCGCAATCTTTGTGCGGCGTTTAGCAAAATATTTCCCACAAGTCCGCGGAAAATGCGGCAAAAACTTCAAAGCAACCGTCTGTACGAATTCTGTTAACTTCGCCTTTTCACGAATAGAGATTATCGGACACGCAAATCCGCTTGCATCCCCTCCTTTTTTCGCTAACCTGCCAAGGACCGTTACCGACATATGCTTATTCCGCTCAGAGACGAAAACCCGACCCGCAACACGCCTTACATCAATTACGCCCTCGTGGCCGCGAACGCTCTTATCTTCATTTACGAACTCACTCTTTCCCCTAAAGCCCAGGCCGTCTTAGCCACAACGTACGGCACGGTGCCCTTACGATTCGTGCACGCGCTATCCGGCCACGGCAATTTCGAAGCCGCCGTAATCCCGCTCTTCACCAGCATGTTCCTTCATAACGGCCCCGCGCATCTTCTCGGCAATATGCTCTTCCTCTGGATCTTCGGCGACAATGTCGAGGACTTCTTTGGCCATTTCGGCTATTTCTTCTTTTACGTTTTCTGCGGCGTGGCGTCGGGGTTGACGCATATCGCGTTCAATTTACACAATAGCGTCCCCGCGGTCGGGGCGAGCGGAGCGATTTCCGGTGTGCTCGGCGCGTACATGCTTCTCTACCCCCAAAATCGAATCCTGACGCTGATTCTGATTTTTCTGGTACCGCTTCCTGCCTTCGTGATTCTCGGCTATTGGTTCCTGATTCAGTTTGCAGCCGGCGTCAGTTCGTTCGGCGCCGCGGCAACGGGCGGCGTGGCCTGGTGGGCGCACATCGGCGGATTTCTGACCGGACTACTGATCACAGCAGCCGTGCGACGAAAAACGTAGCGAGCGATCACGACAACTTAGTGGTGGAGAGAACAATCTAAAGTAACACTTGAAGTGCGCTAACGAGTTCAGCCCACGCGCGCCGCGAGCCAATCCCCAACTTCCGTGGTCTTTTTCTGCCCGCCGAGGTCTGGCGTAACAAAGTCCTCGCGCAAAGCATCTCGAGTTGCAGTCTGAAGCTTGTCCGCCTCGGTCCGCCAACCCAAAAACTCCAGCATCATAGCCGACGCCAGAACCGAGCCCAGCGGATTAGCGATTCCCTTGCCGGCAATGTTCGGCGCTGAACCATGCACCGGCTCAAAAAGTGAAGTCCTTCCTGGGTGGATATTCCCCGAGGGCGCCAAGCCCAAGCCGCCCGCCAGCTGCGCGCCTAGATCGCTAATGATGTCCCCGAACAAATTGCAGGTCACGATCACGTCGAACTGGCCCGGGTCCCGCACGACCTCCATCGCCAGCGTATCAATATAAAGGTGGCGGGATTCAATGCCTGCGTACTCCTGACGGACTTCCTTGAACACCCTCTGCCAAAGGTCGTGAGCGAACGTCATCGCGTTGGACTTGTCGCTCATGCAGACCCTCTTCAGACCCTTCCTTTTTGCATGCTCAAACGCGTGGCGGATGATGCGCTCCACGCCTTTGCGCGAATTGACGTCCTCTTGCACCGCGATTTCGTCCGCAGTGCCCTTCTTAAAGAATCCGCCTACGCCGACATAAAGGCCTTCCGTGTTTTCCCTGAAGACCATGAACTTCACATCCGCCTCTGAACGACCGCGCAAAGGGGTAAGCCGCTCATGAAAGAGCTCCACCGGTCGGGCATTAACATAGAGGTCCAGCTTGAATCGCAGGCCGAGCAAAATATCCGCCGCGTGCTGGTTGCCCGGCACTCGCGCGTCGCCCAACGCGCCAAAAAGAATTGCGTCGAATTCATCTCGCAGCATTTCAACGGCGCCCGGTGGCAAGGACACGCCGTCGCGTAAATACCGATCCGCGCCCCAATCAAATTCGACGAATTCAATTTGTCGTCGCGCCGACATTACCGCCGCGCGAATCACCTTCACAGCCTCGGGCGTAACTTCTTTTCCGATTCCATCGCCCGGAATCACGGCAATCCGCGCCGCCGCACCACCGCTCCGCATAGGAATTCCAGCCAAGACAATCCCTCCCCGTCAAAAGCCGCCGCCAATTCTACTCGCCGAGCAATTCTTTCCGCACTGTCAGCGCCTCAATCCGATCCACGCGCGGCGTAAAACCGATCCCTGCCCCCGTCGGCACTGCGATCGTACCGCGCGGCGAGACTACCACTTCCGGTTCAATAATGTCTTCGGCCCAATATCTCTTGCTCGCAGCCACGTCTCCCGGCAAAGTAAAATTGGGGAGCGTGGAGAGCGCGATATTGTGAGCGCGGCCAATCCCGGCCTCCAGCATCCCGCCGCACCAGACCGGCATCCCGTTCACCTCGCACAAGTCGTGAATCCGCCGCGCAACCCTATGCCCACCGACTCGGCCCATCTTAATATTGATAATGCGGCAGGCTCCCAATCCTATGGCCGCCCTCGCCTGCTCTTCCGTGTGGATGCACTCGTCGAGGCAAATCGGCGTCTCGAGTTTCTTCTGAAGCTCCACGTGCCCGTACAAGTCATCCCAACCTAGCGGCTGCTCGATCATCATCAGATAGAAATCTTCCAGTTCCTTCAGCAGCGGCCAGTCCTGAGCACGATAGGCAGAGTTGGCATCCACCATCAGCTTGATGTTCGGGAACTCTTTTCTAAGCCGGCGCACAGGCTCAACATCAAGCCCGGGCCTGATCTTTATCTTGATGCGCTGGTAGCCGGCTTCAAGTTCCACTTGAACCGCGCGAACCAATTCTTCAAGCGATGCTTTAATCCCAACCGAGACGCCACTCGCGATTTCTTCTCGCTTCCCGCCAAGTAATTTCCATAGTGGCAAATTCTTCTGCCTGGCTTCCGCATCCCAGATTGCGGACTCAAGTGCGGCCTTGGCCATCTCATGTCCGCGCACCCACTCCAGCATCGCCCGCACTTCTGCGGCGGAGGAAAATTCCTTGCCTTTCATCAGCGGCCAAATGAATTCGCGAAGGACGTGCCAGGCAGTCTCAATCGTCTCGGGGCCGTAGGAGGGCGTCTCGCCCGCCACGCACTCGCCCCAGCCGGTCACCCCGTCGACATTTGCCTCCACCAGGAGAATCCGCCGGACCGTAGTCCGCTCCATGCTCGTCTCAAACGGCACGAGCAACGGCATCTGAATCTCCCGAAGCGTGAATCCCCTAAGTCGCATCGAGCTCCCTCAGAAATCGCTCCACGGCGCCAGCACGTACGCCGCACCTGAGCCGTCCCGCTTGAGCCCAACGGCCGCGTATCCCTTGGCGAACCATTCGCTGAATTCCCTCCGCGCCTGAGCCTGTACCTCGCCCAGCCGGCCTGCTGGGTCTGCCTTTCGCGCTTCCAAGTCCGCAGGTAACGTCACGTGCGCCGCGTCAAGCGCAGGCTCGATGTTCCCGGTTGCAACTGCGGCTACGACTCGCGGCGAATCCAACATCCATTCCGCCACCAGGCGGTCGGTAGGCATGCCGCGATGTAGCGGGCTGGTCGTCAAGCCGTATAGATTCGGCAAATACTGGCGAGCGATCGCGCCAAGTCGGTTGAGATTAAAGTGCGCATTGCGGGTCTCCAGCGGATCAAACGTCCACTCAATCAAGCGGATGCCGCGGCCCAAAGCTTCTTCTCGCTGGTAGAGCTTGAGCTGCCGCCCCACGCCGCGGTCACGGTAAGCGGCCAAGACACCTGTCATGTGCGAGTGGAGATAGGGCACGCCGTGGCGAACGCCGGTAAGTGCCAGCGTGTAACCAACTAATTTGTCGCCCTCAAAAGCGCCCAGGACCTGCCCGCCGGTGTGTGCCGCCACAACAAACAACGTGGCGGGCTCGACCTCCAGTTCATCTTCACCCCAGATTTCGCGTTGCAATTGCACGCACGCGTGAAATTCCTCGATCGCGTCGCAACTCCGCACAACGATGGCAGCCGTCATCGCGCAACACCGGCCGCCGCAGTTCCCAAGCCTTTCGCGCGTTCCCAGAGGGCTTCCATTTCAGCGCGAGGAACATCGGCCAGCTCTTTGCCGTTTTCGCGCGCGAGCCGCTCCATCTCTCGGAATCGCGCGGCGAATTTCGCATTCGCTTTTTTCAGCGCGATCTCCGGGTCAACATGCAGAAATCGCGCAACATTGACAGCGGCAAACAGCAAGTCGCCCGCCTCTTCTTCGATTCGCTCCGCCGTTCCGTCGGCGACCTCGTTCCGTAGCTCCGTCGCCTCTTCAGATACTTTTTCCAACACCCCTTCCGCTGAATCCCAATCGAATCCAATGCGCGACGCGCGACGCGTCAACTGAAACCCTTCCATCGTCCCGGGCAATGCGTGCGATACCCCGTCCAGCAGAGACGCGGGCTTTGCGCCATCCTGAATCCCTTTTGCCTTGCGCTCTTCAGCCTTTATTTTCTCCCAACTCTTCAGAACAGCTTTCGCGTCCCGCGCCCGCTTTTCCCCGAACACATGCGGATGCCGCCGCACCATCTTGTCGTGGATTCCCTGAATCACTTCCGCCGCGCCAAATCGTCCTTCGCCCTTCGCGATGTCCGCGTGAAACACCACCTGAAGCAGCAAATCGCCCAACTCCTCGGCAAATTTCGCATCGTCGCCGCTTTCAAGTGCCTCCACCACCTCATACGCTTCTTCGATCAGATACGTCCGCAAAGTCATATGCGTCTGCTCGCGGTCCCACGGGCAGCCGTCCGGCGCACGCAGTCGCGCCTGCAACTTCACCAGTTTTTCGAACCACTCGCCCGCAGCGCCGCGCTTTGCCTTTGCGCGTGGTGCCGCTTTCTTCCGCACTCGCTTCGACACTTTTTTCGATCGTTTCATTTCTCTCCAGGAATCTAGCTTCTGTGAACCGTCAACTCTAAATTGCAGTCGCACGTTTGACAAGCTTGCGCAAAACACGCTTTGTAACTTCCCATGCTAAAATAACGGGCTACTTATTGGAGTGAGGTCGTCCCTTGTCCGAGCACAAGTCAGAAGAAACATTCCGCGTTATTGACCGGCGGCTATTCACCGAAGAGGGTGAACTGCGTCAGGAAATAGCGGAGGAGGAAAAGCGCGAGGCTGTCAATGAGGCGAGCGTCGCCAAGCCCGAAGCGCCCGACGTGCCGTCAGCAACCCCTGAAACTCCGCCAGCCGAGACGCCGAAACGCTCGGCTGCCTTCGAGAATTTGATCCGAATGATCGGCAGCAACGCCGCCATGGTTCTCGGCGCTTACACCGACCCGCGCACGGGCCAGCCCATGATCGATCCGGATGCGGCGCGCGAACTCATTGACATGCTCGATGCTTTACACGAAAAGACCAAAGGAAATCTCGCTCCGGAAGAGAATGACGTCCTTCTGGACCTCCTCGG
>Ga0137403_10003164_pt1 | contig 19864 bp, 17 predicted proteins | sample CZOMad2_1_16fung_FD_122057 | JGI IMG/M metagenome (GOLD analysis project Ga0137403, IMG submission 122057) | Vadose zone soil fungal communities from Angelo Coast Range Reserve, California, USA - CZOMad2_1_16fungal (Hybrid Assembly) | ecosystem: Environmental > Terrestrial > Soil > Vadose zone...
GCAGGAATCTCACCGGAGTGGCTGGCGCGCTGGCAAAGGGTTGGTCGCTGAGCGCGCTGATGCACTACCAGACCGGCTCGCCCCTTACCGCGACCGGTTCGCAAGCCCTCGGCTTCAACGGCTCGAATGTGGCTCGACGAGCAAACTTCGTCGCCGGCCAATCGCTCGCCTTTAGCGGAACATGCGCAAACCCGAAAGCGATTTGCTGGGTTAATCCAGGCGCCGTCTCGCTAGCCAGCCTCCTGGGGGCGGGTGACGCAAGCATCGGCAATATCATCGGGCCCGATTTCTACCAGTGGGATCTTTCGGTGCGGAAAGTTTTCGCTCTGCCATGGAGGGAGGGCCTTGGTTTTCAGCTCCAGGCGGACGCGTTTAACGCCTTCAACCGGGCTAACTGGAACAATCCAACGGTGAATAACGCGGGTTCCCCTTCCTTTGGACAGATCACCGGTTCGCTGCCGGCCCGCGTTCTTCAGTTCGGCGGTAAGTTCAACTTCTGAGCGTTTGTTGTAAGCACCCCCAACGGCGAGTGCTGGGCTCTGCTCCAGCACTCGCTTGTTTTGCGGGCGTGACGAGACGAGTCTGAAACAGGTGCCCTCATGGCCAATGCGATTCGCTCTATAGCTATTGCCGCCGTCATACTGTTTGCTGCCGGACCAGCCCGCGCGCAAGTCGCGCCGCTCATAGCGGATATTGCTGCACGTTCCACGACAAGTTTGGATGGCCAATGGCAGGTGATCGTCGATCCGTACGACGTCGGCTATATCGATTATCGCGCTAAGCCTCTAAAAAACAACGGCGCCTTTTACAAGAACTACAAACCGAAGTCCAAGTCCGAGTTGGTCGAATACGATTTCGACACTTCAGGCCACCTCAGCGTTCCGGGCGACTGGAATACACAACGTGAGTCCCTGCTGTTTTACGAAGGCACTGTCTGGTACAAGCGCACCTTTGATTATTCGAAATCCGCGGAGAAAAGAGTCTTCGTGCACTTTGGCGCCGCCAATTACGATGCCACTGTGTATCTGAACGGAGACGAGCTCGGGCGACACGAGGGCGGATTCACGCCCTTTGATTTCGAAATCACGGACCGTGTGCGTCCGGAGGGCAATTTCTTAGTGCTCAGGGTGAACAACGCCCGCGGGAGAGATCAGGTCCCGACCGTCAACACCGATTGGTGGAACTACGGCGGGATTACACGCCCGGTCACCCTGTTAGAGGTGCCGGCAACGTTCATTCAGGACTACTCCGTTCAGCTCGAGAAAGGCTCGACGCGCCAAATCAAGGGCTGGTTGCAACTCAACGGGACACAACTCCGCCAGAACGTCAGCATTCGAATTCCAGAGGCGGGGCTCACCAGGACTTTCCAGACGGATGGCGGCGGCCGCGCGGAATTCTCCTTTGCCGCCGATTTGACTCTGTGGTCTCCCGAGAATCCCAAGCTCTACGCCGTTGAGATCACCGCCGAAACCGACCGGATCACCGAGCAGATCGGGTTCCGCTCGATCGGCGTTCGCGGCGCGGACATTCTCCTCAACGGGAAACCCATCTTCCTGCGCGGGATTAGTGTGCATGAAGAAGCCCCTATGCGCCCCGGCCGGTCTTGGAGCGAAGACGATGCGCGCACGCTCCTTCTATGGGCCAAGGAACTGGGATGCAACTTTATCCGCCTGGCGCACTATCCTCACAACGAAGCGATGCTCCGCATGGCCGATCAAATGGGAGTCCTCGTCTGGGAGGAGGTGCCGGTCTATTGGACCATTCAATGGGAGAACCCTGCCACCCTGCGCAATGCTGAGAATCAGTTGAGAGAGCTCATTGCACGAGACCACAATCGCGCCGCTCTGATCATTTATTCGGTAGCCAATGAAACGCCCATCAGCGAGCCACGCAACCGTTTCCTAAGCCAGCTGATTCAGCAAGCGCACTCAACGGATCCCACGCGCCTGGTCTCCGCAGCCTTGCAAGCGGACGAGACCGAAGAAGGAAACCGCCTGTCCATCCGGATCAACGACCCCATCGCTGACCAGCTCGACGTTATGGGCGCCAACGAGTACATAGGTCAGTACACCCGCCACATTCTGGACCTGGACACCACCGACTGGGCTTCGAAGTACGACAAACCTCTGATCATGAGCGAATTTGGCGCCGACGCTCTCTTCGGCCATCACGGCGAAGCGCAGGTGCGCTGGACCGAGGAATATCAAGAGAGTCTGTACGAGCATCAGATCGCCATGCTGCGGCGCATTCCCTTTCTTCGGGGAACCACACCGTGGATACTGAAAGACTTTCGCAGCCCGCGAAGGACACTTCCCGTCATCGAGGACTACTTCAATCGCAAGGGGCTGGTATCTGAGCACGGTGAGAGGAAGAAAGCCTTCTTCGTCCTGCAGAGTTTCTACCGTGACTTAGCGCGCGCGCCGGCCCCATAGGATCCGCCCGTCTAGCTTTATGCTGCGTCATTGCGCGCGGTTTTGGGCCCGGTTTGTGAGTGCCAATATATGCGGCGGCATGTGTTTTGATGGGCCGGTTCCTTTTCGGTGAACGCGTCACCCCGGTTCAAGGTCTCGGAATGCTGCTCACATTCTGCGGCGCGGCGTTGATGAACAGCGGCAAATAAGTCCGATTCAATAGAACTGGCGGCCATGCGCCATCCCTGTTGCCCTGTGCGCAGGACCGGTGCTAGTGAGCCATGGCCTTATTTGTCGAGATATTTTACGAATACCACTTCGTTCTGCCGCTCGTTGTAAAGCAATTCGTCCGCCAAGCCTCGGATGATGACGATACCCAAGCCTCCTGGCCGCATTCCTTGTTGCTCACGCACCACGGTGTGCTGCAAAGGATCTTCGTCCGGGTTGTTGATCGCGGCGTGCTTCAGCTCTTCAAACTTAAAGCCGGGGCCGGGATCGGCGATGCGATACTGCACCATGCGTTTGGCGCGCAAGTAAGCGACGCGCACATTTCGTTTGGCGTCGAGCTTGCCGCCCCATTCGACCGCATTCATCAGAAGTTCGCGGAACACTTGAGACACCGCGCTACGCACATCGTCTGGAAGATCGACGGCGAGCTGCGCCATGAAACCCTGGATGCGTCCCGCGGCCTGCAGGTCGCACGGAACCAGCAGTTCGACCCAGTTCGGCCGGGCCGACAGCACTTGAATATCCGGAACATCAGACGAGTTCAGCGTGCTTTGCGCCAACTCCAGAATGGCTGACACTTCAAACGGTTTAGCGATGTAGTCAAAGGCCCGCTCGCGAATGGCTCGCAGCAATGTTTCGGGTGTTTTGTCGCTGGTCATGACGATCACCCGCAGCGAACCGGGCTGCTTGCTGACCTCGGCGAGCACCTCCAGGCCGCTCATGTCCGGCAGCCACACATCCAGCAGCATCAGTTGAAAACGGCTGGTTCGTAGCTCGCTAAGCGCTTGCGCGCCGTCGTTGGCGCACTGGACCTGATAGCCTTCGCCGCTCAGAACGTTCAGCAGCAATTCGCGGAGAAGTTCGTCATCCTCCACGATCAGAATCGCTGGTTTGTCTCCACGAGTTTCCGCGACGCTGTTCACCCGAAGCCGCCTCGCTTGGCAGCGGCTCATCCTACGTTTGCCCCTGGTAGCCGTCAAGTTAAGACCGGACGGACGTCGCGCGGAATCTACAGGCTGGCCAACCATCGTATTTCCTATGCCCTCAGCAAATGCAAAGTCACTCGAAACGCCGCAAGATACCGCGAAGCAAATGTTCGTTGATCCGGCTGGAAGTCATCTCATAAATCCGCTCTTTAGGAGGCCGGGGCTTCAGCCCGACGTAAAGCGCTGCAAACCAGGGGCTTTAGCCACTGAAGAAAGCCTTGGATTTCAGCAGCGCATTTATGAGACGGCCTCTGGTCCGATTAAACGGGACCCCCGTGCTGTCAGCTTGTCCTTGTTTGCCGCTTGGGCTAGATTCTTCCCTCCATGTGGAGAGGTGGCTTTGCCGATGGCGCCAAAGGCTTCGATGGCTAGGTTTACGCACCCGGGCGAAAAAGTTCGGATTCTTTTGTCGGGCGCTCGGATTCAGCGGCGCATCCGGCAAATGGCTGCGGCGATTCGCAAGGATTTCCCGAAGGAGCGGTTGCACCTGGTGGGCGTGCTGAAGGGCGCGGCGTTTTTCCTTGCGGACCTGGCGCGCTATATACCCGGGGATGTTTCTTTCGATTTTATCGCGGTGTCGAGCTATGGCAAGGACACTCATTCTTCCGGGCAGGTGCGGCTTACGCGGGACTTGGATTCCAGTATCGAGGGCCGCGCGGTGATCGTAGTGGAAGATATTCTGGATACTGGGATGACGCTCAGTTATTTGCTGAAGGTTTTTCAGCAGCGCAAGCCCAAGCATCTTCGCGTGGCCGTGTTGCTGGACAAACCGGAACGCCGCGTGGCGGCTGTGCGCGCGGATTACACCGGTTTTACAATTCCGAATGAATTTGTGGTTGGATTTGGATTGGATTACGCCGAGCGCTACCGGAACATGCCGGCCGTCGGTGTGCTGTCTTTTACCTCATCGAAGAAAAAGGCTCATTGATGATTTCGTTGCCAAAGAATTCGCGTCAGGTTGCCACGCTGATCGATCACACGCTGCTCAAGCCGGAAGTTACCCGGCGAGATATCGATCGGATTTGTGGCGAGGCCATCCAGCGGCGGTTTGCATCCGTGTGCGTGAATCCCGTGTTCGTGCCGCGCGTGGCGGCGAAGTTGCGCGATACGCCGGTGAAGACCTGCACGGTGATTGGCTTTCCGCTGGGCGCGAATTTGACCAGCACCAAAGTCGCCGAGGCCAAAGCCGCGATCAAGGAAGGCGCGCAGGAATTGGACATGGTGATTCATATCGGCGCGCTGAAGGCCGGCGATGATGAGCTGGTGGCCGCGGATATTCACGCCGTGGTTGTGGCGGCGCACCACGGCAAAGCGATCTGCAAAGTGATTATCGAGACTTGCCTGCTGATCGGCGAAGAAAAGGAACGAGCCTGCCGGCTGGCGGTCGAAGCTGGAGCAGATTTTGTGAAGACTTCGACTGGGTTTAGTTCGGGCGGCGCGACCATTGAGGATATCGAACTCATGCGGCGGGTGGTGGGTCCGAAAGTTGGCGTGAAAGCCTCGGGCGGCGTGCGTTCGCTGAATGAGCTGCTGAAGATGGTGGAAGCCGGCGCCACGCGGATTGGGACCAGCACCGGCGTGAAGCTGATCGAGGAAGCTCGCACGCGATTCGGCTCCTAGCGGCGGCGCGAAACGGGCGGCTTTTGCCGGTGTTTGCCAGCAGACATTCGCCGGCCTGTTATAATAATTCTTCCCGATGAATCCGACCGACACGCATATGGAAACCGCCGCTCCGAGCGGCACTCCGGAAATCTCCGCCGAAGTTCTGGCGACGCTCGCCGAAATCGGCGAAGAAGTGAATTCATCGCTGGACCTGGATGAGGTGCTGGCGCGTACCGCCGCGCTCATCAAGCGCCACATCGACTACGAATTTTTGGGCGTGTTGCTGCCGGAAGGCGACTACCTGAAGCACCGGTTTGCCATCGGCTATCCGCGCGATTTGGCGGAAAACCTGCGCGTGCCGATTGGGCAGGGAATTACCGGGACCGCGGCGGCCACCGGGCACTCCGTGCGCGTGGCGGATACTTCCAAAGATCCGCGATATATCATGGCCATCGAGATCGTGCGGTCGGAGCTGGCTGTGCCGCTGATGCTGCAGGGGAAATGCATCGGCGTGCTGGACATTCAGAGCCGGCATGTTGATTATTTCACCCGCGATCAGCAAAACATTCTGACGTTGCTGGCCAGCCGGCTGGCCATTGCGATTGAGAACGCGCAGTTATTCCAGCGGGTGCGCGCGCAGGCAGAGACGCTGCTGCTGCTGAATGAGGTCAGTCGCGAGACGGCTTCCATTCTGGATGTCGAGGAATTGTTGCGTCGCGCCGCGGAACAGATCAAGCGGGTAATCGATTACCAGATTCTTAGCCTGATGCTCTACGACGACGAGCAAAAAGTGTTTCGCCATCGCATTGACGTGAAGCATGGGCATCGCGTGCAAGGCAAGCTGCGGTCCGCGCCTACGGAAGGAATCGTCGGCGCGGCGGCGACTTTGCGCGAGCCGGTGATCGTGCCGGACGTCACCGTGGACCATCGCTACATCATGGTGAACCCGGAGACGCGGTCGGAGCTGGCGATTCCGATGATTCACAAGGGGAAAGTGATTGGCGTGCTGGACCTGGAAAGTCCGCAACTGAATTATTTCACCGCGGACCATGTGCAGACGCTTTCGATCCTTGCCGCCAACCTGGCGGTGTCGCTGGAAAATGCCCGGCTTTACGAGCAAGTGGCGCGCGACGAAGCGCGTCTGGAGCGCGATTTGCAGGCGGCGAAGCGCATTCAGGGCGCTTTGCTGCGGCCGGTGCCTACCGAGGACTTCGGGTTGGACATGGCGGCCCGGTATTTGTCAGCGCGCGAGGTCTGCGGCGATCTCTATGAATTTTTGCGCTACGGGCCGCAGCAGTTGGGCATCGCGCTTGGCGACGTGAGCGGGAAGGGAACTGCGGCAGCGCTTTACGGAGCGGTGGCGATTGGGATCATGCGCAGCCTGGCGCCACAGAAGCTGCAGCCGGCGGAAATGCTGCGGCAGATGAATCAACTGGTCGGTGAGCGGCGAATTGAGGGCCGCTTCATGACTGCGTGTTTCGCTACCTGGCAAAAAGGCCGGCAGAAATTGCGAGTGGCCAATGCCGGACAGTCGCAACCACTGCTTTACAAGGACGGGCGGTGCGGCAAGATCGAGCTCACCGGATTTCCGCTGGGCATTTTTGAGGAAGCCAGCTACGACGAATGGGGCGTAGTGCTCGACCCCGGAAATATCCTGGTGTTCCATTCTGACGGCATCGCGGAGGCGATCAATACCGAAGGACAGTTTTTCGGCACGGAACGTTTGCGGAGCCTGATCGAACAGCATCACGAAGTGTCGGCGCCGGAAATGGCCGACATCATTCTGCGGGACGTGGATTGGTTCACGCAAAATGCAGCGCTTTCGGATGACCGCACGCTGGTGATTCTCAAAGTCCGATGAGCGCTGATTCCTGTCCTTCGCCGGAACGTCCGCTTGCCTTCGTTGATCCGGCTACGTTCACTCCACACTTTGCCTGGCGCAAAGCTTCTGGAACGAAAGGCTTTGAGGAAGTTTACTGCGAAGGCGTGCCGTTGGCATCCGTGGCGAAGAAATTTGGAACGCCCGCGTATCTTTACAGCGGCACGGCTATCACGAACGCTTATCGCGAGCTCGATCGCGGATTAAGTGATATTCCCCACACGGTTTGCTTCGCGGTGAAAGCGAACGGGAATCTTTCGATTCTCAGCCAGTTGGCAAAACTGGGCAGCGGGTTCGATATTGTTTCTGGCGGAGAACTCGAGCATCTGGGGCGAATTGGCGTGCGTGGCGAGCGCGTGGTGTTTTCTGGCGTTGGCAAATCTCGCGACGAGATTCGTGCCGCGCTGGAATACTCGAACGGCGCGAAGGGCGGCAAGTCACGCAAGCCACGTGGAATTTTGTTGTTCAATGTTGAATCGGAGGCGGAGTTCGAGATTTTGCTTGCCGAATCGGAGCGCTCGGTGCATCGCGGCAACGGGCCACCTGCCGCGGCAATCCGCGTGAATCCGGATGTGCAGGCGGGCGGGCATCCGCACATTTCCACCGGCCGCTACCATCACAAATTTGGGCTGGATTGGCCGGAAGCGAAGCGCCTGTACGTTAAGCATAAGGATTCGCGATTTCTGCGGTGGCAGGGAATCAGCGCGCATATCGGTTCGCAAATCGTGTCGCTCGAGCCGTTTCAGCAGGCGTTTGAGCGGATCGCCGGTTACGTTGGCGAACTGCAGGCTGCGGGAATCGCGCTGCGTTATTTGGATTTTGGCGGCGGACTCGGAGTGCGCTACACGGACGAGAACATTGCATCGCGCGAAGAGTATGCGCGAATGGTGGCGCGGGTGGTACGGCCGCTTGGTTTGCATCTCCTTTTGGAGCCGGGGCGATCGATCGTTGCCGCGGCTGGTGTGCTGCTGACTCGGGTGATTTATACCAAGGTGAATCGCGGGAAGAGTTTTGTGATCGTGGATGCCGCGATGAATGATTTGCTGCGCCCGGCTCTTTATGCGGCGGTGCATCCGATTACGGGAGTGACGCGCCGAGCTGGTGAAAGCCACGCGACTGATCAGCGCGTGGATATTGTTGGTCCGGTTTGCGAAACCGGGGATTATTTGCTTCGCGATTGGCCGTTGGGCGAAGTGAAGCCCGGAGATTTACTGGCGATCTGGGCGGCTGGCGCTTATGGGATGACGCAAGCCTCTAATTACAACGGGCGCGCACGGGCTTGCGAAGTGCTGGTCGCAGGATCACGGGCAAAATTGATTCGGCGGCGCGAGACGCAGGATGATTTACTGCGGACGGACGTGTTGGGAGCGAAGACGAAGTCGAGGTCGCGGCGAGGGTAGTTGATATCGCGCGCGCCTGCTAGGCAGGCTGTGCGTATTTCAAAGTTCCCGCGAAAAGCTAATTCGATTGTGGAAGTGATTGGTTGCGGCGTGTGCGGTTACCTCCCTCCCCCATTTTTTGTAAGTGTTGCGTCTACAGGGCTTAGCGTTGTGCAAGTGGTTTAGCAAGAATGTAAGTCCCGCCTCCGGCGGGCAGGGTTGCAGCCACGGGAGTTACGCCGAGGTGCGGGAGAGTCAGTAGAAGCGGACATCTGGAGCGGGGCGAGGGCTCGGTGGCAGGGAGTTGGGTTGGATGGGCTGACCAATCTGAAGATTGGCCACTACATTCGGAGGCGGCGTTGTGGGCTGGGCCGTTGGCGGAACTGGCGATTCCGCGACGGGTTCCGCGGGCGGTTCTACGGCGGTTTCGGATCGCGGTGGCGGTGGCTGCTGGACTGGGGCCTGGTTTTGGGTTGGCGGTGCGGATGGCTGGGGAGTGGGAGCGGGATGGGGAGAATTGGCGGAGCGGGAGGCGTTTTGGGTTACGGAGAGGCGGACGGCTTGGCGCCAGGCGTCGGTGCCGAAGGCGTTGATGTATTCATGCTGGGAGAGGTGGATGGTCTGGGCGAGAGTTTGCGCTAGGTAGGCGAGGGTGCGGGCGGTGCGAGGCTTGATGTGGCCGCGAGCGACGGCGGCGAAGAGGCGAGCGAGGGCGGCGCTGAGGTCGCAGGCGGAGAGATAATCGCCGGAGAAGAAGTAGTCGAGGTCGCGGCCGAGTTTTTCAGCGGCGACGGACTGGGCTTCTTTTTCGGCGTGGTAGAAGCAGAAATGAGGATGGCCGGTGGAGATGGGCGTGATGCAACGGCGGCCATCGGCGAACGAGAAGTGACACAAGGACGCGCGGTCCTGTGGACGGATCGAAGGCATAGTTAGCTCCTAGTTGTGATTTAGATTTGGTTTTGCCGGCTGCTGAAAAAGCTGCCTTGCACGTGATCGCGATCAGGGGCGGGGAATCTGCTTTGGTTCATAGATGCGAAGAAAAAGCAGATTCCCCGGGCCAACCCCGCCCGGGGAATGACACGTCGGGCCGTTTTTTCAGCAACGTGTTACAGCGAGCCGAAAGAGAGAAAGCCTGCTACAGCGGGGCCGGAAAAAGAAAAAGCCTCGCGGGAGCGAGGCGTAGTTCTGTACAGGAAGAAGTCTACTAGAGTGGCAATAACCTTGTCAAGAGACCTGTTCGTGTGGTGGTGAAGGCCCGGGAAAAGTCAAAATCCGCACCCTTTGCAAAACCCGCAAAGGATGCGGCACCCGGCTACTGGGAGGGAGTCATACACCGGTGCGGGTCTTAAGTTGTTGATTCGCTCCAAAATTGGAGGTGGGCCTGGGCGAGTAGGCGGTTGATTGCGACGCGGTCCACTGCATCGGGAAGGGGCGAAGTGGCCTGGGCGGCGAGGGCTTCGGATTCGAGTTGCGTGCCGAGCTGCTGGACTTCCGAAAGAGAGTACTTGCCCTTGCGGATTTCGATCAACTCGTCGCGGTTGGGGCGCGGGAGGGTGATGCGTCCGTGCTGCATTAACTCTTTCGCTTCTCCGTACAGGCGGATTACGTGCATGGCGTACTTGGTGTCGTATCCATGTTTCTCTTCGAGTTCGGCGCGGTGAATGTTCTTTTGGCCTTTCTGGCCGAGCAATCGTTTCATCTGGTCGTCGGCGAATCCGAGGAAGGGTTTGACGTGTCCTTTCGCGAGGAAGAGCTCAGGGCGCGCAGAGAATTGGGCCCATGTGTTGGTTGTGAACTCAAGCGGTGCGAACAAGAAGTGCAGGGCCGAGGGGTTGCCCTTGGCGGCGAGCCCCGCCCATTTCAGTAGCGTGTACAAGCAGACGTCGACATCCTGAGGTCCGTTGCCTCCGAGTTGGCCACCGGTTGTGAATACGAAATGCTCCTCGCGTTCGAGGCCAAGAAGTTTGGTCGGTGGAGGAATGTAGAGTCCGTACCAGTCGGTATCGTCGGTCGCGCCCAGTTTTGCGCCGTGTGCCTGCGAACCGCCGATACACGCCATGATCAGATTTCCCTGATGAGCGAATCCGTATTGTGCGAAGTCGGGTTTCACTTTTTTTGGCCCTTGGTCGTGTCCATGGTAGCGCGCTGTTGTTGGCGGCGCATAACGCTCTGCGAACGAGGGCGGCGGGCGATGGAGGAGACGGAGGGGAAAGCCAAAGCCGCACCCCTAAGGCGAAGATGCGGCACGCGGTGAAGAGGAGAGAAGCCTCAGAGTGGAAAACCCAGACCCACCCTCACAAACCGAGGGTTGGGCACCCTCCGCGTTAGTTGTGAGTCGTTCTAGCGAAACAGTTTGCGTTCGCAGATCGATGGTCCGCGGCAGAACGAACCAAGAAGGCATCCGGGCCACCCATCTGGAGAAATTCAAAAGCCCCAGACGTAGAAGCGACGTCTGGGGCACCCGGCAAGACGCAGGTTCAGAAATCGAACGTGGGGCACACGGCTTGCGGCATGGGAAGAAAGCAGATCCCTCACGGGCGTTGGTCGGGTGGGTGGCGGGCTGGGGTTGGGGAGTTGAGGCGATTTGTGGTGGGTTGCGGTTCGGGATGACAGTGCGGCGGAGGAGAGGGGCGGGAAGAGTCAAAATCCACGCCCGGAAAAAGACAAGGGTGTGGCACACCGCAAGACGCAGGTTCAGAAATCGAACGTGGGGCACACGGCTTGCGGCATGGGGAAGAAAGCAGATCCCTCACGGGCGTTGGTTGGGTGGGTGGCGGGTTTGGGGTTGGGGAGTTGGGGCGATTTGTGGTGGGTTGCGGTTCGGGATGACAGGCGGCGGAGGAGAGGGCGGGAAGAGTCAAAATCCACGCCCGGAAAAACATCAAGTCACGCCCACTAAAGCACCAATAGACCTAAGACCTAGACGCGCTCTCAGCCATCTCGATTCGAAGCCAAATTATGCGACAGCGTATGGTCGGGCAGCACTAAGGCTTCGTAGTGCTTTGCAAGGCGAGAAGCGCGTTGGCATTGGCATTGGACGATAAGTGATTTCCTGTAAGGCCTTCCTGGTATGGCGATTTTTTGCCTTAGGTGTCGAATTTCCACGCGGTCAAAGGCCAAGCGTTTTTCGCTTGCTTCCATAACGTGCTGAACAGCCACAACTTCCGTTTTTCTGAAGGCGCTTGGCAAAGCCATTGCATCTGGCCACGCGGGTGAAACACTCACCCTTAGGAGAGCCGTATGAAAAAAATACAACACTGTAACGCCGGGCTAGCGCTCCTGGCGCTAACGGCTTGGCTTTGCCTCGGCAGGCCGGCCGGCGCACAGTCCGCTCCCACCCAAGACACGAGGTCCGCTCAAGATCGCGACGCTAATCGCGAAGAACTGGCGAGTTTCGATCGCTTCCTCGACAACCATCGGGTAATTTCCGAACAGCTCCGGAAAGATCCCTCGCTCATGGATGACCGGGAGTTCGTAAAGAATCATCCGGCGCTGCAAACGTATCTGCAGGACCATCCAGGGGTACGCGAGGCGATCAAACAAGATCCAAACCGCTTCATGCGGGAGGAAAATCGCTTCGACCGCCGTGAAGACGACCGCGACCGCGGCGCCAATCGCCAGGAACTGGCGCGTTTCGACCGCTTCCTGGACAACCATCGGGAGATTTCCGAGCAGCTCCGGAAAAATCCCTCGCTCGTGGATGACCGGGAGTTCGTGAAGAACCATCCGGAACTGCAGACTTTTCTGCAGGACCATCCAGGAGTTCGCGAGGAGATCAAACAGGATCCGAACCGCTTCATGCGGGAGGAAAATCGCTTCGACCGCCGTGAAGACGACCGCGACCGTGGCGCCAACCGCGGGGAACTGGCAAATCTCGATCGCTTCCTCGACAACCATCGGGAAATTTCCGAGCAGCTCCGGAAAAATCCTTCTCTCGCGGACAATCGAGAATTCCTAACCAACCATCCGGCGCTGCAGACTTATCTGCAGGACCATCCAGGGGTTCGTGAGCAATTGCGAGAAAACCCGAATGCCTTCATGCGGGAGGAAAATCGCTTCGACCGCCGTGAAGACAATCGCGACGGCCGCGCCAATCGGCAGGAATTGGCGAGCCTCGACCGCTTCCTGGATAACCATCGGGAAGTCTCCGAGCAGCTCCGGAAGGATCCCTCGCTCGTGGATGACCGGGAGTTCGTGAAGAATCATCCGGCGCTGCAAACTTATCTGCAGGACCATCCAGGAGTTCGCGAGGAGATCAAACAAAATCCCAACCGCTTCATGCAGGAGGAGGCCCGCTACGATCGCCACGAAAGTGGCATGGACCGTGACCGCGACGACCACCGCTCCGACTTCAATCGTGACATCACTCACCGACGCTTTGGCGAGTTCCTTGGTGGCCACGCCGATATCGCGGAGCAGCTCTCCAGAAATCCTTCCCTGGTTAAGGATCAGAAGTTCATGGACGGCCATCCCGAATTCAAGAACTACTTGAATTCGAATCCCGACGTGCGTGAAAAATTGATGTCCAACCCTGATGGCTTCGTCAAAGCAAGCCAACCATCCAGCACCGGCAATGGCCAATCCGTGAAGCCTCCGGCGGCCAAGCCTAAACCGAATCAGTAACACGCAAGAGAGCAACTCTGGGTTGGAAGGCCGCGAACCGGCCTTCCAATCCCGCGAGTGTTGGGAATTCTTAGTTGTCGCGCAATCGTTCGGTTTCACGGACACGATTGCAAATTGCGTTTGGCCCAGATACACGCCGAGGAGGTTGTATGAGATTCAAGAGCTTTTTCGTTCTCGCCATGGTGCTGGCAGCCGCAGTTCCCGCGAATGCTAACGGGGACAAAAAGAAAAAAGATCCCGAGCGGGCCATGCTGGAAAAAATGGACGCGATCCCTTGCGGCGCCAAGCAGAAGGGCGTGACCGGCTTGGGCAGCATCTGGGCGTCCGTCGGTATTACGCATATGAACTCCGATGAGAAGCTCTGCCCGCGCTATTTGCTGCGCACCGACGATATGGAGTACGAAATCCAGCCCACGGAAAAGAAGCACCCGGCGGTTTTGCCAGTCGGGAAAGAAGTTGTGTTTAAGATAAAGAAGGACCACATGACGGTCAAGTGCCCGGAGGGAGACAAGAAATCGCGCGACTATGAAGTAGTGGCCATGAAGCCGACAACGCCGGAGCCGGATAGCAAAGCGCAGAGTTCGTCCGCCAAGAACGACAGACGTTAGCCACGGGGACGGGCCAGCCAGCGCGACGCGGTGGGGGCAGGCAGAGGGAAAGTCAAAATCCGCACGGTTAAAGGCGACCCTTCGCGGCTCAGGCTCAGGGCAAGCGGGTGCGGCCCGGCCTTATCGGTTTGGGTCAAAACCCTCGATGGCAGGTACGCATTTGAATCCCGCTGCCAGCGCACAATACAAGCGGTGCGCACCATGAACCAGCTTATATCGATACTGGTATCCAGCTTGGCCCTCGACGATTTCCACTGGCGGGATGGCGTTGTCAAACCGGAAGCCGCGCAAAATTCGCACGACTCGTTCGCGAGCTGAACAACCCTCTTCCTCGCAGTTGTTAAAGATGCCTACGCCTGGATTGCGACTGACCGGAGCGAGGTCCGTTATAAGGACTTCGCGGACATTCTGAAACAACCTTTGATTTACACGATAGGCCGTAAATGTGGGCACAAAACCGCGCATGCCCGCCTCGGTCCACCAGTCGTCCGGAATTTCAATTTGCAATCCATGGTGCGTGAACTTCATCAGCCAAAGTATGCCCGAAATCTCTCGGGCATACTCGAAATACAGGTCATGGGAGGGCAGCAATTAATCTTCGCGCGTTTTGCGAACGCCGAATCCGGAATAAGAATGGCGGCACTCTGACCGGTAACCGGCTGGGCCACGATTTGCCTGACAAACGCCTTGTTCGGTGCGCGTTATGAGAAAGGTGATTGGCGTTTAGCAGGGAGCGGTTTGAGGTTTATGGTTTTTTGGCTTTGGGGTCATCATCCAGGTGGCGCTGCTTGGCATCCAACAGGCGAATGATCTCGTTGGTCAGTTCGATGAGTTTTTCGCCGTCTTGCTCGCGCGCGGCTTGCTCGCAGAGTTCTTTCCAACGTTCCTTGTTTGTTCCTTGCACAAGGGACCCCAGAGACGGTCAAAGGTAGCACAGAACAGGGGCCGGGTAGCGGGCCAGTTTGCGATTCGCGCGTTTACCTGGCAGGTGACAAGAATTCACAAATGCCGACAAAGCAAAGCTTGTATCGCTCGGTTTGGCGTGCAACTGTAGCAAGATCAACCACAGCCACGCGCTCACACCTCGCCTCGTGAGCCGTTCTTGCGAATTCAAAGCGCCCGGTCTTAGGAGGGTGATGTGCCCCACAGTGATGGTTTGTCTAGCGTGCAAATGCGAGTCAAATGCCCGAAGTGCGGCCAAGCGATGCTCGTTGAAGTTGGCTTGGCACCGGAGACCGATAACCTGATTCAATGTGTCAGGTGTGGTGTGAGCATGGACCCTCTGGTGCCTGGCCCGGTCATTGGCAAACCCGTGAGGGCCGAAGACTGAGTTGCGATCTACTGGATTCGATGTATTGTGGAGACGAGCGGGAGTGCGTAGTAGTTAAATACAATTGGTCATCCATTACGGGGCCGGGAGGAGACTCCGCTTCCGAACGGCCCTCCCTCCTAGTTTGCCAACCGGGCTTATGAGAAGTTGAAATGCGCTCGCGTCGCGGGAATCCGTTCTGGAACGACCAGGGCTTTGGCTACGGCTCTCCGGTGGCACAACCCAAGACCGCGGGAATTAGCTCGGCGCCGAGATAGCTTTTATCCAGGACTCGCCTGGCGCCGAATCTATTTGCCAAGTCCTGGGTAGCATCGTCAGGGAAGATCGACATTGCAAGAATGCACTTGGCGCAAGGAAGCCCTTCAGACGACGGGGATGCTCCTGCAAATTGACTATCCTCGAGCATGCGCGCCTCGATCAGCAGGACATCCGGCTGCAAGGCGGTGGCCATGCTAAACAGGTCAGCAAAGTCAGTGACTTCACCGACTACGACGATGCCAGGGTTGGTCATCAGCAGGTCCACGATGGGCCGACGAACGAATTCATGCCCGTCAGCCACCAACACTTTGATTGCTCCGTCTAACACGCGCCTTCGCGTCTGAAGGGCGTGGCCTCGATCCGCTTGAACTATTCTGGGAGCCTCGGGTAGGTCCTCAGTGGGCTGTTCGGAGAGCAAAGCCTCAAGAGGCTTTCCGGCATCCAGATGCCCAGCCGCGAAAACCTCAAGGGCCCGGACCAACGCTCTCATGCCATCGGGCTTGGACAGTACCAGGTCAACCCCCAGGGCGGAGGTTAACGATTTTCCGATGTTCTGGCTGTACATGGTGAAGATGATGATGGGCACTGTCGGCATCAGTTTTTTCAGGACGGATGCTGCTTCCGCGCCATTCATTTCGGGCATGGCGAGATCGAGGAGGATTAAGTCCGGCTGTAATTCTTTGGCCCGCTGGATGGCCTCGAACCCATTGGCCGCCTCGCCGCAAACCTCGATGTTCCTCCGGTCCTGGAGAAACTCCTTAAGAATTTGCCTGACGAAGACACCGTCGTCGGCTATGAGGATGCGTTTCTTGGGCATTTCGGGCTACCGAAACCTGAGCTTATTTAGTTATCACAAGGTCGAAAACCTGGATATACGAGGGTCACTGTAGGAACCGATCAGGGTCCGACTAGAGAGATAGTTGAGCGGGTCCTAGCAATGCCCGCCCAGGCAGGGAAATCTTTTGGCAGCCTTTGGCGTATTAGCGGCTATATCGTATCACTGAGCGTTGGCGGCTTTTTTTGGCGACGGGGGGGACTATGAGCTCGACTCGGAACCCGGGGAGATTGGTGGGCTTGCTGTATGTGCTGGTTTCCTTGCCGGGCGTCTTCGCGCTGATTTATGTTCCGAGCAAGGTGATTGTGCACGGAGATGCAACGGCGACGGCGGACAACATCGCGGCGCACGAGGCGCTGTTTCGGCAGGGCATTGCGGCGCAGCTCATCTCGCAGATCCTTTTTCTGTGGGTGGCGCTGGCGCTGTACGATCTGCTGAGGGGGGTGAACCGGCGGCAGGCGTTGCTAATGTTTGGATTGTTTGCGGTGTCGGTGCCGATCGCGCTGGTGAACGAGCTGAATGCCATCGCTGCGCTGGTGCTGGTGCGCGGGGAGCGCTTCCTATCTGTATTTGAAAAGCCGCAGCGAGATGCTTTGGCGATGCTGTTCCTGAATTTGCACAGTCACGGATTTGGTGTGTGCGAAATATTTTGGGGGCTGTGGCTGTTTCCCCTGGGGCTGTTGGTGTACCGGTCGGGATTTATTCCGCGGATTCTGGGGGTGTTGCTAATCGTTAGCTGCTTCGCGTATGTGGTAGAGAGCCTGACGTTCTTCGTTTTGCCACAGTACGAAGACATCGTGTCGCGATGGACGGCGCTGCTACGGTCTGGGGAGCTGGTGTTTATGTTTTGGCTGCTGATTGTGGGGGCGAAGCCGAAGGCGGTTGGCACGAAGTTAGCGGCGTCGGGTGGTTAGCGACGCGAGAACGGGGTTGGTGGTTCGCGGAAGCCTGGGTGATGGGGTTGAGATCGAAGGCCCGGCTCAGAAGGCGGGCTCTACAAGGACGGAGCGCGTGACAGGAGAAGCCGGGTCGGCCTGGCGCCGTGGGAGGAGACGGAGGGAATCGTCAAAATCCGCGCCCTAAATGCGACCCTTCGCAGCTCAGGGCAAACGGGTACGGGCACTCAGCACTTCGGCCGAGCTTTGACCGGGAGAGCAACCTGGTGTTAAGAAAAAAATCGTCAAAATTCTCTCATCGACAAACGGAGAGTGGATATGCCGGAGGCACACGACCAACGGCTGCTTGAAGTTCTGCTGGATTCCTGGGACCGGAACAACACTATCCTGGTCAACCTGCTGCGCTGTTTGCCGGAGGGCGGGCTGGAGGCGCGGGCGATGCAGGGCAGCCCATCCGTTGCAGAGATGTTCACACACATGCACTTTGTGCGACTGGTGTTTGTCTTCGAGGACGCTCCCGAGTTTGCCAAGAGCTTGCCCGAGAAAGAGTGGGCGGCCGAGCGTGACGCGGTTCGCATCGCGCAGATGCTGAACGACAGCGCCAAGGTGGTGCGTGACGCGGTAAAGAGCAAGGTGGAGGCAGGCCGGGATATGGACCTTCACTACGACCATCCGATCCTGCTGCTGCAGCACATGGTGTGGCACGAGGGCTACCATCACGGTCAGATCAAGCTGGCGCTCAAGCTAACGGGCCGCCCAATCAGCGATGACGAAGCGGGGCCGGTGACGTGGGATGTGTGGATGCGCAAGAAGTGAGGGTCCCGGCTTGGCTGGGCAGGCGCTTCGAGGTTCAAGGCAAGCGGGAGGGCTGCGCGTCGGACGCGTGGCGGAGTTTACGCTGCAGAGGCCCTTCGGCTCTCAGGGTAAACCCTTCGATTCTCGGGCAAACAAGAGCACCTGTGCTACTCGGACGTAGTTAGGGGATTGGTAGATAAGTTTGCCGGCTAGGATGGTTTTGGAGACGCCGGCGTCTTTGATTTTTTCTGGTGCGATGGCGAAGAGGTCGGCGTCGAGGATTACGATGTCGGCTAGTTTGCCGGGGCTTAGGGAGCCTTTGCGGGATTCGCGGAATTCGGCGTAGGCGGAGCCCAGGGTGAAGGCTTCTACGGCTTCGGCTACGGTGAGTTTTTGTTCGGGGAACCAGCCGGCGGGATTTTTGCCGTCGAGAGTGGCGCGAGTGACGGCGGCGTAGATGCCGAGGAGCGGGCTGAGCGGGGCTACGGTCCAATCGCTGCCGAAGGCCAGGCGGACGTGGCGATCGAGCAGAGTGCGGAAGGCGTAAGTGGTTTTGCAGCGCTCATGGCCGATGCGCTTTTCGGCCCAGCGGCCATCGTCGATGGCGTGATAGGGCTGGACGCTGGCGATGACGCCGAGTTTGGCAAAGCGGTCGAAATCGGCGGGGCGGAGATGCTGGGCGTGTTCGATGCGCCAGCGACGGTCGGGGCGGGAGCCGTTTTGTTTTTCGACTTGCTCGAAGATGTCGAGCATGGTGGCGTTGGCTTTGTCGCCGATGGCGTGGACGGCGAGCTGGAGGCCGGCTTGATCGGCGCCTAGCGCCATTTTCAGCATGTTGCCTTCGGGAAGCATCATGGCGTTGGGGATGCCGGAAGTGCTGGATGCGTCGGAGTAAGGCTGATCGAACATGGCGGTGGTGGAGCCCAGCGAGCCGTCAGCGAAACCTTTTAGTGCGCCGAGGTGAATCCAGTCATCGCCGAAACCTGCGCGGATACCGGTGCCAGCGGGATGCTCCCACTTTGGGAGCGGCGTGATGCAGTGAAGGCGAACGGTAAGCTCGCCGCGTTTTTCGAGCGTTTGGTAAGCGCGGACGTCGGCGGCGCTGCTGATGTCTTGAATGGTGGTGACGCCGTTGCGCGCGGCTTCAGCCATGCCTGCTTTGATGTCGCGGATAAGTTGGTCTTCGGTTTCGGCGGGGATGGCGTGGCTGACTAATTCCATGGCGGCGTCTTTCATTAGGCCGGTGGGATGGCCTTGGGCGTCGCGGACGATGGTGCCGCCGGGCGGGTCTTTTGTTGCGCGAGTGACGCCGGCGAGCTTCATGGCGAGAGCGTTGGCCATGGCCATGTGACCGTCGTAGCGGGTGACGAAGACGGGATTGTCCGGTGTGACGGCGTCGACCCAGTCGTGCGAGGGAAGCGGAGTGCCGCCCCAGAGTTCGTGATCCCAGGTGCCGCCGGTGATCCATTCGCCTTTGTTGAGTTTTTTGGCGTGTTCGGCGATGCGATTGGCAAATTCTTTTGGTGTCGCCGCATCGCGGAGTTTTACGCCGCTGATTTCGTTTCCGCCGCTGGTGAAATGGACGTGAGCGTCGTTGAAGCCGGGGAGGACGGAGTTACCGTGAGCGTCGATGGTTTTGGTTTGCGGGCCGATCCAGGGCTGGATTTCCGCGTCGGTGCCGACGGCGACGATGCGATCGGCGACGACGGCCAAGGCTTGGGCCTGGGGATGAGAGGGGTCAACGGTGAAGAGTTTGCCGTGGAGGATGACGAGGTCTGCGGAGGGATGAGAGGAACCGCAGGACGCGAGAGATAGGGCGGCCAGGATCAGAGACAACGATAAGTGTTTTCGGTTCATCTGGAATGCTCCTGTCAGTGCGTTCGCAGGTTGCTTGGCCGGTTGAAAGCTTTCTTCAGGGGCTAAGCCCCGCGTGCGGTGAGCTTTGCGCGGGGGCTGAAGAGTCTGTGTGAGAACTCGTTTTCGCCACAACAAATTGAAGGAGGTCTTCGGCTTCCCACAACCTATCGTGGTCGT
>Ga0137403_10003165_pt1 | contig 19862 bp, 16 predicted proteins | sample CZOMad2_1_16fung_FD_122057 | JGI IMG/M metagenome (GOLD analysis project Ga0137403, IMG submission 122057) | Vadose zone soil fungal communities from Angelo Coast Range Reserve, California, USA - CZOMad2_1_16fungal (Hybrid Assembly) | ecosystem: Environmental > Terrestrial > Soil > Vadose zone...
AGGACGCCTGCGATGCCGCTGGCGGCCGCTTCCAGCCGGTCATCTTTGGCTGGATGGTCCACGTCTACCCCTATGAAAATTCGCTCGATAAGATCTTCGCCATGCATCACCACCGCGACTGATCTCCGGTCCTTTTCGAGGCATTGTCCATTGAGCGGATTGCCCGGAGCGCAACACGGCCGTTCTACGCGTTGACTTGCGTCTGAACGCCACCTAATATCACTTGTTTATGGCGGTTCCCTCTCCATGATCGGGCAAACCGTTTCCCATTACCGCATTCTCGAAAAACTCGGTGGCGGCGGCATGGGCGTGGTGTATAGGGCCGAGGACCTCAGGCTCGGCCGCCATGTGTCCCTGAAATTCCTGCCGGAATTGCTTTCGAGGGAACCAATGGCCATCGAACGCTTCCAACGCGAAGCGCGCGCCGCGTCCTCCCTCAATCATCCCCACATCTGTACCATCTATGACGTGGACCAGTATGACGGCCAGAGTTTTATCGTCATGGAATACCTTGAAGGCCACACCCTCAAGCACCTCATTGCGGGCAAACCCCTGGAAATCGAGCGCATCCCCGAATATGGCCATCAGATGGCGGATGCCCTCGAAGCTGCGCACGCCAAGGCCATCATTCACCGGGACATCAAGCCTGCGAACATTTTTGTTACCGATCGCGGTCAGGTAAAACTCCTTGATTTTGGTCTCGCCAAGCTTCTGCCGGAGCGCAAAGGCGCGAGTCTTGCGCTGCAGAAATCCGGTGGTTTCGGCACCACGACTGAGGAAACCCACCTCACCAGTGAGGGTGTGGCACTGGGTACGGTCTCCTACATGTCCCCCGAACAAGTGCGCGGCCAGGAATTGGATGAACGTACCGACGTCTTCTCGCTCGGCCTGGTCCTCTATGAAATGTCCACCGGCCAGCGCGCGTTTACAGGAAGTACTTCCGGCGTAATCTTCGATGCGATTCTGAATCGCTCCCCCATCTCGGCTGTCCGCCTGAACCCGACGATCCCGCTTCAACTCGAACAGATCATCAACAAAGCACTCGAGAAAGATCGGGATTTGCGCTATCGCACCGCCTCGGACATCCGGGCGGATTTGCAGCGGTTGAAGCGCGATACAGATTCGTCTCGTACGCTTTCCTATCTATCTGCCCCGTCTTCGCGCCAGGTAGTTCGCAAGCATTGGCCTCATTTTTTGTGGGCGGGAGTCCTCGCACTGGTCTTGCTCCTGTTCGCATTCAATGTCGGCAATGTGCGTCAGCGTCTTTTTGGAGGCGCAGGCGCCGGCCGCATCGAATCGATCGCTGTCCTGCCCTTCGCCAATTTGAGTAACGACCCAAAAACGGAATACTTGAGCGATGGGATTACGGAGAGTCTCATCAACAGCCTCTCGCAGCTGCCCAATCTCGCGGTGATGTCCCGCAACACTGTTTTCCGCTACAAGGGCCAGGCGACGGACCTCCAAAAAGTGGGCCAGGAGCTGCACGTCCGGGCCATTCTCACGGGCCGCCTCATTCAGACCGGCGACGAACTTCTAATCAGCGTGAATCTCGAAGACGTCCAGAACAGCCGCCAAATTTGGGGCGAACAGTACAACCGTAAGCTTTCCAGTCTGGTTTCCCTGCAGCAGGAAATCGCCGGAGACATTTATGGGCGCTTGCGTCCCAGGCTTGCCGGTGAAGAGATGAAGTTGCTCGCGAAGCGGCCGACGGAGAATGCCGAAGCCTATCAGCTCTATTTGCAGGGCCTCTTTTATTGGAACAAGTGGACGCAGGCTGATTTCAGGAAGGCCGCGGACTACTTCAACCAGGCGGTGCAGAAAGATCCGCGCTACGCTTTGTCCTATGCCGGCCTCGCCGATACGTACAGTCAGATGGGAGATGCCGGCTATCTTCCGCCGTCGGAAGCCTGGCCCAAAGCAAAAGCCGCCGCCATGCAGGCTATCGACATTGACGATTCACTTGCCGAAGCCCACACCTCTCTCGGTCTTGTGAAAGAACATTTCGAGTGGGATTGGGCCGGCGCCGAGCGCGAATTCAAGCGCGCCCTCGAGCTTAATCCGAACTCCGTGACCGCCCATCACTGGTACGGAGATTATTTGTCGAACATGGGCCGGCTTGAAGAAGGCACGCGCGAAACGAAGAAAGCCCTGGAACTGGATCCGCTTTCGCTCATCATAAATACGACCATGGGATGGCAGTTATACCTCGCAGGGCACAACGACCAGGCGATCGATCAACTGCACAGAGTTCTGGACATCGACCCGAAGTTCTCTCCCGCTCGGCGCATCATCGAAGAAGTGTACGCGCACATGGGCAAACACAAGGAAGCTGTTGCTGAGCGTGAAAAGGCCTTGTCGCTCTCAGGCGGCCCCGAGCTAGCCGCATCCATCGAGGAAGACTTCAACAAGTCGGGATACAAAGGCGTCCTGCAAAGCTGGCTCGAAGGCTTGACGGAACTCTCCAAGCATAGTTATGTCTCTTCGTACAGCATCGCCGAGTCCTACATGCGCGTGGGTGAGAAGCAGAAAGCGTTCGAATGGCTTGACAAGGCCTACGAAGAGCACGATAGCGGGCTCGTCTCCGTCGCTGTAGAACCCATGTTTGAGCCCATCCGCTCCGATCCGCGATTCAAGGATATCGTCAAGCGCATGAAGCTTTCGAATTAGGCTCGCCGCCCGCCTTTGCTTCGCTCAAAAAAGCCCCGGCCGCGCGGTCACCGGCTTACTAACGCAACGGATAATTCTTGTCCCCCGGCAGATGTCCGTCCACGCGCAGCACTTTCGCTCCGGGACGCACGGCCCGCGCGTCCACAAAAGCAATCGCTCCCGGAATGGCCGTCACCAGCTCGTACTGCATGTCATTCGAATAGACAATCTTCGGGGGTGACGCCGCCTCTGCCCGAAAGATCTTCGCCACCCAGTATTGTTTGAATTGCGCTTCCGACATCTGATAAATCACGCGCAGGACCACATCGCGCTCCCGCGCCACCGGAGCGCGAATCAGCAAAGTCACCGGAAGCTTCGAATTCCAATATTGCCGCTCCCCGAGAAGCACTTTGCGCACCTCGGAGAGGCTGAGATCGTTCACGGGAGTATCCGGATTCACGACCACGGCGATGTCGCCGCCCCTCGCCGTTTGTGCACTCGACGGGCACTGCACGGCCATCGTCAGCCAGACCATGATTAGGAGAACTGCCGCAACGCGTTTGTTAGTGGCTTTCATAGTCTGCTCGCTTAGAACGTGAAGTCCGTCTGGAAAAACGCGCCATTCACCCGCGGATCACCTGGCAGGCGCTTCGTGTTCCGGTATTCGCTCTTGAAACTGGCGTAATTCGTGATGTCGTACCGCACTCCGAGAATGGACTGTACCAAGTCCTGATTCGTCAAAACCTGTTCGCTCAGCGGCATGTGCGTATGTTCGAACCGGTAATAGGGCTTCAGTGATTTCTCCAACCAGGGAAGCCGGTAGCCCACCTGCACGTAATACGCCTGGCTGTTGGTAATAAGATTCGTCAGAATGTTTCGATGATTCACGTTTGCGAATTCCGCCAGGAATTCCGGAGTTTCCTTCGTATAGACGATGTGCGCGGCTGAAATCCATTCGCGGAAATTATTCGGACTCCCCCCGATGACGGGCACCGTAATTTTGTCGCGGTACACAGACACTCCCATCTGCAATCCGTACAGCTTGGCGGGCCGCGAGTAGAGGTTCGCCACCCACGCGCGATTGTTATTGTTATCACCCGCGTCTCCGGGACGGCTGATGATCGTTCCGCGGCCATTGCCCACAGCGACGTTGTAGCCCAGTCCCGCTCCTCCCGAAGGGATATTTCCTTCCACCAGGAAGCCCACAAAATGCACGGGGATAAACGTCCCGCCGAATCTCACCATCTCCGGCCGGGCAATCGTGGTCTGCAGCCAGGAACCATGATGGTAAGCGGTGTTCCAGTAGCCGATCGGCGTATGGTAACGCCCGAAAGAAAGCTTGAAGAAGTCGTTGTAGTCGTACCGGATGATGTTGCGTTCGACCTCCACCGTGTAACCCGTCTGCGAAGCATTAAAAGTAATTTCACCGAAATAGCTGACTTTTCGTGAAAGCGCCGAAGCGAGATGAAGGTCGAGTTGTCCCAGGTTGAAGCCGCTGGTGGTCCCCTTCTGGTCTGTCGCAGAGAAATTCACTTCTCCGAAACCCCGAATCTGCAGCGATGGGTAGTGAGTCTCCATCTGGTGAACCGCAGCCTGCGTTTCTTGCGATTCGTGCTGATGCGCTTGCGCGGGAGAAGCAGGCGACTCGGCGGATTCGGGCTTTTGCACCGCAGACGCGCTCGCCGCGGTCAGCACCGGTTCCGCGGCAACCGGTTGCCGCGTCTCCAACTCCGAGACGCGCTTCTCCAGCTGTTGAACGCGCTCGAGTAGTATCCGGATCTGCTCCGTTTGATCCGGCGCGGGCGGACCCTGCCCCCATGCGACGCCGGCAGTAAGAATCAAAACTGCGAAGAACAGCAGTGGTCGGTGCATACGTTCCTTCCCCTGTCTCAGATTCGGCTCACGCTTTCGAACCCCAAGCCGCCGGTTTCGAACTGAAAAAAAGACACGCTCATTCCTGACTCCGATAAGCAAGGATTTCCTTGATCGAGGGTGACGCATTTGAGTAGTAACTCACCGGAGTGCGAGAGGTATCTTATTCCCCGCCGTTCGAATGTCAAAAGATACTTTGCTCACGCGGGCTGATTCACTGCACGCGCGCGTCAAACACTCCTGTTTCAATTTTCCCCGCGCGCTTGATCTGCACAAAGATCCGGTACTCGCCGGCGCGCGGAAATCCGTAAGGAAAGTTCACCTTCGATGCAACGGGGCCGCTCGGCATCGGCATAGCCATCGGCATGCCGGTTTGCATGCCGCCCGGCTCGCCGGCCCGCCCGGGTCGCCCCAGCTCCAGCGCCGCCATGGAAATCGTTCCCGCCGGATGAACGTGCGCGAACACGGTGAAGTCCTTGCTCACGAATTCCGCGTGCCCCGCCATTCCCATGTACCGTTCCAAATCGGCTGCCGGTTTGCCGTCCTTGTCTTCCACGCTAAACGTGAAATTCATCGGCCTATTTGCCCTCAGCGGCTCTTTTGCCAGCAGCCACACCATCCGCCCGCCATCAGCAAGTTCCGAAACGGTATCACCAACGGCCCGCGTACCGGCTACACTTGCGGCCCAAGCCGAATCATCGCCTCGCAGCGCCCCTCCACTGATCTGCGGAAGCTCTTCGGTTCCCACCAGCGTCCACGGCACCCCGTTTTTGTCTACCACGTCCGCAAAAATCTGGTATTTCCCCGCAGGCATCGCCGGCAATTGCTCCGCGAACTCCCCACCCTCGATCCGCTCGGGATGCAGATGCCACATGCGCTCCATTCCCGGCACGCTGAACAGGAAGAGATGCATCAAGTGATTGTGGTCCGGAATTACCTCTTCCATCTTGACGTACTCAGACCATCGCGCGTCCTGTCCCTTTGCTCGAAGGATCAGTCGATTCCCATTCTCGAGCTTCGTTTCCGCCACCGGCGGCTTCGCAAGATTGACATAGCGCTGGTACGTGCCGGCGTCCGCGCTCCACCATGCCCATCCAAGATAAAGAACGCCCGCCGCTACAATCGCGGTGAGGCCCATCACGAATCTCGCCCGGCGCGCCCGCGCAGGCAGCGGCAATTCGCCGGGTTCCAGGTTGCCTTCGCGCACCGCGGCACCCGCGATAAAGATTGCTCCAATCGCAAGGAACAACATCAGGAAAGCCAGCAATCCACCGAGCGGTTTTTCCATCTTCAGCGAACGCTGCGCAAACGACGGCACCGGAACGGAAAGTTCGCCTTTGCCCTTGCTGCCGTCCGCGGTAACGCGCACCTTCAGCGCGCCAAATTCCATCAGCCAAAGACTTCCCGTGAAAAATTGTGGATCTTCCTTCGATCGTTGCGCCAGGTCCGGCGTTGGCGGGAACGTAGAACCCGGCCCGCTCAGCGTCATCGGCACAATCTCGATCGCTCTCACATCGTTGCTGGCGCACCGCACTTCAATTTCAGCCACGCCGGGAATCACTTGCGGCATTCGAACGGTCACAAAGAGTCGGTACGGCCCCGCATCGCCTTCGTAAAACACGTCCGGGCTGCCGACATGGGCGCCCAAGGACAACGCGCCTGTCAACATCAACGCGAGCGCCAAAACTCCAATCAGCCGCATCCGCCGCCGCGGCTTTCTCATCGCCGCAGCCACCGCATCCACTCTCCCCACGCAAATCCAATCCGCGCCGTAACGACGGAAAACGCCAGCGCAATGCCGATCATCAGCCAAAACTCTCCACGAGATTTATCTGCCAGGTCGAATTTGTAGGGATCGTAGGAGAGACCGGCTGGATCAAAGTACGCAAAGTACGCCATCCCAAAGAACCGGTTCCGCGCCGCCGGTGACATCAAGAAACTCGCAAACGGCCATTCGGCTGCCAGAAAACACAGCACGAACAACGGTCCCGACGCGGCCGCCAGTTTCCATCTTCCCCACTGCCCCGTCTTGTTCCATAAAAGGTCCAGCACCATCGCAGGCACGATAAGTAGCAGCGGAAAATGCAAAGGAACAAGATGCGTAATGTTTTGATACACCGGCCCCAGCTTTGCTTGCGCTGGAACCAACGGCAACACCCACTCAAACGCCAGCAGTATCGCCGTGTACGTCGCCGCCATCAGCGTGCACGCCCACCGCCTCCCCAATCCCCATGCGGCCCCTATCAGCACGGGCGGAATCGCAATCGCCACCGCAAGGTAGCATCTCGCGTTGTGCAAATTCATCGGCCACGTGGCATCGGTTAGAATCGTCCCAAGTTGCACGACGCCATCCGCTCCTACAAACACGAACAGCCACGTTAGCTTCTGCCGCACCTCCTCGCTTGCTCGGCTCATCAAGCCCGCGATCAAAGCCAGCGCGCCCACTTTGATCGCAAAGGATCCCAGCGAAAGCAGCGTGTGCGGCGGGCTCACAATTTTCACGTCCAGTCCGTACGCGTTGTGCCACCAGTTGTCAATCGGCGCGGACGTCAGCATCGCAATGCAACCCCACGTCGCAATGAAGGCCCCCAGCGGCCCGCGGAATCCCCAAATTCTCACCGAAGCGCTTTGCGCCGCCCCATCGCCCCCAAACGTCGTCATCAAAATCAAGTACCCGCATGCGATGCCCACCAGCACACCCGTCATCTGAATCAGTATGTGTGCCGGCGTCCAGAACGAATCCCGCCCAATGGACATATGCCAGGAAATATCCCAGTGTCCCCCCACCAGCCCGCTCGCAATTCCCGCCACCATGCACCACACCGTCCACGGGACGGATTCCACCGTCGCCGAAGCGCGCTCTCCCGCTCTCGCTCGCAGCGATTGTCCAACAGGAATGCTGTCTGCCATATCCGCGGACCCCGCTTACTGTCTAAACCCACTTCATTCTGAGGGATTGCCGATGCGGCGAGTCTACACCGCCTCGCCTCATGGTGAAAACCTCTCGCGTTTCCCTCTCGCTGTTAGTTGCATCCAACTTGCATGCCGCAAGCGGGACTAGTACGTCCAGCATCTTTCTCCCACCGTTTCCCATCTTCCGGTCCAATTGCCTCCCGGTACTCCACCGCGTATGATTACCGATTCATGCTTACGGCCCGCCCTCATTCATTCACCCCTCGTGCTTTCTTCGCGCTCGCTTTCTGCGCGCTCGCTTTCTGCGCATTCGCCACCCTTCTCGGGCCCGGCCTCCGCACAGCCACCGCGCAGGAATCACGCGAAATCCTGCCCCTCAATCAAGTTCGCCCCGGCATGCAGGGCTACGCCTATACCATCTTCACTGGCGACCAGGTCGAAAAATTCGATCTCGAAGTCCTGGGCGTCCTCGACAATTTTCTCGGCCCAAAGCAATCCGTCATCCTCGTCCAGCTCAAAGGCCCAAAGGTTGAGCACACCGGCGTCGTCGCGGGCATGAGCGGCAGCCCCGTCTATCTCGATGGCAAACTTGCGGGTGCCTTGTCACTCAAACTCGGCGTCTTCACCAAGGAACCGATCGGCGGTGTCACCCCCATCGAGGACATCCTGAATCCTCCCTCGCAAAATGCCGCGGCCCAGCCCGGTTCGCAGCAGTTTGGGTCGCCCAGTGAATCCGCTGCCCGCACCTGGCTCCCTTCCGGCTCCGCTCTTGAGCCCATCGAAACTCCCCTCGTTTTTTCCGGCTTTCAACCTGCCGCCATTCAGCAATTCGCCAATCAGCTGCAAGGCTACGGATTGGTTGCGGCACAAGGCGGCACCGCCAAGCCGCGTCCGGATGACGCGCATCTCGCTGCCGGTGATATGGCCGGGATGGTTCTCGTTCAGGGCGACGCCTCCATCAACTCCGCTTGCACCGTCACAGCGGTGCAGGCCGATCGCGTCTATCTGTGCGGCCATCCTTTCCTGAGTCTCGGCAATGTCCAGCTTCCCATGGCACGCAGCCGCGTGATTACCACCCTTTCCTCCGACCTTGCTTCCACAAAAATCGTCAACGTCGGCGGCTCCATCGGCACCATCACTGGCGACCACCTCACCGCCGTCACTGGCAAGCTCGGCGCGCCCCCGGCGATGGTTCCACTCGATCTCACCTTGGTGGCCACCGAGGCCGGCTCACCCAAACAAAAAACGCTTCATTTCGAGCTCGTCAATCACCCCAAGCTCACTCCACTTCTTGTCGCCATCACCACCTTTAGCGGCCTCACGCAAAATTCTCTCTACGGGGAAGGCACCACGCTCCATCTTTCTGGCGAGGTCCGTCTCCAGGGTCACGCGCCCGTGCAAATCGAGAACACCTTCGCTCCCGGCGATTCCCTCTCGCCCGACAGTCTCCCGATCGCACTCACCATGCAAAGTGTTTTCACGCGTCTTTTTAGCAACACCTTCGAACCGGCCAAAGTCGACCGCATCACGCTCAGGGTCGAATCTGTGCCCGGCCGCAAATCTTTCACCATCGAAAGCGCGTGGCTCGAAAAAGGGGAAGCCGCTCCAGGTGAAACCCTCCGCGTCCGCGTGCTCCTCCGTCCCTACCGCGGCGCTGCTCGCGTCGAGGAAACCACCGTTCGCGTCCCCGATCAGGCCGCCCGCGGCACAACTCTCCGCATCCTTGTCAGCGACGCCGATCTTCTCAATCGCGCCTCGCGCGGTTTTGCGTTTGCTGGCGCGGGCAGCGGCCCCGACGGCCTGGATCAGCTCATCGCTCTGCTGAACCGCGAGCGCCGCAACGATCGCCTCTATGTCGGCCTCTTCGTTCCTTCACCCACTCTTCTGTGGGGCGACAAAGAGCTGCCCAACATCCCGCTCTCTCAAATCAACGTTGTTGACGGTCGCCCCGTTCCCGGCTCGGTCCAGGTGCTGCGCGAATCCTTGGCCAGTGAATCTTCCATCCTCCTTGGAGGCCCCGTCTCCGGCGTCATCTCTCTCAATCTCCAAATCCGGTGATCATTTCTATGCAAAACTTCCACAAGCGCCAGGGCATTCTCCTGACTCGCCACTCGTCACTCATCACTCACCGCTTTTTTCAAGTCTTCTGTTTTTCCTTACTTCTTTGCTTCCTTACTTCGTTACCTCTTTTCGCCGAGCACACCCGCCGCTGGCGCCAATCCACCTACGAAGAATTTCTGAAAGGCACTGCCCACGGCGTCGCCGTGCGCAGCGATGGCCGCCTCGAACTCGCCCCCAAGTTCGCGCTTCTCGCCGACGCCGATGCGTCCTATCTTTGGTCTGTCCGCCTCGATTCGAAAGGCACGCTCTTCGCCGCCGGCGGCTCTCCCGCAAAAGTGTTTCGCTTCGATTCGAACGGCAAACCAACCGTCGCTTTCGACTCCGCCGACCTTTCCGCTCAGGCCATCGCGTTCGACTCCAAAGGCGCGCTCTACGTCGGCACTTCTCCCGACGGCAAGGTCTACAAAGTTTCCGCGACCGGCGAAAAATCGGTCTTCTTCGACCCCAAAACCAAATACATCTGGGATCTCGCTTTCGCTCCCGACGGCACGCTCTACGTCGCCACCGGCGATAAAGGCCAGGTCTTCGCCGTTGCGCCCGACGGGAAAGGCGAACTCTTCTACGCCAGCGATGAAGCCCACATCCGCGTCCTCGCCTTCGACGGGCGGGGCAATCTCATCGCCGGCACGGAACCCAGCGGACGCATCCTCCGCATTTCTCGCGGTTCGGGAAAATCCACCGCTGCGGAAGGCTTTGTTCTCTACGAAACTTCCAAGCGCGAAGTCACCTCTCTTGCCGTCGCATCCGACGGCGCTCTCTACGCGTCCGCCATTGGCGAAAAGCCGCGCCCTGGCGTGTCGGCGCCCAGCGTCGTGATCGCTACCCAGCAGGGCACGACCACTCTTACACCGGGAGGCGTGATCACCTCGGGCCAGTTGCAGTCGCAACAGCCGTTCGTTCCTTTCCCTCCTCTTCTCTCCAGCAGCATCTATCGCATCAGTGCTGACGGCGTTCCGGAAGAGCTCTGGTCTTCCCGCGAAGACGTGGTCTACGCGCTCGGCCTTGCCTCGGACGGCCGCCTCCTCGCAGGCACCGGCAACAGCGGCGCGCTTCTCGCCATTGACGGCCGTGGCGTTTTCGCGCAACTCGCCAAAGCGGGCTCCGCGCAAATCACCGGAATCGCCCGCACCTCCTCCGGTAAAGTTTTCTTGTGCACCGCCAATCCCGGGAAGGTCTTTTCCGTCGGTCCCGAATACGAAGCCGAAGGCACGTACGAATCCCGCTCGTTCGATTCTCAGCTCTTTTCACAGTGGCGACGCCTCGAATGGTGGGGCCCTCCGCCGTCCGCCCCCGTCAAATCCCCCGCTAATTCGAACGCCCCGCGTTCGAACGCATTGCGTGCAGCAGTGCATGCAGATGAACCACGCCTCGAGTTTTTTATCCGGTCCGGTAACACCGAAGACCCCGGCAAGGAATGGTCCCGCTGGTTCGGCCCCTACACCAAATCCGGCGCGGCCATGGAAGCTCCTGCAGCGCGATTCGTGCAGTGGAAAGCCGTCATCCACGATGGCCGCTCGGGCGATGGCATCGACTGGGTGAGCCTCGCGTATCTGCCGCGCAACGTCGCGCCGGTCATTGACGGCATCGCGCTTCAGGAGCCAGGTATTCGCGCGCAGTCCCAGTCCGGCGTCGGCGTGAGTCAGCCCACCGTGGTAACGCTGAAACAGCCGCCGTCGCCGAACATCTCCGGCGTGACTATCACGCAGAGCAGCGCGCCCGCTCGATTCGAATTGCCGCCCCAAGGCACGCTGCAAAAAGGCTATCAATCCGTTCTCTGGAGCGCCCACGACGACAACGAAGACGAGCTTCGCTACGCGATCTACTATCGCGGAGAAAATGAACGCGACTGGAAATTATTGAAGGACAATCTCGAGCAGAAATTCTATTCGTGGGATACCACCACGCTGCCGGACGGCGCTTACTACCTGAAGATCGTGGCCACCGACGCGCCTTCGAATCCTCCCGCCTTTGCACTCAAGATCGAGCGCGAGAGCGAGCGCTTCGAGGTCGACAACACGCCCCCGGTGATTGAGGGCCTCAAGGTTGGGCCGCCTTCCGGCAAGATGAGCGGCGGCCATCCCTCTTCCTTCACCGCGCGTGACGCTTCCACGGCGATCGAGCGTGCGCAGTACAGCCTGGACGGGGGCGATTGGATTCTCCTCGCGCCGGACGAAGCCGTTAGCGACGCGCTCGTCGAGCACTACAACATGGGCCTGCCGTCTCTGCCACCTGGGGAGCACACCATCGCCGTGCGCGCCTATGACCGCTTCGAAAACGTCGGCAGCGCGAAAACAACATTCACCGTGCCGGCCGCAAAACCCTGACGTTGTGCACTAATCTACGCAGCACAGCCAATCTTGCTTACCCTGAGTTTGCCGAAGAGGCCATGCTTCTCTCTCTCTCGCCCTGTAGGGCACCGCCCGCCGCAGGCGGACGGGCCGCTCTTCTTCCCATCGACGAAGATTGGGCAATGCTTCAGCTCTATTTTTCTTGGATTTTCTTCCGGCTAACCACTAAGAACTAAAAACGAAGTACCGCTTCTCAATTCGTCCAGCGGTCTTGAGGTGGGACAGCTTCAAATTTCTCAATCTCCGCTCCGAAGCCAATCCGGCCGTCTCCGTACGGCTCGTTTCGGACGTGAACAACCCGGGCCGTGCACCGCATCTCCTGCGAAGCACCTCCCGTCACCTCTGCGGGCATTCGAAGCGTCGCCTCAAGGGGCATTCCAACTTGCAGGGGCGCCGAAGACGCGAAAAAGAAGCCGCCCCGCGAAATATTCAGCGCCTCGGTAAAGTGCTCCGTCTTGTCTGCGGCTACGCCCATGGCCCGGAAACGCAGCGGCGTGCGAAGACTTAGACGGCTCAATTGGCGGCGTTCGGATGCCTTCATTTTGACCTCCGGGCTGGAGAAAGGTCCGATGCGAGTTCTCGCACCATAAGGGAGGTTGCTTCAAGCGTAACAGAGAGACAGAAACGGTCAAGTACCAAACCCAGTGGCCAAAAGATACCAGTACCGGTTTCGCTAGCCGCCATCTCATCGCCCGCCTCAAAAACGCGCTCTGACCGTGCCATAATGCCTCTTTCAATCAGCCCCGCTACGCGCTAAACAAGAGGTTTTACTAGCCATGCCCCGGCCATAGTGAGCGAAATGAGCACAGCGCCGCAGGTCGAAAACACCGCTTATCATCCGCCGAGTTGGGAGGCCATCCTCGCCGCTCACGCGCGCATTGCGCTAAGGATCCATCGCACCCCGGTTCTCACTTCCTCTTCGCTGGACTCCCTCACCGGCGCGAAACTCTTCTTCAAATGCGAAAACCTGCAAAAGACCGGCTCCTTCAAGATTCGCGGCGCGACGAACGCCATCTTCTCCCTTTCGAACGAAGAAGCCGCGCGCGGCATCGTCACTCCCTCCAGTGGAAACCATGGCGCCGCCGTCGCCTGCGCCGCCGCCTGGCGCGGCGTCCCCGCCTATATCGTTGTCCCCAAGAACGCCCCGAAAGTGAAAGTCCAGGCCATCGAAGCCTACGGCGGCAAAGTCACATTCAGCGAGCCGACCATTACCTCTCGCACCGAGGTCGCCACGCGCGTGCAAGCAGAAACCGGCGCGCATCTCGTTCATCCTTACGACGACGACCGCATCATCGCCGGCCAGGCCACCGCCGCAAAGGAATTGCTCGAGGAAGTTGGCGATCTGGACGCCGTGTTTGCGCCGGTCAGCGGTGGTGGCCTGTTGAGCGGGACATGCCTCGGCGCCAAAGGCATTCGAAAGGCCGTTCGAATCTTCGGCTGCGAACCCGCGCGCGCCGATGACGCCTACCGCTCGCTCACCACCGGAACTTTGCAATCGCTCGATTCCAGCGACACTATCGCCGACGGCTTGCGCGCTTCCCTCTCTCCACGAACCTTCGCGATTCTCCGCAAAAATGTCGATCGCATTCTCCTGGTCAGCGAAGAAGAAATCATTTCCGCCGCGCGCCTCGTCTGGGAGCGCATGAAAACTATCATCGAGCCTTCCAGCGCCGTCGCCATCGCCCCGCTCCTGAAGCCCGGCGTAGTCGCTTCCCTGAATCTTTCGAATCGCCCCGATGCCAGCGCCCTCAAGCTCGGCGTCATCCTCTCCGGCGGAAACGTCGACCTTTCCGCCCTCCCCTGGACCCGATAATCCTCAGTCCCGCCATTCGAATGCCGGACGCTGCGTGGCCAAATCACTGTACTGTTTGTGTAAGGAATTGCACAAAACGCGCACCTGCCGGGCTGAAGCCAGTTTCAACCAACAGAAATATAAGGACTTACACCCTCGCTGGTTTGGATTGCCGTTTGCTCCTAGACGTCATGGAAGAAGTAGGGCCCCCTTGAGCATGAATCTGCCAGATCGAGTCGAAGAGCACAGAGCGGCGGTACTGCTGGGCCTCCCCGCCACGGAACTCCGCCGGGTCTCGCGCTTATCGGGAATCGGTCACGTGGAAGAAAGCGACCACGGTCAGGAAATGGTTTTCACTTACGAGGAGCTGCGCAGACTTTGTCTGCTGGCCGCTCAGTCGTCTAAATAGAGATTTAAATAGAAGAGCTTCGCTTTCCTCCTCTGCATCACCCCCCCGGCCCCGGGCGCCTCCCCACAGGTTCCCGGGGCTTCCTTCATTTATCTCCGCAGAACTACCTTAAAGCCGGATGATTCTGGTTCCGTCCCGTTCCGTTGCGTTCCGGGAGGCATGCTACTTCTCTTTGAGCTTGAGCTTGCCGGCGGCCTTGTTTTCGTCGAGGAAGGTGCGCAGCTGCGGCACGGCGTCGAGGAGGCGAATCCACTGTTCGTAATAGAGCGTGACGGGAAAGCGGCCGAGGCCGTAAACGCTCACGCCGCCTTTTTCGCCGACGCGAAATTCGAGCGCGCCGCCGCGGCGGGCGCCGGTCTGCTTTTCCATTTCCGCGATTTTTGCTTTGAGTTCTTCGTAGGTTGGTTCGGCCATGGTGTCTCCTCTCGTGGCTGGAGCTGAAGGAGGATTATACAATGCGTTTCGATTTGCCGGAGTGCAGGCTATACTCCTGCGCCAAAGTGCGTGGAAAGCAGGTGCAACGTGGCTGATGAGGAAAACCGGATTGTGGATTGGGTGAATCTCCCAGCGGGAATTTCCGTGGAGTCCCTGTGGGACGGGCTGCACCAGGCGCAGATTATTTCCATTCAATCCAATTTGCTGGACCGCACTGTCACCCTGCATGTGGAGATCGAGAATTTGCGGATTTTTTATCAATTGCCGCTGGACGTGCAGTTTGTTTTCCGGCTCGACGGAGTGCAGTCCGCGCGCGTGATGAAATATTCGATCTGGCCGGGGCCGTTTGCGGTTCCGCCGGGAGTGTCCAAGGAAGAGCAGGAGCGGCTGGTGGCGGAGTATCAAGCAAAGTGGCGCGAAGAATCGTTGAACTGGAGCGATTTGGAAAAGGCGGTTACGGCAGATCACAAACAGGTGATTGATATTTCCGATGCGGCGCTGGCGACGGAGAAGGACGGCGGCGTGGCACTGCGCATCAACGGGCTGCTGAATTACACGATGTATCATGAACTTTTCCTGCGCGCGGAGAAGCTGACGATTTCGCGGACGGATGCGGGCGAAATCACGGTTGCGGAGTTGCTGGCGCTCGGCCAGGGGTATTGGGATGCACTGGAGCGCCAGGAAGACGCAGAATCCCTGGACGATCCCGGGGGCGAGGCATGAGGAAAACTGCCATGAAACATTTTCTTGGTATTGTGCTGGGATGTTTGGTGATTTTGGCGGTGCTGTTCGTCGCGCCGAAAAATGCTGGCGCGCAGACGGCCCCGACGTTTGTGGGCGTGCGAACTTTTTTGAGCGCACCGTATGAGCCGGACCTGGACAAATTGAAGGCGGATTTTGCGGTGCTGGGCGTGCCGTTTGATGAAGGGACCTGGGGGCAGCCGGGCGAGCGCTACGGTCCGCGGGACATGCGGGAGAATTCGCAGGAGTACGCGCACGATTTGACGGAAGGTTTTTATTACATTGACGGCGACCGCGCGGTGCTGAAGGGCAAACGCTGGGTGGACGTGGGTGACGTGGTGATTTATCCGACAGTGGCGGAAGAGACCAACACCAAGATCACAGAAGCGGTGAAGAAAACCCTGGCGAAGAAGGCGTTCCCCATTATTTTGGGCGGGGATCATAGCATCACGTTTCCGGTGGTGCGGGCGTTCGATATTCCGCTGACTATCGTGCACATTGATGCGCACCTCGATACATGGAACGGTGCGAAAGGAAATCTGGACCATGCGTCGTGGGTGCTGCGTGTGGCGAAATTGCCGACGGTGAAACATATTACGCAGCTCGGGATGCGCGGGATTGCGAACGATCAAGAAGCGATCGGCAACGCGCGAGCCATTCACACGAAAATCGTGACGAGCGAAGAGATTCACCGGCGCGGAGTGGCCGCGGCGATCGATGCGATTCCGCAGAGCGAAAATATTTACATTTCGTTTGACGTGGACTCGATGGATCCCACATTGGCACCGGGTACGGGAACGCTGGAGCCGGGCGGGCTGAATTTTGCGGAGATCGACGAATTGCTGCGCGGGATACCGAGCAAGGGGAAGCTGGTAGGTCTCGACATTGTGGAAGTGAACCCGTACCGCGATCCTTCCGGAAGAACGGCGCAGACGGCAATCCGCCTCCTGGTGGATTTGCTGGGCGCGGCGTTTCACTAAAGGCAACTAGAAGAGTCTCAGGGTTAAAGAGTCCAAGCGAAACTCGCCGACATTCCTAAAAAGTGTTCCCTCCCAGTTTCCTCTCCGCATGCGCGCACAAAAAAGAGCCGCCGCAAGCCTTCCGGGTTTGTGGCGGCTCTTCTAACAGTGAAGCCGTGGTCAGCCTTCTACTGCGCTTTCACCTTCTGGAACCGCACGTCCTGTTGGGTATGCGTCTGCCCGGAAATCGGATCGAGCACATTGACGGGCTGGGTGACTGTATTGCGGAGATCACCCCAGGTGGCATAAACATTGCCATTGGCGGTGGTGATCCCGTTGTATTCACCCAGGCTGTAACACGGCTGGATCGTCCGGTCATAGTTGGTGCTGGTAGTTGCGGACAAGCGCATGTTGGTCGGTGCCAGCGTGGAGGAGACCTCCGTAACGCGCACGGTGCGGTACGATGGAAACGTGGCGCCGCGGTCGTGCGAGTTGGCCATGTCGAGATCAACGGTGCCGTCGGCATGCTGCGTGTAATAGGAGATGTGGACGTCGTTCGGGTCTACATCGATGGCCAACGCCGGATGTACGTGGTGGATATCACCCGACACTGCGGGGTTCACTTGAGTCGGGCTGCTCCATGTGTTTCCGCCGTCGTCCGAACGGACGAACAGAATGTTTGAACCGGTGGCGGGGTCTCCGAACACGGTGCCGTCGGAATTGTTCCAGGCCATATAGACAACTCCATTCCGCACCGCAAGCGTCGGTTGGATGATCAGGCGAGTGGCCTTCTGGAACGTCCTCAGGCCGAACCGCCCGACGAGGGGCGGCCCCGCGTGAATCGAGAGCCGGAATCCGCCGCTGAAGCAATCGATCAATTCACCCGGCTGCACCACTGGCAGCAGAGTTGGGCTGGGAGCGCCCGGGACGTTGAATGTGGCGAAGTGAAACGTGGCTCCTGCGTCGTCAGAAATTAGCACGCGCAGGAAATCCGTATCCGAGTTGCTGAATTGCGCGAAGGGGATATACAGCCGCCCGTTGAAAGGATCCACCACCGGACTGGTGAACGAGAGCGAGTTCTGCGGATGTGTAGGATCGACATCCGGACCGGGCGCAAAGATGGTTGTGCTGGTCCACGTTTGTCCGCCGTCGGTCGAACGTCCGAATCGCAACTGCTGGCCACTCGCCTGGAAACTCGTCCATGTCACATAGACGTTGTCCTGGTTCTTGTTGCTCGGGCTCGGGCCCACTCCGATCCATTCCTTGTCGCCCCCGTTGTCCACCTGCACGATGGTCGGAACCCCGAAGGTACTACCGCCATCGGTGGATTTGTTCACCTGCACGGTCGTTCGACCGGAAGCATTTGCTCCCAGCGTTGCGTAATAGAAGTTCCCATTACGGTCTTGCGCCACGACGCCGTCGCCAAACGTGAAGATCGATCCCGCCAGCGGGGGCACAAACCCGCTGCTCCAGGTCTGTCCGCCATCATGTGAAGAGGAGTATCCGGATAAGAATCGGCTGGTGAACTGGAGAACGCCTCCGATCACAGCAAGAGGTTGATTGGCAGAGCTGTTGTAACTGACCACGATGTCGTTGTTGCTTGCAGAGATTGTTGTTTCACTCTGCGTAGACTTCACAAACGGCCGGAACCCCGCAAAAATCTGGATATTATCCAGTCCTCCATCGCTTACTTGTAAGTTCGACCCGCGCACTTTTACGTTCGGCGTAGTGTTCTCGCCCGGAACCGGCGTGGGCGTCGGATCAGGACTCAGCGTCAATTGCGAGACCGCACTGTCGGCCATCATTTTGCCTTCGGAGCGTAATTCAATGTCCACTCCTTTCTTCTCGATGGTAGTCGGTGGACCGTCCTCGCCATCGTCCAAAGCTGCCGTGGAAGAGATCAGCCCGCCCGCAAGCGCCAGAGTGGCGATCCCCATCAGCAGGAATCCAAACTTGATTCTTCGGTGCATCATATTCCTCCTCGGATCTAGGCTCATTCCACCGCTCGTCTTGGACCCACCTGAGAGCCAACGGCTCAAGAGGCCGGCATGATTCCACAACCAAATAAGATATTCAGAGCTGATCAATTATTCGAGCAACGCATTTGCGGCTGGGGCACCCAGACCTCGATTCTTCCACCTGCCCATAGATGGCCTATAGGCAATAGTGCGCGGATAGTTAAGGTAGGAGACAATAATCCTGTGGAAATCCTGTTAACCTTTATCTTCAAGTACTGGCCTTACCAAGACTCCATTCAGATTCCGCACACTTCAAACTGGACCTGTGAATGCAACACGCGCTCGAAGGCGAATGGATCGTAGCCATTGCGCGCAGTCGAGTATGGTAGCCTCGGGAGATGGGGGGAGATGGGGACAGACGGGAAGTTCTCCTTTTCTGGAACTACGAATCGAGCTATTTCAGACCAGTAACAGAATTCGTTGCGTCTCTCTCCCTTGTCCCCCCTTGTCCCTATCGATTATTGCCTCGTGATTCATCCGTGAATCCAAAGCGTCCGAAAGTCGAACCGATTCGCCAGCCTACTCTTTTCCAGATGGAGAAGTTGGAGGAGACAGAGGAGCTCGCAGGCGAGCTAAAGATCGAGCGTCCCTACGCTTTGCCTGGAATACTGTTTGGCACTTCCTCTTTCACCGCAAACGGTTGGCAAGGCAGTTTCTACCCTCCCAGCATGAAGTCACGAGATTTCCTTTCCTACTACGCCACGCAGTTTGCTACGGTCGAGGTGGACTCGACGTTTTACGGATGTCCTTCCGCCAGCACAGTCAACCATTGGGCGACCCGAACTCCCGAAGACTTCATTTTCTCCGTCAAAATTCCGCAGGCGATTTACGCATGAAAAAGTGCTCGTGGATTGCGATTCAGAATTCGATGAGTTCGTGAAAACGATGGAACTTCTCGGTCCGAAGCTTGGTCCGATGGTGTTTCAGTTTCCGTTGTTCGACCGCTGGAAATTCCCGAAACAAGATGATTTTCTGGCTGTACTGACACTCTTCCTGAAGAAGCTTCCTACCGGCCACAAATTTGTCGTCGAGATTCGAAACAAGAGCTGGCTTGACGCCAGATTTGCGGACGTGCTCCAGGAGCACAACGTGGCCTTGGCACTGACTGACACATCGTTTGTGCCGCGACCCTGGGAGATGAAAGAAAAGTTTGACTTGATTACCGCAGACTTTGCTTATGTCCGCTGGCTTGGTGACCGCCATGGAATCGAAAAAGTAACAAAGACATGGGACAAAACTGTCGTTGACCGTGAAAGCGATTTGAAAGATTGGGTTGATGTCCTTAAGGAGATGATGAACGACAAGAAGATTCGGAAATTATTTGCATACGCGAATAATCACTATGAAGGCTTCGGGCCTGGCACGGTGAAACGCTTCGTGGACTTGTGGAAGAAGAAATAGATTGAAGTCTCGTTCTCCGACTCCGCCAGCGGCTGATGATGCGCATTAGCGCCGGGATTCCGGCGGAACCAAGTTGTTCGCGCGGTAGTAGACGGCCAGCTGGCCGAAGTGCTCGGTGCTGTGCTCGATGGCGGTGATCCAGATATAGGAATTGTGGACGACATGCTTCCCGGTTTCCCACCCAAATGGCATGGTTTTGTCCAGGCC
>Ga0137403_10003166_pt1 | contig 19856 bp, 17 predicted proteins | sample CZOMad2_1_16fung_FD_122057 | JGI IMG/M metagenome (GOLD analysis project Ga0137403, IMG submission 122057) | Vadose zone soil fungal communities from Angelo Coast Range Reserve, California, USA - CZOMad2_1_16fungal (Hybrid Assembly) | ecosystem: Environmental > Terrestrial > Soil > Vadose zone...
GTCGGATGAATTTCGGGTGATAATAGCGAAGAAGCTTGAAAAAGCCGTCAATTCGACAGATATCGTTACTGAAACGTGTTTCAGCTGACCCAGAATGTTGAGTGCGCGGGGAAACTGCGGCGGGGGCTTGGGCGGTGACCTAGTTTGACGAAATTGTAGGGGCGTTTCTCTGTGGGCGCCCCTTCTTCCGCCAGACAGGGGCACCCACGGAGGGACGCCCCTACGAAATTAGGGCACTACCCTCGCGTAAAAAGCTTGGCATTTTGAAGCATGCTCCGCTATAATCCTTCGTTTCGCTGACCCCCTAAATGACGGCTATCAGAGACTGTGCATTTCCAGGGACAGAAAATGTTCCGAAATGCAACGGATCTGCATCCCGAGGATTGACTGAGGCATCTAAGATTTGCACTAAAATTGACCGCAGCTGCGGTTTTGGAGGATAAAAACGTAACCGTGACTTTTGATAGACATTTACCGCTTGACGAGCGAATTCTGAGAATTGACCACATTCAGGCGAGGCGTTATTCGAAATTAGGTGGCGTAGCTTTGGAGATTGCCACACAGGGTATTCTTCGTCACTTGCGCGCATGTGATCGAATGGATGTTAATCCAGACACTTCGGCTGTAAGAGAAATAATCGACGATGCTTTAAACGGTCGCCGAGTTTTTGCTGAAACTGCAGAACAAGAAACTCAAGCAGCCTAATCAGCTTTCCCCACCAACTTCTAAAGAGATCGCCACAGTGTGGCGATCTCTTTATTTTCCCTCTACAAAGTTCTACAAGTTGACCGTGACAGTCGTCTACATGCTAACATCGCCGCTCCAGGCATGTGCCCCTGTAGCTCAGCGGATAGAGCATCTGCCTTGTTGGAGCCTTAATGAGGAATAGTTTCAGAGAAGAACTCATTAAGTGGACGGCCCCATATGCGGGGACGCCCTTAGAGCCTCTGGTACTCAGCTCGATTTGAGTAACAATCCAGGAGGATTGGGTAATCCGCAGGAAACCTTCCCATGACAATGACGAGGGGAGGGGATCCTCAGAGACTATACGGGCCGGGACTGAGATGTCCAAGATATAGTCCAGCCAGCAAACCTGTGTAAAAACGGGCGGTCAGGGAAAGCCTGATGCTGGATGCTAAGCAGAGGGCCGCAGGTTCGAGTCCTGCCGGGGGCACTACATTTCACGTCTTTGAAACTAGTCTATGGCGGCTATAGTTCAGTTGGTTAGAACGCTAGATTGTGGATCTAGAGGTCGTGGGTTCGAGCCCCACTAGCCGCCCCAGCCTTTAAACTCACCAATGTCATCAATCTAGAATTGCCTCACGCAAGTAGCCCTCAAGAGAGAAATCGCAATGGGCAATGGCGAGGCCTCAGCCTCAATGAACTTGTACAAAGAGGTCTATGGCAGTGGCGACCCGATACTATGTCTGCACGGCCTCGGCGCCAGTATGTTTAGTTGGCGCCACTTCATCGCACCCTTCTCGCAGCGGAACAAGCTAATCCTGGTTGATTTTAAGGGCTGCGGAAAATCACCGAAGCCGGCCGACACTCATTACTCCATCGAAGAGCATACAAACGAGATTTACAAAATCATTATTGGGGAGAATCTGAGAAACCTGACCTTGGTTGGAAACTCACTTGGTGGCGCAGTAGCTATGCTTCTCGCGATCAGACTCCGCGAAGAAGAGCCCACTCGGTTGTCGAGACTAGTCTTAATTGACAGCGCCGGCGATACGCGCTACATGCCCAATCATCTCAAGCTGGTCAGATCCATTCTGGGCACGCCAATTACTTATTTTTCACCAACCAAGCTGGCCGCAAAGATGGTTTTGAGAAGATGCTATTACGATAAGAAGAAGATTACCAGCAAAGACGTCGCTGCCTATGCCGGACCGATGGCAAGTCCAGGAGGACGACATGCGCTGTTGCAAACGGCGAGGCTATGTATCCCGCCTAATGCTGACGAGCTACTAGCCAAAGTGAAAACCATAACGGTTCCAACCTTCATCTTATGGGGACGGGAGGATAGAATTACTCCACTGAGCGTCGGAGAACAATTGCATCGAGCGATTCCCAATTCGACGCTGGAGATAATCGAGCAGTGCGGACACGTCCCGCAGGAAGAAAAGCCCGACGAAACCATCGCTCGAATTTCTAAGTTTCTAGCCAATACTGCTTAGGCTGAAGCTGAGCGTTCCGCTAATCCACGCCGCGTGCTCCTCTCCCATACGCACGCCGCTTAGACCTTCGTAAGTAAAGCCTTCCACCTGACCCACGCTTCATCGCGCGCCTTTCTGTTAGCTTTGTAGGAGGTGAGCGCCTTTTCATAGGTCTCCATTGCGAGCTTGTCAGCATCGGTATTGCCCTTCGCCACCGGAGCCACCGGTTCAGGCGCGTCCCCCGCGCGCATGAAGCCGTGTCCCGCCCCTTCGTAGGTTACCGGGTCGTACTTCTTATTCAAGCCCTTCATCGCTTCGATAGTTGCAGGTACCGTCGCGTTGATGCGTGCGTCGTTTCCAGCGTAGAAGCCATAGACGGGCGCGGTGATTCTTCCGAGCGCTGCCTTGTCGACTGGCAGTGCCGGCGGCTGGCCAGTCAGTGGCGGCGTACCGTAAAAAACAAACGCCGCTTTTAATGCTGAATTATTGGTCGCGTAACGAAATGTCTCCCCGCCGCCCCAGCAGAAACCAGCCGTGGCAATCTTCCCGTTCGCAGCCGGCAGCTTCGAAACGTAGTCAGCGACGGCATTTAAATCCGCGGTAATTTGGTTGGGCGGCAAATCGCGTATGGCAACACCTACTGCCGTGCTGCCAGCGGTCGCGACGTCGCTTGTGCCACCGCCGTTCGGCCCCATTCCCGAAAGCAAATCCGGCGCGATCGCAACGTATCCGGCTTCAGCTAACTGATCGGTCAAACTCTGCACCCAATCGCTCATGCCAAAGATTTCATGAATCACAACCACCGCTGTTGCCCTGGTCTTGACTTCCGGATAGACAACGAACGCGCTCACCTCGCGTTCAGTCTTACCGCCGGCAGGTTTGTATTTGATCTTAACCCACTCCTGGTGTCGCGGCGATCTCGTCAACCGTTGCTTGGCCCACTCCTGCGTCATGTCAGGGTCCGCGCTCGCCGTCGTCGCCGATTTCGCATGGTTATGATCCGCCTGCATATCGGAGTGCGCCTGGCGCACTGCTGCGCAACCAGAAAACATAAATAGACTCAAGACAAGAAAGGTAAAGCCTCCCGGCGCTTTCCTGCTTACTGCTAATTGCCTAACGCCTACTGCCATGTTTGCCTCCCTGAAACAGTAACAAGTTGTGAATAAGGGGAGGCTAATTCTAACAAAGGCGAGTTCGCTGCAGAAGAGCCGGTGATGAACCGTTGTTGTCCTGCTAGACGGGTATGCAAACTAAGATTCTTTCCAAGGGCCGCCGTAAGTCGTCTGATAAGGATCCGAGATGGCCCCGACATACTGCCAATGGAGCCGCGCCTGTTGCCTTATGTGGAGGAAGTCATGCGCCAACCAGGAGGCAAGCAGGTCACCGGCAGCAAGGATTCCGTTTGGACCCTGGTTGCTGTTCTGCCAATTTGGGGACGATAACTGTCTTAGCCAGGCAAGCGATTTTTCGCGTTCGGCAAAGAAATTGTTAAGCGAGGTATCGAGGTCTCGCTCATTGTACCCTCGTGTGGTCACCCAATTCCGCGGGTCGATAGGTGGCCACGATTGCTTCGGGTCAGCCAGCACTAAGTCGATTCGCTGACGGAAGTCTTCTCTCTCTTCATCGTAGAGGTGGTTGATTACCTCCAGCATTGACCACTTGTCCGGCGAGGGTTTCCATCTGATCTGCTCAACGCTAACGCCTCTTACCAGGCTTTCAAATACGTCGCGATTCTTCGCTAGCCGATCGATATAGTAATCGAGATTCATGTGCGCTCCCACGCGTCCGCATCAGTTTCGAATATTAAACTCCAATTGAGACGCGGCCGGCCAACAATTATCTCCGAATGACACCATTTGCCGAATGCAGCACTTTAAGAAATAATGACTGAAGAAATCAATCCGGCAGACTGGATATTAGAGCCAGCTTAGATTCGAGGAAGCAATCGCTAAGGAGACTACGTGCCAGACGAGCAAAGAACAGCAAATAATTCCCAAACCTACTGCGTTGACGCCGACGAGTTCACTTACGAAACGGTCGAACAGGAGAATGGCCAGGCCACTGTGGTTCGCTTTCAGCTCCACAATCCGCAGTATCACGCCGGCGATGTCGTCGTAGTGCTTTCAAGCGGTGAAATCCATTTTCATGGAATGATTGGCAGGCTTGCGGACGGTTGGGCCACCGCCACCGACCGACGTGGTTCCCTGCTCCCGGCTACGGTTCAGTAAGAAAGCACCTAAATGTTTTCGGCCCTCAGCGTTTGTAGCCGGCCGGATAACTGACCTCTACACCGGGAGTAGATGACCTAATCTTTACTCGGTGAAACCCCTTGTTAAGGTGAGTGGAAAGGTATGTCAGGGCTATTTGCCTATCAAGCGCTGAGCTTAGCTCCTTGATGAAGGGATCGAAACTCACTGGCGCACTGAAGCCCTGAAAAAACGCTCGACCCCCAGTTTCGTCGGATATCCTTTGTAGTGAACTCTGCGCATTCGGTATCAAGTTCCCATCCGTGGCTGTCGTGGCAGTGGGCGCATAAAAGCAGTAGATGGCAACACTCTTTCGCTGCGCCTCATTAATGGCGCGCTGCAGATCCAAACTTTGCGTCGGCCCGCTTGAGTCGACTCCATGCGAAGTGTCCAACCCGTCTGACACCAGCAAAATCGCGCGTCGCCCAGCGGGCTGCGCATCAAAGCGTTTCAACGCTTCAATCACTTCGACGTAGGGATTGTAAGGAGCAACACTTGCTACTCCGATCGGCCCCCTGAGAGATTTAGCAGCTTTCTCCAGATCAGAGGTGAACTTCTGACTCACTTGCAAACTGCCCGTCCGTATATATCCAATTGATACACGCGAGCCCCGCGGCAGACGGCGTATGAATTCAGCCAGCGATTTCACCTCGAGGCCAATGGATGGAACCAGATCATCCTGGATGAGAATAATCAGGTTTATTGGTGAGCTTGTACCCATCGCTCGGACCGACAGAATTGTTTGCGGCTCGCCGTCTTCACTGACTGCCAAGTCGACGGTCTGGAGTTCTAATTCGCTTGGCGCTACCGCCCCCTTCACGCGAATCGTCAGAGGAATAACAACTGGCCTGGCCGGACTCCCCGACGAAGCAAGAGTGGTAGTTTCACCCCGGGATTGTGCCATGGCACCTTCCCTGCCGCCTGCAAAAACCAGGGCCACCGCGAACATGCCGGCAACCGCTCTGCGTGTTTCGACTCGCCTCATATTTGCTCCTATTCGTCTTGAACGACTTAAACGCATTATACAAGTATCTGCACAAGAGCGCTTACCAGTACCCACGCAGGCTGCCCGCCACATGACCCGTAAGCTGGTGAACTCGAGGGTTACCAGCTAAGATCAATAACGACTTTCAAATCGGTAAGCCATTAAGTAGAGCATGCTCGAGAAGACGCCAGGAAAACTAGACACGGGTGATGAAAGAATGGCCCAGTTGTTACGTTGGACGCCCTGGCTGATGTTGGTATTAGTCACCCTTCCCTTTCCCATCGTCTTCCTGGTGTTGTTTCTTGCGGCTGGTACCACCGAGTCTGCTGCCATTTATCTTCTGCTTTCCTTTGTTTCAATGGGCCTGGGTTTAGTTGTCGGCCTGGTAGTCCTAATTTTTCTGTTGCTATACCGGAAGCGCTGGCACGGCCGGTTGCGCGACCGGCTTGCCGCTGATGGGATAACCGCCGCCGAGGTCCCCTGGTTCGTTTCGGAGCTGTCTTCTGAGGAACGAAAGATCTGGGGCGAGCTGAAACAGAAGAACCCTCTGTTAGCAGATGCCTACTGCGAAACGCTGGCGGCGCGCCTGACCGCCACCAGGATTATCGCCAGGGCGCGTGGCGAAACACTGAAAGTTGAGCGGCAGATCAATCGGACACGCAACATCCGCGACGTTGATACGAGCTCCCTCCTCAATGACCTAATTGAGGATCGCCAGCTTTCGGAGAAGCTTCGCAAGGAAGCAACCGTGCGCTTATCCGAAGCCAAGGCGCGGCTGCAAACAATCGAAGCAGCAGCGAACCGAAGGCTGAGTCAGAAAGAAACCGATCTTATGTTGCGACGTTTAGCGGCTTCGCAGGAATATTTTCCACTGGCCCTCGAGATGGCCAGTTTGGAACAGGAAGCGTTAAGCGAGCTGGACCAACCTCAGCCCGTGCCCGGGGAGTCTGGAAAGCTCCCGCGCTCAAACGACGTGCTGGACAGTTTTGAACACTAAGTCTGATAGCTCTTCAGAGTTCACTCAAACGGTAGACGCCAGGAGCTACTCGCATTGCAAAACCCTCATCTACCAGCGCCCAGTTCCCAATCCCGGCATCCGGATTTGATAAACCCGTAACCCGCGCAAGTTCACCCCGCAAGGTCATTCCGGCTCCTACAAGATAGGCACGCGCAATCTGTTTCAGTGCTTCTTCCCTGCTGACTGTTGTCGTCAACTCATCCTGGAACCTGCTCTCCGCCAGGGTCCAAATGTAGGTGAATTTCGGTTCATAAACGATTTCGCCAGGAATCACCTTGAATACTCTTTGCAGTTCGTCGATTGCTTTCGTGAACGTGCTTCGGTCTTTAACTCCACTTGCGCCGCGCAGATCTCGAGTAGCCATTTCCCACTCTTTACGCAGCACCTTGAGTATGTCCTGGGCTGGCTGCGATAGCACTGACTGCTCCTGCTTGCGCGCGACACCCGATAGGGCGTTGAAATGTGGCACCAGTTTGCGCGCTATGAAGATTGAACGACTTCCCCGCAGCTTGCCGTAGTAAACGCGCCCGCGCCGCACCACCTCATCCTTTATGATCCATGCCAGGCTGCTTTCCGGGTCCTTCTGGACATTACGCGGCGTGTGCGCATCCCTGCGCCCGCACACAGCGATGTACAAGGAAGGTCCCGGGCGTCGCGAATCTGTAAGCGCTGAACAGAAACCAATGCGGTCAATTAACCTCTCCGCCGCTAGTGGTTCTTCGATGCGTAGTTCAGGTTCGCGGCACCACGTTCGATCACGGTGAACTTCGATTTCTTCAGGAAGCGGCGAGTGAACGGGTGTCACTGCCGAATGCTATCAGATTGACAACCAGCCCGACCAATTTGACCGTAAGCGGTCAACCAAACGGCTCATCTCGTTATCTGCAGAACATCTACTAAAGTCCCATGTGACAGGGGGTTGCACACTGCCAGACGGCTTGGCACAGGCAATGCCAAGATGGAAACGCCCCACCCTTGTCTTATCAGGGCGGTTTGCAACCTAAGGAATGCAGTTCGAGGAGAGATCGATGAAACACAAGAAACGAAGCAAACACTCAATTGCCATGACCTGGCTCACCTGTTTGTCCCTGGTGCTCTCGTTGTGCGCGGGCATCATGGTGTCCGACAGGGCCAAGGCTGCCCCTCGTCGAGAACAAGACGGATCGATCGGGGGACGCACGAAGGATAGAGTCGCGTCAGATCTCCGCGAACAGATGCGCAAGAACGCCGGCAGCGACACCGTCAAGGTGATCCTTCAGCTCAATGATCGAATGAGCCAGGGTCTAAAAGACCTGCTCAAAGGAAATGGCATAAAGATCAAGAGAAGCTTTACGAACTTTAACACTCTGGCTATCGAGCTCCCGGCAAGCGTAGTTGATTCCCTGTTGTCCTTCCCCGAAGTTGAGTTTGCTTCAGTCGACAGCGATGTCAGGTCGATGGGCGGACACATTGCTAAGACAACCGGCGCCGACAATGTCAGATCGATGGGCCCTAATGGTACTGCCCTGGATGGAGCCGGTATTGCTATTGCGGTTCTCGATTCAGGAATTTTCGTGGCCCATGACGCTTTTGAGGATGCTCAAGGCGGCCAATCGCGAGTTATGGTTAGTCAGGACTTCACCGGTGAAGGCCGCACTGACGATCCTTTCGGCCACGGCACACATGTGGCAGCAGCCGCACTTGGAAACGGCGTTGTTTCTCAAGGCAAGTACATTGGAATCGCACCGAAGGCGAAACTCATCAATCTTCGCGTTCTCAATTCTCAGGGCGTCGGTAAAGTATCGTCAGTACTAGCTGCGCTCGATTGGATCATGACGAATCGTTTGGTCCACAACATCCGGGTAGTGAACATGAGCCTCGGCATGCCGGCCATAAATTCTTATCAGACCGACCCACTCTGCATGGCTGCACGACGGCTTGTCGACGCTGGCGTAGTTGTTGTGGCTGCTGCTGGGAACAATGGCAAGAACAGCATCGGCGAAAAACTCTATGGACACATACATTCACCGGGCAATGAGCCCTCGGTAATAACGGTTGGCGCTGTAGACAGCAAGGGCACCGATAACCGAGGCGATGACTCCATCGCTACCTATAGCTCCCGCGGTCCGACGCGGAGTTTTTGGACGGATGCAAATGGCGTAAAGCATTTCGATAACATGATAAAACCGGATCTCGCCGCACCCGGCAACAAGACTGTCTTTGCCCAGTCACCCAATAATGTGCTGGTAACCCAGAATCCTTCCCTCGACGCCAACGTGAGTGGCAATACTCGGCGGGAAGAGATGTTTCTCAGTGGTACTTCGATGGCCTCTCCAATCGTAGCCGGCGCGGCAGCTCTGCTCTTGCAGGCGAATCCCAAACTGACTCCAAACATGGTCAAGTCGGCCCTGATGTATTCAGCGCAACAGCTTGCCGGATTCAATATGTTTGAGCAGGGGGCCGGAGAGCTGAATATCGACGGAGCAGTCCGGCTGGCTAAGCTGGTTCGCACAGACCTAACTTCGGCGACGCCACTTGGTGCTCCCCTACTCACCACAGCGCCTCCGACACCTCAGTCGAGTATTTCCTATAGTGATCGAATCCAAATCGTGAATGCGCTGGGTATTCCGGTGACGGTAACAAACTCCGGGACCTGCACCTTCTCGTGGTCTCAGGGAATCATCGTTGGCCGGGCCTATGCGAGCGGCGGATCGTTGATTACTCAGTATCAGAAAATTTACGCCGCGGGAGTTCTTCTCAGTGATGGAGTTCTTCTGAGTGACGGAGTTTTACTCTCCGACGCTACGATGCTCTCGAGTGGCGTTTTGTTGGCAGACAGCATTCCCATCGGCAACGGAACCACAATGAGTGGAGGCGGGTTCTTCCTCTCAAGTGGGGTCCTGCTAGGTGATGGAGTTTTGCTGTCAGACGGTGTGTTGATATCCGATGGAGTGCTGCTCAGCGACGGTGTCTTGCTTAGCGACGGCGTTCTTCTGAGCGACGCAGTGCTCCAGGCTTACTCAGCATTGCTGGGAGGCGATCCCTCTGAAGCGATGCCAATCGATGCTGATAGTGGTACTGACTATCTTGGATACTAACGCACGAGCATAGTTAAACTGAATTTGTCCACGCCCATTCAAAGGACAGGAACCATGCGTCAACATAACTCCCCAGCAATTCTCAAAGCACCCTACCGGCACGTTGCCGCCGGCCAGCTGATCGTTCACGTCGCAGAACTGCACGCGAACGAGGAGTTGGAAGTACTTGAGTTTCTTTCCCGGCGTCCCATCCACACTGTGACGATGGTCGGGTTCATCAATGACAACGGCCTCGTTAGCCCACTCAACCGCGGCACCTTCTACGGTTGCCGCAACCTTCAGGGCCAGCTTGAGGGCGTCGCCTTACTCGGTCACGCCAACCTATTGGAAACCACCACTGACCGCGCCGTGGAAGCCCTGGCCGAAATGGCCCAGAGATGTACCACTGCCCACCTGATCATGGGTGAGACGGAACGCATAAGCGATTTTTGGGACTACTATTCTGACGCCGGTCAGGATATGCGGTACGCCTGCCGCGAAATGCTGTTCGAACTAAAATGGCCGGTAGAAGCCCTCGCAGAGATTCCTGATCTCAGACTGGCAACCTCTGCTGATCTCGAGTTGGTCATACCAATACACGCGCAGATGGCGTTTGACGAAAGCGGCATCAATCCACTGGAGCGAGACCCGGAAGGCTTTCGCCAACGGTGCGCCCGCCGTATTGAACAAGGCCGGACCTGGGTTTGGACTGAAGCCGGTGAGATTATTTTCAAGGCGGAGATTGCATCCGATACTTCTTCAGTCGTCTATCTTGAGGGAGTATGGACAAACGCTAACCATCGTTCCCAGGGTTACGGCTTGTGTTGCATGTCGCAACTTGCGCGGACCCTGCTACGTCGGACTCAGTCAGTTTGCGTTCTGGTAAACGAGAATAACAAAAAGGCCCTCAACTTCTACCAGCGCGCCGGCTACAAGCTGCGTTCCGTCTACGACACAATCTTCCTAAATTAGCTATCCCATCAGAAGGTTCACGAGTGCGGAAATGACCTTAGCCCTTTTTACTCCAAACCAGACAACGCTCGCGGAACCGGTAAGCGCGATGCGACCTGCGGAGTGTGGCGGTCCCGTAAAGCCAGGCATCTCTGCGATATCCAGCAGCTTCCACATAAATCAGCTCGTAAAGCAAATTGACCCTCCGAAAGTCCGTGAGATCGTGGACACGATATTCGCGGATTTACTTCGCCTGCTGGAATACCTTCGGCCGATTGAAAGCGATCTGCAACAGGTCGATGAGGCTGAAGAAACATTTGCTCTGTTTCAATTCATCCACGCCGAAGCGTGCACGCTGGTTAAATTTATCAGCGAAGACGCCTTGATCTGCGAAGCGCTTAACGAGGAACTGCGCGACACGCTTGACGGAATTGTTTTCGCGGTTAGTCACGACCTGCAAAGGGTGTTCGAACCAGGGACCACTGAGGAAAGGACGGGTCAAGTAGTCGCTGGCAAGTTGTTTCGCGGATACGACGTCCTCACCAACTGTCTGCAACAGGCGACAATCAGCCTGGCAACAATGTTTGATCCTGAACTCGAAGGGACCAAGCTGTTCAATAACTCGGACATGAGCTATCGGCAGTCGGTTCAGCTCTGCGAAGAGCTTTCGACGCTGCTGAAACTCATTGACGCATGCGGTAAGACACGAGTGGAGCCGGCGTTTGCGAACCTGACAGCGCGTCTTGAAAAGTTTCGTAATGAGAGCATGGAATGTCTGAGGTATTCGGACTGGCCGCAATTCGAAAGCTCTTGCGAAAGAATCCAGCTCGCAGCAACCCCACCGGAGCTGGAGCCAGTGCTTCATCAGTTTCGCTGCTATGTTGAAACTCTCCTCAGCCAGGTAAACATGCGTGCCGTCCTGGCGAATGTCGTTCCTATCGAGTTCGGAGCAGAGGACCTTCAGCAGTTGCCGTCATCAAATCAGAATAGCTCCACTGGATCTTATCTCGATTTCCAGGATGACGGCCTCTCCCGGGACACCTTTGCTATTGCCGTGTAACCGCGAAGGGACCCATAACCCCGCCAACGCTAAGATGCCAGCTACGTCCGAAATCAAGAATAAGAAATTACTCGCGGCGTATATGTGGATTACCACCTGCGCGGGCGGCTTGATCTATTTCCTGGCGGCCTACCGGATGGACTTAAGCAAGGTCGATCTCCAACTGGCCACCCTCACCGTCATAACGGTTTTTTTTAGCTCCCGAATTAGTATCAAGATTCCGCAGTTTCGTTCTCAGATTTCGGTTTCTGATACATTCATTTTTCTGACCCTCGTGCTCTACGGTTGCGAGGCCGCGATTCTCATGGCCGCTACCGAAGCGCTCCTCTCATCGTTTAGATTTAGCCGCAAACCTTCAACGATTTGCTTCAACTGGGGCTGCGCAGCCTGGTCCGCTTGCGTCACCTCCTACTCGTTGACTTTCTTTTATGGAGATCCCGTTAAACTGAATGCCGGACCCTTAACGGCTAAATTCATTACAGCCGTGGCCTTGATGGCCCTGGTCCAGTACGCAGCAAACTCCGGCATAGTCGCCATCTGCGGCGCGCTCAAAGCCGGCGTGCCAATCTGGCAAACATGGAAGAAGCATTATCTTTGGACTTCCATAACTTACTTCGCGGGCGCGTCGGCCGCCGCTGTGATTGCCAAGCTGATGGGCCAGTTTGGGTTCTATGCGCTGATCATCACGCTCCCCATCATCGCCATCGTGTTCTTCACTTATCAAACTTACCTGAAGAATATCGAAGCCTCCGCAAAACAAGCTGAACAGGCTGAGCGCCACGTTGAAGAGCTTTCCCATTTTATAGCGGAGCAGGAACGCATTCGTGAACAGTTCTCACAAATGGAAAAACTCTCCGCGCTGGGTGAGTTGGCATCCGGAGTGGCTCACGATTTCAATAACACACTGGCGGGGATTTTGGGGCGTGCGCAGTTGATTCTACGCACCAACGATCCGGAAAAGATTGAGCGAGGGCTAAACATCATCATCAAGACTGCGGAGGACGGCGCTAAGACAGTAAAGAGGATCCAGGACTTCGCGCGCCAGCGGCGTGATCATGATTTTGAACCTGTCTCCATTGACCAGATTCTCCTGGACGTAAGCGAGATTACCAGGCCACGCTGGAAGGATCGCGCCGAGGCGTCGAACGTTCAAATCAGCCTCGACCTCCAGATTCGCTCCAAAACCAAAGTCATGGGTGATGAGTCGGAGCTGCGCGAAGTGCTTGTCAATATGGTCTTCAACGCCGTTGACGCCATGCCCCAGGGCGGCCACTTAACGTTGACGGCGGAGGACGTGGACGATTCCGTTGTGATCTCCGTTGGTGACACGGGCACCGGCATGGCCCCCGAAGTCAAGTCACGCATCTTTGACCCCTTCTTCACCACCAAGGGCAAAGCCGGAATGGGCCTGGGTCTGGCAGTGAGCTTCGGTATCATCAGGCGACATGAGGGTTCGGTCGAGGTTGATTCCGAAGTGGGCATTGGCACCCGGTTCAGGATAAGTCTTCCCAAGGTCCAGGTAACCGACGAGCCGATCGCCATTGAACTTGAGCGGGAGATCGCAAAAGTACCGATTGAATTACCACACACGCATGCTACGCGTTTGTTCGAAGGATATCAGCCCAAGATCCTGGTAGTTGACGATGAAGAAGCAGTGCGGGAACTACTGCAAGACCTGCTTGAAAGCGAAGGTTGCAGGGTTTACCTGGCCCCGGGCGGCCGTGAGGCACTTAACCTTTTTGCGGCGCAACAATTCGATGGCGTTTTTACCGATGTCGGCATGCCGGGAATGAGCGGTTGGGAACTCGCTCATGCTATCCGTCAACGCAACGAAACTATTCCTATCGCGGTGATTACCGGATGGGGAGAAGCTGTCGGCTCTGACGAACAGAGAGAAGCGCGTGTTGACTGGGTCGTTACCAAGCCTTTCAGGGCAGAACGCATTAGTGAATTGGCACAGGATATTTCCCGCAAGGTTAGCATTGCCAAACGCGCGGCTTTTTCAATTGTGGCAGCTTGATCGGATTCTAAAACTCCTACCTCAAGCGTTAGCGAGAATCTTTCTTCACAATCTTCCACTCGCTTGCTTCACCCTGATCTTTTTCTGCAGCCGGGGATTCACGAGCCGAAGAATTTTCAAGTAAACGATTACGATACTCGATGGCTCGCTTCACACACTTCTCGACCACTTCAAGGGTGAAGGGCTTCAAGAGAAAATCGAAAGCTCCCAGCTTGATCAAACCTTGAGCGTGCTCTTGATCGCCTATGCCCGAGATCATGATGACCGGAGTGTCTGAAAACCTTTGCCGTATGTGCCCGAGCAATTCCAGCCCGCTCAGGCCCGGCATTGAAATGTCAGTGAGCACAACGTCATAAACGTCAGCCTCAAGCCTGGAAATCGCTTTTTCGGCCGTCTCAGCGGTCTGGCAAATATATTCTTCAGAGAGAAGCTCGTAGAGTGTGTCACGAATGGTGTCGTCATCGTCGACGACCAGGACTCTCGACATGTGCTGGACCTCCCACGTTTTTACGCAAAACAACCGACGCGAAGTCTCTGGGGCGTTGCCTCTACTGGGAGGATCAACGAATAGAGTGAGGCTCTAAACCAGATAGTAACATAGCTTCTATTTCCCATAAGAATAAGGGCCGGCGACTTTTGTCACCGGCCCTCATACTCTCTCTGCTCACGCCAGCTTCTTAGCGTGGACCAGTAGCGCGAATAACTAACTCCGTGCCGCGAGCTAATTCAAGATCGTCGCGACCCTGGACGTAAACGGATCCGGCACCGCCACCGGCGCCGACGATGGCGCCGATAGCCGCGCCCTTACCGCCGCCGGCGATGGCGCCGATAATCGCGCCGACCGCCGTACCAATGGCTGCTCGTTGAGCAGTCTTGGTAGTTTGACTGTCATCCCTGACCGTTCCTTCATTGTCTATCTTGACCGTGTCTCCCTGCGCATTCCTGACGGATTCAAGAATACCGGCAAAGCGATACGATCTGCCTTCGCGCAAGCGAATGGTGTCGAAGTTTAAGGTCAACTGGGATCGTCCGGTAATGCGACCGCTACGCTGGACGCTGGAAACGTGTCCTTCGATGGTCGCGCCCTCATACTGGGACGGCTGCCGCACAGTAGCTGTGAAACGGTCGCCTTCCCGCGCATTCAAAGTGGAAATGCCATTGTCTAGAAAAGCAACCACGCTCTCACCGTTGGCAAGAATAAAATCCGTGCCGTCTGTGGTGGAGTTGTTGTTCGGATAGGTCTGTGGTCCGGTGTTGATGTCAAAACGAGCAACATCCGACGTCTTGTCATAGGTGCTCTGGACTACCACCGGCGTCGAGAGACCCGGGACATACACCCTGCGAGTAACACTAAGTCTACGACCGTTATCGATCGGATCAAACGTGACATTGAATTCGGTGTCGCGATCGCCGGTTGAGCTCACAATCAGTTGATCACCATTGAGCGTCGCCCGAGCGCGAATCGTGCGCCCAGTGCCCGTCGTTTCGACTCGCTCAACACCATCCGCCGAAAACGTGATTTGCGGCGCACGTGACGATGCGAGCGTCACATTTCGGCCTCGCAGATCAATTGCAAGCTGATCGGGAGACTCGAGCCGCGCGGCTAGTTGATCGCGCAGCCGGGTACGGTCACCGTACGGCAGGGTTTGCGTGGCCCGGTCAGCCGCCTGACTCGGATCGTCGCTCTTCGATGGGTCGAGACGATAAGTTCCGGTCAGAAGACTAGCGCCATAAGCCGGCCCCGGTGTTGGATAATTGTTGCTTGGATAAGTTTGGCTAATCGATGGCCAGGTCACACCGTAAACACTCGCCAGTTGATTCAAGTCAGCACGCAGATTGGTCCAGGTGTTCACCACTGCCACGCCACGAACATTTCGGTTCGTAATGAGGCGGTCGATCAATGCGGCGCGGTTAAGAACTTCCTGCGCATCCGCTGTCGTCGACTGTCTCCTGTCGAACCGTTCTCGTAGTTGAACCACGGCTCGATCCAGATCGTCAGCCAGTGTGTTCAGGTTTTCTCCACCACCATAAACGCGCCTCTGATTCTGAGTGTTTATGGTATTGCGAAACGCGTTGGTACGATTTTCGATTCGCAGTATTAGCGTTCGCACCGAACGAGACGTGCCACGATAAGTTTGACGTTGAGCTTGAGTAAGCGTAGCTCCCGCGGCTAACACCATCACGGCGAGCAATGCCACCACCGTTTTTCTAATTGCAATCATTTCTCTTCCTCCAGTTTTTCAGTAACGCAAACTGTAGTTGCCATGCCGATTGATATCTCTAACAACCATCTGCAAAACCAACAGTTTGCTTTACACCAGCAATACATAGGCGCAGACACTTAGTTGGGCCCAATGCTAAATTCAGTTCGCTTCCCCACCGCCCGTTCTGTCCACCAGCCCGTTCTGTAACAGATTTGAAACAGAACACACTGCCGGGTACGGTAGCGTTACAACAAGGGCCGTGCCACGACTGGGCACTAGCCTCTTTCATGCTAAAAGTGTTGTGTTTAGCTGAAGTGGCGGGTAAACCGCCGATTTACCGAGCCCAACCGTGCCGTAACCAGTGTGCTATTCTCTGGCAGGAGGCACCGTAATGAGTACAGAGGATCCCAAAGCGGTTGTGCTGTTAGCGGGAGATGATCTTTTTGTTGCGTTTGCGCCTTCGGGTCATGCAGTGACCATTGATACGGACCGAGCGCGCAATTCCGCGCCGAGCCCCATGGAACTCCTTTTGCTGGCGCTGGGATCCTGCACCGGCGTGGACGTGGTTTCCATTTTGCGGAAGAAAAGGGAGACCGTGACGGACTATCGGGTCGAGGTGCGTGGACGCCGGCGGGAGGATTATCCGCGCAGTTACAAGTGGATGGAAGTGCATCACATTGTCACCGGCCGCAACATTTCAGAGCGGTCAGTCGCACAGGCGATTGAGCTCTCGGAACAGAAATACTGCAGTGTTGCCGCGACCTTAAGGCCGACAGCGGAAATCGTTTCCAGCTTTGAAATCATCGAAGGATAAGCGATTGCTGATTGTTCTTTACTGTCTCGCTGATTCCTGAGAGGAGTTTTCATTCAAGTGACGACGCGTTCATTATTCCTGTTATTTCTAATCAGCGTGCTCGGCGCGACCACACTTCCGAGCCTTTCCACCGCTCACATTCAAAGTAAGCAGGCAAACAGCGACGCCAGCCTGGCCGCCGTGCGCCGCGAGGATCGGCTCGCACGAAACGCTAAAGGATCGATCACGCGCCTCACTCCCGAGGAACACCTTCGCCGCGCCGGCATCTACCACGCCAACCGTGCCTTCGATGAGGCGCGCGAACACTGGCAGGCGTTGATAAGCTACTACCCCGACGATCCGCTAGTAGCAGAGGCGTTGCTGGGCATCGGGCGTTCATATTTTCAAGCGCGTCGTTACTCCGAAGCCTTCAACGCCTACGATCGACTGGCCCGTAGTTATCCCTCCACCAAGGAAGGTCGCGAGGGACTCAACTTCAGCGCTGCCGCTCTGCTGCGGATGGGTAAGACTTCGGAAGCCGCCGACCGCTACATCGAATACATCAATCGCTATCCCGACGGCGAAAGAATTGAAACCGCCCACTTAAACGCCATCGACACCTTGAGAGAAGCCGGGCGTTGGCAGGACGCCAGTGCCTGGATTGGACGAACGAGACAGCGCTTCTCAGGCACACCTACCGACACTAACGCCTTGTTTGGCCAACTGCGAATGGAAATTGCGGAGGGTAACTGGAAGCGCGCGATTGCGAGTGCTGATGAACTGAGCAGGAAAACTTTTCAGAAGGGCGTAGCCACCAGCCCCGCGGAAGTTGCTTACCTGAAGGCTTACAGTTTGGACCGTGCAGGCAATAGGGACGATGCGGCGGCCGCTTACCTCGCTGTGCCCGGGGGGATCGATTCGTATTTTGGCTGGCTGGCGACGGAGCGACTGGCAAACATCGCCGATGGCAAACGGCGCGCGTTGGTTGAGGAGCGTGTGGAGCGCAACCGCTCGCAGGCGGCGTCCGTTGCGGATAAATATCCAGCGCCCTACCGGCAGGCAATCATCACCACCGCCAAAGCGCGCAAACTCGATCCCCGCTTCATCCTGGCTCTGATTAAGCAGGAGAGCGTGTTTCGTCCGCTGGCAAAATCTCCCGCCGGCGCGCGCGGGTTGCTGCAACTAACGATCGACGCGGCTCAGAAGTACGCGGCGAATGCGGGCATGGAACCCGTACAAGAGAGCCAACTCTACCAACCCGAAACCTCAATCCGTCTTGGCGGCGAATACCTGGTGGAGCTGTCGGCGATGTTTCCCGACCTGCCTGAAGCCGTAGCTGCTTCCTACAATGGCGGTGAAGACAATGTGGCCCGCTGGGTGAAGCGGGCAAAACAAAAAGACCCGGGGGTATTCACTTCAGAAGTTGGCTTCGACGAAACCAAAGCTTATGTGCAAAAAGTAATGAACAACTACCGCGTCTACAAACAGCTCTATAACGCCGACCTCACACGCAGGTAGCATTCATCACTTGGTTCTCGTCACTCAGCACTCAGTACTCAGTACTCATCACTGTTTGCTGTTTACTGTTTGCTGTTTTCCCGGTTTACCCAACATAATGTCCGTTGGTCTAACAGCTATCCCGTCCACCGAGCTCTTTATGAAACGCTGTCCGGAATGTTATTCAAGTTTTCCTGACACTGAACAGTTCTGCGAACTCGACGGTACTGCACTCGTCGCAGACTATTCGGATAGTAATCCTGACCTGTTGGTACTACGCGCGGACCCCGGTCCCCGGACTGGAAGCCCAGCTGGGGTGGTGGGAGGGCGTGGGTATCAAGCCTCGCACGACAAACCACTCCGACAGGACTGGAAGATTTTCACCATTATGGCAGTCGCTGGCGTGGCCATGAGCATGGTCCTGTTCGTCGTCTACCAGCGGATGACGCGTGAGACTCCAGGACAAGGTTCCAACGAGCCACAGTCGAATGGAGCTGTCCTGCAGCAACAGATACCTCTCCTGCCTTTGCGTCCCTCGCCCTCTGTAAGTCCATCTCCGTCGCCAGAACCGTCTCCCTCTCCCAGTGCGATGCCGTCGCCTGCGGTTCAAGCGGAGTCTGCGCGCGTTGCACTAAGCTCCAGTCCGGTATCGACGGGTGGAGACGAAAAGACCAGGCGTGGGCAGGTTACAATTCTGCTCACAAACGGCACGACCGTTGAGGCCGATGAGGTGTGGGAAACAGGGGAAGGAATCTGGTATCGACGCCGCGGCGTGGTGACTCTTCTGGAACGCAACCAGGTGAAAGCGATCGAGAAACCATCGCCGGCTGCGTCCCCACCAGCGGTCACACCAACACTGTCGCCGACCGCATCACCCTAAGCATTGAGCAGTGAGCAGTGAGCGGTGAGCGTAAGCAGCAGCGTCGTGAATCGTAAATCGAAAAAGCCCCAAGCGTTTTACTGCTCACTGCTCACTGTTTTACATCACCATGTCGGAACACGTTATCGATGGCGTAGGCGGTGGATCTTTTTCTGGCAGGACGTTCTGCAATAGTTCTTCCAGCAATTCAGCCGTTATATCAAGGCTGGTGAGTAGTGGGAGCAACGCTGGCTGCTCGGAGTGCTTCCTGACGTAACGCTTCGCCTCGTCCTGGGCCAAAGCCAGGGCTACGTAAGCGCGAGCCAATTTGCGGACATCGACCTTTTCAACAGATAGTTCGGTCATGGCGACCCCTTACTAAGTTACGAATACTCTTAGTAGAAGACTAAAACAGAGCACATTCCACATGTATGCTCCATTAACCTGCGGGCCATCTTTCTCTCGACTTCACTGCCCTGACGCGGACTGGACTGGCATTCGGAAAGGACGAAAAATTAGGCTTGAAAACCCCTCAGTTGACTATCCAGTTGCCAGCAAACTTGCATTAGGTTTACCATTTGCCTCGCTTACGAGCACTAATACTTATGCGATTACTTACTGCTTCTCTTTCTGCCGGGCTAACCCTCACGATCGCTCTCTCTTCAGCCTTCGGGCAAGGCGCTAATGAGTTCAGAGAGAAAGGTCAGGACACAGCCCAGAGCAGAGCAACTCCCCAAACTGCTGATGCCGAAACGAAAGCGACACCGGCACTCCCGATACCCCCCACAACCATTGCCCCCCAGGATAAGCCTTCGATATTCGTGCATTTGGTTGGTGGTGCACGGATGCAGGTTGATGAACTTACGGAGCGCGCGGACGGCGTTTGGTATACGCGCGGGAACGTTACCACATTCCTCGATAAGACTCGGGTTGAGCGCATTGAACGGATTGCACGCCCAGCCGACATTCAAGCTGGTGCGCCTGGCGCAACCCTGGCAGGCCATTGGA
>Ga0137403_10003167_pt1 | contig 19856 bp, 10 predicted proteins | sample CZOMad2_1_16fung_FD_122057 | JGI IMG/M metagenome (GOLD analysis project Ga0137403, IMG submission 122057) | Vadose zone soil fungal communities from Angelo Coast Range Reserve, California, USA - CZOMad2_1_16fungal (Hybrid Assembly) | ecosystem: Environmental > Terrestrial > Soil > Vadose zone...
ACGTGCTCGAAGAGGGTCCGCGCGAGTTTCTCGACCGCGTCCTGATCGCCGGCCAGGATCGAACGCGAACCGAATTAATCGAGAAGCAGATCGAGATGCAAAAGGACCAACCCCTTTCCCAAACCGAGCGCCTGAACTCGCAACGCAATCTCTACGACTTGGGGATTTTCAATCGCGTGGATCTGGCGGTGCAGAATCCCGACGGCGACGAAACACGCCGCACGATGCTATTGCAGGTGGAGGAGGCCGGCCGCTGGTCGCTGTCCAGCGTTCAATCTTTTGTGCCCATTCGTCGGCGGTTTTGAGATAGGCGCTGGCCGATGACGTGTCGCCATGGCTTGAGGCGATTCTGGCTGCACAGACCAGACCGGCGATCTCGGCGGCAATTGTCGCCGGTGAGTAGCCCGGCTTCTCTTCCCAGCGATCCTGTTCGGTGTAGGGACCCTTGCGAAGAATGAAATCCGCGGCCGGCTTGATATGTCTCAGCCAGGTGGTTCTGTCAGTGCGCCGCAATTGGTAGGCAAGTATCAGCGGGAAGGCCACCTGATCCATCTGCAAGCCGCCACCAATCGGGCGACCGTCCACCCAGGAATTTTGCGGGAAACTGCCATCCGGTTTTTGCTGCACCTTGAAAAGATAATCAAGCGCGCGATTGGCGCTGGCGCGATCACCCATCGCAAGGAACGCTGTCGCTACTTGATAGAGATCGCGCGACCAGACGGCATGATAGCCACTGATTGTCGGCTCGTTAGCGTTTGGCCCGCCACCCCAGGGAATTGATGGCGAGGCGATCATGGCGCCACGATAGGTTTTGTCTTCGAGTCCTTTCAATACCATCGCCGCCATGTTGAACTGAGCCTGATACATCTTCCCCACTCGCGGAAGTGTTTTCGCATATGCATGCCATCCCCGCTCATACTCGGCGCGCGCAATCTCAAAGCCTTTTATGACTGTCGCGTCGCCTTTGCTTTTCGCTTCGCTGGCATTCCGGCCAAAGCTAAGCACAAGCGTGAATCGTGCTGCGGGATGATCCGGAAATAACGGTGCTAACGGAAGGCGCGCTACCTGCACGACGTTACCATCTGAAGCCCGGACGAAAGTGTTGAGACGACCGTCACGAACTAGTTGCGTCAGGCCGTCGCTGGAGCCAAGGTATCCGTTAGTTACCTCCTCGAAGCCGTTGCTCGATGTCAGCGCAGAAGCCTTATCGGCGTCTGCCGAGACGAGCCAATTTCCATCTACCCAGGCTGAATCGTGCCTGCCACTATTGTTCAAAGATGGATCGTAGTAAACATAGACAGCGCCTTCGAAAAGATTCGCCATATTCCAGCGGAAGCTGACATCAATGAGAATTGAACTTCGTTGAGTGTCGGTCACGTAGGTCTTCGTGACGGTGTAAGCACCACTTTTCGCTGTGTTGATTTGACGAAAGAGGAGCGCTTGCGGATCAAGTACCTCAACACGATGCGCGGTGTCGTCCGCTTCAGTTTCGACGCGTTTGCCATCCGCACTAGCGATCAGGAGTTGCAACGTCTGGACGTTTGGCACATCAAGCCGGGGATAGTAGACCTCGGTCATCACACCATTGTTGAGGGTAAACCAAAGTTTGGACGCCAGCGTGTTTGCAGTGCCGAATCCATTCTTGGCAGCGCTGGGCCAATGCGCATCCATGCCCGGCGCGCCGGGAGCAAGTCTGTTAGTTGCCTGTCCGAACAAAGCTGTGCAGCTTAGCAACGATAGTGTCGAGATAACAAACGGACGAAACATTATTTCGTTGTCAGGAAAGAAAGAAAAAAGTTAAGCGCTTAAGCAGCACGTCTTGTTGTGTTCTCAAGTTGTTCTCTTATTGAAGGGTCAGGTGCGCCTGCGCCCGGCCATATCGAGGCCCACAGCCGCTACGAGAACGGCGCCTTTGACAATGGGCTGCACATAGCTCTGCACCCCTACCAAATTCATTCCGTTATCAAGACTGGCCATGATCAGGGCCCCCACGATCGCGCCAAACACCGTACCTCGCCCTCCCATCAAACTGGTTCCTCCAATCACGCAGGCCGCGATGGCATCCAGTTCCATCAATCTTCCAGCATCCGGCGTCGCTGCGGACAAACGGGCGGTGTGAAGAATCGCGGCTACTCCCACCAGCGCACCCATCAACGCGAACACTGCCAAGATGTGGCGACGCAGATTGATGCCAGACAAACGGGCGGCGTCCGGGTTTCCACCAATCGCGTAAAGATAGCGGCCAAATGTAGTATTTCGCGTCAGGAAGGCCCCGATAATGGCAACCGCGAACATGATGATGAATGGGATGGGCACGCCGCCCTGCGAGTTCATCAGTAGAACAAAAGCGACGATGATAATGGCGGGAAAGCTGATGCTGACGAGTGTCGCGAGTGGACCGCGAGCGCTGAGACCGTGACGACGCCGGCTGCGATTGCCCTGGACGTTGGACCAGATGATCGCGGCGATCGCGAGAGCGGCCAAAAGGTAGCCGACTTGCGGCGCAACCATGTCAGTACCGATCGATCTGAAGAAAGGGATTTCGACGGGGATCGTCGCTCCCTGGGTACGCCAGAAACTCACTCCCGGCCAGGCTAGCAAACCTCCGAGGGTGACGATGAAAGCAGGAACATTAACGTAGGCAACCAGCGCCCCCTGAAAGGCACCGACACCCACACCAATGACAATCGCGGCGACAAGCGTGAACACTAATCCGCGACCTTGACTCAGGGCAGCAATAGCACCGGCCAAGCCAACCAATGAGCCAACTGACAAATCAATATTGCCGGACACGATGACCATCAGCATGCCGACTGCGAGCACTCCCGTTACGGCGGTCTGCTGCATAAGCTTGGAAAAATTTACAGCGCTAAGGAAGAGTCCATAGGGATTACGGGCATCCACTGTGGCCCACTGAAAAAATAGCCAGATCACGACAAGCGCAAACATCATCGTGTAGGCGCGCAGCAATTCAGTGGGAATCTTGAACTTGCCGATCTTTACCTGTTGGGTAAGTTCGGCGGCGCCGGGCCCAGTGGTCAGATCAGCTGTTGCCGGCGGACGGTCGATGTTGGGTTCGTTTGCCGTGCTCATTTGGAATATGTCTTTGTCAGATAAACTTCAGTTTGTCGACGATGTTTACAACGAGGATCTGTCGCCTATAACGTGCATATAATTCGACTGTGGTGCCTGGCTCACGACAAACTGAAGTTCATCGGAGCTTTCAGGCCACTCGCTGGGCATGGCCGGTCGCGCATGACATGACGCTCTCAGGCGTCGCCGACGTTCGCGAAAACTCACCGGTCAAACGCCCTTCGTACAAGACTAACACGCGATCGGCAAGTCCCAGCACCTCAGGCAATTCCGACGAGACCAGCACAATCGCGATCCCAGTTTTTGCCAGACGATTGATCTGCGCGTAGATCTCCTGTTTGGCGCCGACGTCGATCCCCCGCGTCGGCTCGTCAAGAAACAAAACGCGCGGAACAGTCAACAACCACTTCGCCAAAACCACTTTCTGCTGGTTGCCTCCGGACAGTGTGCCGACGATCGTGAACAGCGACTTCGCCTTCACGCGCAATTCTTTCATCGAGCGCTCACCCGCTGCAGCCTCCGCATCTCCATCGGTGACAAACCTGCCCGACAGTTTCTTCAGACCCGCAAGCGTCATGTTATTCAGGACGGTTTGATCGATGATCAGCCCAAACCGTTTTCGGTCCTCGGTCACAAAACCAATTCCCTCCCGGATCGCTTCGGCCGGACTGTTCAGGCGCACAGCCTTACCTTCAATCCGGACCTCTCCCGAGACGCGACCCGCATGCGCTCCGAAAATGCCCATTAAAAGATCGCTACGGCCGGCGCCCATCAACCCGGCGATCCCGAGTACTTCACCGCGTCGCACCGCAAAGCTGACGTCGTCGACTAGTTTCTTGCCAGCGATGCTGGGGTCTTCGACGGTCATATGACGGACTTCGAAAACCTGATCGCCGTGTTCATGGTCCACCGTGGGAAAGATGTCCCCCACTTCCCGCCCCACCATCCGAGCGATCACTTGCGCTTCATCAAGGGCCTTCGTGGGCTCGGTGCCGACGGTGCGACCATCCCGCAAAACCGTGATTCGATCACTGATTTGAAAAACCTCATGAAGCTTGTGCGAGATGTAGATCATCCCCACCCCGCGTGCACGCAGTTTATTGAGAATCGCAAAGAGTGTCTCGACTTCCGCATCAGTCAAAGCGGCTGTAGGTTCGTCCAGAACCAGGATGCGGGCTTCGTGAGAGAGCGCCTTAGCTATTTCCACCAATTGTTGCTGGCCAATACCAAGCCGCGCAATCTGCATTCGCGGATCAACCCGCAAATGAACCTCATCGAGCAGCTTTTGAGCGCGACTATAGAGTTCCTGTGAGCGAATTACTCCCAGCGTGCGAGGCTCGCGACCAAGGAAAATGTTTTCGCCAATGGTGAGCTCCTTGATCAGTGAGAGTTCCTGAAAGATAACTGCGATGCCCGCCGTCTCTGCATCGCGAATGCCTGCGAACTGTCGCGGCGCGGCGTCGAGCAAGATCTCTCCGCCATATTGCGGGTGGGGATAGACGCCTCCCAGGACCTTCATCAAAGTAGATTTTCCCGCGCCGTTCTCACCGACTAACGCGTGAATCTCTCCTGCGTAGAGATCAAACGAGACGCCGTCCAGGGCCTTGACCCCGGGAAAGGTCTTCGTGATGGCGTGCATCTCCAGAAGCGGGGTGCGATTTGTGGTTGTCATTTCCCTAGGCACGTATCAGCACAACCGCAGCGAAGAAGAAGCCGATCATGGCAAACAGCAAGCCGTTTTCTTTCGCAGGCGGGTTGTTCGCGGTTGCCTTGGGCCACTGATCCTTAGGCACGTTCTTATAGACTTCTTCCATCGTGTGATAGCCATCCTTAACGACGGTCTGCATCATGTTACTCTTGTCGACCGACACGGGCTCGTGCAGTATGGACGGCACATCAATCTTGCCGTTGTTAATCTTGTCCGGCGCGTCAACCTTTTCTCCACGAGCCAGTTTGAGTGCCGAATCAACGGCGCTGTAAGCCAGCGGCTTGATCGACTTATAGACCGTCATTGTTTGCCGTCCCTCGACGATTCGCTGACAGGCATCGAGCTGAGCATCCTGCCCGGTAATCAATACTTTTCCTTCGAGGTTAGGAGGCAGAGCCGAGGCGGCACCTCCGGCTGTGCCATCATTCGAGGCGACGATCGCCTGAACGTCGTTTCCGCTCTTAGTTAATGCATCCTCGGTAATCCGGTGCGCCTCGCTTGCCAACCAGTCTTTAGCAAATTGATCAGCCACAATCTTGATATCGCCGCGATCAATAGCCGGCTTCAAAATATTCATTTGTCCCTGACGGAGCAGCAAGGCATTGTTATCCGTCTGTGAACCGCCGATCAGAACGTAGTTACCCTTTGGCACGTGGTCGAGAGCGTACTTGCCCTGCATCTCACCCATCTTGACCACCTGATGCGACACGTAAAGCTCGACGTCAACATTCTTAATTAATCTATCGTAGCTGATCACGGGCACGCCCTGGTGGTGTGCCTTATCTATAATCTGGGTCCACACCTCACCGTTATGCGGGGCTATGATTAGAACATCGACGCCCTTGGTCAACATCGTATCCGCTTGCTGAACTTGAATTGTGTCGCTGCCTTGAGCGACTTCAACATCCAGTTGCGCGCCAACTTCTTTAGCATGCTTTTCCACTAACTCCTTATCGCGCTGCCAACGCTCTTCCTTCAGGGTATCCATCGAGAAGCCGATGAAGATTGGCTCGTTCGGGCCTTTCGCTTTCCTTGCCCCACCTTCGTTTGTTTGTTTGGTGCCGGACACGCAGGCGCCGGCAATTAGCGCGAAAAGAAACAAGAGAACAACCAGGGTTGAACGTCGCATGGAATATTTTCTCCCTTACCAGATTAGTTAGGACAATGAAGCTGGAGCTATTGTACGCGCACCTAAATTGCGCCTCGGATGCATGCGCCTGCGATGGCCCGAGCGATCGTTTGCTGCCGCATTTCGCCGTTTCCTGACTCGCAATTTTGAGAAACGCCGAACCGTTTCAGCCATTGCAAGAATGTGCAAACAGTCATTGCCGGATTGGGCCGCACAGCTTATCAGAGTCTGCCCGCGAAATATATTGAAGTTTTCGCTTTTCGGTGTTATTAAAACCACTATCATTTGTGTGCTAGCGAACATACAGAACGTTTCCCCCCAATGTAGTCTCCCCGAGGCGTTTATCTAATTGCTTACCCCAGAAAGCCAGAGTGGACTCTATTTTGGAGTGAACTCTTCCATTACTTGCGTCTACGTTACCTCTGTAGGGCGTTAGTGCCAGGGACCGTGAAAATTCAGGTGGCTCGGGAGGGCCTTCCAATGAAACGAACCATGCTTAGTTTGGTCCGCATTTTGATGTGCGGGCTTTTCCTTTTGTTTGTTTTAGGGACGGCCAATGCTCAGTTCAAGGCTGGCATTCAGGGCACAGTTACAGACAGCGCAGGCGGCTTAGTGCCCGACGCCAAAGTGACGCTGACCAACACCGAAACTGGAAAAACGCAGGAAACCACCTCGAGCAGTGAAGGCTTTTACCGATTGTCGGGGTTGCCGCCGGGCAAGTACAACCTCGCGGTGGAAAAAGCCGGATACAAACAGAAGGTCTTCGACAACGTAGCGGTCAACGCCGAAGCAGTGCAGGGTCTCGACATCGCGCTTGAACCCGGTGAAGTCAGCGCAACAGTTACGGTGACCCAGGAAACGGCGCCCACGTTGGAAACTGAAAACGCCAACGTCGGTAAAGCGATTACAACGCTGGAGATTCGTCAATTGCCGCAATTCGGCCGGGATCCTTACGAGCTGCTTCGTCTTACTCCTGGCGTCTTCGGTGAGGGTGCGCGCAGCGGCTCGGGCCTCGCTTCAAATCTGCCAAATAACGGTGGGCCTGGCGGATCTATCCGTTCTATTTTCCAGGTGGAGAATCAGGTTCAGATCTCTGCTAACGGCCAGCGTGTGACCGCCAACAACTACCAGATTGACGGAACGAGCGTTAACAGCCTGACACACGGTGGCGCGGCTGTCATCACGCCCAATCAAGAGTCGGTTAAAGAAGTGCGCGTCATCGCGAACACCTATTCGGCTGAGTTCGGACGTAACTCCGGCGCGCAGGTTTTGACAGTTTCGCAGAACGGCACTAATCAGTTACACGGTAGTCTTTTTCTCAAGAACGACAGTCCGGGACTCAACGCTTTTAATAAGTACGGAGGTTTGAGTGGTGCCAGACCGGTGCGCGTTAACCAGCACCTAAATCAGTTCGGCGGCTCCCTCGGCGGTCCGCTGCCGCTACCCCGCTTTGGCGAAGGCGGCCGTTCTGTTATCAGCGGCAAGAACCGTGCGTTCTTCTTCTTTTCATATGAGGGCTTGCGTAGTACCACTTCGGACACGGCTAACGAATACGTCGTGACGCCCCAGTTCACAACGCAGGTTCTGCAACTGCGGCCCGGCAGTATCGCCGCCAGGATTGCCGGTTCGTCCGGCTTCGCGCCCCGGGTCATCGGTGTCATTCCCGTTACTTGTCAGACAGCGGGCTATAACAATAGCAACTGCCAGCAGGTTGCTGGGGGTCTCGACATTGGGTCCCTTGCCGGAGCAACGGGTCAGTATGTAAGTTTCGGTAATTTGACAGGAGCCGGCCTTGACGGTATCCCCGACGTTCAATTCGCGCAGGTCGCCGTGCCGAGCCTAAGTAGGGGTAACCAGTTCAATCTACGTTTCGACTTCAATCCAACTTCCAAAGATTCGGTAGCGATTAGCGGATATCGGTCGCGGTTTTTCGGTGTGGGGAGCGATCCTTCGACAGGTAGCCAGCCGATGGCCGATGTCACGACTAACCCGGCCAATTCGCTGGTAACGATTACCTACACTCGGACACTATCAGCAACGATGTTAAATGAAGCGCGCTTCAACGCGACCCGTTATGCCTTCAACGAGCTTGATTCGTCGCGCGACACAAACTTCGGCATCCCGCGTCTTCAGATTGAAACACCCGGTAATAGTGTTTCCAATAAGGCAGTCCAGTTTGGCGCTCCTTATTCAGAGACTACTCCTGGCATCTTCGCCGAGAATACCTTCGAGTTTCGTGACACCTTGAGAAAGGTTTTGGGTAATCAGGGTCTGAGCTTCGGCGTGGAAATTCGCAAGGAGCAGGACAACAATAATCTACTTGGCGGTGCTCGTCCTGAGTTCACCTTTGCCACCCTCTTCAATTTCGCCAATGACACGCCACTCTTCTACTTCCTCAATGCGAGTCCGACGACGGGCGGCCCGCCCAACACCCAACGTTATTTCAGGACCGGCACCCTTGCGGGCTTCGTTCAAGACGATTGGAAAGTTCGGCCCAACCTGACGCTGAATCTAGGTCTGCGCTACGAATACTATTCACCTCTTTCTGAGAAGCAGAAGCGGATAACCAATTTAGTCCTTGGCCCTCCTGGACAGGAATTAACGGGCTCGCGTCTCGTCCAAATGAATCCGCTTTATCAGGCCAGCAAAAAGAACTTCGGGCCGCGCGTCGGCTTCGCTTATTCTCCCCACAAAATTCTGGGGACGGATTTCAGCGATAAGCTTGTGTTGCGAGGTGGGTTCGGTATCTCTTACAACCGCATTCCGGTTAACGACTTCGAGAATATTCGCGGCAACCCTCCATTTCAGGAGCGCATTGGGCTCTGCTGCGGCACTGCGGCTCAGGACTTCAGCACCCCATTCGCCGGCGGGCGGATTCTCTACGCACTGGGCGCAAATAACACCCCGTTCAGCTATCCGGCTAATCCTGCGCTTATCCTAAACTTTAGCCCGACAACAGGGCTTCCCACCAATCTTGAGCCTGGAGTCTCTGCGGTTGAGATCTACGGCGCGCCGCCCAAAGAGCAGCAGCCTTATGTCTATAGTTACTCGCTCGAAGGACAATACAGCCTCCCAGCCAAGCTCACCGCGGAGTTAGGTTACCAGGGCAGCGCCAGCCGCCATCTCACGCGCCTTGTCAATCAGAATCTTCTTTATCCGGGTGGTAACTTTGCGACCAATATCTTATTCCCTCAGGCCGACACTACCGCAAGCTATAACGCGATGATCGCACGGCTTACGCGGCGCCTTTCCAGAGGGCTGCAGTTTGACGCCAACTACAGGTGGAGCAAGTCAATCGATATTGTCTCCAATGAAGAGGTTAACTCCTCCACTAATCCGACGTATCCGGATGTTCGTCAGGAGCGCGGGCCTTCCGATTATGACGTGAGGCACAACTTCGTTGTCTCCGGTCTCTACGAACTACCATTTTTACGGAACAGAAAGGATGTTCTCGGACAGGTGTTAGGCGGCTGGCAGATTACGACCATTGCTACCTATCACACAGGCTTCCCATGGACGCCCGTGACAGGTAACTGCCCCAGTACTGTCATTCCCCAAAACTGCCCGGCTCGGCCACTTCAATACTTTGGTGGTGCGGGAACGGACTCTTCTAATCAGGCGTTCATAACCGGCAGTAATTTTCCGCTGCGGGGACTGAACTCCCTTCCTGGGCTGAACTACTTCTCGGCCTTGGGTGCAACCAACGCAACCGGGCTTCCTGGCGTGGGGCGAAACTCTTTCCGTGGCCCACGCTATCGTGATGTTGATCTAAGTCTTGTCAAACGCATAGGGTTTGACAAACTGCTGCGTGAGGGAGCTGTTCTTGAAATCAGGGCAAACTTCTTCAATGTCTTTAACCTTTTGAACTTGCAACCGTTCGGATTTTCCTCCTCGAGCACGAACGTCCAAGATCCGAACTTTGGCAGGGCGAGGGGCGGCCTGGCTGGTCGTGTGATTGAGTTTCAAGGACGGTTTAGTTTCTGAGTGGTCGACAAATGATTCTCGGATGGTGACTCGCAGATTGGTCATTCATCTGCATTATTTCTAAGGAAGAGGTTTCGAGGAATCAGATGGCGAAGAGGCAGCGTCTGGGTTTTCCAGGTCCTCATCATCGATGTCTGCTTCACTTTGGGGACGAGCCTTTCGCGCTTCGTCAAGTTGTTTGAAAGTTGTCAGTTCGCGATCCGCTTCATCTTTTCGCTTCAGTCGCGAGAGCGCCATGAAGAGCTGGTAATGAACGCCCGGATTGTTCGGCTTGAGCGTGGCAGCATGTTGAAGGATGGGTAGCGCATCTTCATAGCGACGCGACTTCACGAGCAAACGCCCGAGGTCGTAATTTGCATAAAAGTGCTTGTTATTGATCGCGATTGCGTTTCGCAGCAACTTTTCAGCTTCAGCGTAACGGTCCCGCTCTCCAATTATGAATCCTAGTTGCGCCAGCGCATCAACATTCTGAGGCTGCAACCGCAGCGATTCGCGAAACTCCGACTCCGCAAGCTCGTAATCGGCCGTGGCTCGCGCTGCGATGCCGACAAAGTAATGGGCCTCGGGCATTCGAGGAAACCGTTGCAAGGCACCACGAAAGACATCGAGCGCCTTATCCGAGTAACCTAACTGCACGTAAGCGCCACCGAGTCGAGCGTAATAAACAAACTTGTCTGGATCCTGGTCGAGCGTGCGCTTATAAAACTCAATGGCGGCTTCGCGGCGGTGGTTCTTTCGAAGCGCTTCGCCGAGCAGGAAGTTGGCCTCGGGAAAGATTGGCCGCAACCGAACAGCGCGCTCCCAGGACTCCACGGCCATTTCGTCCTGATGTCGCGACCAGTAAATTAAACCAAGGTAATACAGCGGCTCGGCTGAGGCTGGTGAAAGTGACGAAGCTGATTCAAACGCTGCGACTGCGTCGTCGTAGCGATTCAAATTATAAAGGGCGACGCCAAGGTTATTACTGACCTGATAGTTGTCTCCGCTCAACCGGGATGCGCGCTCAAGAAAGGGCACTGCGCGAGAATAATCACCGCGAGCGACGTACTGGAGTCCAAGGTTGAGTGTCGCCTGCGGATGATCCGGCGCTCTTTGCAGGACCATTTCAAGCGTTCGAATCGCCTCTACTGATCGGCCGGTGCGAGCCAGCAAGACTCCCAGGTTGGCGAGGGGTGATATGCCGTTCGGATTGAGTTTTAGCGCTTCGCGATATTCCTGCTCCGCGGCTTTGAATTCCCCTCGTTGGTCCAGAACTATTCCGAGTAAGTTATGTGCGTCAGGGTTTCGCGGCGCCGCCCGCAGCACCTGTCGAAGAATCGGTTCCGCATCGGCGTGACGACCTTGTTGGAGTAACGATGCGGCTTCACGCAATCGCGAAAGAACTTGATCGGAGGAAGCGGGCGGAACTGCTTTCGAAACATTAGGTGGTGGTGTTTGAGAGCGAACGACAGGTAGTCCGCAAATCGTCACCGTGCTGAGGACAGCAAGCGTCATCAGGGACAACAGGCCACCAGAAGTTCGTGTTATGCGACAACAGTTCATAGGATTACAGTGGTTGCCTATAGAAGACGAAAGTATAGTACACGCACCTGTCAGCAACTATGCGAACGCAGGGAGTGAGTTTCATGCAGTTGAATGGCGCATAAATTGACAACTTGCGGTCCCGGTGAGGTCAGTACCACCACGCGGTAGCGGGTGGGTCTCGTGATTGCCAATTGTCGATTTCCGATTGCCGATTGCTTCAATCCCGAGCGGCCAATTGACAATCGGCAATTGGCAATCGGCACTGTAAGACCCACCCGCTACCCGCGTGGTGGTACTGACCTCACCGGGACCGTGTCTCCGTCAATTGACAGTTGGGCTTAAATTGCATCACCGAGGTCTGATTCAATTTGAACTTCCAGACCCAAAGATATTTTGAACCAGTACCGGAGAGCATGCCAAGCTATGAAGCATGCCGATTATTGCGGTAACGACGAAAAATCAGAGGAACTGATATGAGGTCAATGAGATTAAGGTTTGTCGGATCTGTTCTGGCCATCGCAGTCATACTTTCGTTAACGTCTCCGCCCTCCTCTCATTCGCAGAGACCTCAAAACGTCGAGGCTCGCATCAATGCATTGCTGGCACGCATGACGCTGGAGGAAAAACTTGGCCAGCTACAAGAGCTCGACGGAGAAGCGAATGGTAACTTCCGGCCCGAACATCTTCAGATGGCGCGCCAGGGTCTGCTGGGTTCAACTCTAAACGTGCGCGGAGCGCAAAGGACCAATCAACTCCAGCGAATTGCGGTGACTGAATCGCGTCTGAAGATTCCGCTCATTTTTGGCTTCGACGTGATTCACGGTTATCGCACCATCTTTCCGATTCCGCTTGGCGAAGCCGCGAGTTGGGATCCGGCCGCGGTGGAACGCGCTGCCGGCATAGCCGCTGCAGAAGCTCGAGCTGCCGGCGTCCACTGGACCTTCGCGCCAATGGTTGATATCGCGCGCGACCCGCGCTGGGGGAGAATTGCGGAGGGCTCGGGCGAAGATCCCTATCTCGGCTCGCTGATGGCGCGCGCGCGCGTGCGTGGATTTCAAGGCAGTGACTACAGCGCCAGGGACAAAGTCTTGGCCTGCGCCAAGCATTGGGTTGCTTACGGTGCGGCTGAGGCAGGTCGGGACTACAACACCACAGACGTCTCCGAAAGAAGTTTACGCGAAGTCTATTTTCCGCCCTTCAAGGCGGCGGTGGACGCAGGCGTGGGCACGTTCATGAGCGCTTTCAATGATCTAAACGGCGTTCCTTCTTCCGCCAATCCCTTTACGCTTACAGATGTGCTGCGCGGAGAATGGAAGTTCGATGGCTTCGTAGTTAGTGACTACACATCCGTTGAAGAACTCATCAAACACGGCTTGGCGGCGGACGGTGCAGAAGCAGCTCGTGAGGCGCTTAGCGCCGGCGTGGATATGGAAATGGTTAGCCGGCTTTACAACAAGAACGCTGCAGAACTCATCAGGGAACGCAAGCTTTCCCAGTCAACCATCGACGAAGCAGTCCGGCGCATCCTGCGCATCAAGTTTCGCCTCGGTCTTTTCGATAGGCCGTATGCGGATGAAGCGCTGGAGCGCACTGCGATCTTCAATAGTGCAAATGTCGCGGCGGCGAGGGAAATTGCCGGGCGTTCAATGGTCCTGCTAAAGAATGACCACGATGTTTTGCCGTTGGCCAAGAACCTGCGTTCAATTGCCCTGATTGGCCCACTCGCGGATAGCCGGCAGGATATGCTCGGCTCATGGACCGGCGACGGGAAGCCCGAAGATGCCGTTACGATGCTCCAGGGAATTAAAGCGAAGGTGCCGCAAACAAGAATCAACTACGCGAAAGGTTGTGAGATCAATTCTGATAATGCCGATGGTTTTGAAGCGGCGCTGCGCGCAGCGAGAGAGTCGGATGTAACCATCATCGCGGTCGGTGAATCAGCGGACATGAGCGGTGAAGCAGCGTCGCGCAGTTCGCTTGATCTGCCGGGCCGGCAGTTGGACCTGGTAAAAGCCGTGCAGGCAACCGGTAAGCCTACTGTGGTCGTGCTAATGAATGGTCGCCCGCTAACAATCAACTGGCTTGCGGGGAACACTCCGGCGATTCTGGAAACATGGTTCGCCGGCAGTCAGGCGGGCAATGCAATTGCCGACGTGCTCTTCGGTGATGTCAATCCTGGTGGAAAGTTACCGGCCACTTTTCCGCGTTCCGTCGGACAGGTACCGCTTTACTACAATCACAAGAATACCGGTCGACCTCCGGACGCGAAAAATAAGTACACTTCAAAGTATCTCGACGTTGACTGGAGACCTCTTTTCCCTTTTGGCTACGGCCTCAGCTATACGCAGTTTAAGATTACAAACCTGCAACTCAGCGCTCAGCGTATTGCGTTGAGCGGTAAGTTATTAGTAAGTGTTGACGTCGAGAACACAGGCAAGCGAGCGGGCGACGAGGTGGTTCAGCTATACATTCGCGACGTTGCAGCCAGCGTAACGCGACCCGTTAAGGAGCTTAAAGGCTTTCAGCGGATCACGCTCCGGCCCGGTGAGAAGAAGCAAGTGGAGTTTGTACTCACTGCGCAACAACTCGGGTTTTGGAATCGCCAGATGCGCTTCACGGTTGAGCCCGGTGAGTTCAAAGTTATGGTCGGACCAAACTCTGAGGATCTGATCGAGGCAACGTTTGACGTTGGGAACCGCTGAAGAAAAGTAGGCCACAGAGGCACAGAGACTCAGACGATTATTCAAGAGAGAAAGTCTCAGGGTTAGGAAGGCGGGCTTGCCCCCGCTGGCTTGAGTGGCATTCCGCGGGCGGGGGCAAGCCCACCCTCCCAACCTGTGAGAACTGCTAAATTGAGTTTTGGTAGCGGACAAATGAACCCACTCGCTGGAAAGCTCTTCTATTGTCTGCGCCCGCTCCTTACAGTCCTAGTCCTGCTCAGCTCCCTCAGTTCAATTGTCTCGCAGCCTCTGCTCTCGACTGCAGTCAGTTCTTCTTTTCGAGGTGATAATGCAGCCCACTTATACTCTCGCGAAGACGAGTTATTTCTCGAGGACCTACAGCACCGTTCCTTCAATTATTTTTGGGAACAAGCCGATCCGCAAACGGGTCTGGTGCCCGACCGCGCACGAATAGACGGCTCATCTCTAGACGAGAATCATCGTAACGTTGCAAGCATCGCCGCGACCGGCTTCGGTTTGACGGCTCTTTGTATTGCCGCTGAACGCGGCTGGATCGATCACCGTCAGGCACGCGAACGGACGCGTAACACGCTGCGCTTCTTTGCGAATAGAGCTTTCCAGGAACATGGCTGGTTCTATCATTGGTTAGATGCGAAGTCGGGAGAAAGACGATGGCAGAGTGAAGTCTCCTCGATTGATACGGCGTTGCTGTTGGCCGGGGTCTTAACCGTCCGGCAGTATTTTCGAGAAGATAAAGAGGTAGTGGCCCTCGCAACGAAGATTTACGAGCGCATCGACTTTCGCTGGATGCTCAATGCTCACCCGCAACTTCTATCGCACGGTTGGAAACCGGAGACGGGTTTTCTGAAACCTCGATGGGATACCTACAGCGAAGACACCATTCTCTATCTGCCGGCAATTGGGTCGCCGACGCATCCTATTTCACCGGCGTCCTGGTATGCGTTGTGGCGCGATCGCTATCGCTATGAGGGCTACGCGTATTTCACAACCATTGGTGTGCCTCTCTTCATGCATCAATATGCGCACGCCTGGATCGATTATCGCAACCGGCGCGAAACCAAAGGCGATCGAATTGACTACTTTGACAATTCAATCAAAGCTACTTTGGCGCATCGCGCTTTCTGCATAAACCTTTCACACGAGTTTCCGGCGTTTGAACCAAACGTTTGGGGGATCACGGCTTCCGACAGTGCCAAGGGTTATCTCGCCTGGGGTGGGCCACCGCGCGACCCCGACATCGACGGCACCGTGGTCCCTTCCGCCCCGGGCGGATCACTTATGTTCACTCCGGAAATGTCTGTAGCGGCCCTGCGCACCATGCGCGAAAAGTATGGGGATCGAGTTTACGGTAAGTATGGATTCGTGGACGCGTTCAACCCAAACACCGGCTGGGTTGATAGTGATGTAATCGGGATTAACGTGGGAATAATCCTATTGAGCGCGGAGAACTCGAGGAGCGGCAATGTCTGGCATTGGTTTATGCGTAACCCGGAGATACCCCGGGCGATGCAGAGGACAGGTTTACTACCGTACAGCAAACGTCAGGGAACAGTTAGTCAGAGTTACCGAAAGGCGGCCTAACTTAGAGGAACAAACCACCAGACTCCGTAGAAAGCACACACCCCACGACAAAAAAATCAGCTCCGTTTAGAAAGCGCACTTGTGCGCCCCGCGTGCGAATGCATTCAATTTCAGATGTTCTTTGGCGTGGACGGGCGGACAAGTCCGCTCTCTAAACGGGCCAGACTCCGTTTAGCAAGCGCACTTGTGGGCCCCGCGTGCGAATGCATTCAATTTCAGATGTTCTTTGGCGTCGACGGGCGGACAAGTCCGCGCTCTAAACGGACGCAGAAACGCGACGGCAGACAACTTTCATTTCAACGGACGTCGGAAAATCCGATAGCCCCAGGCATCAAGTGCCAGGACAGGAAGACCTACCCTTCGCTTCCTGGCTAACTGCTCCGGTGGCGGCGCGTCGGGGGGCAAAGGTGGACCGACCTCGGGAGTGACATCCACGAAAGCCGGCCCGCTGCCAACTTCAACTGAGCCGAAGAACGGTCGATTGGAAAGATTGACCGCCACCAGCACCTCTTCGTCTGCCGTGCGACGCATGTAACTCAACACGCGCGACTCATCAGAATTCGTCAGCCACTCGAGCGCACCGCGCCTAAGCGCACCGCTCGATCGACGCAACGCCATTATTTGTTTGTAGAAGCGGGGAAACTCCGGCCTTCTTTCGGCAATGGGCCAGAAGATTGGCAGCTTTTCAAACAGCGCCGGTGCTCCCGATTCAGTTGTATCGCCAACTTCCATTCCGTTATACAGGAGCGGCACGCCATCGAGCGTAAACATCAAAGCAGAGGCCGCCAACGCACCGGGTTCACCAAACCGGGCGAGCGCGCGACGTTCATCATGATTGTCGGAGAAGCGCATGTGCAGCGAGCCGCGCGGCCACCCCCTGAATTCCTTGTCCCACTCGGAGCGTAAATCGGAAGCGCGGCCGCGGCCCTGTGCGACGTTGGTCAAAGCGCTGTGGAGCGGCCACGAGTAGTCGAAGTCAAAAGCTTTGAGGAGCAACTCGGCTTTGTGCCCCTCAGCCAGCATCACGATATCGGGTTTGATTTGGTCCAACTCCGCACGCGCGTTTTCCCAGAAATCCGTCGGCACTTCTTCGGCGACATCGCAACGAAAACCATCGAGGTCAAACTCGCGGATCCAGTACTTCAACATGTCTGTCATGTAACGGCGCAACTGCGGGTTTCCATAATTCAGCTCGGCAACGTCACTCCAGTCATGCGGATAGGTGATGCGACCGCTGGCGTCGTGTTCATAGAACTCTGGCCACTTCATCATGACGCTGTCCCACGACGTGTGGTTCGCCACGATGTCGATTATTACTTTCATTCCACGTCGATGCGCTTCGGTAATCAGCTTCTTGAAGTCTTCCTTAGTGCCATAATCCGGGTTGATGCCGTAGTAGTCGCGCACGGCATAAGGGCTGCCGATAGTTCCTTTCTTTTTCTCCTGGCCAATGGGATGAATGGGCATTAGCCAGAGTATGTTCACGCCGAGGTCCTTCAGATCGTCCAGGCGTGCAGTGATGCCGTTGAAGTTTCCCTGCGGTGAAAATGCGCGCGGATAGATCTCGTAGACGACACCATCGCGCACCCAGTCACGCGTCGGGCGGGCCGTTTCGTTCGAGATATCACGCGACGGTTGCTGGGCTAGACTTCGATGAGCACCCGCAGCAAAGATGACCAGAGCCAGGAAAAGAATTTGATATGATCGAGTTAGTCGCTTAACTAATCGCATGGTTGCTTCCTTTCAAAACTCAGCGATCCCCAACAGGGCGCCTCAAGCCCGGCTAACTTGCAGGTCAGGAAGGGTGGCTCGCCCCCGCTCGAGCGCCAACGGCACGACTGGTTACGTCGGCACGCAAGGTAATCTAACGAACAGCCCCGCTCGGGTCCGAGAGTTTCGAGCGATAAGACTCTTTCCAATTCCTTGTGAGTGCCGGTTGAGATCTGACCCAACCAGTCGCGCCGTTGGCGCTCGGAGCGGGGGCAAGCCACCCTTCCTGACCTGCAAATTACCGTAGGTCCTTTTGGCCCGCCAAAAATTACTCCTTATCAATCAAGCCCGTACTGGGCACCGGCTGCACCGACTCCGGTACAGTAAACAGTTCGTGCGCGTCGGCTTCAAGGACCGCAGCTTCAGGCACGTCTTCATCGGCCACGTCGCGAACCAGCACCAGGCAGCAAAGGGCGGCGATGATCAAAAAGGCCCCACCAGCCATGACCATGTAGAGGGGTGCAACGCTGCTGTTCTCGCCGAATATCGCGCGAATGATTCGCCCGAACGTAGTCGAGGCGATGATTTCAGGGATGACAATGAAGAAGTTGAACACTCCCATGAAAACGCCCATTCGCGCTGCAGGCAGTGCACCAGAAAGAATGGCGTAAGGCATAGATAGAATCGAAGCCCACGCCACCCCGACGCCAATCATGGTCAATAACAGTATGCTTTTGTCGTGAATAAAAAAGACCGAGAGCAGGCCGAGAGCGCCGCATAACAGTGAAATGGCATGAACCGTTTTTCTGGTCGTGGCTCGCGCCAGTGGCGGCAACAGAAATGCCACCACAAAGCAGGTGATCGAATAAATCGCAAACGCGTTACCACCCCACGCCTGGCCGTCTGTAAAGCGAGGATCCTTTTCATTCACCGCGCCGAAGATGTGATACGAAGTCATCAAGCCAAAGAACATCCACATGCAAAACAAGCCCAGCCAGGTAAAGAACTGCACTACTGCCAACTGCTTCATCGTTGTCGGCATTTCTCGAAAAGCAGATAGTATTTCCGCCAAAGCCGCGCCAAAGCCTTTATGCTCCCTGCGCTTGCGATCAAACTCGGCCATGTTCTCCGGCGGAAACTCTTTTGTCGTAATCACGGTCCAAAGCACGCAGACGAGAAAGGCGGCTGCTCCAATCTTGAATGAATAACTCACGCTGGCAGGTATAACTCGGACCGCCTGGTCAGCGGCGTTGACTCCGCGTTCATCAACGCCGAGCCGGCGAAAGATATAAGGCAGTCCGTTTGCCAGGGTGGCGCCGATGCCGATGAAAAAACTCTGCATGGCGAATCCCGCAGTTCGCTGATCAATATTAAGTTTGTCGGCGACGAAAGCGCGAAACGGCTCCATACTCACGTTGATGCTGGCGTCTAAAATCCAAAGAAGTCCGGCAGCCATCCATAACGCGCCTGAATCAGGCATGAAGAATAGTGCGATGCTCGCGAGGATCGCGCCGGTCAGAAAGTAAGGGCGGCGGCGTCCAAGTCGATTCCAGGTGCGATCACTCATCGAGCCAATGATTGGCTGGACCAGCAGACCGGTTACGGGACCGGCGAGCCAGAGGATAGGCACTTGCTCCGGCTTCGCGCCGAGGTAAGTATAAATACCACTCATGTTGGCAAGCTGAAGACCCCAGCCAAACTGAATCCCCAGGAACCCGAAACTCATGTTGAAGATCTGCCAGAAACTCAACCGTGGTTTTTGCATTTGTCGTCCTCCATGAGTTGTCGTAAGCCAGCAAGTCCCATTCGATTGTCATAAGTTAGTTTGGTTCCGGCTGTGCCGTCTGATGTGCGGAAGGTCTCTGACCTTCCGGCACGCACTTTTTAGCGTCCTTGGGGCTACGCCCCTGTGTTCTTCAATTAGTGGGCGCAGCCAAATTCATTAGCCGTCATCTCGGAAGGTCACAGACAGTCACAGACCTTCCGCACATCAGACGGCGGAGCCGGAACAGCGAAGGATCGCCTCCCGGCTATCGTCGTTCTATCTCGCGTAGAGATTGATATCTTCCAACACCACATTCCGATCAAGCGCGAGTGCATACATTAGCGTGCGCGCCATGTTGGTCACATGAATGAAACCCTCGCGCGGCGACTGATTAGGTTTTGAGTTCTCTACGTCAACGAGACCGGGACAAAAATTGAAGACGCGAATGTTCGCGCCGGTCTTGCGAACGTGATCGCGCAGCGCTTCGGCATAACCGAGCAGCCCAAACTTCGACGCGCAGTAAGAAGGCACGTCCGCGTAACCGTGCTTTCCGGCTTGCGAGGAAACGTTCACGATGTCGCCAAAATCGTTCTCGCGCATGTGTGGCAGGACCGCCCTAACTAATTGCATAACGCCTCGCAGATTCGTCTCCATTACCGT
>Ga0137403_10003168_pt1 | contig 19854 bp, 19 predicted proteins | sample CZOMad2_1_16fung_FD_122057 | JGI IMG/M metagenome (GOLD analysis project Ga0137403, IMG submission 122057) | Vadose zone soil fungal communities from Angelo Coast Range Reserve, California, USA - CZOMad2_1_16fungal (Hybrid Assembly) | ecosystem: Environmental > Terrestrial > Soil > Vadose zone...
GGCGGGGACGAGTCTCGAAGAGTGGCTCGCCACGCGCTCGATTCCCGACATCCCCATGGGGCGCATTGGCACTCCCGAGGAGTTCGGCGACATGGTGGTCTTCCTGGGCTCCCAGCGCGCCTCGTACGTCACCGGTTGCGTCGTCCAGGTGGACGGCGGGCTCATCAAAAGCGTGGTGTAGCGGATGTCATGAGGACGTTTCGCACGGCGGTCGCGAACTTTCGCGCCCACCGGGGATTCTTCGAGGCGGCCGGTCTCGCCTTCAGCTTCCTGACCTGCCTCGTCCCCATCCTCTTCTTCATCGTGGCGCTCGCCGGCTTCGTGTTGAGCCGTCGGACGGCCTCCGAGGTCGTGCTCAACCAGCTCGCGCAGATCATCCCCGTCTACAAGGGCGAGCTGCACGAGGCGCTCGGCCAGATCATCAGACGCCGGAGCCTTTCCGGCCTCCTCGGCACCGCCGTGCTCCTGCTCTTCGCGAGCCAGCTCTTCGCCTCCCTCCGCCTCGTCCTGAACGGTATTTTCGGCTTCACGCGGGGGCCGGGACTCTTGCGTGAGATCGGCAAGGACCTGATCCTCCTCTTCTGCATGGGCGTCCTCTTCCTCGGCAGCATCCTCATCTTCGACCTCTTCGCGTGGATCCGCATCCTCGTGCTCACGCCCCGACAGATGCCACCCGAGTGGATCCGCTCTCTGTCTCTTACCCTCGCCGTGGCCTTCGGCACCATGCTCTTCTTCATCATGTACCGGTACTTCCCACATCGGCGCGTGCCCGCGGGCGCGGCCTTCGCGGGCGCCCTCCTCGCCGCCCTCCTGTGGGAGGTCGCGAAGCAGGCCTTCCGCTGGTACATCCTGCGCGTAGGCGTCTACGACAAGATCTACGGCCCCCTGGGCGCCCTCGTCGGCCTCGGCATGTTCGCCTATTATTCCGGCATCGTGTTCATCCTGGGGGCCGAGTTCACGGCCGTGCTCATGAGCGGGCGGCGACCACGGTAGCTGTGGTAGGTTGTGGCGGCCATGACAGACCCGCTCGTGCGGCCGCTCGAGGGCGTCCGCGTCCTGGAGCTGGCCCATCTCATCGCCGGACCCACGGGCGGCATGTACCTCGCGGACATGGGCGCCGATGTCGTCAAGGTGGAGTCGCGCGAGGCGCCCGATGCCTCGCGAAGCGTGTACGGCGTGGCGCGGGCCGGCGAGGGCATCCTCCACCTCACGGTGAACCGCAACAAGCGTGCGCTCTGCCTCGACCTCCAGAAGCCGGCCGGCCGCGAGACCTTCTACCGCGTGGTGAGGACGGCCGACGTGGTGCTCGAAGGCTACCGGAACGGCGTGGCGGAGAAGCTCGGCATCGACTACGCCACCCTCGCCCCCATGAACCCTCGCCTCATCTACTGCTCGGTGTCGGCCTTTGGACCCGCCGGCCCCTGGCGCGAAAAGCCGGGCCTCGACGCTCTCGCCCAGGCGGTGGGCGGGCTGATGGCGGTCACGGGCGAGGTCGACGGTGGGCCGGCGCTCGTCGGCGCCCCGGTGGTCGACACCATCGGAGGCCTCCTCGCCGCACAGGGCATTCTGCTCGCGCTGCTCGCCCGCGCCCGCACCGGGCAGGGGCAGAAGGTCGACGTCTCGCTCCTCGACGGTGTCCTCCTCTCCCATCTCGCGCGGCTGTCCGTGTTTCACGAGACGGGCGTGCCCCTCGGTCGTTATGGGAGCGGGCATCCCAATCTCGTCCCGTACCAGGCCTTTGGCGCGAGCGACGGGTGGATCTTCGTCGCGGTCTGGCGGGACGCCACGTGGGCGCCGTTCTGCGCGACCGTCGGCAGGCCCGATCTCGCCACCGACCCGCGATTCGTGTCGGGTGCCGACCGGGTGGCGCACCGGAAAGAGCTGGAGCCGCTGATCGAGAGCATCATGGCGGGGCGGACCATCGAGGAATGGATGGCCGCGCTCTCGCCGATCGACGTGCTCTGCGCGCCCGTGAACGACTACACGCAGCTCGTGCGTCACCCCGCGGTGCTGGCCACGAGCATGATCGTCGAGCAGGAGCACCCCCGGGCCGGCCGCATCACGACCATGGCCACCCCCGTCAAGCTCGAGAAGACGCAGGGCACGATACGTACGGGAGCGCCCGCGCTGGGTGAGCACTCACGCGACATCTTGCGGGAAACCGGCTTGACGACGGCCGAGATCGACCTCCTGGCCGCCGACGGCGTTATCTGACACGTTCTCAACGAGGAGAGAGCCTGATGGAGACAGCTCCGATGCTCAGCGGCAAGGTGGCGGTGGTCACGGGCGCGGCCCGCGGGATCGGACGTGAGATCGCGCTCTTGATGGCCCAGCACGGCGCCAAGGTGGTGGTGAACGACTATGGCGGGGCGTCGGACGGCAAGGGCGGCGAGAAAGGTCCCGCCGACGACGTGGTCAAGGAGATCCAGTCCAAAGGAGGGGAGGCCGCCGGCAACTACGAGTCGGTGGCCACCATGGCGGGCGGCCAGGCCATCGTCCAGACGGCGCTCGACCACTTCGGGAGCGTGGACATCATCGTGAACAATGCCGGCATCCTCCGCGACCGCATGATCTTCAACATGACAGAAGAGGAGTGGGACGGCGTCATCAACACCCACTTGAAGGGCACGTTCGCGGTGACGCGGGCGGCCGTGCCGCATATGCGTGAGAAGAAGTGGGGACGCATCGTCAACATGACCTCCACCTCGGGGCTCGTGGGCAATGTCGGCCAGGCCAACTACGCCGCGGCCAAGCTCGGTATCGTGGGGCTGACCAAAGTCACCGCCCTCGACATGGCGCGCTACAACGTGACGGCGAACTGCATCTCCCCCTTTGCCTGGACACGGATGATCGGCACCATCCCCACCGAGACGGAGGCGCAAAAGGCGCGCGTGGAGAAGATCAAGAAGATGGGTCCCGAGCACATCGCGCCGGTGGCCGTCTTCCTCGCGAGCGAGGCGGCCAAGGAGATCTCCGGCCAGATCATCGGCGTGCGCGGCAAGGAGATCATGCTCTTCAACCACATGCGCCCGATCCGCAACATGCACCACGATCAGGGGTGGACTCCCGAGCGGCTGGCCGAGATGTTCCCGGGAACGCTCAGGCATCACTTGGTCCCCCTCGAGACCTCTGGCCAGTACTTCAACTACGACCCGATGGTCTGAGCGGAGGCTCCCCATGGACCAGTCGCTCGTCGTCCCCACTCTCGCGGTCACGCCGCGTCTTCTGCGCGCCCTCTGCGACGACGCCACCCCCGACCAGGTATGGGCCTCCCCCAAGCCGGGCGAATGGTCCATGGGCGATGTCGTCCGGCACCTCCTCGCCGCCGATCAGCGCGTGTTCCTCCCCCGGCTCGACCGCATGCTCACGGAGGCGCGACCGACGTTCGCCTCGGTGGAAGACGTGCTCGCGGGCGGCCGCGAGCTCGCGCCGCTCCTCGACGCCTTCACATCGACACGCGGAGAGTTGGTGAGCCTTCTCGAGCCTCTGGACCCGGAGGCGTGGCGTCGCGAAGGCGTGGTCCCCCGCGGCCCCGTGAGCGTGGCCTCGTACGCGAATATCGTGGCCGAGCACGACATCGAGCACCGGCGTCAGATCCATGATCTGCGCCAGGGGCTCGGCCTCAAGCCCAAGCGGGCGGAGGCCAAGCGGCCGCTCCCCATGGCCGAGATCATCGAGGCCATCGCACAGGGACCGGAGCACGTGCGCCGGGCCGCCGAGGGGCTGACGGCGGCGAGGATGAAGCAGCGTCCGCGGCCCGCCGACTGGTCGATCAAGGAGGTCATGGCCCATTTGCTCAAGGTCGAGCGTGACCTCTTCCTGCCGCGGTTCACACAGCTCGCCTCGGCGGACCGGGCGGAATTTCCGTCGTTCGACGCGGACGCATGGGCGCGCGAGCGGGACCATCGCGAGGGCGATTTCGACGACGAATGGCGAGGCTTCAAGGCGACGCGGGCCGCGACGGTCGCCCTGCTCGAGAAGCTGCCCGCCGAGGCCGAGGGACGAATCGGCCTTTCCGGTTATTTCGGTCCGGTGACCCTCATCGAATACGCCACGCACGTGGTCGATCACGATCTCGAGCATCTCGGGCAGATCGCCGAAGCACGGGCGATCATCGGCGATTGAGGGGCGAGCACCGGGTCGAGCGCTAGCTCCTCGAGGTCAGGAAAAACGCCAGGGCGGCCGCCGTCATGACTGCGGTGGCCGTCCAGCCGAGCAGCCTCAGCCAGAAGCCGTTGACGTGCTCCCCCATGATCTTGGGGTTGCCCCCCACCAGCATGACCAGCACCATGAGGGGAGGGGCGAGGAGGCCGTTGAGCACGGCGGAGAAGAAGAGGATACGGATCGGATTGGTGCCGAAGAGCCCGAGCACGATGCCGGCGCCCATGGCACCCGCGAAGACGAGATAGAAGCGGCGCGCGCGGCGCGGCTCGAGGTCGAGACCGGCGCGCCAGACGAAGAGCTCGGCCACCGCGAAGGAGGCGGAGCCGGCGAGGACGGGGATGGCGAGCAGACCCGTGCCGATCAGGCCCATGGCGAAGAGGACATACGCGGCGTCGCCGACGAGGGGGCGCAGCGCCTCCGCGGCCTGACGGGCCGTCTGGATGTCCTGCAGGCCGGCGCGATGCAGGGTGGAGGCGGTGGCGAGGATGATGAAGTACATCACGAGATTGGAAAAGAACATGCCGGTGTTGACGTCCAAGCGGGCGTCGGCCAGCTCGTGAAGCGTGGCTCCGCGTCGCTGGGCCAGGGTTTTTCTCCCCCGGCTTTTCTCCTCTTCGACCTCCTGGGTCGCCTGCCAAAAGAACAGATAGGGCGAGATGGTCGTGCCGAGAATGCCCACGAGCGTGCCCACCGAGCTCTGGTTCCAGTGAAAATCGGGAACTATCGTGGCCGTCAGCGCGGCCGGCCACTGCGGCCGGGCCATGAAGGCCGCCGCGACATAGGCAAAGAGGACGGCGGTGAGCCACTTGAGAGTCTGGGCGAACGTCGCATAGCTCATATAGATCGTGATGGCGGTGATCCCGACGCCGAACACCACGACGAGGGGCAACGCGGGCAGCCCCGTGAGCATGGCGGCGGCCTCGGCCATCCCGCCGAGGTCCGCGGCGATATTGAAGACATTGGCGACAAGGAGAATGAAGCAGGCGCCGACGATGAGCGGCCGCGGATAGTGCTGCCGCACCGTGCCCGCGAGGCCCCGCCCCGTGACGAGGCCGATCCGTGCGCAGACGAGCTGGATGGCGGCCATGAGCGGGAAGGTGATCACCGCCGTCCACAGGAAGAGATAGCCGTGGGCCGCTCCCGCGATGGAGTAGGTGGCGATGCCGCTCGGATCATCGTCGGAGGCGCCCGTAACCAGGCCGGGTCCGAGTATCCTGAAATAGCGAACGAGCGGATTATGCGAGTGGGCGGGCGGCCGCGCCTGTTCCTCCATCACGGGCGAGGATGGGGCGGAGCGGACGGATGGAAAGCCGCGACCACGTCGCCGCGCCCGCGGCGTCTGACCGCCGCGACGGCCAGCGCAGACACGGACAGGGCAGAGATCAGCACCCCGATTCGCTCGGCGCCGCCCGGGGAGTGATGAAGAGTGATGTCTGACGCGCCCCCGGGTCCTTCGATCTCGAGCATTCCGGCAGGGTCGCGTCGAGTGGGCAGTAGTCGTCCTCCCGACTCGGCGCTCCAGAGAGGCGAGTAGGCGAAGCCGGCGGCGCGCCATCCCGCGCCGGACGCCGGAGCGAGGCGCCAGGTCTGGAGGCCCACGCGCTGCGGAAGAATGCGCGGCGCGCGCGCGACATAGACCCGGAATGGGCCGATCGCGCGGGGCGGCGAGAAATCAGCGGCTGCTTCGAGGAAGCCCAGACGCCCGGCATCTTCTTCGGAGGCTACAACGACCGAGATCCCGAGCTTGTCCGCCCATGCCCGGAATCTTTCGGCGGTGAGGGACCCGAGCGGGCGCCCGAAGAGGCTCACTCCATCCCGCTCTTCGACCAGCATGGTGATAGGTCGGTGGTCGGCCGTGCCGGTGTAGAGCAATCCGGCGACGGGTGAGGGGTGGGTGAAGGTGCCGTTGATGATCCCGCGCCCGGTCTCGATGGGCGTGAGCGCGGTGACGTGGCTGTGCGGCCGCCACCACTCGGGGCGATAGTCGAGGCGCACGGCGGAGCGGAGAAAGAGGACTCGCCCCGGCGGCGTGTCGCGAAGGGCCTGCCAGAGCGCATCCAGCCTGTCGCCGCGGACCACCTCGTCGTACCTCGGCCATTGCCCCTGCATCGGCCAGAGGGTGAGGGTCGGCTCGGGCGATCCCGGCGAAAGCAGTACCGCTCCCGCGATCAGGGCGATGGCAAGGCCGGCGGGTCGCAGGCGCGGCAGGCGCTCGGCCAGACCAGGGACTCCAAGTGACGCCCCGATGACGAGCGCGAGGAGCAGACTGTCGACGAGCCGATCGGCGGGCAGCCATAGCGCGCCGATCGGCGCGGCCATGAGGGCGTCGAGGGCGACCACCCCGGCCACCGCCGGCGTGAAGGCGTGAAGCCAGCGGATGGTGGTGTCACCCGAGCGTCGCGTCGAGATCCAGGCCACGACCTGGGCGAGGGCGAGAACGACGACGAGTGGATGGCCCATTTGCCTGAGAAGGCCGAGGGGTGAGCCATCGCCCCAGGCGAGGGGCAGCGCCATGCGAAGATGCGCGAGCAGGGGAAGAAGCCAGAGCGCGCTGAGACCGAGAGAGAGCGCGGTCACGATGGCCGCCTGCTTCACGCGTTGCCGTCGGTTCCCGTGGCCGAGCCACGCGCCCGTGCCGAGCAGAGCCAGCGCGGCCGGAGTGTGCGCCGGGTGGAGGAGGATGATAGCGGCAAGGAGAGGCGCGGCGAGAAGCGGAGCGCGCCGCGCGTCGTCAAGCCAGTCCACGAGCGAGAGCGCCACGAGCGGGAGAAGACCCCATCCGAGCCGTGCCGCGACGAGTCCCCATCGCAGGCCTTCTTCTACGCCGCTCCGCGAGCCCGCCGACAGCGTCAGGGCGACGAAGGCGCCGGGCAAGGCCAGCCAGCCGTTGCCGAGCACGCGCTGAAGCAGCGCGAAAGTGGTGATGCCCGGAAGCATCCACGCGATCCAGACCACCGTCTCGTAGGCTCGCGGGACGTTGAGGGCGCCCAGGGACGCGGAATGTATGACGGCGCCGAGCCATGCCGCACCCGGAGGGTAGTACTGGAGCTCGGCGTAGCCAGCCCACCAGCCGGGATTCAGGCGCCAGGGCGCCCAGCCGAGTTCGATGGCGTGGTGGAGGCGGTAGAGCTGGCCGGGATGATCGTCGAATGCGAGAAGCCCGTTGCCGAACGCCGCCAGACCGAAGGCCACGGCGTAGACGAGGAGCAGGAGGGCGGGTACGGCGGCTCGGCTCACGCTTGCGCATCATAGACCGATTTCGGCGGGATAGGTCGATTTTGCTCGAAGTTCCGTTGACATTCGCGTCGATCGCCTGTCTACTAGGGCAATTGCTGGCTCGGTCGGTGATCCGGGAGGAGATAGCCCGGGTCGTGCCATTCATTCCGGGGCTCAAATCCCCTACCGATGGAGAAGCCATGGAACGATTGAAGGGTCTCAAGTGTCGCGAGTGCGGCCGCTACTATCCCTCCTCGCCCGTCCACGTCTGCGAGTTCTGTTTCGGCCCCCTCGAGGTCGACTACGACTACGAGGTGATCCGAAACCTCGTCAGCCGGAAGAGCATCGAAGCGGGGCCTCCCAGCATCTGGCGCTACGCCGATCTCCTCCCCTTGAACCTGGGGGAAGGCGAGGCGCATGTCGGACAGGCGGTGGGCTTCACGCCGCTCATTCGCGCGCGCAATCTGGCCGAGGAGCTCGGCGTGCGCGAGCTCTATGTCAAGAACGACTCGGTCTGCCATCCCACCTGGTCGTTCAAGGATCGCGTGGTGGCGGTCGCTATCGGCAAGGCCAAGGAGTTCGGTTTCGATACCGTGGCCTGCGCGTCCACGGGCAACCTCGCCAACTCGGTGGCCGCGCACTCGGCGGAGGCGCGGCTCAAGTCCTATATCTTCATCCCCGCGGACCTCGAGCGCGGCAAGATCATCACCACGCTCGTCTATGGACCCACCCTCGTGGCCGTCGAGGGCACCTACGACGAGGTCAACCGTCTCTGCGCCGAGGTCGGCGACAAGTACCGCTGGGCCTTCGTCAACATCAATATCCGTCCGTACTACGCGGAAGGCTCCAAGACCTACGGCTACGAGATCGCGGAGCAGCTCGGCTGGCGCGCCCCCGCTCATGTCGTCGTGCCCTGCGCCGGCGGCTCGCTCATTACCAAGATCCACAAGGCCTTCAAGGAGCTCCGCATGCTGGGGCTCATTCCCGAGGGCAACACCAGCATGTACGCGGCGCAGGCGGCGGGCTGCGGCCCCATCGTGACCATGATCAAGAAGGATTCGGACGTCCTCGAGCCCGTCCGCCCCAACACCATTGCCAAGTCGCTGGCCATTGGCAATCCGGCCGACGGCTACTACGCCTATCGCGTCGCCAAGGACACGGGTGGCTATGGCGAGCACGCGCAAGACCCGGAGATTATCGAGGGGATGCAGCTCCTCGCCCGGACCGAAGGCATTTTCACGGAGACCGCGGGCGGCGTCACCGTGGCCGCCACCCGGAAGCTCATCGAGGCGGGGCGCATTCCGCGCGATGAGCCCATCGTCATCTGCATCACGGGCAATGGGCTCAAGACGCCCGACGTCTTCTATGATCGCCTCTCGGTGGACGTGACCATCCGCCCGTCGCTGGCCGTGTTCGACCAGGCGCTGGCCGACTTGAAATCCAAAGCCGGCGCCTGAGCCGGGACGCAAGGAGACGTTCTATGGCTGTGCTCGTACGCATTCCCACTCCGCTGCGGTCGCTGACCAAGGGCCAGGCCGAGGTGGAGGCCGCCGCCGATTCCGTGGGCGGACTCATCGAGGACCTCGAAAAGCAGTATCCGGGTCTCAAGGAGCGCCTGGTCGACGAGGGGGGCGAAGTCCGCCGCTTCATCAACTTCTACGTCAACGAGGAGGACATCCGCTTCCTCCAGGGCGCCAAGACCGCCCTCAAGACGGGCGACCAGGTCTCGATCGTCCCCGCCATCGCCGGCGGGCGCTGAGCGGAATCGCGTGGAGCCGATCCCATGGCGCGCATGCGCGTGAGGCTGACCTATCCCACCGAGCTGATCCAGCAACCCATCGTCTATCACCTGGTGAAGGACTTCGGGATCGTGCCGAACATACGCCGGGCGGACGTGCGCGCGGACCACGGCTGGATCGTGCTGGAGCTCGAAGCGCCGCAGGAAAAGCTCGAAGAAGGCGTGGCCTGGCTCCGCCAGCAGGGCATCAAGGTGGATCCCATCGAGCGGGACGTGGTGCTGTCATGATCTCCAAGCGCGTGCAGGGCTTCACCGAGTCCGTCATCCGGGAGATGACTCGGGTCAACAACCAGTACGACGGCATCAACCTCGCCCAGGGCATGCCCAATTTCCCACCGCCCAAGGAGATCCTCGAGGCGGCGCACCAGGCCATCGACGGCGACTTTCATCAATACGCGATCACGTGGGGCACGCCCCGTCTCCGTCAGGCCATCGCCGAGAAGTACCGAAAATTCTACGGCATGGATATCCACCCCGATCGCCATGTCACGGTGTGCTGCGGCTCGACGGAGACCATGCTGGCGACCCTCATGGCCGTGCTCAACCCCGGCGACGAGGTCATCATCTTCGAGCCGTTCTACGAGAACTACGGACCGGGCTGCATCATGTCCCAGGCCGAGCCCGTCTACGTGCCGCTCGAGCCGCCGGACTTCGGCTTCGATCCCGAGCGGCTCCGCCGGGCCGTCTCGCCGCGCACGCGGGCGATCATCTTCAACAGCCCGAACAATCCCACGGGCAAGATCTTCTCGCGGGCCGAGCTCCAGATCATCGCCGACATCTGCATCGAGCACGATCTCCTCGCCATCACCGACGAGATCTACGAGCACATTCTCTACGACGGTGCCACGCATACTCCCATCGCCACCCTGCCCGGCATGGCGGAGCGGACCATCACCATCTCCGGCATCTCGAAGTCGTATTCGGTCACGGGCTGGCGGGTCGGCTTTGCCGTGGCGAGCCCGGAGCTCTCGCTGGGGATACGCCGGGCCCATGACTTCATCACGGTGGGCGCGCCGCACCCGCTGCAGGAGGCCGCCGTCACCGCCCTGAACCTGCCCGATGCCTACTACGTCTATCTCCGCGAGAGCTATCAGGCGCGGCGTGACCTGCTCTTCTCCAAGATCGAGGAGGCGGGCTTCAGAGCCTTCAAGCCGAGGGGGGCCTACTACATCCTGACGGACGTCGCGCACTGGCTGCCCGAATACAAGTGCGCCGATGACCACGAGTTCGCCATGTTCCTCGTCAAGGAGATCGGCGTGGCCACGGTGCCCGGGTCGTCCTTCTATTCGACGAAGGAGCTCGGGCGTACCAAGATCCGCTTCTGCTTCCCCAAGACCGACGACATGCTGATCGAGGCGGGACGGCGGCTGCAAAAGCTGGCCCACTGACCCTTTTCGGCCCATTGATGCTCCGGACTTGACCCTCAGGGAGTCCGCCCGCTCCATCTTCGATGCCGCGCTTGCTGCGGGAGACGTGCGTCCGCTCGTCGCGCAGGCGCTCGCCGGCACAGACAAGCCCGCACGGGGGCGCGTCCTCGTCGTGGGTGCGGGCAAGGCGTCGGGCGCCATGGCGGCCGCCGTCGAGGAGGCCTGGGGCGACACGATTGCCGATGGTGTGGTGGCGGTGAAGGACGGCTACACCGTCCCCACGCGGAGGATCCGGCTGCTGGAGGCCGGGCATCCCGTGCCCGACGAGCGGGGAGCGGCCGCGGCCCGAGCGATTCATGCGCTGGCAGGATCCGCGGGGGCCGAGGATCTCGTGCTGGTCCTCGTCTCCGGCGGCGGCTCCGCGCTCACCCCGGCGCCGGTGCCCCCCATCACCCTCGGGGACAAGCAGGCCATGACGCGCCTGCTCCTCGCCGCCGGTGCCACCATCAACCAGCTCAATGCCATCCGGAAGCATGCGTCGCTCCTCAAGGGCGGCCAGCTCGCCAGCGCGGCCTCGCCCGCGCGCGTGGAGGCCCTCCTCCTGTCGGATGTGGTCGGCGACCCACTCGACGTCATCGCTTCCGGACCGACCACTCCCGACGTGTCCACCTTCGCCGAGGCGCTCGACATCCTCGACCACTTCAAGCTGCGCGAGCGGGCGCCGCGATCCATCGTCCATAGGCTCGAGCAAGGTGCCCGCGGAGAGCTGCCCGAGACGCCCAAGCCGGGCGACCCGCTCTTTGCACGGGTCAGGAACAGCGTCATCGGCAACAACGCGCTGGTGGTGAATGCCGCCGCCGCACAGGCACGCGAGCTCGGGTTCACCCCTCACGTGCTGACACGGGCCCTCGAGGGCGAGGCGCGAGACGTGGCCGGGCGCTTCGTCGAGTTGGCGCGCGCGATCCGGGCCGGCCGCGGTCCGGTTAGGGCCCCCGCCTGCGTGATCGCGGGGGGTGAGACGACGGTGACGATCAGGGGCCGGGGCAAAGGCGGCCGCTGCCAGGAGTTCGCCCTGACCGCCGCGCTCGCCATGGACGGCCTCGACGATGTCGTCATGCTCGCGGCCGGCACCGATGGCAGCGACGGACCGACGGAGGCGGCGGGCGCCCTGGTGGATCGGGAGAGCGTCGCCCGGGCCCGCGTCCGGGGCTTCGACCCCGAGGCCGGCCTCGCGGAGAACGATTCGAATACCGTCCTCGGCGGAGCGGGAGACCTCGTAGTCACCGGGCCTACCAATACCAACTTGCTGGACCTCTATATGGTCTTGGTGCACTAGTCACGCTTGTCCCCGTGCTCGCCGGCGTGCTAGTGTTCGCGCCAATGCAACTCCGGAGACGGGAGCGCGTCCGGTGACGTCGAAGCGCTGGCATGGGTGGGTGACCTTGCTCGCGGCCATCGCGATCATCCTCGTCCTGACGAACATCGTCCTCTTCGAGCGCAACCGCTCCCTCCAGACGGAGGTGAGCGCTCGGGCCCAGTACATCCAGCAGACGAATCAGCTCGAAGTCCTGAACCGAGACATCGTCAACGCCATCGCCAATCTCGCCGTTCGCAACAAGGACGACGCGCTCAGGACCCTCCTGACCCAGCAGGGCATCACCATCAACATGGGCGCTGGGCAAGGGGCGCCGCCGCCGGCCGGGCCGTCGCCCGAGGGTCGCCGATGACCGCCGACGAGCCGGAAAGCCCACCGGAGCAGAGGTATTCCGATCCGTGGCGGGCCGTGGCCCTCCTCACCCTCGCCTTCGTCGCCTGGCTTTCCTTCCAGACCTTTCAGCAGATCAGGGAGCGAGGCGCACTGCAGGCAGTGAGAACAACGCAGGAGGCGGCCATCGGGCATGCCCAGAAAGTTCGTGGGCAGTTCGAGACCATCACCAGGGGTACGCTCGAGCTGGCCCAGCAGGGTAATGCGGGCGCCGCCCTCATCATCGAAGAGCTCGCGCGACGAGGCGTGACGATCAAGCCGAACAGCCCGTTCGGCTCCCCCGCTCCCGCCCCCTCGAAGTAGCGGCGGCGATCAGCGGACGCGCGGATCCAGCGCGTCGCGCAGCCGATCCCCCACGAGATTGATGGCCAGTACTGTGAGGAGTATGGCCAGTCCGGGAAAGGTGGCCAGCCACCACGCCACGCTCACGAAGTCGCGGCCGAGGGCGATCATCTGCCCCCAGGTGGGATGAGCGCTCCCGGTGCCCACGCCGAGGAAGGAGAGGGCCGCCTCCTGCAGGATGGCTTGGGCGACCTGGAGGGTGGACATCACGATTATGGAGGAGAACGTATTCGGCAGCAGGTGTCGCAGGACCATGCGGATCGGGCTCGCCCCCATCGCGCGAGCCGCCTCGACGAAGTCCTTCTCACGCAGCGCGAGCACTTCCGCCACCAGATCGGCGGAGACGTTGCGGATGATGTCCACGCCCCCCGTCTTGATCTCCGCGACCTGGGTCGCCGTCTCGGGAATGGCGCGGAAGACGAGGTGCTTGAAGGGAGGCCGACCGCGCCAATGCTGATCGAAGGCCTCGAGACGGATCAGCTGGTCGCGCTTTCACTCGACGAATTTCCACGGGCCCGTCCCGATGGCGGCCGTCGACCCGAAGGCCTGGTCACCCACGCCTCCACATGCTTCTTGGGCACGATGCAGAAGAAGACGAGCCGCTCGAGAAGGAGAGTGCGCGGAGAGACTGCGATGCCCGCGGCGGCCACGCTCATCGGGATGCGGCTCGAGTCCTTCGCGGCCGGCGAAGCCCTCGTCACGCTCGACGCGACGGCGGCCCACGCGAACCCGATGGGCACGGTACAGGGAGGCATACTCGCCGCTGACCAACATCAGAACCGCACGCGGATTCGGTAGGTCAGTCTGGTCTCCCCGTCCTTGGGCACGGGAATCTTCCACAGTGCGGTGAAGGCCTGAATCTTTTCGTGCGGGTGGCTGGCCCGAAGGACTTCCCAGTCGCCGGGCATGGGCTCGACCACCTCTACCGTGACCGCTTCCTTTTTGTGATTGCGCAGCGAGATGTCCCACTCCACTTCGTAGAGGTTCGAGGCGATGCGCTTCCACTCTTTCTGGGTGCGCTGGCCGACCACGTCGAAGGCGTCGCCCATCTTGATCTTGATCTTCTCGTCCTTGGGTGTGTGGTCCACCCAGTCCTCGCCAATGAGCTGCTGGTTGCCCGAGGTGTCCGCCTTGTACACGCGTACCCGTCCCTTGGGTATGGGCAGGCCGAGGCGATTCTCCTTGCTGTTCTTGAGCTCGAGGTAGACGCCGACCTTCTGGTTCGACAAGGGCACCCCGTACTGCGTCCGGTAGTAGTCCGCGGCGCCGTAATAGATGAAGTGCTTGTCCACCGGCACTTCCGAAGCCGACATGAGAGCGAGCTGTTTGGTCTGGTTGTCCTTGACGGTGGTGCGGCCGTCCAGGGTGTACAGGTGATACTCGAAGAAGCCTTCGGACTTGAAGTCCCGCTCCGCGTTGTCCACCGACGGCGCCTTGGCCGCGACTTCCATGAGCCGCCCCTCGCGGCGGCGGTCCGTGGCGCGATTGATGTCGCCGGCCACGAGCTTGAGGGCCGCGTTCGAATAGGTCGAGCCGCTCTTGTTGTCGATGGTGACCCAGCCCGTGAGGTCGGAGCGCGTGTCGGCGGCATTGATGACCATGACGTAGTCGGCCTTCCAGCTGATACCGCCCGTGAGGTAGGAGGCTTCGACACGCTGGGCCGCCGCCTTGGCATTGCGCAGAAGCCAGACCAGCGTCGGCTTGGAGACCAGGTTGTCCGGGAGGGCGGGGAGCACGACCTGGCCCGAGTGGCCCATGTGGATCTGGCCGTTGATCTCGTAGATGGGGCCATTGGTCGAGAGGAGCGTGGCGTCCTGGTAGGTCCCGTTGGGCTGATACAGTCGCACCTTCTTGCCCACGTACTTCTCCAGGAGCTTGGCCGAGGTGAGGAGATCGTATTCGTAGTTCTGCTCGAGGATCTTGAGGGCTGCCGGGTCCGTCAGGGACTTGAGATGTACCGAAGTCGGGTCGATGAGGGCCGCCACGTCGGCGAACTGGACGGCCAGAATGCCCGCGTCCAATCGGACTTCCCGCGTGTCTTTCACGAGCCCCAGGTTGCCGTTGTAGATGGTAAGCATCACGTCTTTCTGGTCCTCTCGCGTGATGGCCTGAGGAGCGGCGTGCGCGAGCTGACCACACCACAACGCCGCTGCCAGAGTGAGAGCAATCGATCGCTTGATCATGGGTAGAGCCTCCTTGGTGCACCCTCTATTGAGCGCAACTGAAGGCTTAGACCGTCTCGCGCCAGAAAAGTTCCGGATCCCCTCTGGGGAAAGAGAGCAGGGCCAGGGACTCTACGCAGTGGAGAGACTACTCGGAAATGCGAACGCTGAGCCGAACCAGGGCTGCCGCCGCCTCCGGCTGCCCTTCCAACCGTACCGAGCCGAGCTCACCAAGCTCCCGCGTGAAGTCCGCATAGCCCGCCTGGGGCACAACCACCTCCACGATCGTGGCGTTGCCCTCCTGACGTCTCCCGGTCTCGCGTGCGCCCGTCCGGGTGATCACGTCGGCCAGAGCCCGCTCAGCCTGCGATCTGTCCTTCACCGTCAGCACCCCGGAGACCATGGGCGCGGCTGCCTGCCGGTTCGCCGACATCACGGAGGGAGCGGCGGGCGCGGAGCTCGGGGCGCTCTTCTTGTCCTTCTCAGCTCGATCGGCACTTCCCTCGCGGGAATCGAGAGCTCTCGGGGCGGCCGATCGCGCCGCAGGCGCTTCCGGCTTTGCGGGCTCTGCCGACGGGGGCGCAGTCTTGGGCGCGGCCTCCTTCTTGAGGTCCGGCCTCATCTCGGAGAGCGCCTGACCCTGATCTGTGGGCGGGACGTCATGGGCGCGCTCGCGCTGCGCGTCGGACGTCGGAGACTCTCTGCTCTCGGTCCTGGCCTCGCCCTCTCTCGAGGGAGGCCGGGGGGAAGCCTGCGGCAATGGTGCTGGTGGTGCGGCCGGTGGCGCATCCGGACGCGATGCCACCGCTGGAGCATCAGGCCGGGCGGCATCCTTCATCTCGGGAGTGCTCTGGAGCAGGTAGACGCCGAGAATCGCGATCAGCACCATGGCCCCGGCCTCGAGGGGCAACTTGACGGACAGCGGCAGGAACACCACTCGTCCGAGCCTCCGGTACCACGGCGCGGGAAAAGCCTCGCCCATTACCTTGTCCACGAATCCCACGGGGGCCCGGACATGCTCGACACGAGAGAGGAGCGACACCGCGGAGCGCAGGCCTTCCATCTCCCGGCGGCAGTCGGAACAGCCGGCCAGGTGCACCTCGACCTCCTCGCGCTCCCGGGCATCCAGCGCCTGGTCCAGCAATCCAGAGAGCAGCTCACGCGTCTCGGAGCAGGTCATGGCAGAAAGCGCTCCATCTTGTCCTTGAGATCCATGCGCGCCCGATGGAGTCGCGAGCGGACGGTGCCGAGCTCGATCCCCAGGGCGGCCGCGATCTCCTCGTAGGACAGTCCTTCGAGATCGCGGAGTATCACCACGACGCGGCGGTCCTCGGCCAGCTCGGCGATGGCGCGATGGAGGGCGGCTTCCATCTCGCCGCGCTCGGCACCCGCGTCGGGCCCTCCGTGCGGGTCGGCCACGCGGCGCAGGATCTCTTCGCCATGGCGCACCGCGTTGCGCTCTCCCATGGCCAGGCGGTTGAGGCAGAGCCTCGACACGATGGCGTACAGCCAGGTCGAGAGCTTGGCGTCGCCGCGGAACTCCGGGAGACTCCGGTGAGCACGGAGGAATGCCTCCTGCGCGATTTCCTCGGCTTCGGCGGCGCTGCCCAGCATGCGCAGAGCGACGCCGAAGACGCGGTGCTGATGGGTGGCCACGAGCTCCTCGAAGGCCCGCGTGTCGCCCGCCCGCAGCCGTTCGAGAAATGCAGGGACATCGGCGGCCTCTCCTTCCCGCACAGTTAGACCATAGCGCGCCGCGAAAGTTCCCCGTGGCAAAAATGATAGACTCCGCTGCCTATGACAAAGCGAGAGCGTGTGCTGGCCACCTTGGGCCGTAAGGCAGTGGACCGTCTGCCCGTTTCCTTCTGGCGGCACGTTCCCGACGTGGACCACACTGCGCGCGGCCTCGCCGACGCCATGCTGGCCTTCCAGGGCCGCTGGGATCTCGATCTCCTCAAGGTCATGTCGAGCGGGGTCTATTGCGTCGAGGACTGGGGGTGCCGGGTCGCCTATCAGGGCTCCCCGAACGGGGCGAAGACCTGCACGCAGCACGCCGTCCGTGAGGTCTCGGACTGGGCGAAGCTCAAGCCCCTCGACCCGGGGCAGGGCGCGCTCGGACGCGAGCTCGAGGCGCTCCGGCTTATCCTTGCCGGGCGCAGCGACGATGTGCCGGTGCTCCACACCGTCTTCGCGCCGCTCACCATCGCGCGCAAGCTGGCCGGCGAGCGGCTGGCCCAGGATCTCCGCGATCATCCGCAAGCGGTCACGGGCGCGCTCGACGTGATCACGGAGACCGTCATCCGTTATGCCGGTGCCGTCGCAGAGGCCGGGGCCGACGGTATCTTCTACGCCTCGCAGGACGCGAGCCGCGATGTCATGTCGGAAGGGGACCACGAGAGATTCGGCATGCCCTACTCCCGCCGCGTGCTCGAGAGTCTCAAGGGCAGGCCGCTCTTCACCATGCTCCACGTCCACGGGCAGCACAACTACTTCGACCAGATGGCGGGCTTGCCGGTGGCCTCGATCAACTGGCACGACCGGCTCACCGCGCCGTCGCTTGGCGATGCGCTCCAGCGCTTCCGGGGAGCAGCCGTGGGCGGGCTCAGCGAGAAGGACACGTTGCTGAACGGTCCCGTGACGGCGGTGGCAGCTCAGGTCGCGGATGCGATCCGTCAGAGCGGCGGCACCGGCGTGATCGTGGCGCCGGGCTGCGTCCTGCCTCTCGCCGTGCCCGACGAGAGCCTCGAAGCGGTAGTCAACGGGGTCAGGGGAGCACGCTCGTGACCCGGGTTCTCACCCTCGCCGTCGCGGTACTGCTAGCGCTAATGCCGGCCGGCGCTCCCGCTCAGCCCCAGGGCGAGCTGCGCGTGGCCATACCGTGGACGCCCGAGAATCTCGACCCGACCATGAACCTTGCATCCTTCAGGGCGATGGTCGGGGTGAGCCTGTTCGACTCGCTCGTCGGCCGTGACGCCGAGAACCGCATCGTGCCCCAGCTCGCGGAGTCGTGGCGGCTGGTCGACGACGTCACGTGGCAGCTCAAGCTTCGCCGGGGCGTCGTCTTCCACGACGGCGAGCCCTTCAATGCCGAGGCCGTGCGCTTCACCTTTCAGCGGGTGCTCGACCCGGAGCAGAAGTCGCCCAATCGCGCCAACGTGGCCGAGATCGTGCGCGTGGAGGTGGTGGACGACTACACGGTGAACCTGGTCACGCGCCAGCCCTACGCGCCTCTGATCAATCGGCTCCTGGACTTCGCCATGGTTCCTCCGAAATACGTCGCCGAGAAGGGAAACCAGGGCATGGCCTTGAGGCCGGTCGGGACGGGTCCATACCGCTTCGTGGAGTTGATCAAGGACGACCGGATGGTGGTCGAGGCATTCGACCGGCACTGGCGGGGGGCGCCCAAGATCAAGCGTATCGTCTACAAGCCCATCCCGGAGCCTTTCACGCGGGCGGCTGCGCTGCGCAACAACGAGGTCGATCTGGTCACCACCATGCCCCCGAGCCTCGCGCGTGAGCTCGAGCGCGCGCCGGGTATCCGGGTCCAGCGTGTGCCGAGCAGCTGGATCATCTATCTCGGGCTCAATGCCTTGAAGAAGCCCTTGTCCGACGTGAAGGTGCGCCAGGCGCTGAACTACGCGACGGACGTGGACGCCATCATCAGGAATGTCCTCGAGGGCAATGGCCGGAAGCTCGAGGGGCCGCTCACGCCCCAGATGTTCGGCTACGACGCGTCCATCAAGGGCTATCCGTATGACCCGACGCGGGCACGGAAGCTGCTTGTCGAAGCCGGCTATCCAGACGGCGTCGAGATCACCCTCGAGTCGCCCGCGGGACGCTATCAGGGCGACAAGGAGATCGCCGAGGCCCTGGGCGGCCAGTGGCAGAAGGCCGGCTTCAAGCCCAAGGTGCAGGTGGCCGAGTGGGGCGCCTACTTCAAACGCTATCTGGCCAAGCAATTTCAGGACGCCTATGTCCTGGGCCTCGGCGGGCCCATACAGGACGCCGACGAGCTCTACAATCTGGTGTCCTCAAAGGGGCGGGGGCTCTACTACAAGAACGAGCGAGTCGATGCGCTCTTCGATCTCGGGCGCAGCACCATGGACCAGGCCAAGCGGCGACAGATCTACCGCGACCTCCAGCGCGCCATGGTCGAGGACGCCACCTGGGTCTTCCTTCTCCAGCAGGTGGACATCTACGCGAGCCGCGACCGCCTCACCTGGACGCCGCGCACCGACCAGTGGATGCCACTCCAGGACGCCACGCTCAAGTAGACCGGGCCGCGCTGCCCTCCGATTGAGCGATCTGCTCTTAGTGCGCGGAATTTCTTGGTGGACCACGATTCACTCACAGGCTTATCCACTGCCGCCCCACAGGGATTGGGGATTGGCGCTCCGGGAGGCGGAGGCTCACGTTGCCGCCGGGCACGACATCTGGCGGTATCCCGGAGACGTCGCCTCGAGCACACTTTCCGCTTGACAGGTTTCGTCGCGTGAGTCGATCGAGCGGTGGCAGCTCCAATTCCTTTCGGCTCAGCGCCACGCACCGGGCCACCGGCGCGGAGTCGAGCGAGGCCGGAGCAAAAAATCATTTCACGCCTCCTGATCGCCCGTCCTGGACGCTCTCCGAGGGCTCGAAACTCGGGGTGTAGAGTCCCCTCAACAGAAGGAGGGCTCTCCCCATGCCGATCCATTCGCTTGCTGCGCATCACGCCTCGGAGCTGGATCGTCTCGGCGACGAGATCGCCGAGCTGTCCGCGCACCTTGACGCCGCCACCGCTCGTCTCCTCACCCTGATCCGCGAGTTCGACGCACGCGGAGGGTGGAACACGGGCTTCCGCTCCTGCGCCGCCTGGCTGAGTTGGCGAGTGGGGCTTGATCTGGGGGCGGCTCGTGAACGGGTCCGGGTCGCGCGGGCCCTCGAGACACTGCCCCTTCTCGCCGAGGCCCTTGCCCGCGGGCAGCTGTCGTACGCCAAGGTCCGCGCCCTCACCCGCGTGGCCGCGCCGGAGACGGAAGCTCGCCTGCTCGCGGTGGGGCG
>Ga0137403_10003169_pt1 | contig 19854 bp, 14 predicted proteins | sample CZOMad2_1_16fung_FD_122057 | JGI IMG/M metagenome (GOLD analysis project Ga0137403, IMG submission 122057) | Vadose zone soil fungal communities from Angelo Coast Range Reserve, California, USA - CZOMad2_1_16fungal (Hybrid Assembly) | ecosystem: Environmental > Terrestrial > Soil > Vadose zone...
GCAACGGCGCCGGGCTGTCGATCGAACCGCGCACGGCGATCCATGCTCCTGTGGGCGCGATTGCCAGACACCACCCGAGCACGAGATGCGACAACAACGTCCAGCGTTTCGTATACGAGTAGAGCACAATGCTGGCGAGCGCGACGGGTGACAGCAGCAGCGTCAGCCGATTGAGCATCGAGGAGGCAAATAGGAAAAGCCCGGCTCCGCAGATCGTAAATACCACAACGAAACCGACCGATAAGACTCCGGCCGGAATCGCGCGCATACTGGTTCGGGGGTTGCGCGCGTCGTACTCTCGATCAGCAATGCGATTGAAAGCCATCGCGGTCGATCTCGCGCCCACCATCGCCAAAGTGATCCAGAGAATCTGCCTCGCGCTCGGGATGCCGTTGGCCGCCAGCACTGCCCCGAGAAAAGCAAACGGCAACGCGAAAAGCGTGTGCTCGATCTTGATCATTTCGAGCGTCGTGCCGATGTTGCGAACGATTGTGGACATCGAATTGAACCTGGACTGAGCTACTCGCCCTTCCATCTTGTGGCAGTCGAATGCGGAATTGCGAACTGATCGAGAATGCGGAAGACGAGGTGATCTACCAGCGACTCGATAGTTTGTGGCCGGTGATAAAAGCCGGGGCTGGCCGGTAGAATTTGGGCGCCGGCGCGCGCCAGCTTCAACAGATTCTCCAGGTGAATGGCATTGTAAGGCGTCTCTCGGGGTACCAGCACCAGCTTCCGGCCTTCTTTCAAAGTTACATCCGCAGCGCGATGAATCAGATTAGTTCCGGCGCCGGACGCGATGGCGCCGATGGTGCCCATCGAACAGGGCACTATCATCATGCCCGCCTGCGGATGCGATCCCGAAGAAGGCGTGGCCGCCATGTTATCAAGCCGGTGCCAGCGAATCATTTTCGCTGCCGGCGGCAAGCCAATCCACTCATTGATTTTCTTCTCGTCGGCATTGCGAAGGTCAAAACCCAACTCGACCATCGCTACTGTCTTTGCGGAATCCGAAACGATCAAATTGACGCGCTCGACCACGCCGCTGGCTGCCAGATGGATCAGCGTGCGGTGCGCGTAAATCGCGCCAGAGGCTCCGGTGATGGCGACGGTTAGTTCCACAACAGGGACCGAGATGACTGTGACTCTGATCTTACGTTCGTTGACGGCCAATCGCAAATAGAGAGTTAAGCGCAGCGCTTCGATGCTAGAATCGATTGTGCCTCTTCGAGAATACAAGAAGTCCCAACTGTCCCGAGAGATCAACTGCCCTCAGATTCCACAGGACGCCGCGCATTGAGAGTCACGACCACCAGGACGAAAAGGCCTTCGCGAAAGCGATCGCCGGCCACGACGACAAAACGGGCCGGCACCAGCCGGATGAGCCACTTCGCTCGTTCTGTCTTGCGCGAATGGACGCGACTTAATCTTCCGTTCGACCAGCGGGGGGTAATTGCCGTCTCGGGTGGGGCGGACTCGATCGCTTTACTCTTATCGCTCGACGAGCTGATCAAAGCCGGGAGACTCAAGCTCGAGATTATTGTCGCGCATCTGAATCACCGTCTGCGAGGGAAAGCCAGCGGCGCGGACGCGCGTTGGGTGATGTTGTTGGCTAAGCGACTTGGTCATAAAGCCGCAATCGGAAGTATTGACGTGAAACGCCGCGCCACAAAGACCGGCGATAACCTGGAACAGGCGGCGCGCCGCGCGCGCTATGAATTCCTTGAGCGGAAGGCGCGGGCCGCAAAGGCCAACCTTGTCCTGACCGCGCACACAATGGACGATCAGGCAGAGACTGTTCTATTGAATCTCTTGCGCGGAAGTGGCGGCAGTGGTCTGGGTGGAGTTGAGCCGGTGCGGTGGATCGTCGGCGGGAGTGAAATCCTATTAGCGCGGCCGCTGCTCTCCTGGGCCCTTCGAACAGATACTGAAGACTATTGCCGGCAGCAGGGTGTCGAATTTCGCACTGACGAAATGAACCTCAATGAAAAGTTCGCGCGCGTGCGTGTTCGCCGCCAACTTCTGCCGCTAATGCAGACGTTCAATCCAAAGCTGGTGGCGGGCTTAGCTCGTACAGCAGAACTTTTGCGCGAAGATAGCAGCGCTCTCGATCGAGGGGCCGCGAGGCTCCTGGAACTGTCTCAAGAGCCGGACTCAGTGTTGGTCGCAGGTGAGAAACCCGAGACCTTGCTACGCCTGGATCTGCTGGCCGTCGCCCCGCCCGCGTTGCGCCGGCGCGCGTTGCGTCTTTGGATCGAGCGGTGTCGAGGTGATCTGAAAAGGCTCGAACGGGTCCACATTGTTGCTCTCGAGGGGCTGCTGCTCGGCGGCCGCGGCGGACGGGTGATTGAGTTGCCTGGAGGCGCGCGGGTGTCCAGAAAGCGCGGGCTGCTTCAATATGTTGGCTGAGGGCGTCGCCCTTCTTAACAGATTTGAACCTATTGCGCAGACAGGGCGTAATAACCCGAAGCGACTCGGGATTGAGGCACCAGGATGATAAAGCGAAGCATCTCAGCAAGGTAAGTAACCGAAACTGCGGCGTGGGAAGCAGCGGCAGGGGCCGCATAAATGAGACCGCCTCTTACCAGAAACGACCGATTTGAGGTATGATCGGTCATGGAGGATCGAAGGCTTTGAGTTCCACTGCAAGACAAATCATTTTTTGGCTGCTGATTATCGCGGGCGCGTTATTGATTTACAAGCTCGTCAATCCCGGCAGCAAGAACACCGAAAACATTGATCTGACGGCGCTCTACCAGAAGATTGATAATAGCGAATTGAAACAATTGACGGTCAAGCAGACTGAGACCGTTGCTATTGATAAGGCCACTAGCCGGGAATACCACGTTCAGCTTACCAACGAGACCGCGAAAAACGACCTGCTCAAGGAAGCAAAAGAAGTACAAGCCAGCACCGGCAAGCCGCGCGTGGATAAGGTAGAGGAAGAGCCCGGCAACAGTTATATGTGGGGCGCGCTCTATTACCTTCTGCCGTTTGTGCTGATTCTGGGCTTTTGGATTTTCATGCTGAGGCAAATGCAGTCGGGCGGCAACAAGGCGCTTTCGTTTGGTAAGTCGCGAGCGAAACTGCTTAGCAATCAGCAGAAGCGCGTGACATTCAAGGACGTCGCCGGCGTTGAAGAAGCCAAGGAAGAACTGCAAGAGATTATTGAGTTCCTGAAAGAACCGCAAAAGTTTCAGAAGCTCGGCGGCCGCATTCCCAAAGGCGTTTTGATGATGGGCCCGCCGGGAACCGGGAAAACTCTCCTGGCGCGGGCCATTGCCGGCGAAGCCAATGTTCCTTTCTTCTCGATTTCGGGTTCCGATTTCGTCGAGATGTTTGTCGGCGTCGGCGCGTCGCGCGTACGCGACCTCTTCGAACAAGGCAAGAAGAACGCCCCCTGCATAATTTTTATCGATGAAATTGATGCTGTCGGGCGTCATCGCGGCGCGGGCCTCGGCGGAGGTCACGATGAGCGCGAACAGACTTTGAATCAGTTGCTGGTTGAGATGGACGGCTTTGAATCGAACGACGGAGTAATTCTGATCGCCTCGACGAACCGGCCGGATGTTTTGGATCCGGCTCTGCTTCGGCCCGGACGCTTTGATCGCCGGGTCGTCGTATCTCGGCCCGACGTGCGCGGACGCGAAGGAATTCTGAAAGTTCACACGCGCAAGATTCCGCTGGGCGAAGATGTGGATATCAGCGTGATCGCGCGCGGCACACCGGGCTTTACCGGCGCGGACCTGGCCAACCTGGTTAACGAGGCCGCCCTCAACGCGGCGCGTTACAATAAGAAGGTCGTTTCGATGTCCGACTTTGAGCTGGCTAAAGACAAAGTCCTGATGGGCGCCGAGCGTAAGAGCATGGTCATCTCAAACGAAGAGAAACGCGTCACGGCTTATCACGAAGCTGGGCACACTCTCGTCGGTTTGAAAGTCCCGAACGCCGATCCGGTGCACAAGGTCACCATCATTCCGCGTGGCATGGCGCTCGGCGTGACCCAGCAATTGCCGGAAGGCGATCGGCACAACTACACACAGGAATACCTGCTCGGTCAGATTTCAATTCTGATGGGTGGCCGCATTGCTGAAGAGACATTCCTCGGCGGCATTACGACCGGCGCGTCCAACGATATCGAACGCGCAACCGAGTTGGCGCGGGCGATGGTTTGCGAATACGGCATGTCCGAACTTGGGCCGCTGACCTTTGGTAAGAAGGAAGAGCAGATATTCCTGGGCCGTGAGATTGCCCAGCATCGCGACTATTCTGAGGAGACGTCGATTCGCATCGATTCGGAAGTGCGCAAGATAGTTACTGAGCAATACGCGCGCGCGCGCCGCATCCTCGAAGACAACCGCGACACGCTGGTGCGTCTGGCCGAAGCGCTCCTCGAGCACGAGTCTCTGGATGGCGTGCAGATTCGCCGCATTGTGGCGGGTCTGACGATCGAAGACCCCGAACCTGCAAACGCGAGTTCCGAGGAGACGCCGCAAGTGGCAGAGCCGGTCGCGAAACCACCCAAGCCAATCCTGCCGCCGATTACCGGTGGCAATCCGGCGCCGGCATAGGCAAAGGCAAAAGTAAAAAGGTAAAAGTAGAAAGGCGAGGGCTGCGGCTCTCGCCTTTTCTTGTGCTGGTGCAGTGTGGAGCTAAGCGTATTAACGAGAGTGTAGCGGTACCTTTTTCTTTCCGTCTTTACTTTTTACCTTTTCCTTTCTACTTTTGCCTTGTGAGTATCGAAACCGCAGACGTCGTCATCATCGGCAGCGGCATTGTCGGATCGAGTGTCGCTTATCATCTGGCGCAAGCCGGCTGCACCAATGTGCTTGTGATTGAGCGCGAGGCGCATCAGGGCAAAGGCTCGACCGGGAAGAGCATGGGCGGCGTGCGGGTGCAGTTCTCGACGCCGGTCAACATACAGATGTCGCGGTACTCGATCGACTTCTTTTCAAAGTTCGATGAAGTCGTCGGCCATCCGGCTGACTATCGCGCACACGGTTATCTGTTTTGCGCGACGACGGAGAGTCATCTGAATTACTTAAAAGACAATCGCGTGCGGCAACTCGCTTTGGGCGTTAACAATGTCGAACTCGTCTCACCGGCAGAAATTTCAGAGATCGTGCCACAGCTTCGCGCCGACGACATTCTGGGTGGCACCTTCTGCCCGACGGATGGTTTTGTCGATCCGCACAGCGTGATGATGGGTTTCATGCTGAACGCACGATCACGCGGCGCGCGCCTATGGCTGGACACCCAGGTGACTGGAATTCAAGTTGATCCTGGGAGCGCAGGCGCCCTGCCTGCAACGGTCGAGACAAGTGCCGCCGCTGAACAGGGTGCAGACAGGATGTCTGCGCTCCCAGCGTTAGATGAGCGTCACATCTCCGGCGTCATGACCTCCCGCGGTTTCGTCTCAACCCGAGTCGTTGTGAACGCCGCCGGCGCCTGGGCGGCCGAAGTAGCAAAGATGGCCGGCGCAGATTTGCCGGTAGAACCTCTGCGCCGTCAACTCGTTCCCACCGAACCTTTCGATCAATTGCCGAGGCGCTTTCCGATGGTGATCGACATGTCTACCGGCTTTCACTTTCGACGCGAAGGGAAGGGAATTCTACTGGCGTGGAACGATCCCGAAGAGACACCCGGCTTCAAAACTGAATTCGATCCGGCGTTCGTAGAAAAGATCCTGACGCATGCAGCTTCGCGAGTCCCATGTCTCATTGATGCCGAAGTCAATCCGCGCCGCGCCTGGGCCGGACTGTACGAGATGACGCCAGATCATCATGCCGTCATTGGTCCATCGCCGAATGTCGAAGGCTTATATTTTGTGAACGGCTTCAGCGGCCACGGCGTCATGCACTCACCCGCGTCTGGCCGGGTAGCCGCTGATCTAATTCTACACGGTCACTCGGAGCTGATTGATGCTTCACAGTTAAGCGTTAATCGGTTCGCGGAAGGTAGGTCGCTGGAAGAGACGGCGATATTGTAGTAGACAGTCCGCGAGAGTTTGAATTGCGCAGACCTAGTATCGTTCACCCGTTCTGCTTGCGTTGCGGGGATTAGGCCACGTGCAATTCTTCGGGTCCGAAGGTGGTACCAGAAGACACTCGTGGGAGGGTACGTACCCGTTTGTTTTCGCTTGATCGAAATGTTTTTGAGCTTCGCTGTATTTGCCTTTTCGGTCCAGTGCTAAGGCCAGGTGATAATGCGCCAGACCTATTCTGAAAGGGTCTGATTCACGGAGTTGTCGAATTTGGAGTGAGCGGTTTAGATAAGCTTCTGCCTCGTCATATTTACCCAACTGAATCAGAACATAACCAAGCGTATCCATTCTGCGCTCGGAGCCAGGATCCGCGGCCAGCGAATTCCTAGCGTCAGCCTCGGCCTTATCCAATTCTATTCCGGAGGTCGCTCGCAACCAAGCTAGCGAATTAAGGGCAGAATACTCATCCTTACTATCGCGCGGAATTCTTTCAATTTCTTTCTTGTATTCTTCGCTCGCCGCTACGTTTTGATGCGGCCACTTGTTCTGCAAAACCGTAATGGTGTTTCTGGTCCATCCGGTTGCCAGCCACCACCTCGTATCCGCAAAGTTAGTCTGTTCTATGACGGCATCAGAAAAATCTGCATCATCCAGCTTAGCTCCGGCGAAGCTTGCGCCTTTTAGCATCGCATGAGTTACGTTCGTACCTTGTAAATCAGCTTTTGAGAGATTTGCTTGCGTTAGATTTGCTCCCGCAAAATTCGAATAAGCGAGCGTGGTGTCATTCAATTGGGCTAGTGAGAGATCTGCCCGGGAAAAATTCGATGAAACGAACTGAGCCTCGTGAAGATCGGCATGGGACAGATTAGCGGCCGAGAAATTAGCGCTCGCTACCCGAAACGAATGCAAATCTAGCCAACTTAGATCACACGCCGAGCAGTCTTGATAACTGCCATTCAATAGTTCCCGGAGAGCGGCGATTCGTTCTTCTTTATTCTTTCCACTACTGGAGGCGTGGGATTGCAAGCGAAGGACACTCCACTGCCAATATGCGTAACTCGCCACGGCCGGTAGACTTAAAAACGCGATCAGGAGTCCGGTTAGACTTATGGCCCAATAGGCCCGTCGCTTGCGCCGCGCCTTAACCAGGGGGCGCACCAAAGTATCGTGCGTGAGTTCATAGAAGTGACTTCCAAGGCGCGGCTCTGTGCGCAGCAATCTTTCCTCGACTAATCTCGATAAATCGCTTTCAGGTACGCCGATACCTCGTTGGATCACGTCAACGCTCAAACTGTTGCGGTAGCCACCGGGCGTAACCAACTTGTTCTCTGCCAGGAACCGAATCGCGGCTCGCGCGCGATAAAAGACCAAGAGATTGCGAGGCGACGGCCGGTACTTACGGGTACTCCAGCCGGGTCTGAACCGCGGAAATTGCCTGAGTACTTTGCGATAGTAACCCACCATTGCTCGTTTCATGCCGTTGCGGCCCTTGAGGTCGTTGAGCGTAATTTCAGGTATTGTTTTTGCTGGTGACGTGGTACTCGATTTTTGTCGAGTTTCTTGCCGAAGCTTTTTCTCTACGCTTTGGTGATAAAAATGCTTGCAAAGAATTTGTAGTTGCACAGGTTCAACCGTATCCCCTCTGATAAACTTGCCACCGGCCTTTTGAACTCGCAGAAAATCCAACATGCGGTCCACAACGCCCGGTGCAAAGGTGAATCTGTTGTCACCTAGCAAGTCTGTCTGCTGGGTCGGCAGTTCGATCGCGTTTCGTGCCTCATCGATACTGAGCGGCTCGAGCCGAAAGGAATTGCGAAATATTGTCGGTAACTCGCTTTTGAGCCCTTCAATTTCGGCGAGAAAATCCTCGCGAATGGAAATTATGATCCTCAGTTCAGGGCAGTCGCCTTCGTACAGCAACGAGACGATACGTTGACGCTCAGGGTCTTGGGCGTCGCGGGTTTGCAGTTTCTCGAGGTTGCGGGTTTCCCGCTTCCTTACCTCGTCAGGCACGCGCCGTCTTACGATGTCTGCGAGTTCTTTTACGAATGATTCTCTCCGTGATTTCTGAGGCCCGATAATTGTGAACAGCTCTTCAAATTGATCTAGTACGAGGACAGGCCGGAGGAGCTTCCCATTCTTCACGAACTGCGTATTGTAAAAGTATTCCCACAGCGACCCAGTTGAAGCTTCGCCACTCACAGTTACCGCGTCCCGCTTAGCTTGTTCAACTACACACTCATAAACTGATTGGATCGGGCCGCGATCTGCATCGTGGGTCAGCCTCACAACTACGGGAAAAAAGCCTCGGTCCCGCAACTGCTCTAAGACACCGGCGTTAAGAAGCGAGGTCTTGCCAATGCCTGAGCGCGCGAAGAGCAAGATGAGATTCTCTGCCAGAACCATTTCAAGCAAAGTCTGTCTCTCTTTGTCACGTCCGAAAAAGAGCAGACGACCCTCCCGGCTATCAGAAAATGAGGCCAGGCCTGGGTAAGGATCCATTGCTGTCGCCGGCGAATGATTATCCATGATGTTTCTTGTATTGCTCGCTGAGTTCTTCGGCAAACTCGACTGCATCCATGTCAAAACAGCGTAGGTTCTCGCGCTTGTCCCAATAGAAGACGCAGGTTTCCCATTCCTGTGCCAAGCCCTCCTCGGTAGGACATTTTTGAATTGCGAAGGAATACTTGTCAGAGCCACCTGAACGGCGCTCACCGCGGATTGCGCGTAGCAGAACCCGAATGTTCCAGTCTTTGAGGCCGTAGCCCACAAACAGAATGCTGCTGTCTTTAAATAAGGCCTTTAAGGAAGAAGGCAGCGGAGGTTCCCCGACGAAAGCGCAGGCCAGAAACTCGACGACGTCGTCCTCAGTAACAATCATCGTTTGCAGTTTCTCGACGGTGCCATGAAGCTTATACAATACAGGCTCCTTGATGGTCGCCTCCGGCACTTCGAGTTGACTTGAGTGCAATTCATATAAAACTACTTGTGGATTTTTGTTGATGGCTTCGAAAGCCTTCTCCATTAATCGGTCAAAATTCGTTGTGATAACATGTCGAAACGGCAGGGATGCAATCGTGTTATGAACATGCGTTGGTGAACTTGCGCCCTTTTGAAGCTGATCGCGTACAAAACTGCGCAAGCCGTAAGCATCGAACTTCATCTGGTAGTATTGGGCGACGCGAAACAAATCCGAAGTGTCGCCTCCCGGGTATTTGCACTTTTCCGCCAGCGCCTGCGCTAATTGATAAGCTGTCGGCAGAACGGATCCGTCACCGAGCGAGGCACCCGCCCCCAGAAACGGCAAGCACTGTCCGTCGTGAATGCGATCTACAATCAGTTCCCAATCGGGCTCACCTAAAGGTCCTGTAGGCATAGCATTAATCTCCTAAGATTAGGGCCACAGGCGTCCTTAGCTCCACTCCTGCTCGTACCCTTTCTGGCCGTCCTGATCGAAATACTGAATCACGATCTTTTGGGGACTTACTTTCAGCAATGCAAAGGTATGGATTCCGCGATAGTCAGGATCGTTCGGTTGCTGGCGAGTGTTCAGCCATTCGACGTTATCCGGCTTTCCCTGTGGCGGGTTGTAGGGAAAGCAACCGTTGCCGAGGCACACTCCCTTGATCCCCATGAACGTTTTATAAGCCACGCAAAGGTGTTCATGTCCCCAAATCCATCCGTAGATTTGTCCGGCGTCCAAAAACGGCTGCACTTTGCCTTGCAGTTTGCTGCAGTCGGTTGCCGTTTCGTAAGCAGAAAAAAGTTGGTGGTGTGAAAACAAGATGTTCTTTCGGCCGTCGTCAACTAGTTGAGTCTTGAGCCAATCAGCTTGCGGCGGGTGAAGGTCGTGCTCGTCGTAACCGCTATCAAGACCGATCAGCCGCCAGTTCTTGTTGCTGAGACTAAAGTAGCTGGCAGGCTGTTTGAAGGTCGGCAGCGTCACATCGAAATATCCGTAACCGCCGCTATACATTTCGTGATTTGAGTTTAGAGCAAATGATTTTCCAGGTTCGGACGGCGTGGGCCAGAATTTCAGAAAGCGTTCGTTTATTTCCTTTGGTGTGCCGGCATAGTAAACATCGCCAAGATGGATTATATGATTGGGTTTGATAGCTTTGATCTGATCCGCGAGGGCCTGCGCCGCGGCGTTCCCGCCACCCCAATCACCGACGACTGCTATCGTTGTTTCATCATCCATATCAAAGTTTATGTTGGGCGCTTCGGTATGAGTGGTGAAGTGATGTTTACCCTTGAAGAGGAGCTTCGCTTTTTCCCAAACGACTTCTACCCATTTGGGATCGACGTTATCGAATTGCTCCATGAGCGCTGCCGCCATAGATCCGGCGCCACTGCTGCCCGGTTCGGCGCCGCCGTAAAAAACATTTGCCGCTACCTCTTCATGGCTTAACTCACCTTCGCCGACTGATGCTGCGGCTGCGCCTCCGGGCTGCGGCGGAGGTTCGGGCGCTTTTTGTTCTTCGAGATATTCGTCCATCACCGATTGAAAGACAGCGACCGCCTGATTCCTGGGAACAAACCAGTCGTCATTCTGCTGGTCCGCAAAATTGATTGAAGCGGCTGAAGCACTTCCTCCTGCGTCAACCTGCTCCTGCATATATCCTGCGTTGAGTTGCGCGAGGACGTCGACCTCATCGCCCGCGCCGATGCTGGCGGCGCCAGCTTGCGAATCCGTCTGCATTTTCATGATGGTGTTGTTCATTAATTGCAGAACCTGATCGCGGTTACCTGTAAGCGTATGCATGATTCGTTTCCTTTCGTTGCGGAAAAAGAGTTACTTCGTTGGTGTTGACTTAGACAGACTGGATGGCGCGCATCAAATCAACCAGGCCGTAGCCTTGAAAATATCTTTCTCGCTTCAAATCGGTGGCCGTCGAAAGAAAGATCTCTTTGATCTTATCCGGCTGGCCGATGAATTCGCGGCGAATCGAAAGAAAGGCCGCAATCACACCTGAGACGTGCGGCGCCGCCATGCTGGTGCCGCTGTCTTCAACGTAATCGCAAACACCGTTAGCAGCCTGACCTGCCTGCGCCATCGCTTTTTGTCTCGTTGCACCTGCGGCACAGGAGACTATCTTTTCACCGGGGGCGACGATGTCGGGCTTGGCTCGACCGTCACCTGTGGGACCTTTTGAAGAAAAGTACGACACGCCATAAATGTGCGGCATATCGCGATGAGTTGCGCCTACCGTAATTGCCAGATCGGAATTTCCCGGATCATTGATTGTCATTCCCAAACCTGCTGACATGACACCGGTGAATTTGGACTGTTGCATTCCATAACCGGAATTGCCGGCGGCCACGACTACGACGACGCCTGAATTGACCAGATGATTTACTTCGGTGCAGAGCGGACTCTGTCCGCAGGCAAACCACTCGGGATCGAAACTGTTTCCCACGCTGATGTTAACGCCATGGATTAGGAGACGTCGGCCATACCCGTTTATCTCCTGGATCTTTGAGATCGCAGCGATCAGACTGCTGGTATCGCCTCTGCCGTTCTCGTCGAGAACACGCATGCTGACGAGTTTGCATTTTGGCGCCATGCCGGAAATCGCTTTTAGGTCTATGTTCTGATAAGTGATGTTCCCCTTCTCATCGCGACTTCGAACGACTGCCCCTTCTTTCTCTGGCGTGCCGTCTTCCGATTTCTTGATCTCGCCAGCAATTATTCCGGCGACATGGGTTCCATGACCGAAAGCATCGGTTTTGGCTTCGGCCTTACCGGTGAAGTCGAGATGTTCCAGCGGGGGCTCGAGCTCCAGGTTCTTATGATCTTGAAAATGGGGATGATCGAATTGGATGCCTGAATCGAGGACTGCCCAGACAATGCCTTCGCCAAAAGCCGCAAACGAGGCGCGCGCGGCATCGGCTTTCACGGTACTGATCGATCTGTTGGTGAGGGCTTTTATTTCGAAGTCCGGCCAGATGTGATAGATGGCATGCTTGGTGAAGTCAACGCCGTCTTTGTCGTGTTCTTCGGCGTCGCGGGTTACGAGACCTCGAATGACGCGCTTTCTGAGACGGGCAAAGATGTATTGCGGACTGAAGTGGTTCTCTTTGATGATTTGATCCGCCGGCTCGTCTTCAACCCGAACTTCGAGAAGCGCGTTAATTGTGCTTAGTACCCATTGACGCGCTCCGTCTCTGCCTTCGGGATATTGGAGGTTCAAATCGATGATAATATCGTGTGCTTCGGGCGCCTTTCCCTTGTCCTCTCTTCTCAAAGTCTTTAGAAGGGGGATCGCAATGACTGTCCGATCAAGACTCTTTGGGAGGAACGGTTTCTCTTTCGGGTTACTCTCTTCGAGCTCGTCATCATCCGGCTCGTCATCGGAATTGGCATCTGTCTCTTCAAGCATATGAACTTCTCCTGGAGAAAGATTAGGCGCGCTCGCTTGCGGCCATGCGGGCTATTCAGTCTGGGCTAAAGCTGGTCGGGAGGTGCTAATCGCAGGCTCTGAGGACCAGTGATGTTCTCAATCCAACATTTCTTGACGGCGGAGATAAATATCCTACTTTCACTAGTCTGTCAACGGGATTGTCCAAAATTTTGCATCCTGTGAGGTCAATCGTCAGTGAACAATTAACCTAAAATCTATATCGCGAACAGACCGGAAGGCTTCCCCGGATTGGTTTCATCCGGATCTACATTAATGCCGCAGACATCTGTGTCGAGGAATTGGATTAAGTTGTAAAGCTTCTTCTTGGCAAAATCTTTTGATTCCGTGAAGCCGGTGGATTGCGTCAGCCACGTCAGCGTGGCCAACCCTTCCGCCAACAGCAGGCGGCAAGTGAGGCCTGAGCCATAGACGCCGATGGCGTACTTTGGAGTCCGGCCGTTGCCCGCGGCTAAGCCTTCTTTGACGCCTTTGAAGTAGTCCGTAATGACGGTTTGTACGGTGTGCAATGCCGGATCGTAGTCCACCGCAAAATAGATCGCGCTACCACCAGGCTGTTGAATCTTGTTCGTGGCCATGTCGTGTGCCGCTCTTCCATGGATAACTCCTTTGTCATGGCTAAAGAAAGCATCGTGATCCGGATGCCCGTCTTCAAAGACCGCGCCGAGTTGCAACCCCGCGGCAACCAGTGCCTGCCCTTCGGGCCGCGTTAGATTTTTGCCCGGGTTGTTTATATTGTAGTAGCGGATTGCAAAGTTAAAACCATGCGTCTTGAGACAGCCTCCCTTCGTTGTGAGATTGACATTGGCGTCCAGGCCCCGAAGCAGGGTCTCCGACGATGACGTCGGCGGTGCAGCGGGTTCAGTTCCACCGGCGTCCGGACCTTCGGCCGCAGGTTGACTGCCGGGGACAAAAATTACCTGGCCAGGAAAGATATGATCGGGATTCGTTATCTGTGGATTGGCGGCAAGCAAATCGCTCAGAGAGATCCCGTTCTGAGCCGCAATGCGCGACAAGGTGTCTCCCGGCTGAATTGTGTGTTCGATAGTATTCTCGTTGGGCATAGGGTTTTTCCTTTTGTTCAGCCTGATTTCTAGAAGGAAGTGGGGAGGGTGCATCCGAACGTTCCCTCTCAGCCTGGCGGGTAAGGACGACCAGATGCGGCGCGTGAGAGAAGAGAACTTTGTCGAATTAGAGACTCATGAATGAATAGTGTTGTGGCCACTCATTCTGTCTATCACCCTCCCGACCCTTCGATCTATATGATGATCAGCAACAATTCGTTTCGTCGATGCCTCTATTCCGGAAGTGGCACGGGCGTCTCGCCCGTGAATTATATAGATGCGCGTGCCACAGCCAAACTAACCCACTACTCTTTTTGAGTAGTGTCCTGATAAGTTTTTCTCTGCGAAATCTCTGCCACCTCTGCGGTGAATGTATCGGGCAATACTCACCGCCGAGACGCAGAGATTGCTGAGATGGCGCAGAGAGGAGTCAGACTCCCGCACTACTTACTGCTGGGCTCCGGCTTGCGCCGGCGCGCGAACTGAGACAATATTTCTCTCACCGCTTAGCACGTTGAAGTCTAAATCGATCACTCGTGAGGTCTAATGGATCGTAGAACCACAAACTGGTTTAGTCCCAATTTACAGATGGAGATGCCGCTGGTGGCTTACGGCCATGCGGGTCAGACACTCTTGATGCTGCCCACCGCGGCGGCGGATTACCTGGAATACGAGAGGTTCTATCTGGTCGATGCCATCAAGCCGTTCATTGAACGGGGGCTCGTCCGCGCTTACTCAATCAACAGCGTCAATCGCTACAGCCTGCTCAACGAGCAGATGCCGCCCAAAATGAAAGCAGAGTTGTTGACGCGCTATGATCGCTATATCACTGAAGAGGTGCTGCCGCTGATTCGGAACGAAAACGGGGAAGACGCCCGGCCGATTACTACTGGGGCCAGCCTGGGCGCGTTTCTCTCAGCCAACGAATACTTCAAGCATCCGGATTTGTTTCGCGGTGTGATCGCGATGAGCGGCAGCTACGACATCCGTTCATACCTGGATGGCTATTACGACGACAACGTCTTTTTTAATAACCCGGCTGATTATCTTTCGGGATTGAATGACGATCACTTTCTGCCGATTCTGCGTCAGGCGGATGCGATCTACATCCTTTCGGGCCAGGGCTCTTACGAAGATCCGAAGCGCAGCCAGCACCTGGCGGACATTCTCGAAGCGAAAGGGATCCCGCACACCCTCGAGTTGTGGGGCCACGACGTGAATCACGACTGGCCCTGGTGGCGGAAGATGCTGCCACATGTTTTGGGGAAGATTGTGGGCTAGCAAAATTAATTACATTGACGTGCGCGTTATCATCTTCATGTGAAGGTGGGGCGTAAATCGTGAAGCGCGACGACGAGGCCGAACGCGACGTTGAATGGGATGAGACCAAGGATATTGCTAATCAAAAGAAACACCATGTTTCTTTTGAAGAGGCTGCAAGCGTATTCGCAGATTCGCTGGAAATCACAATTGCCGATCCGGATCACTCAGTCGTAGAACCTCGATTCATTTCGATCGGAGAATCTTTCAAGAGGCGGTTGCCGGTAGTATCATATACCGAGCGCGACAATAGCATCAGAATCATTAGCGCGCGCAAGCCCACAAAACACGAGCGTCGCGAGTACGAAGGTTAATCATGCGGAAAGAATACGATTTCAGTCAGGGTACGAGAGGTAAACACTTTGGGAAGCGATTGCGAATTATCGGGGACAAGCATGTGGGTAGCAAACCAAAAACAGCAGCCAGAATGGCGAATAATTTAGTTGGCACCGCTGGCGAGTATTATGTTTGTGCCGAACTCTGTCGACAGGGTTATTTGGCCCTGCTTACGCCAAAAAACAATCCTTTGTTCGATGTGGTCGCGACGAATGTGGATGGTACAACGTCGGTGTCTATCCAGGTGAAGACTCGCTCTGTTGATAATACTCAGGGGTGGAAGCTCGGTAATCAAATTAGCCCTAAAGATACACCGGGAGTTCCGTTTATTGTGTTGGTCAACTTGCACAAAGACAAATTGCCAGACTTCTACGTTTATCGTTACTTCGAGTTTGCTTCGCGCGTTTCTGAGGTCTTCCAGAATTACATTGCTAAGCCGAAGCGAACTGGCGAGCCCCGCAAGGATCCAGGCTTCCGGTGGTTTGATGAGGTCAACTTGTCAGATGCGGATCGCGCTCATATGAACAATTGGCAGCCCATCATCCATGCGCTCGAAGGCCAACCTCAGGTTGATGGATAAATACTCTCAGTTTGAAAACGCTGACAAGTCCGTCTACGGTCGCTGAGTTTTCAACCACTCCTCAAATGCCAACAGAATGTCGTACTGATCTTCCTTCGGACTGCGGGCGAGAAACTCGGTCAGGACAGAACTAGTTAGCAGGGGCAAAGATTGGCTAGCATCGGTCGCGACATACCCTCCATCGCGCAATTGATAGATCGTCAATGTATCTCCGTCGTAGCGCCAAAGTTCAGGAACACCGAAGGCCGCGTAGATTGGAAACTTCGAGATCGATTCGTGATGGATGTCGATCTCTAAGACAACGTCGGGAGGCGGATCAGTATTAAAATCGATTTGATCTTTCTTCCCAACTGCATCGGCGGTCTGAACGTAGAAACAGGCATCAGGCTCCGCGCCTTTCTGTTCGCTCTGCTTCTTGAGTGTCGCCGACCCGTAGAACAGAACCTTAATATGCTGACGAATGCTTATTCGATCCACTAAGCGCTCGATCAGTTTTGTAACGTACTCGTGTTTGGATGAGGGTGACATGACTTGTAAAGTTCCTTCATCGTAGCTAATCCGCAGACTGCTCGCTTCCCCTACCGCATCGAGCAGTTCTTCGTAGTCCTGCCAACCAACTCGGTGTTGGATCAGCACACTGTCAGCGGGCATACGGTCGATCATTTCGACGATGGCTTCAGCCTGACTGATTATTTGAGTACTCATGTTTGTTCCTGGTTCGTTGTGTCGGATAAGCGACAAACGGAAGTTTGTCGGACACCTACCCCGGCGGCCCGTCGTCGCCCTTCTTACCTTTCTTCTTGGCGGGTTCAGCTTCGCGGGGGCGAGTCTGTGCCGGAGTCGCAGCCGGGACGGCAGGCTTGGTTTCCTTCGGAGTCTCAGTGTTCACGCGCGGCTCTGGTACTGCATCGGTCTTTGGCGCCGGCGGTAGAGTCTTGTCCTCCAGGCGCGGCTCTGTGATCGCGCTGGGGTTCTTGCTTTCATCGGTCTTGCTTTCGTCGGAATCGGCAGTCATCTGCGCGCGCTCCAGTTGCAGTTCACGCTGGCGCTGCTTGTACATCTCCTTCATATCTTCAGGCATCGACCCGGCCTTCGGAAAATCTTCCTTGGGCTTGTCCTTGAGAAAGTCGCGCATGAAATCGATGAAGTAAGGCAGCGCCCCAGCCGCCCCGGTCATTTCATTTCCCAGCGGTTTCTTTCTGCCCGGATAGCCCATCCAGACGCCGGTTACGTACGTCGGCGTATAACCGATGAACCATACATCAGTGTGATCGTTGACTGTGCCCGTCTTGCCGGCGAGCGGCACGCCGAGGACCTGCGCCGCAGATGCCGTGCCGCCCTGGACAACACCGCGCATCATCCCCACCATCGTCAGCGCCACATACTCACTGACGACCTTGTAAGTGGTCTTCTCCCACTCTTCCAACACCGCGCCATCGCGATCGAGCACGCGGCGAACCATGTGGGGCTCGACCCGCACGCCTTTGTTCGGAAAAGTAGAATAGGCCGAGACCATCTGATCCAGCGGCACTTCGGTCGCGCCCAGAGCGGACGGAAGATAGGGAGCCATCGGCACCTTGATACCGAAGCGGCGGACCATCTGCGCCCCTGTTTGAATGCCAACGGTTTGCAACAAGTGAACGGCAGGGATATTCATCGAGTGCGCCAGCGCTGTCTTCAGAGGCATATCACCGCAACTGAGCGAGCCGTCATAGTTGTGTGGTTGCCAGCCGTTGATGTTGATGGCCGCTCCGCTCACCGTCGTGTCCGGCGTCATGCCCCATTCGATCGCCGCGGTATAAACGAAAGGCTTGAAAGCGGAACCCGTCTGCCGGTAAGCCTGGAACGCATTGTTGAATTTGTTCGTCAGAAAGTCGTACCCGCCGATCATCGTGACGATCTCGCCGGTCTTCGCATTCAAAGTCATCATCGAGCCCTGCACCGCAGGAACCTGAACCAGCTCAACCTTCAGATGATGGGCTTTCTTGTCGACCTCTTTGATTTCAAACTCGGCAAGATAGCCGGGCTTGAATTCCGTTCGCGGCGCGCGCTTGCCCCAACCCGTGTCGGCCGCCGTGACGGTCGCCGTATAGTTGCCAAACCGCACTGTGGCTTCGTCTCTCCCTGAATCAACTTTCATCACCAGGCCTCTTAGGTAACGGCCCTGCGCGTACTCGTTGCGGTACCAATCGGGATATTTGAAGCTGGCCAACTCCTGGGGCGTGGGTACGCCATTGTTCGCCGCGGCCGGAATCGCTTCATAAGATGAGCGCCAACCGCCATGTCCTTTGTCATAACGGCGCAGGCCCGAGCGCATTACTTCATATGCTTTCTTTTGCGCGGCGATGTTGATGGTCGAGTAAACCGCGAGGCCGGTCTGGGCGACGCGAGTCGTGTACCTGTCTTCCAGATCGCCCCGAATGTATTCAACCGGGTAATTAAATGCGCTGGACCTTTGCTGGCCTTGATAATAGGCTGTGTCGGCCAGGTCTACCGGTTTTCCTTTGGCGGCATCGACCTCACTTTGTGAAGCAAAACCGTACTTTGCCATCTGGTCGAGCACAATATTTCGCCGATCCTTTGCAGACTGTGGGTGGCTCGTTGGCGAATACTCGCTCGGAGCCTTAAAAATCCCCGCAAGCAAGGCCGCCTCGACCAATGTCAAATCCTTTGCCTGTTTACCGAAATAGGTTTCGGCACCAGCTTCTACACCATACGAATTCGCTCCCACAAACATGTGGTTGGCGTACATTTCCAATATCTGTTGCTTGGTATAATAACGTTCGATTTCGAGGGCGATCAGCCACTCGTTGAATTTGCGTTTTAAGGTTTGCTCTTTTGAGAGAAAGAGATTCTTTGCCAACTGCTGTGTGAGGGTTGAACCGCCTTCACGAGACCCCGTTGTCACATTCTTAATTCCCGCACCCACGATACGTATCGGGTCAATGCCCATGTGATCGAAAAACCTTGCATCTTCGATTGCCAGGATGGCATTTCTCATTACCGGGGGAATTTCGTCGTACTTGAGAGGGATGCGCTTTTCGAGAGCAAACTCGCCAATCACCGTTTTACCGTCGTCCGCATACACTCGAGTTACGACGCTCGGCCTGTAGGTGGCAAGTGCCGCAACCTCACTGGCGGCTCGAGAATAGTTCAACTGATACGCGGCGACAATGCCCGTTAAACCTCCAGCTGCCAGTGCAAGCATCAACACCGCCGGAAACCAAAGGCGTTGTAAAACGTTACCACTGGGACCCTTGTAGCCATCATCAAACCGAGCTTGAACATTACGAGATCTGTTTTCAACCATAGGAGTGGTCCTTAACGACAAAATTTCGCCTTCCCAATTGTGACCGGTGCCTGGAGTTTAGTACGACAAGTCTGACGCGGGGAGCCAACTGCCGGAGCCAAATTATACCGGAATCAAGGAAAAAAGAGCAGGGCGCGGGGGCATTCCAGGCCGCCGATCGTGGCCGGAAAGAACTGATTAACGCACCCCTTCATTCCCTAAAAATCATGCTTCAGGATCCGGGCGGCCGGCGATCACGGACCAAAGGCCGTCGAGGGAGTCCACTCCAGCGGCGCATTTAGCCCCGTGTAAACTTTGGTGAATTGGAGAGTTGGACCGAAGAGGACCGTTCTTTGACCAACCCGTGCCACGTGCGTATACTAATACGTTGGGTTTTCGGGGGCGACAGGCTTCGACAGGAGTCATGAACGCCGTTTGGATGCATGCCGGGCTTTTCTATGCAGCTCGTTAAAAAGCGTAGGAAAACACAATTGCCAATAATCAAGAATTGGCTCTCGCTGCCTAATTAGTTAGGTAGCTTGCGTGTCGCCGCAAGTCGCTCAAGCGCGCGGAATGACATGTCACTCAGTTGAGCTGGCCTGCTCCTTCGGTCCGTGGGAGCGGGTGAGATAAAGTCGGACTAGCCCGCAGTCGCGGTCTTCGTCGCTTCACTTACGCGACAACGGGCGAAACAGGAAAGAGAAGCGGCTAAGCATGTAGATTTCATCGACGTCGGCTTTTGGATCCGAGTTCGATTCTCGGCGCCTCCACCAATTTATTCCCGGTTTTCCTGGTTTAGCGGCCTCGTGGTAAGCGGGCCGCTATTTCATTTTGCATATCTCGCCGTCAGTTTAAAATTC
>Ga0137403_10003170_pt1 | contig 19850 bp, 15 predicted proteins | sample CZOMad2_1_16fung_FD_122057 | JGI IMG/M metagenome (GOLD analysis project Ga0137403, IMG submission 122057) | Vadose zone soil fungal communities from Angelo Coast Range Reserve, California, USA - CZOMad2_1_16fungal (Hybrid Assembly) | ecosystem: Environmental > Terrestrial > Soil > Vadose zone...
GGCTGTGACGGCGGCACGAACGCGACCTCCGGCGTGGTCCCAGAAATTACCCGCAAGCTTTATGACCTGACGCTGGCCGGACGGCTCGACGAGGCGCGGAAGGTCCAGTACGACCTGGTCACGCTGTTCGACACGATGATCTACTCCGCCGAATTCCCCGAAGGGTTCCGCGCGGCAGTGGACTTGCGCGGATTCCACATGGGAGTCGGCCACACCAGCCATGCCGAATCGAGTGGTCCGCTGCCAGTTCGGCGATCTCCTCGCTCTGCGTTGCATGTTCATGACGGGTGCTCCTCATTTGCTGTAACGAACAATAGATTTTGGGGCTTAGCCGGAACTTGGAACTGCCAGGGACTGACGGGCCCCGGAAGCTACCACTGGACCGGGCGTCTCGAATGCAGGTCGCTGAGCCCTTTCTTTTTGCGTCTTACCAAACCAGGAATCCTGCATTTTCTCCAGCCTGGCTGCCACTGCGCTGGAGAATCCAGTTGTCGTAAAGACATCGAGATCCATCCAAAGAGGAGATGCCGAGTTCTTTCGGTACAGAGCGAAACCGCCCAGCCGCTTGCCGTTGCTTTTCATCAGGTTGAAGGTCAAATTCCAATTTATTTCTGATGATGTTAGTAACCGATCCCAAAAAAATTGAAGGTTGGGCCGGCTGGCGTAGTTGAATGGATTACGCTCAACCTCGACCGGCACTTCTGACGATAAATACACGCCGAAACCATCAAATCCGATCGGTTCAAGGCACTGGTGCAAGATTTGGCAGAATTGTGCGAGGCTCGTGCATGACTCTAGAGCTTCTGCGGCCCGTCGAATGCTTACGTCATTGGCGATCACGTGACGTTGATTTAGGGTGCGGCTGGCCATATGGCCCAGTTCCAGGAATTCGTGATAGCCCAATTGCTGGATGCCAATCCAAACACCAATCCCGACTACCGTCAGAACTGTCGCGACCGCGGTACTCGCCGGGTGCAGAAGGAAAAGACTTAATAGACCAAAGCAGGCGCTGACTGCATAAAGCACCAGGACGGCCTTTCTATGGGATATGCCCCGGCCGAGTAACTTGTGGTGAATGTGCTCACGGTCAGCGTCAAATATCCGTTTGCAGCTCAAAAATCGGCGGAGTATCGCAACGGCGACATCCAAAATCGGGAACCCGAGAGAAACGATGGGGATCGCAACGGCTATCACGGTCGGAGCTTTTTGTGATCCGGCGAGGGCGACGGCGCTGAGCAGGAACCCGATCAGCAGACTGCCGCAATCGCCAAGGAAAATCGACGCGGGATTGAAATTATACCGGAGAAATCCGGCAATTGCGCCCGCCAGAACCAATGTCAGAATGAGAATCCCTTCATTGTGAAATAATACCGCCAACACACAATTCACCAGGGTTGAGAACAGAGCGGATCCCGCCGCGAGCCCGTCAAGGCCATCAATCAAATTGAAGGCATTGGTGATCCATAGAACCCAAAGAATTGTTAGCGGAAGTCCGACCAGCCATCCTAAATGAGGATGACCCGCCAGAAGCGACAAATGGGATATTCCAAAGCCATTGCAGTATAGAAGTACCGCTGCACCCGCCTCCACTGCAAACTTCACGTACGCGTTCACTCCACAAAAATCGTCGGCCAACCCAAGCAGGAAAATAATGGTCGCCGGGCCCAGAATCTTAATAGTTAAATGCGGAAAGATAAATTCGTTCGTGCCGAAATGCCCTGGCAGCCAATGTGCCAGCAGCACCATGCACCAGAGTGTCAGGAAAATGGCAACTCCGCCCAGCCGCGGTATCGGACGAGTATGAACATGACGATCCAAGCTGGGAGTGGAGGTCCACCCACGAGCGATGGAATAATCGCGGACCCAGCGCGTTAATGTCGCTGATGCCAGAAGCGCGACGCCAAACATAAGGAGTTGCATCATTTTCTCGTCTTTGTTACGGCAATTCAGAAAATCGACCGCTGATCAGCCACAGGCCTATCCATAGCTCGTTGGCCATCGATGTCTTGCAGGCACGCGTTGAAACGCGATTCGTGAAGCTACATATGCCAGCAATATCGACCAGCTCAAAGCAGTAGGCAGCATATAACGATCACAGAAGATTGGTTTCGGACCTTGAGAAAAGACCCAAATGAAAACTGGAACGGCCAGGAATGCGTAGGCCACTATCAAAAGCGCAACCTCTGAATCGCGACGTGGCTGCCCCTCTTTTCCGCTGTCGGATCCTTCACCGCCATCCGTCCGCCATAGGAGGAACTGCGCACCCGATGCGATAACCAGAAGAACCAGAGCGAAAAGGTTAACCAAGGTTTGCAGTGAATTACTGCTTATTAGTGACGGCGACGAAAGAGTCAAAAATTGGGCGAGATCGCCTAGTATTGGCTTAGGAAGCCACGTCCGCACACTTGCCGCATCCGACTGGTTTAAAAATGAAGGGATATAGGGAATCAGGGAAAGCCAGCCGAAGGCTATCGAGAAGTAAAGTTGGATTCTCACAGCCTTGAAGCATCTGTCCCTAAGGATGAGGGCAAGGAGCAAGGCTGCGCTGTAAATCAGCCCAAAAAGATGCGTATTGACAATTGCGGCATGCGTGCAGGCGGTGCCAATCAGCAGGCCACGAGAAAATCCGGCCTTTCTACACGCTGTGTCGTATAAGAGAAGGCCCAGCGCGCAGAACGCGATAAATAGCCCGTACATGCGGGCTTCAGCATTTTGCCACAACACAATCCCCGACGTACAGAACACCGATAGAACACCAACAGATGTTGGCCAGAACCCGTAGGTCCGCCGTAGTGTCGCCCAGACAAGCCACAGAGCTGTGGACATGCCGATACATGAGATTAGTCTTAGCGAAAGTTCTGATGCGCCAAATATCCTTGCCCAAATCCAGCCGAGTAAAAAGTATAGCGGTGGCGAGGCATTGATCCTGTCGTGGAAAGCAGACAGCATGTGCAGGAACGACTTGTCTGACAGCAAGTAGTAGGATAACAGCTCATCATTTACGAAGTATTTCTTCCCAGAGAAGACGACGCATGAAATAGCCAGAGATACTGTACCGAGCGCCGGAACGACGTACTCCCATTTTTTCCACAGCGGAGTCTTTCCCGGGCTCAGTTTTTTGACCGTGAGGAAGTTCGTTTCCACCTCGAGTTTAGCATTCAAAGCACGTTTCAGTAGGCAGCTTCAACATCGAGTGATTGCGCACGAATCATCGCGGGGCAGTGACTCGTTGATAGATCTCTGTGTCGTGAGGAAAGTCGGCCGGCTTAATCCACAACGGTCCGTTGCGAAGGTGAATGGAGTGCACGAGCTGCCAGCCCATCGGGTCGTTTTTGACAGCAGGACGCGCGTAACGACGCGACAGATCCAAGAATTTCAGGTCATCGACAATCACGTATGAGACAGGAACCCCTTCGAGCAAGCGTCCCGCGTGCACTGGATCCGGTTCCATCGGCGGAAGGACGGCGAGGCGACCCGTGCGAAGGTAAAAAAGATGTGGCGCTGTTGTGGCAACAATTGCGTCCGAACGTGCATGCGTACCAATCCAATCCGCGGCTTCCTCCCAAGCCTGCCAGGAATCATCATGATAAAACAGGCGATAGCCCTTGTCACCGGTTTGTGGAATGACTATTGCCTCTTTCTTACTACGCTTGCGGAAAGCCTGTAGTAATGCGTAGCCTTCCGCAGTAAGTGCCAGCACCAGGGCGCACGCGAGAAACACTCGCGCGAAGGTTATCACCCAACGTTGTCGCATGCGTAGCGACATGTTAACCGTGGAGGCAAGCGGCAAGACACCACATACGGCCAAGAAAGGCGAAAGTGGCATTAGGTAACGTGTGAACTGGCCGGGCCATGGCGTGACCCAAACGAGTCCGATTGATCCGAGCACAATGAACGCCATCAGCCAGACGCGCCTCCGCACGAGAATCAAAAGTCCCATAAGCACAATAACCGTCATGGCGAAAATCGGTATAAATCTGACGAATCTTGGAATCAAGGAAGTGCTACCCAGATGGCGTTGCGCATCTTTGAGAAACTCATGCCAGTAGCCAGCTTTTGTACTCACCGCCTCGCCGATAGCCGCCGCCAAGCTCGGGAGGTTCGTCGTCAACCGTGTCGTAATCCCGCGCGCGTCGAGACGGCCAAGCTCCGGTCGGAACGGATTAATTAATAGGACGTTTTCGACATAGCTCACATTATAATATTGATAGGACGCCCGTTGATACTCGTAAGCTGGGTGCGCATACTCATAGCTTCCGCGCACCCACGCCACATGTACCTGCCAGGCGACGACTGGTACGAGCGCTAACATAGTGCGCGCGATTGCTAGGCGCCAACGATGCCGCGTAAGAGCCTCAAGGACCCACGTAGCCAAAAGCACCACGCCGATAGTTCTCAGAAGAAAGCCCGCCGCGGCAAGCGCGAAGGATGCCACCTCGCGCAGCCACGGATGCGATGTCAATGGTCTGTCAAATATGAAAAGAGCAAAAACAACGCTGACGAGAGCAAACGGAAGCTCGGCGAATAAAAGATCGGATAGAAAAACAGTCTGGATTTGAAGTAAACACAGTGTCGCTGCTAAGACAGCGAACCGCGGGGGGAGATACTTCTTTGCAAGGGCAAGCGCAGCCAAGGCATAGGCCAGAAACAACGTAGCATAGGAAATCCGTAACCAGGGCGCTACAACTTTGGGGTCTGAAGTACCCAAAAAACTCTGGTACAAAGCCACCGCCGCTGGCAGGAGCGGTGGATACTGTAGCGCCTGCGGTGAACCAGGCTCACTCAGGACCCTGTAGCCTCGCCCAGTAGCCAGAGACGTCCCGAGCATGTAATAGACGCTCCCATCCCAGCGTAAGTCGATCGGCCCAGAGAGACGTGGTGCCCATAGCAGAAGCCAGATGACGATAACAACAGCCTCAGTCCAATAACGCGTGACCAATTTCCTAATGCGCGGGCTTCGATCTCGAATTACCGAACGCTCATCAAGATGGCTAGCCCGATTTGCACTAATTTCGTCCCTCACCTGCTCCATGGTTCAATTATGAATCGCCTCTGACTTCCACTTGAGAGCGTCTAAGCGGGCGCTGCCGTGTTTTGCGTTCTCCTATCAAGTTCAGCAGGCCGAAATAAAAGCCGCCCAAGAGCGTTTGCCCACCAAGTAACAAAAAAAGCACGGAACAAATGACGAACCGAATAGTCAACGCAGGTCGTAGATTTCCGAAGCCGACCAAAGACCATTGGCGCGCCGCACTAATCCCGAACACCACGCCGACAAAGATAAGTGCAAGACCGATTAAGACACAATGCTCCAACGTCCTTCGCTCCCGCAGAAGTCGAAATCGCGTATTGGGCGGATGCAAGCCTGTCTCGACGGCCATCAGCTCGGCGAAAATAAAAAGTAAAATGGATTGGTATCCAAGGACTATGGCCGAGGTAGAATACATCAACGTGTGGTAATCAAACGTGATCGACATTACAGAGATCGGGCCGGCAAGCAGAATGCTGGAAACCACAACTCCTCCGACCAACAGAGTTAGACCAGGAATTCCGAAGAACCATCTCGGACTCATTAACAGGTAGAAGCGAAGGCTCCTCCAGCCGTCTCGATAGCGGCGTAGATGCGAGGCGCGGTCCCGACCGTCGGGATAAAGCGTAATCGGGACCTCGGTGATACGGATGGAGTGCATTTGCGCCTTGACCACCATCTCGAGGGCAAACTCCATGCCGGGACTTTGCAGATCCAACGACCGCACCGCTTCTCTTCTGAAACCACGAAGTCCGCAGTAGAAGTCGCCACATTCTTTGCAGGAAAAAAACAGCCGCCCAATTGCAGTCAGAAAAGGGTTGCCGAAATATCGATGCAACGGCGGCATCGCTCCAGGAACGATGCCGCCCCGAAAACGGTTCCCCATGACCAGGTCATAGCCTTGGCGGAGTTTTTCGAGAAAAGGAGACAGAGCGGAAAAGTCATAGCTGTTGTCCGAGTCGCCCATGATCACATATTTTCCTTTTGCCGCTTCGATGCCCGCGGCCAAGGCTTCGCCGTAGCCGCGTTGCTCAACTTTCACAACCGTAGCGTTCATGCTCTGGGCAATCTCGACTGAGCCATCAGTGCTACCATTATCGGCAACAATGATTTCGCCGGCGATGTCGTAATCTTTGAGAAAAACAAGTGCCTTCTTAATGCAAGCTGCTAGCGTACGACTCTCATTGAGGCAGGGCATCACAATCGATAATTCTGGTTGCATCGGTGCTAACCTGGCGAGTGCGTATGGTCGGCTCGGGACAGTCGGCTACTAACGGCTACGCAGCATAGATTGCACATTGTTCATTCGTTTCCGGCTTGGAAATAATACAAAAATCAGGCTGAATGGGAATGTTTCCTATAACCCTGAACTGTGCAAGTGTACGGCACCGAACACAGGTCAAGTAAATGGCAGCAGTCGAAATAATTGATGTTTCCATGACTGAGACCGTTTCTGCGCGGCTGCGGGGGCGCTATTTCGAGGTAACCCCGGTAAGCGGCACGGCGAGCGCGGGGCATTCAATTGAAATTGCTGGTTGGGTGCTCGGTCGGGAATGTCCTGTGGTAGCCGTTGAATTATTAAACGCGCGCAACGTTTGCCGGCGGGTCCCCGTCAATAACCATCGGCCCGATGCCGCCAAAATCTATCCAAACGTACCAGAGGCTGCTTACAGTGGCTTTAAGATTAATATGACCGTTCTGGGATTAACCCCACAGATCGAGTTTTTAGTACAAGCTGTCCTCAAAAATCAGAATCGCGTTTCTCTTGGCGTAATACGAGCGCGGCGATCATGGCGTGGGGATGAATTTGGCACGGATCCGCTACTCGTATCAGTCGTGATCCCGTGCTATGACCAAGCACATTTTCTCGGAGAGGCGATCGAGAGTGTACTGGCCCAGACCTATCCCCATTTCGAAGTTGTGGTGGTGGACGATGGCTCGAACGACAATACTGCTGCCGTTGTCAACAGATATCCAGGGATCCGTTACATCCGTCAGCAGAATCAAGGGTTGGCCGCAGCACGGAATACTGGACTGCGGCACAGCATCGGCGATCATTTGGTCTTTCTCGATGCTGACGACCGGCTAATGCCACACGCGCTTGAAGTCGGCCGAAGCTCTCTCAAAGATCATTCGGAATGCGCATTTGTTTATGGGCACTCCCGATTCATGAGCTTTGACGGATTACAGTTTCATCGACAGCCTCGGCCGCACGTACAAGGGGAATATTATCTGGCTCTCTTGCGGGGGTGTCCCATCTTTGCACCTGGATCGGTGATGTACCGACGTGAGGTATTTGAATCTGTCACCGGCTTCGAGCCGTCCTTAAGTCCTGCTGCGGATTACGACCTCTACTACCGTATAGCAAGGCAGTTCCCGATTTACTGCCACGGCGAGGTAATAGCCGAGTATCGCAAACACGGCACGAGCATGACCCGAACTGGCGAATTGATGTTGAAGTACAATTTAGCTGCTCTCCGCCGGCAGCGAAAATACGCCAAGAGAAGCAGCCCGCGTAGGCAGGCGTACAACACCGGCATCAAGTTTTGGAAGGAGGCTTGGGGGCGCTACGTGGTTAATCAGGTTCGCGCTGCCGTGGCGGAAGGTGCGTGGAAGCGGGCGATTCAAGGAGGATGGGCCCTCCTGCGATTTTGCCCATCCTATTTGGCGTTAGTAACCGGCGATAAACCGGCGCTGCAAAGGATTCGTCATCGGATTGGGAGAACCATGTGCAAAAAACGTTCAACGCGGCCGCATGGTGACACGTCGCAGCAACTGGTCGAAAAGATTCGTCAAGTTGTTAATACCTGCATGCCATCTCGTGCAAGAGTGATTGTGGTAGACAAGGGCGATGGCGGCGTTTTGGACTTAGATGCGCGCGAACAATGGCATTTTCCACAACCGAAAGAAGGTTTGCCTGAAAGACTGCTCGCAGCCGGTTCGTCGAAAGGCTCCAAGGACCTATCTTGGATAAACTTCGAATCGGCTTACGACTTTCGTCTCTATGAAGGAAAAGCCCGGCGTAAGTTAGTGGCTGCGATCAAACTGATGCAGACAGAAGGCGCAACGCTCAGCGCAGCTTTGGAGCCGGTCCGTGTGACGGATGAAACCCGGCCCGGAACAATTCTTTGGACCAGTCGCAATGGCTCAGATTCGGAGATTTATGTGTCGGTTAGCCCGAGATTTTCCGGCTATTATCCGCTCGATAGCGATGAGGCAGTCGCTCGGCTCGAAGCACTCCGGGAAAAAGGTGCGGAATTCTTGCTACTTCCCTGCACCACCTTTTGGTGGTTAGAGCATTATCCGGAATTTAAGCTGCATTTAGAGACTCGGTATCGTGTAACCGCAGACGCAAAGGCGACTGACAGCAGTTGTATTATTTTCGACCTGCGCAGTCCAAACGCGGGTAAAGAGAGACCCGCTACGAGCATTTAAATCGTTGATAGCGTCATTCGGCTAGACGGAGTTTTAGTTCTTTGTTCACATCACAAGCGCGGAACGAAGAACGCACCGCGTCGAAACGACCCGCCGAGCGCGTGCTAATCACTTGCATAACTCCGATGTTTAACCGTGCCTCGATGTCTGCCGGAAATAATTTTGCAACCACATTGCGAGCGACAAGGTGAATCTCTTTTCTTACTCGACCGATTGCGCGATGACCGGTGCGTGTGTGACCAACTCGAAAAAATGAAAACCTTTTAACGGAAACTGCATTGATCGATTGAACCGCTCTCTGGCATATCCGAAAGATAGTGTAATTTTGACGGAGCCTACGGCCGTGGAAATAATTGCTCTTTCATTAAGGGAAGTTCACTTCCGTGCTATTCAGCACCGCGTGTCGGCAGTCAGTACTGGACGATTAAATTTTAATCAAAATTGAGAATGACACCTAACGTCGTATTCACCTGCATTGCTGAACCGACGAAGCAATTTTTGGAGCAAAGCGCTCGGTTGTTGATGTCGCTCCGCTGGTTTGGTGGTTCGCTTGCACAGGCGCGATTCGTCCTCGGCTGTACGGGTCCGATTCCTAGCGAGCCGCTCGAATTGTTCAATACGTACCAGGCGGAGATTACAACTGTTGAGCGATATGATCCGAGTCATGGGCACTCGAATAAAGTTGCACTTCTAGGATCATCAATACTGGCGGGACACGACATCGTAGTGCTGTTGGATTGCGACACACTGCTTGTGCAAGATCCGGCTGGTTGGCTAAATGTAGACGCGGTTGCGCTGAAACTTGCCGATTTGCCAACAGTCTCTCTCGCGGAACTCGAATCGATTTTCCGCCATCTCGAATGTCCAGTGCCTTCGCCTCGTTACCACCACGAACTGACGGGTGACGCATGCATCGCTTACTGCAACAGCGGCGTCATGATCGTTCCAGAGAAATACCGGCAGCGCCTCGCCGATCAATGGGACTATTGGAATCGGCAGGTCCTCGGCTTACCAGAGACATTGTCCTTCAATCGTTTCCACACAGATCAAGTGGGTCTCGCACTTACGCTCGAAAATACGGACGTTCCATTTGCGCCGCTCCCCGCCGAAATGAATGTGCCAGCACATTTCAGCGCCGACTCCTACCCTCCAGCGTGGCAAGAGCTCGATCCCATTATTGTTCACTACCACCGGCTTTCTTATCCTAATGGTTTTCTCAAACCGTGCGCATTGAGGCAATGCACGCGGCGTATCGACGCCTTCAATTCGCGGCTGCGGGCCGAAATGCGTCCGAGACTCTCGATTTTGCAAAAGCCCCCGCAACCTGGGGGCGCGACGCCTAAAGGGTATCCAAAGATAGTGGTCGGAAGCGGCTGGTGGTGCGCCGATTCGCCACACGACTGGACAATCGGTTCACCGGCCACGCGATCAGTCGCGTTCTTTGATATTTGGTACTGGCAGCTGATGCGGTGTCTTGGGCCGGAACGCATCGTGATTACCGATAGTGCGTCACCTATAAAACCTGACTATCTGTCGTACCCAGGCGTTCATTGGATCGAACTGGACCGCAATTACGGCCATCCGAATGATTTGCGCACCGGCCGCATTCGCACAAGGTATAGCGGCTACACACGCGCGGTCATCAATAGCGCGATGTACGCGCTTTGTTGCGATGCCGATTTCTACGTTTATGTCGAGCAGGACTGTGTGCTTTACGGCGAGGATTTTCTCACCCATGCCGTTGGAAACGCAACTGAGGATATTTTGATGGGCCGAGTCACCGAGCAGGGTCGCGGCCTAGGCGGCAGAGCGGCAGCAGCGATGCCGCAGCAGAGCCTTGTTGTAGTACGCGGCGCCGCATTGCCTCGCTTCATTGAGGGAATTGTGAACGCGCCATGTACCGACGGAGAGCTTTCTCCAGAACTGATTATGCACGATCGATTGGCGCCCGTAGGCTTTCTTCGGGTACCCTATGGGCGCTCACGTCCTATCGATTTCGAGCGTGGCCATTTCTACGTTCAACATCTCGATGAGGATGAATTGCGGCGCTTCCTTTCGTTGATCAGGTTGCGAATGTGTGACCGGGAGTTTGTCTTCCGACGCTGAGGAGCGTGATCATCAACGCGATTCCGGAAGGTTGGCTCTTAGCGAGACCGTTACCTGCTGGCGTTGCACAGGATTCACGCGGTAGTGCTCACCTCTCGAAGAGAGGGTGTATTCAGAATCAATTTTACGGCGTGAAATATCGAGGATAGGCGTTGTATTCGCTAAGTATTTGCCCGTTTCTTGAAGTAAAAACACTCGAACAACTCATTGACTGTGGGGGGCGCTGCTTGCATTGCTCGCCCATCTCTCAGGCGCATCGATGCTCACGAGATTACTACGTGCTTGCGGCCTTTACCTGGGTCCAGAAGAAGCGTGGATGCCAGCGCAGGTCGACAACCCTGATGGCTTCTGGGAGCATCTCGGGTTCGTCGCGCTCAACGAGGAATTGGTAAATGCGCTCGGCGGCGCATGGCATCTCCCGCCAAAGCTGAGGAGAACTGTCGACTCGCGAGGCGAATCGGCTGCGGGCGGAAAGATTTCTGGTGAGACCACGAATCAGTTGACCCACGGATCGTACAAAGCAACGAGAAGATGGCGCGGACTTTCTTCTGAGTAGCGATCAAAAAATCGCAGTTTGAATCCGTCCCGTAGATGAATTCTCTGGAGAATATCCAAATCCTCAAGCCATGATGACCGAACAAGACAAAAAGTTTATGCGCGCTGCCTTGGTTGAAGCAAAAAAGGCGCTCGGCCGGACAAGTCCCAACCCCGCCGTGGGAGCCGTCCTGGTGATTGATAATCGTATAGTAGCAAAAGGACATCATCGGGAAGCAGGCGCCGCTCATGGTGAGATTGATTGTTTGCGCGATTTCGGCGCGCCGATTCCCGCGCATGCGACGCTCTACGTGACTCTGGAGCCGTGTTCGACGGCCGGCCGCACTGCGCCATGCACGCATGCGATAGTCAAGGCTGGACTCAAAAACGTAGTTTTGGGCGCGATCGACCTGAATCCACGGCACTCCGGCAGAGGTATTGTCGAATTGCGAAACGCAGGCGTCCGAGTGCGGAATGGGATTTTAGCGGAAGAGTGCATGCGGCTTAACGAAGCTTTCAACAAATGGATCGTCACCGGGCAGCCATTTGTAATCGCAAAGTGCGGCATGTCGCTCGACGGACAGCTGACGCGTCCGCCTGTTGAATCTCGGTGGATTACCGGACGCGATGCTCGGCGCCACGCACATCACCTGCGCGCACGCGTGGACGCAGTGCTCGTCGGAGCGGAAACTGTCCGAGTCGACAATCCACATTTAACCGTCCGAGGCGTGCGCCGGGCGCGGCAACCGTGGCGCATCGTGCTGACCCGCTCGGGCCAGTTGCCACGGCAAGCTCGGCTCCTGACCGACAAATTTGCTGCCCGAACTTTGATCTATAAGCGAAAATCCCTGGCGTCGGTCCTGAAGGATTTAGGTAAACGCCGCATCACCAGTGTGTTGATCGAGGGCGGCGGCGAGGTTCTTGGTGATGCGCTCGACAAGCGGCTCATCGATAAAGTGCAGCTCTATTTGGGGCCGATCTTAACTGGAGGACCGGTAGTCGCCTTCCCGGGAGAAGGAGTACAAAAAACTGCTGATGCGCTACGGCTACGCGATATCGAATACGAGCAGATCGGTCAAACTGTCTCCATCAGTGGGTATCCAGACGTTCTGGGCTGCGAATAACCAGGAAACTTTCCGCTGATTCCCTCGTTTAATTACTAGGAGGTGAATAATGAAGAAACTTCTGTTGATTGCAGTCGTGGCCGGGGGTTTGATGGTCGCGGGGACGACGCGTTCTGATGCTCAAGTTTACTTCAGTATCGGGTTCGGTCCGGGCTATTACGGATATTATCCTTACGGGTACTATTATCCGTACCGGTATTACTCTAGACCTTATTATCGATCCTATTACCGGCCGTACTACTGGAACGGCGGGCATCGTTATTATCGCAATCATCATCGTTATCATTACCGGCGCTAGTTTGATCGGAATAGCCACACCGGGCTGGCTCGAAGCTATTTCGAGCCAGCCTAATTTTTTTGAGCGGAAACTCGCTGAGGAGATCCGGCCGCCACGAGATCAGGCGGTCTATTTTCCTGACTTTGGCGAAGCCGCCGGCTTAGTCACAGGGCTTTTGCCCGGCTCATCGATCTGGAATTCTTTTCTCAACTGCTGAATAAGTGCGGGTATTTCCTTTTGCCTCTCCGTTTGGACTTGCTGCCGGAGCGATTGTTCGACTTTTCGACGTTCCTGAATGTAACGAGATTCAAACCGAGCGCGCTCCTGTGGATTGAGTTGAAGACCCGAGTCGCGAACTGCCGCGTCTGCGTCGCGCGTGATAATCTGCCGTCGCATATTCTCCCGTTGACGCATGAGGTTGCGCTGCTCTGGAGTCATCTGCATCCAAAGGTCGGCGTTGCGCCGGAAATTTTGCCGGGCATCTGGCGGCATCGCGAGCCAGCGGTCCTTTACGCTCGGCCCTGAAGGTGCCCCGTGAGGCTGACCTGAGGGCGGTCCATGAGGTTGACTTGGCGGTGGCCCGTGAGGCGCCGCCATTGGCGGCGGCCGACCGGCGGGGCCGCGATGTTGTTGTGGCTGCGCTTGCGCGTAAGCGCAACACAGAGCAAAAGCCGCCAAACCGACGAATAACTTACAAGGTTGGCCTATCTTCCCACACGCTATTTTCATCCCAGGCGATCAATTCATCCAGATCAGCCACGACGTCATAATCCTGTGGATCGATTTTAGCCACTACATCTGAATCGTTCGAAGACGTTGTCCGCGGACCCGGATAATGCGTGACAAGAGCAAGGGCGACAGCGACCGCTGCCACGGCCGATGCTCCCACAACCTTGCGCACGCTGAACCAGTTTCGCACCCGCTCGAAATGAGTCGGTTTCTGCCGAATTTTTCTTAGGACATTCCGCGCAAAAAATGGAGAAAGCGTGGGCTCAGGAAGCCGGCCGAGAACATCCCATAGCTCTTTGTCATCTTGAGGTTTCATGTTGTCCATCGGATTCAACAGCCTGCATGCCTCGAAGTTGCGCTATAACGCGGTCGAAAATTATGTTCAAATTCCCGGCGCCTCAAGGAAACCTTCCAGTTGCCGAATCCGGGTTGGATGCCGCATTTTGCGCAAGGCCTTTGCTTCGATCTGGCGGATCCGCTCCCGAGTAACTTGAAACTGTCGACCTACTTCTTCCAACGTTCGGCTGTAGCCGTCGACGAGGCCGAATCGTTGCTCGAGGACTTGCCGTTCTCGGTCGGTGAGTGTTTCCAGGACATCCTTGATCTTTTCCTTGAGCAAAACGATCGCAGTCATGTCGCTCGGGTTTTCGGCGCCCCTGTCCTCGATGAAATCGCCAAAGTTGGTTTCCTCGCTCTCGCCTACCGGTGACTGCAGCGAGATCGGTTGCTGGGCCATCTTCAGCACGGCCCGAACCCGGTCCACTGGCAGCAAAACTTCCTCAGCTACTTCCTCAGGCGTGGGCTCCCGTCCATACTCCTGCACCAGCTGTTTTTGCACGCGCAAGAGTTTGTTGATCGTCTCAATCATGTGCACCGGAATTCGGATCGTGCGCGCCTGGTCGGCGATGGACCGGGTAATCGCCTGGCGAATCCACCAGGTCGCATAGGTCGAAAACTTGTATCCGCGCCGATACTCAAACTTCTCGACTGCCTTCATCAGTCCCATGTTTCCTTCCTGGATCAGGTCGAGAAACGACAAACCGCGATTGGTGTATTTCTTCGCAATGGAAATAACAAGACGAAGATTGGCCTCGACCATTTCGGTTTTGGCCTTGAATGCCTGACGCAGCCAGGTTTTCAGCGTCCGATATTCCTCGGAATAATCGGAAAGCGAAAACCACAGGCTTATTTCCAAATCGCGGACCTTGGTCTGAAGCTGTAACCGCCGCTTCTTGCTGCGAGGATTTTTGGCGAGCTCCGTCTGGAGATATAGCGACGTGTGGTGCGCCTCATCGGCGAGGTGCACGAATTCTTCGGTGACCCGCTGCTTTAGGTAAAAACGAGGGTAAATCTTTTGCAGGGTGGCCATCGTTCTTTGCAGTGCCTTGTGCTTTTGCGACACCCTTTTTGAAGGGTCGTGAACAAGCTCGGAAAAGCGGCGGGTGACGGATGCGCTCAATTGGTCCACCTGCTTACACAAGTGTGGCAGGTTCTTCATGTATCTCTCGCGGCTCTCGATTTTTTTATCGAGGATCACACGATCAAACCGTTCCCGGCCTTCGATGAGTTTCCGCGCGAGATCCAGATGCCCGCGGGCAACAAAGCCGAAGCGGCTGAGATGTTTTTGTACCATCCCTTCAGCCTCCTCAATTCGCTTCGAGATTTGGACTTCCTGGTCTCGAGTCAGCAGCGGAACCTGCCCCATCTGCTTCAAATACATCCGCACCGGGTCATCAAGAATATCAACCTTGGGTGCCGCTCTGCTGTCTTCTTCTTCTTCCTCCTCGTCGACGTCTTTTTTGCCGTCCCTGTACCGGTCAACTTCGGAGGCCTCAATGATGTCGATTTCCAAGCGGCGCAGACGCGTGAGAATCAGATCGAGTTCATCGGCGTCGGTGACTCCCTCCGGTAACGCCTCGTTCAGATCGTCGAACGTGAGATAACCTTGTTCTTTCGCCAGTTTGATCAGCTCCCGAATCCGCGCTTGAACTTCCACCGACGAATACAAACCCGTTACTCCGAGCGCCGGCATCGAAAGAGGTCCATTGTGGTTGCCTCGTTGTGATGAAGACTTGATGCGCGCACCCTTCCGACCAGTGAGTCGCGGCGACTTGCTGTGATTTCCGTGCGCATTCAAACGCCTTTTCGGTGCGCTGCGGCGTCGGCTGCTTTTAAGCCGACGAGCCGACGACTGTCGGCTGCCTCCCCTTCGTTTCGAATGCCTGGCCAAGTTTGTTCGGTTAAGGATTTGGTCTAAGACCTTCGGCCTGCCACGCGGCAGTTGAAACCATCTATGCGTTCCCTCCGCCGACGGGCCGGCAAAATTCGTGGAGCTGTTCCTGCAGGTCAAGAATTTGTTTTTGCAAATTTAGGACCTCACCAGCGCTCAACCCGGGAACTTTGATCCGGTTTTTTGCCGTCTCCAAACGACGACGCACAACACTCTGGCAGGTCCCCTGCCACCACTTCTCGACCACTGTTTGGGCGGCAGCGGGCATCTTTTGCATCAGCCAGGAGGAAATGAGCCGTTCCTCCCCTGGCGAAAGGGTAGCCATGAACGCATTGAGCGACGCAGTTTCATCTGGTTCGAGTTCGCTTTCGAGAATTCGAATCAGAATGTCCGTGTCCGGTACTTGCTCGAGAATCTCGCGCCACTTTTGCGCCTGAAGGAAATTGCGGGCGTCTACATCGCGCAACGCCAGCATGCAAAGCATCACGATATCATGCCGTGGACTCGCTGCGGCACGAATTTCAGTTGTGCTTGAGCTCACGGAACTACCTGGTACGCGAGCGTGTTTTGTCAGAAGCGATTCGAAGTCCGCCGGCGCAACACCGAGGCGCGCCGATGCTTTGTTGACCACCGCTCCCCGCAGGACAGGATCGTGCACTCGCGACGCCGTTGCCGCCAAATTGCGCGCGGCTTGGATCTTTGCGCCCATCGAAGTCAAGTCGGTGCTCGCGATCTCTCGCTCGATCCAGTAATCAAAAAAATCTCGCGCATTCGTTACGCGTTCGTCGAATTGCTCCTTCCCGTCGCGGCGAACAAGCGAATCCGGGTCTTCACCCGGCGGCAACTGCACGACGCGGATGATAAAATCGTTTTCCAGCAGTGCATCGAGCGAGCGCTCGGCCGCTTTGGCGCCGGCGGCGTCCGAATCGAAGCACAGAACCACTTCGTCAGCAAAACGCTTTAGGATGCGCGCCTGATTTTCTGTGAACGCGGTCCCCTGTGGTGCGACGACATTCGTGATCCCCGCTTCGAACAAGCTGATCAAATCGAGCTGACCTTCGCACACGATCGCACAGTTCGCCTCAATCAGTGCGCGCTTGGATTTGTGCAATCCAAAGAGAACGTTGCCTTTTCGAAAAAGCGGTGTCTCGGGTGAATTCAGGTATTTCGCCGCACCTTCTTCTTCCTTCAGCAACCGACCGCTGAATGCGATCACTTCGCCAACGTCGTTACAGATGGGAAACATGATCCGGCCGCGAAAACGATCGTACGAAGTTCGACGATTGAGGTTTGATGTTTGATCGTCGTCCTTCGTTTTGATAAGGCCGCTTCCAACGAGTTCGCGCGCGTCATAGCCTTGGCCGCGTGCCCAACTACCGAACGCGTCCCATTCATCCGGCGCGTAACCAAGCTGCCAGCGCTTGGCGATTTCGCCCGTGATTCCGCGTTGCTTTAAATATTTCCGCGCGGGTTCCCCGATTTCCCTCTTCGTCAGATTTTCGTGGAACCATTCCGCCGCTTCGGCATGTAACTTTAGTAATTTGCGGCGCGTCTCGTATTGTCGATCTTCGTCTGCCGCGCCACGTTTTTCGACTATGGTGATCCCGGCGCGCGCGGCGAGTTTGCGCACGGCCGCTGGAAAATCAACATGTTCGTAATCCATCACGAATCTGAAAACGCTGCCGCCAGCGCCGCAGCCAAAACAATGAAATGTCTGCCGACTCGGGCTCACCATGAACGACGGTGTTTTCTCCTGATGAAACGGGCAGAGAGCCTTGAAATTCGCTCCCGCACGCTTCAGCGGGAAATACGAGCCGATGACTTCGACGATATCGTTCCCAGCGGCGATTTGCTCGATTGTTTCTGATGGAATTGCCACAGGGAAACTGGCAAGCTTATCCGCGCTTGATCAACTGAAAAGATGAAGATGTTTGCAATCAGCATTTGCGTCGCTTTTGTCTTTGGCGTTGCTGCGCCGGCTCCCGCGCGCGAGGCCATTCAGAAAGGCGACGTCGTAATGGTGCCCTTGCATGGTGAAGTCGCGCCGTCGCTGCTGGCGTTCTTGCGGCGAGCGGTGAAAACAGCCGAGAGCAACGAAGCTTCCGCAATCGTTTTCGACATGAACACGTACGGCGGCCGCCTCGACACAGCGACCGAGATCGTCAACGCGCTCAACCAAATCAAAATCCCCACCTACACGTTTATTAACACGAACGCAGGATCGGCCGGTGCGCTCATTGTCATCGCAACGCAACACGTTTACATGGCGCCGGTGAGCGCCATTGGTGCGGCTGCACCGATCCTTTCGACGGGCGAAGATCTGCCTGCGACGGCAAAGGAAAAAACGATTTCGTATTGGTCTGCACTCGTTCGAGGCTCGGCCATCAAGAACGGCCATAATCCCGACCTCGCCGAGGCATTCATGAACAAAGAGAAGGAAGTAAAAATCGGCGACCGCGTCGTGCATCCAAAAGGCGCAGTCCTTACGCTCAACGCCCAGGAAGCCACCGAAAAGATCAACGGCAAACCGTTACTCGCGGAAGGCATTGTCGATTCGATTGCCGATCTGACCAAGAAAGCCGGACTCAAGGGCAACATCGTCAAGATCGAGCCAACTGGCTTCGAACAGCTCGCATTTTGGATCACTGCGCTCGCGCCGTTGCTGCTGCTTGGCGGAATTCTCGGAGCGTATTTGGAATTTAAGATTCCCGGCGTGACGTGGCCCGGCATTATCTCTGCGATTTGTTTCGCACTCTTTTTCCTGGGTCATTATCTCGCCGGGCTCGCCGGCTGGGAGGTCGTCGCGCTCTTCGTTCTAGGAATGGTTCTGGTACTGATCGAAATACTTTTCTTTGCGCATAGCACGATCGTTTTCGGAGTTCTCGGCGTGTTTCTCATCATCGCATCATTGCTGTGGACAATGATCGACCGGTACCCGCAGCAACCCTTTGTACCGACCGGCAAAATGCTTGCCATCCCATTGCTCAACATGTTCATCGCACTCGTCGGAGCGTTGATCGTGATTGCGCTCCTTGCGCGTTATCTTCCGCGTACCAGTTTTTACCGGCGCTTTGCGTTGATCGATTCAAATCCTCCCGGACCATCTCTGGCCGGCGCGCCGCGACACTTCGCAACCGCACTGGCGCTCGCGCCCGGAATGCAGGGCACAGCCGTCACCGTGTTGCGACCCAGCGGCAAAGCGCGTTTCGCCGATCACGTTGTCGATGTCGTCACCGAGGGCGAATTCATTGCCCGGGAAACACTAGTGACTGTCATCCAAACTGATGGGATGCGCGTGGTGGTCAAAGGCGCGGCGCAGGTTTAGTCAATCTTGCTTATCCACCGGCAACGACGCGTATGAATTCGATGCGGTCGCCTTCAGCAAGTGGGCGCTTTGGCCATTCGTGTCGATGCACGGCGAGGCCGTTGTGTTCCACCAAAATCGATTGCGGCGGCAATTGATAGCGCTCGATAAGCTCGGCGATCGTTTTCGCCTCGCGAGTATCCACAGATTCACCGTTGACTGCGATCTTCATGCGCGGCAGAGAGCCTGATCCCAATCTTTCCAAACCGGTTCGAGTCCTCGGTGCCGAAGGACTGCAGCGATTTCGGCGGGGGAGCGTTCGTCGCTGATCTCGAATTGGCCGGTGGCGAGTTGGTCTTCGCCGTCCTGGTATTCCGGCGCGACGATGCGGCCACGCACGGTGCGATGCAAATGTTCGCGGCCTTGTCGCGTGTAACCGCCGGGCTCGGTATGACTGCCGGCGCTCATCATCGTTACTCCGATCGAGGCGAGCGCATCGCGCAGCGGCGCGCGCTCGCGCGTGCTGAGCACGATCCCAACCTGCGGGAACGTGATTCGCAACGCGCACACTAATTGGACAAGCTCGCGGTCGCTCATCGTGAATAGCGGGCGAAATCCACCGGCTGCCGGACGCAAACGAGGCACGCTCACGGTGATTTGCGCTCGCCAACAGTGTTTGAACAAATGTTCCAAGTTTGCAGCGAGCGCGACGGCTTCATCCTGCCACCGCGTTAGGCCGATGAGCGCGCCGATTCCTAGTCGGCGAAAACCGGCCGCGTAGCCGCGTTCGGCGCAGTCGAGTCGATAATTAAAATCGCGTTTTGGCCCAGCCATGTGCATCTCGGCATACACACCGCGATTGTAGGTTTCTTGATAAACGACGAGCCCTTCGGCACCAGCCTCGACAATCGGCGCGTAATCCTCGGTATCCATCGGACCGACCTCAATGGAGATCGACGAAAAATCGGGCGCGAGCGCTCGCACGCACCCGGCGAGATAACCGCCGCTCACAAACTTCGGATGCTCGCCCGCAACAAGAAGAATTTGGCGAAATCCCTGCCGCGCGAGATGCTGCGCTTCGGCCA
>Ga0137403_10003171_pt1 | contig 19848 bp, 13 predicted proteins | sample CZOMad2_1_16fung_FD_122057 | JGI IMG/M metagenome (GOLD analysis project Ga0137403, IMG submission 122057) | Vadose zone soil fungal communities from Angelo Coast Range Reserve, California, USA - CZOMad2_1_16fungal (Hybrid Assembly) | ecosystem: Environmental > Terrestrial > Soil > Vadose zone...
GGCTGGTAATAATCGAAGTAGCTGACGAAGTATTCGACGGCGTTGTGCGGAAAAAAACTTTTGAACTCCGCGTAAAGCTGCGCGGCCAGCGTTTTGTTGTGCGAAATGACGAGCGTCGGCTTGTCCACGTTGCGGATGACGTTCGCGACGGTGAAAGTTTTTCCAGAACCGGTGACGCCGAGCAGCGTCTGATGTTTCGCGCCGGAAATAATGCCATCGGTCAGCTTTGCAATGGCTTGCGGCTGATCACCGGCAGGTTCGTATGGCGCGACCAATTTGAACATGAAAAATAATTTAGCATGAAGCCCGTTTTTGTCGCGCGAAATGCCGACCGGCGCCTCAATTTTTTCACTTCACGTTCAACTCGCGTTGGATGCCGAATTTATCAATGCGTTTGCGCAACGTCGCGCGCGTGATGCCCAGCAGTTTCGCGGCGTGAACCTGATTGTCGTTCGTCTCGATGAGCGCTTGGATCACCAGTTCGCGCTCGACGGCGGGAATAATTTTCAATTTCGGCTCGCGCCTGGCCCATTGAAACAATTGTCGCGCAAGAGCGGCGGCGTCATTTGACGCAACTTCGTCCGTAACTCCTGCGGCGGGAATCGCCGCGCCTTTGCCGGAAATTTCCGGCGGCAAATCGCCCAGCAAAATCGCATCGCTCTTGGCCATGACGTGCGCGCGGCGGATGGCATTCTCCAGTTCGCGCACGTTGCCCGGCCAATGATATTTTTCCAAAGTTTTGATGACGCTGGCGGCGACGGATTTGGGCGGGCGTTGCTGTTCGCGCGCATTTTTTTCGAGAAAATAATTCACGAGCAGCGGAACGTCGTCGGCGCGCTCGCGCAATGGCGGCATCGGAATGCGCACGACGTTGAGGCGGTAAAATAAATCCTCGCGGAATTGTTTGGCGGCGACGGCGGCTTCGAGCGGCTTGTTCGTCGCGGCGATGACGCGCACGTCCACTTTGATCGGCTGGTTGCCGCCGACGCGCTCGAACGTGCCGCTTTGCAACACGCGAAGAATTTTCGTTTGCGTCGCGGGCGTCATGTCACCGATTTCGTCGAGAAAAATCGTGCCTTTGTTGCATTGCTCGAATTTTCCGATGCGCTGGTTCGTCGCGCCGGTGAATGCGCCGCGTTCGTGGCCGAACAATTCGCTTTCCAAAAGTTGCTCGGGAATCGCCGCGCAATTGACAGCGAGAAACGGCTGCTGACTTCGATTGCTGTGATGATAAATGGCGCGCGCGACCAATTCTTTTCCCGTGCCGCTTTCACCAGTGACGAGAGCGGTCGCATCGCTCGCAGCGACTTGCCCAATCAATTTGAAAACCTGCTGCATCGCGCCGCTGCGACCGACGATGCCGAGTTCGTAATCTTCTGATTCGAGCAACGGCTGATACGACACAACTTGTTTCATGTCGCGCGCGGCCTTGAGCGCGTTGCCGATGAGTTCTTTGATTTTAACCGCGTCGAACGGCTTGAGCAAATAATCATACGCACCCAGCTTCATCGCTTCGATGGCGGTCTGCGTCGTGCCGTAAGCGGTCATCAAAATGACGAGCAACTTGGGATTGCTGGCGCGGATTTTGCGGAGCGTTTCGAGGCCGTTCATGCCGCCCATGCGCACGTCCATGAGCACGAGGTCGGGTTTGAATTTTGGAATGACTTTCAAACCTTCTTCGCCTGATGACGCAGTAGCCAATTCAATTTCCGGCGAATCAAAAATCCGCTGGAACGAATACCTCACGTCTTCTTCGTCATCAATCAATAGCAGTTTGTTGTTCATTTTCGCCGCGCAGGATAACGGTTTTTTAGCGAAACGGACAGTGAATTTTGTCTTGTAGGAGACGACGTCAGGAGTCTCATTTTTAATTTGAGTCTCGTCACCTCGACTCCTGCGTGGTTTATTTTTCGGTGTGAAACTGCTTTTCATCGGCGACATTGTCGGCCAACCCGGGCGCAACGCGGTCAAAATGCTTCTGCCGAAATTGCGCGAACAGCACGCGCTCGATTTCGTCATCGCCAACGGCGAAAATTCGGCGGGCGGTTCCGGCATCACGCCAAAAATCGCCGATGAAATTTTTTCGGCAGGCGTGGACGTCATCACCAGCGGCGACCATTTGTGGGACCAAAAAGAAGTGCTAGAGCTTCTGCAAAATGAAAAAAGATTTTTGCGTCCGCTCAATTATCCCGCCGGCGTTCCCGGACGCGGCGGCGGAATTTTTGAACTTAAAAATTCCAAATTAAAAATCGCCGTGCTGAATTTTCAAGGCCGCACGTTCATGCCGCCGCTGGAAAATCCGTTCACTCACGCGCTTGATGAAGTGAAAAAAATTCGCGAACAGGCCAAAATCATTTTTGTGGATTTTCATGCCGAGGCGACTTCGGAAAAAATTGCGTTTGCGCGGATGCTGGATGGGCAGGTCAGCGCGGTCGTCGGCACGCACACGCACGTGCAAACGGCGGACGAGCAGATTTTTCCCGGCGGCACGGCGTATTTGACGGATGCCGGTTTCACCGGGCCGCATGAAAGCGTGTTGGGCCGCGAAATCGAGCCTGTGCTAAAAAAATTTCTCACGCAAATGCCGCAACGGTTTGAAGTGGCAAAAAATCGCGTGCTGCTTCACGGCGTGGTGATTGAAATTGACGATGCCAGCGGCAAGGCGATTAAAATTCAGCGCGTGTCGGAAGCATTGAAATCGTAGCGTAATTGCAGAATCAGAACCTTCGCCGAATTTTTGTTTGTGAATCTGGAACTCTGAACCTTAAACTCATTTGTCATGCACGATTTTCGTTACGTCGAAAAAAAATTATTTTGCGAAGGCGTCGCCATAGAGACGCTCGCGAAAAAATTCGGCACACCTCTTTACGTTTATTCGCAACACACATTGACGGAGCATTTTCAAAAACTGGACCGCGCGCTCGCGCCGCTCGACCATTTGATCTGCTTCGCGATGAAATCCAATTCCAATCTCTCCGTATTGCGAACGCTCGCGAATCTCGGCGCGGGCTTCGACATCGTGAGCGGCGGCGAACTGCGACGCGTCATCGCGGCAGGCGGCGATCCGCGCCAATGCGTTTTCGCCGGCGTGGGCAAAACAGAAGCGGAAATTGAGTTTGCGCTGCGGCAAAATGTTTATTCGTTTAACGCCGAAAGCGAACCGGAGTTGCTGCGCATCAATAAAATTGCCGCGCGATTGAAAAAAATCGCGCCTGTCGCCGTGCGCGTGAACCCAAATGTCGCCGCGAAAACGCACGCGAAAATCACCACCGGCACTTATGAAAACAAATTTGGAATCGCCTTCGAGAAAATTGAAGGCGTTTATGCCCGTGCAAATAAATTGAAAAATTTGCGGCTGCGCGGATTGCAAATGCACATCGGCTCACAAATCACGGAGACCGCGCCGTTCGAGCAGGCCGTAAAAAAAGTGCTGCCGCTCGTCCGAAAATTGGCCGAACAATACGAATTGGAATTTTTCAGCATCGGCGGCGGATTGGGAATCGTTTACGAACCGGCGCTCGCGAGCGGCGCGGAACACTGGTGGAAGACATCCGCAGCTAAAAATATTTTGACGCCGCAAAAATACGCAGACCGGCTCGTGCCATTGCTCAAGTCGCTTGGCCTGAAAATCTTGCTCGAACCCGGACGATTCATTTCCGGCAACGCGGGCATTCTCGTCGCGCGCGTGGAATATCTGAAAAAAACCGGACGCAAAAATTTTGTCATCGTGGACGCCGCGATGAACGATTTGATCCGTCCGGCATTTTACGACGCGTATCACGAAATTATTCCGCTGACGAAAAAGGGCGGCGCGACGATTTCATCCGATGTTGTCGGTCCGATTTGCGAATCTGGCGATTATTTTTGCAAAGACCGGCCGTTGCCGAAAGCAGGCGAAGGCGATTATCTCGCGTTGTTGAGCGCGGGCGCCTACGGTTCGGTGATGGCGTCGAACTACAACGCGCGTCCGCTGGCGGCGGAGATTTTGGTGAGCGGAAAGAAATTTGCCGTCGCGCGCGAACGCCAGCCGGTCGAAAACATTTGGTCGCATGAAAAAGTTGTGGCATGGTTAAAATAAGATTGTGAGGAACGAATTTTCCATCGCTGGACAATGGCAAGGCGGCTTCGACGAAGACGGCCTTCGCAAATGGGCGGAGGATTTGCGCGCGCAATTGCCCGCGCGCGATGTTTCGCTCGGCCTCGTTTTCATGTCGCCGGATTTTTTTGCGGACGCAAAACAGACGCTGGAAATTTTGCGCGTTCACGCGCGGATTCCGCTGCTCGCCGGCTGTTCGAGCACATCGCTGGTTTGCGACAACCAGGAAATTGAAGCGGCGTCGGGAATTGTTCTGGCGCTTTACTCGTTGCCCGGCGCGGAATTAAAAAGTTTTCGTTTCACCCAGCAGCAGGTTGAAGAGTCGAGCGGCGGCGCTTACTGGCAAGTCGAAAGCGGCGTGGACGCAAAGCACACGAACGGCTGGCTCACATTCATTGACCCGTTTCATCTCGATTCGGAAAGCTGGCTGCGATCGTGGAATGAATCGTATTCGTCGGTGCCGGTTTTTGGCGGGCTGGCGAGCGGCGTTTTTTCCGACCAGACGACGCAGATTTATTTGGATGGCGAAGTTTTCGAGGATGGCGGCGTGGCGATTGCCGTCGGCGGCGACGTAAAATTGTCCGGCGTCATTTCGCAAGGCTGCACGCCGATCGGCGAAACGTGGACGCTCACTCGCGTCGAGCAAAATCTGATCCGGCAAATCGCAAATCGTCCGGCGTATTCGGTGCTGGCTGAGACATTTCAAAAGCTTCCGCCCGCTGAACAGCAAAAAGCGCGCGGCAACCTGCTCATCGGTTTGGTCGTGAACGAATATCTCGAAGATTTTCATCGTGGCGATTTTCTCGTGAGAAATTTGATCGGCGGCGATCCAAATTCCGGCGTGCTGGCCGTCGGCGCGTTGCCACGCCCCGGCCAAACGATGCAATTTCAGCGGCGCGACGCCGATGCTGCGAACGAAGACATGAGCGAATTGCTTTCGCGGACGAAAAAACAAATCGGCGACTCGACGATTTATGGCGGCTGCCTGTGCTGCTGCAACGGTCGTGGTAAAAATCTTTTTGGCCGCGCGAATCACGACGCAGAATTGGTGCAAAAGGAATTCGGACCGCTCGGACTCGCCGGATTTTTTGGCAATGGAGAGATTGGCCCCGTCGGCGGAAAAAATTATTTGCACGGATTTACTGCGTCGCTGGCGCTGTTTGTGAAAAAGTAATTCCAATTCGCAATTGCTTTTGCCCGCCGGAACGATTCTCATTTCAAAAATGGCCGAGGAACAACAGCCCGAATCAAATTCACCGGAAATGCCGAAACATTCCGGCGCGCGACGCCGTGGCCGTCGCGGTGGACGCGGACGCCGCCGTCCCGCTCCTGCTGCTCCAATTTCCGATCAACCGGCGGAAACGGAATTGCCGGCAAAACAAATTGAACCGCCAATCCGTTTGGGCGAGACGCCGGTGCGTCCCGTGCCGTCGAGGCAAAAATTCCAGCCTCCTGTCCACGCGCCTCGCGTTGCCAAGCCGAGCGGTTCGCCTCTTCTACAAGCTGCCGATGAAGTTGCGGACGTCATCGAATCGCTCAAGCAAACGCTGGCGCAAATGGAAGAAGTGATGGAACTCATCGAACTTGCCGAGCGCCAAAAATTGACCGACGAACGCGAAATTGAATCGCTGCACCGTGCATTAAGGCAATTGCAATCGCGCCGTTCGGAATAAATGGTGGCCGTGCGCAAGCACTTTCGACAATTCTTCGTTCGTGGATTAAGTTCCAAGCGGTATGATAGCAGCCGCTGAAAAAATAAAATCTGCCACGCGCAAAACGGCGCGTTACACCGGCGAAGTCATTTACATTTACGCGTTCGATCTGGCTTACGACACCGAGCGCATACCCATCCAGACGTTACTTGGCCAGCCGGTAGAACAATTTTCCGTTGACGGAAACAAACGCGCGCCACGGCAATTATTTTTTTACCGGCCGCAGATGGTTCGTCTGCCGCCAACGGAACGCGTCGGGCCGCAAGGCGCGATTCGCATCGAACGCGCCGTCAAACTTTTGCCCGTCGGCGCCATCAGCATCACCGTGCGCGTGCCGTTTGAACTCGACCACATCGAAGACCTCGTCGCGTTCCACGATTTGCAATTCAGCGACGGCTCGCTTCACGACGATGTCCGGCAACTCGCCGAAAAAATCGCGCAGGAATTGAAATCGCATTTCATCCGGCCGCAATCGCAACTGCCGGAGGAAGAAGCTTACACCGTTTTTTGCATCGCCGCGCCGGTGCTCGACAAAAATGGCGAGGCTGTGAACGCGGAAAATTGGTTTCAATCGCATCGTCGGCAGGTCGCCGCGCTGCTCACGCAGGAAACTGAAAGCGAACGGCTCTCGAAACAGGAATCCGACGAATCCACCGCGCGCTATTTGAGTTACTACGAGGATGATTTACTTGTGATTGATTGGGACGCGGCGCTGCTGATTGACGAGCCGTGCGATTTTGACGAAGCGCTTTACGTCATGGAATTGGCAAATCTGCAACTCGCGGAACTCGAAGCTTACGACCGCATTTTGGACGATGCGCTTGAACGTTCGTATCGCGATCTCGCCGCGCGACCACTGCGCTCGCGCACGCACATTTTGCGCGAACTCCGAGAAATCCGGATTGATATGGCGCGTTTCAACGATGAATTGTCAAACACGACAAAATTTTTCGGCGACTGGCATCTCGCGCGCATTTACGAAAAAATTTCATCGCGCTTTCATCTTGCCGACTGGCACAGCAACATTGACGGCAAACTCAAAACGCTCGCCGACCTTTATCAATTGTTGAAGCAGGACCAGACGAATCGCTGGATGATGATTCTCGAAGTCACAATTGTGCTGCTGTTCGTGATTGATCTGGTTATTTTGGTTCTTGGATTGAAAGGGTTTTAAGCCGGTGCTTGCTCTCGTCCCACAAAAATTCACCGCGCAAAAATCTGCCGGATGACGTCTTCAATCGGCACTTCCTGAATGTCAATGTCGGTCACGGACAAATCGTCGAGCAACGATTTACAAACAGAAATCACGCGGTCGCGTTTGACTTTGAAAGTGATTGCGCCGGCGGTTTTCTCGGTGACTTCGCCGTATTGATTTAATTTCTCCGGCGATAATTCGTTCGCCTTTTCGCATTGAATCGTGATGAGTTTGAAATCGGCGAAACGATCCACGATTTCGCTCAATTTGCCATCAAAGAAAATTTTTCCGTGATCAATGATGATGACGCGTTCGCACAACGCCTGAATGTCGGCCATGTAATGACTGGTGAGCAGAATCGTCGTCTTCTGCTCGGCGTTGTGGCGACGAATAAATTCGCGGACAGTCTTTTGCGAAATGACATCAAGGCCGATGGTCGGCTCGTCGAGAAACAAAACTTTCGGCTGATGGAGTAGCGACGCGATGAGTTCCATTTTCATGCGTTCGCCGAGGGAAAGTTCGCGGACGCTGACGTTGAGTTTTTCTTTGACGTTGAGCAATTCGGTCAATTCGCCGACAGTTTTTTCAAATCGGTCTTGCGGAATTCCATAAATTTTTGCGTTCAATTCCAGCGATTCGCGCGCGGGCAAATCCCACCAGAGCTGATTTTTTTGTCCGAGCACGAGCGCAAACTGGCGGCGATAGCCGTCGTCACGTTCCCACGGTGTGTAGCCGAGAACTTTCGCCGAGCCGTTCGTCGGATAAAGCAAACCGGCGAGCATTTTAAGTGTGGTGGTTTTGCCCGCGCCGTTCGGGCCAAGAAAGCCGACGAGTTCGCCGGGTTCAATTTTGAAACTGACTTCGTTGACGGCAACAGTTTGTTCGTATTGCCGATGGAAAAGTCCTTTGACCGCGCCGGAAAATCCCGGCTGTTTTTTGTAGGTGCGAAAGGCTTTGGTTAAGCCGTTGACTTCAATCACTGCCATGAATGAAGTTTCGAAAGTTGAGGGACAAGTGTCGAGCGCGGAATCAACGCGTCAATTGCTTTTCCAGATAGTGAACGACCTGACGGACGTTGGAATCCACTTCCATGCGGTCTTTGACAAGGCGGCAGGCGTGCAGAACCGTGCCATGGTCGCGTCCGCCGTAGGCTTCGCCAATGGTGCTCAATGAACTTTCGGTCATCTGGCGCGAAAGATACATGGCGATCTGGCGCGGAAACGCGATATTTTCCGGGCGACGTTTGCTGGTCATGTCGGCAAGACGAATGTCAAAATGTTCGGCGACTTTTTTCTGGATGACTTCAATGCTGATGGTCAACCGGCCTTCTTCGTGCAAAATTTCGCGCAGCAAATTTTCAACGACTTCGATGCTCAATTTTTTTCCGGTCAAGGAAGCATAAGACGCCACGCGGATGAGCGCGCCTTCGAGACGACGGACGTTGGTGCGAATCCGGTTCGCCAGAAAATTCATAACGTCCTCCGGCAGCGTGACGTTCATGATCTGCGCTTTTTTCTGCAAAATGGCGAGGCGCATTTCGATGCCCGGCGGCTGCAAATCGGTGACCAAACCCCACTCAAAGCGCGAGACGAGACGATGTTCGAGATTTTGAATCTCACTTGCCGGACGGTCGCAGGTCAGGACGATTTGCTTGTGCGATTCGTGCAACGCGTTGAACGTGTGAAAAAATTCCTCCTGAATGCGTTCTTTGCCGGCAAGAAATTGGATGTCGTCAATCAACAGCACATCCGTCTGGCGGTATTTTTTGCGAAACGTGACGAGTTTGTTGTTCTGGATCGCGTCAATGTATTCGTTCGTAAATTTTTCGGACGAAACATAAGCAACGCGCGCGCCTTTTTTGTTGGCACTGACGTGCTGGCCGATGGCGTGAAGCAAATGCGTCTTGCCCAAACCGACGCCGCCGTAAAGAAAAAGCGGATTGTAAGATTTCCCCGGAGCTTGTGCGACTGCCAGCGCGGCTGCGTGGGCGAAATTGTTGTTGTTGCCGACGACGAAGGAATCGAAAGTATTTTTTGGATTGAAATGCAGTTCGCTGCTCGCGCGCTCGTGAGATTCGGCTGATTTTGCCTTTGCCGGAGTTGAAACAGGAGTCACCGCCGGAGCGACCGTCGCGCCGCCCGCTGCAATTTTGAATTTCACCTGCAAATGTTTGCCTGCGACGATGGCAAAAGCGTCTTGCAAAAGGCTGATGTAATTGTCCTTGAGCCAGACTTCGCTGAATTCATTCGGAGCCTCGAGCGTGACGTGATTGCTGTCCATCGAGCACGCGCGCAACGGCGCGAACCACATGCTGAAGGTGTCCTTGCCGAGTTTGGAGCGAAGTTGCTCCTGCGCCAAATTCCAAATTTTTTCTGCCGAAAGCTGCATGTTTATTCCGTTAAAGGCTTATTTTCCAAGCGTTTTATTCACTGTCCCAAAAAACAGATTAAAACTTCAATTTTTCTGCGCGTTCACCGTGGCAAGGAGCAACTTTCAAATAAAACACGATTCTTTTTGCTCTAAAAGCCAACGATATTTCGCTCTTCTCCGATGCAACCAACTCATTTTCAATGCCTTAAATCAAAAACTATTCCGCAATTCGCATCAGATTGATTATTTATATTAAAAAATTCCGAACGCCTTCTGGTAACGCGAATGTTTTATCCAAACCGGCGCTCCGTTCCTAGGACAACATATTAACTCTTATTCACAAGTTGTTCACAGGCCTTTTCGGATCAGCGTAAAATGTTTTTCGCTCCTTCCCGCAAATCAAAATATTCTTCGGTCAGGCGTCGGAGATACTAACACCCAAAGCGAGTCTGTAAACAGGAATCTTGCCGTGAAAATTTTCAGCATGATTTCTGAAAGCAAAACAATCAACACCCTGTTTGCAGCTTCTAATTGGATAAGTCTGATTAAATAGTTAAACTTATACTTTGTAAAATGCTTTGACAAAAATAAGAAGTCGTGATTAACTGTCCATAGTTGCAACGCTGAATGGAGGTGGGTTGCACGATTTGAATTTTTGATCTTTGTTAATTTTAAGTTTTCGATTTGCGTCCCGTAACAGGCGCGAATTGGAGTTCTCCGTGATCCCACGTTGTTACTCATTCAAATTCCCCGGGCCTTTCGGTCATCTCCTGACTGACTGGTCCGGTTTTTTCTTTTTAATTCCGGCGATTAAATCAAAACCCCATGTGGCTTCGTTGACACTGCTTTTTTCCGCTGTTACCGTTTGGGTTCCTAAAAATGGCAACGGATTACAAAAACACGCTCAACCTGCCGCGCACCGGCTTTCCCATGAAAGCCGATTTGATTTCGCGCGAGCCGGAACGGTTGAAAAAATGGGAAGCGGCGGAACTTTATGCGAAGATTCAAGACACGCGAAAGGATGCTGAAAAATTCGTTCTGCACGACGGCCCGCCTTTTGCCAACGGGGATGTCCACATCGGCACGGCGCTGAATAAAATTCTCAAGGACATCATCGTCAAATATAAAACTCTGCGCGGCAAAAGCGCGCCCTACATTCCCGGCTGGGATTGCCATGGCTTGCCCATTGAGTTCAAAGTCTCCCAAGAAATGCGGAAAGCTGGCGACACGTCTGCCGATGCCGTCACCATCCGCAAAGCCTGCGAAGCTTACGCACACAAATATATTGATCTCCAGCGCGAGCAATTCAAACGCCTCGGTGTGCTTGGCGATTGGGAAAATCCGTATCTTACGCTCAACAAGGAATATGAAGCTGACGAACTTCGCTTGTTTGCCGACATCGTTGCGAAAGGTTTTGTTTATCGCGGCAAGAAGCCGGTTTATTGGAGCATTCCTTGCCGCACCGCGCTCGCGGAAGCCGAGGTTGAATATCACGATCACGTCAGCCAGAGCGTGTATGTAAAATTCCCTGTCGTCGGTCGCGAAAAAACTTTCATCGTCATCTGGACAACAACGCCGTGGACGCTTCCGGCAAATCTTGCCGTTGCTTTCAACGAAAAACTTCAATACATCCAAGCCAAAGTCGGCGAAGAAAATTTTATTTTATTTCGCGGGCTTGTGTCTGCCGTTGCGGAAAAGTGCGGATGGAGCGGTTACGAAGAAAAGCCTGTCAACATTGATGATTTAGCGAAATTACAATATCAACATCCTTTCTGTGATCGCACCGGAAAATTATTTCCTGCCGAATTTGTCACGAGCGACACCGGCACGGGTTTCGTTCACATCGCGCCCGGTCATGGTCTGGACGACTACAATCTTGGACGCCAAAACGGTCTGCCGATTTATTCGCCGGTGGATGATGATGGAAAGTTTGCCTACTCCAACGAATTGCCCGTCGAGCAGCAAATGCCCGCCGAGATGGTCGGCAAATCCATTCTTGAAAAACACGGCAAGAGCGACGCCAACGAAGCCGTGCTGCACGAACTCCGTGTCCGCCACGCGCTGTTGCATCAGGAAAATTATCATCACAGCTATCCGCATTGCTGGCGCAGCAAGACGCCGATCATTTTCCGCGCGATGGACCAGTGGTTCATCAAAATAGATTTGGAGTGCGGCGATATGTCGCCGCTTTCCCACGACGCGACATGTCGCGTCGAACAAAGCGCGGACGTGTCCGCGCACTCCAAAACATTCCGCGCCGCCGCGCTCACTGAAATTGACCGCGTGAAGTGGATTCCCGACTGGGGCGTCAACCGCATCAAAGGCGCGGTGCAATCGCGCCCCGACTGGTGCATTTCGCGCCAGCGAACTTGGGGCGTGCCGATTCCGGCATTTTATGATGCGAAAGGCGAACCAATGCTCGACGCGCAAATCGTCCGCAACACGGCAGATTTAATTGAAAAACACGGCTCAAACATTTGGTTCGAGAAATCTGCCAGCGAACTTTGGTTGCTTGTTAAGCCAAAAGATTGGAAAGGCACAGAAGCTGTTTCAAAATCCAACGACACGCTCGATGTGTGGATTGATTCCGGCTCGTCATCAAAATCGGTTTTGCAGCGGCGAAAGGAATTGCAGCATCTTGAATTCGGCGAAAAAGACCCGCGACGTTGGCAAGCCGATGTCTATTTGGAAGGCAGCGACCAGCATCGCGGCTGGTTTCAATCCTCACTGCTGCTTTCGCTCGCGGGCAACGGCGCGGCGCCGTTCAAGACCGTTCTCACGCATGGCTTCATGGTGGACGCCGACCGCGAAAAGATTTCCAAGAGCAAGCAGGGCGCTTACGAAAAACCGCAGACCGCCGAAGCCTACGTCAAAAAATACGGCGCGGACGTCGTGCGGCTGTGGGTCACGTCGCAGGATTACCGCAGCGACATCGTCGTGAGCGAGGAGCGCATCAACAAGGTCGGCGAGACCTATCGCGGCATCCGCAACGCGCTGCGCTACCAGCTCTCGAACCTTTACGATTTCGATCCGGCGAGCCACATCGTGGCGGACAATGATTTGACCGGACTTGATCGTTGGGTGCTTGGCGAATTCGCGAAGCTCGAAGCCGAAGTCCTCGCCGCCTACGACCAATACGAATTCCACGTCGTCTATCAAAAGCTCAGCCAGTTCATCGCCGTGGAACTCTCGTCCGTCTATCACGACATCATCAAAGACCGGCTCTACACCGACGCCGCGAATTCGCCTCGCCGCCGTTCCACGCAGACCGCGCTGCACCGGCTCGTGACCGGTCTGTGCCAGATGCTCGCGCCCATCCTCGCCTTCACGGCGGACGAAGCGTGGGAATTTGTGCCGGGGAAAAATGTGAATTCCGTCCACGAGTCGAATTGGCAGCCGCGCACTGTAAAAATTGAACCGAACGAAATTTCAGAATGGCAATTTCTTTTGAAAATTCGACCTACTGTGTTGCCCGGCCTTGAAGCACTTCGTCAAAATAAGCTCATTGGCAAAGCACTTGAAGCGAAAGTAACTGCAATGGGTGATGAAGATTCGCTCGCTCCAATTATTAAATGGCAAAACGATTTCAAAGAATGGCTTGGCGTGTCAGACTTTGTTATTTCGATTGGAGGCGAGCGCGGAAAAGCTGGAATTCAATTTGGTTTCAGTCGAGTAGATTCAGACCGTCAAAAGTGCGAGCGTTGCTGGCATTGGGAAACGGACATCGGCCTGAATGCCGAACATCCGACCATTTGTGGTCGCTGTGTCGAAGCGGTGAAACAATCTGTCGCAAAGTAATTTGTGACTGACGAAACAAAAACTTCCGCTGCGCGAAAACTTCGCTTTGCCGTGGCGTTACTCGCAGTCGCAATCGCTCTGCTCGCGTTCGAAGCGTTTTATTATTTCTCCGCGCCGCCGATGGATGAGGAGCAAAGAATGTTGCTGACATGGCAAGGCATTCGCGCGCCGGATTTTTCTGTCACGACGATTGATGGCCAGACGATTCATCTTGCCGATTTGAAAGGCAAGCGGGTCATTCTCAATTTCTGGGCGACGTGGTGCGTGCCGTGTCAGGTGGAATTGCCGAACTTCATCAAGTTGCGCGCGGAAACTTCGCCGACAAACGTCGTTATCATCGGCTTGAGCACAGATGATGCGGCGACGCAGAAAACTTTCGCGCAGCGGTGCGGCATCAATTATGCGCTCGCGGTTTTGCAAAACGTGCCGTCGCCATATCAAGACATCATCACAATTCCGGTGACGATGACGATTGACCGAAACGGCGTGATCCAAGAAGCCGTCCTAGGCCCGCAGGATTTGAAAACTTTGGAGAAGTTTGCCAACGAATCGGATTTTTCCGGCACGGTGAAATCTGCACCTGACGCGGCAAAATAATTTTCACACCGGCTGCTGCTGCGTGAGGCAATGCAGCGAGCCGAAGCCCCAGACCAAATCCACCGCGTGGATGCCGACGACGGGACGGTCGCGGAATAGTTCGCCCAAAACGCCGAGCGCGACGCGGTCGTTCGGATCGTTGAACGTCGGGACGATGACGGCGGCGTTGCAAATGTAAAAATTCGCGTAGCTCGCGGGCAATCGCACACCGTCAAAATACAGCGGCGACGGCATCGGCAACTCCACGACTTCCGCCTTGCCGCCGTCTTCGAGCCGCAAATCCTTGATGCGTTCCCAATTTTCCGCGAGCGGTTTGTAATTTTCGTCGCGCGGATTTTTTTCGCGGACGAGCACGAGCGTCTTGGCGTTCACGAACCGGCAAATGTCGTCAATGTGTCCGTGTGTGTCGTCGCCTTTTGGTCCTTTGGCGAGCCAGAAGATATTTTTGACACCGAGATAATTCTTCAGCGTCGTCTCAATCTCATTTTTGCCGAGGCCGGGATTACGAACTTGAATTTTCGGGTCGAGATAGCATTGTTCGGTAGAAATTAAAGTTCCCCGTCCGTTTAACTCGATGCCGCCGCCTTCGATGACAAATGGTTTACCGTTCCATTTGGCATGAAATAGCTTTTTGCCGAGCAGCTTTGCAGCGGTTTCAGGAACTTTGGTGTCTTTGCGCCAGTTGTCATATTTAGCCCAGCCGTTGAAGTGGCAATGAACGATGGCGGTTTCAGAATTGTAGCGGCGGTCTGTGACCGCCGAGGTTCGTCGCTCATAGAGCGCCACTACAGAACGTTTCACAAATATCGGCCCGGTGTCGCGCGTCCAGCCGCGATTCGTCGGATGTGTGACAAATTTTATTTTCCGCAAATCCATGCCGACGTGTTTGAAAACGCGCCGCGCAAAATTTTCATCGGCTTTGTGCCGGACGAGCAGGCAAATCTTTTCGCCGGCGGAAATTTTCCTTGCCATTTCGCCATAAACCCACGGAATGTTTTCAAATTTTCCCGGCCAGTCGCTGGCGTTGTGCGGCCAGCCGAGCCACGTCGCCTCGTGTTTTTCCCATTCGGCGGGCATGGAATAGCCGAGTTCGGCAGGCGTGGCGGATTTGGCAGTTTTCGGTTGCGGCATAAATTTCAGGCGCAGCATAACTGCTTTGGCATTTTTGGGAAATCGGAAACGAAAACCCGGTGATCTACAATTATTGGGCGCATGGCCCAAAAAAAATCCAGAAAACTGAAATTATTTCTGGAAATTTTTTGGAAACGTGCGATATAAGAAACAGGGAAAGCAGGGAAGTTTTCACAGGTTTTTATTTTTTAGAAAATGATTTTAAGCCCGAAGTGCAGGCAGGCAGTTGCAAAAAATGTTGTATTTTCAATTGTTTTTGCAGCGTTTTACATTTCCAACACCATCTTGTCCGCCGAGCCAGCCAGTGTCCTTGTGTCACCCGGCGCGACGGGCATTGACATTCAAAATGCGCTGGATTCCCTGCCCGAAAGCGGAGGCGCGGTGATTTTGCCGGCGGGAAATTTTGAAATCCATCAGCCGATCGTGTTGCGACGCGATCATCAGGCGTTGCGCGGCGCGGGCGCGGAAACGATACTTCATCTGGCTGACGGCGCGAATTGCCCCGTGGTCATTTTGGGCGTGCCGGTCAACAGCCCCAAACAAATCGTCGTGGATGCGCGCGTCGGCGATCTGTTCATTGACGGAAATCGCTCCAAACAACAGCGCGAACTCTGGCGGCTCCGGGGCGAAGGCTCGGAAATCCGCAACAACGGAATTCAAGTGCAGGGCGTGAGCAATTCAATCGTGGAAAACATAACCTGCGCGCACTGCCGTTCCGGCGGACTGGTCACAACGCGCGGCGTGCGCCGCTTGACCGTGCGGAATTTCTCTTCCTTTGACAATCAATTCGACGGCCTGGCGTGTTATCAGACGGAAGACTGCTTGTTTGAAGAATTAAACCTTCACGACAACCCCGGCGCGGGCATTTCACTCGACCTCGCGTTCAATCACAATGTCATCAGCAATGCGGTCCTGGCGGCCAATGATCTGGGAATCTTCATGCGCGCGAGCAGTGACAATCAATTTGAAAATATTTCCATCCGCAACAGCCGTCATTTTGGAGTGTTCATGGCCGAAAACATCGGGCAGACCCGCGCCGGACGGTCCCGCAGCGACTGCACAAACAATTCATTCAACAAATTCATTGCCGACCAATGCGGCGGCATTGCATTTCGCGTCAACGACGTCACTTGTACGAACAATTTTGTCAGCGAGGCGAAGTTCAGCGGCGACATCCACGCCCAACTTTCGATGGCGCTGCCCGGATTGCTGATGGTGAAGTAAGGCAATTGGCGTTTAAGACAGGAAAATTTTTAGAATTCAATTTGCGCCGCCAGTTCGAGTTTCAAATCTTGTTAATTTTGTCGGCAATTCTTTTGGCGCGACGGACATCGTTCGAGAGCAAATCTTTTCGTCCGCAGCAGCAACATTCGCAAAACGATTTTATGCCGCCGGATCGCTGAATACTTTAGTCTGTTTATTGAAATTAGCAACTCTTGGTAAGATTAAACATGACTCATAGGCGGCGATTTGCCGAAATCCTCCGCGAAACAAGAGCAAAAGCTGAAATTAGCCAAGAAGAACTGGCCGAGCGGGCTGGCCTGCATCGAACCTATATCAGCCAATTGGAACGCGGGTTAAAAAGTCCCAGCTTGGATGTCATCGTGGCACTTGCAAAAGGACTTCGCATAACGCCGCATGAATTTGCCTCATGCATTTTTTCCGAAGGGGGCAAGAAGTGAAATATCTTCTCCGCAAAGGTTGTAAAGCCTCAAGAAGGTGGCGGGCGCACAACTAGCGTTTCAATTATGACCAGAGAAGGCGTCGCTATAATGTATCAAGGCTGGCTTGTGGTTTTAGATGATGACCGTTACATCAATTTTCTCAACTTGCACAACCGAGGCAGCCTGATAAGCCGTGAAGCGGCTATGCAGTTTGATACGCACTCTCAAGTTTCGACCTGAAAAGTAGCGGCAGTTCTTCTTCCATGTTTTCTGTTGGCTCGTCAGCTTTGACGTTTAGAAGATCAATCAAGTGCCGAAAAATAATTTCAAGACCTTTCGGCGGAATACTTTCGCCGATGATATGATAAATCAATCCCGCGCCGACGGATTTTTCATCCTTCCGTTTGAACTCAAATTTGTAATCCGTGATCGTGTGCAACAGCAGGGCTTCGTAAATTGAAAGCACGCGGTTCTGCGACGGATGAACTTTGTTGTCGCTGCAAGCATAGGCAAAATTAGTCGTCAGCGCGCTGGCTGGAAAATCCCACGCCATGCGTTTGTAAGCACTCGTATAACCTTTCATTAAACGCACTTCGCTTCCTTCGCGCACCCACGGACGAGGCAATAATTCGCCGCAGCGCAGGCATCTAATCGGTGTTTCTTTGGATGCTCGGTTGATTCCGTTCTTGTCGCGCGCCGCAAAATGATCTGGATTTTCCTGAAACCCGCACGCCACGCATTGGTTGTCAAAGGCTTGTCTTTCCGCTGGCGTGTTGCTGACCCAAAAATATTTGTCGGCATCAAGCAGCGGCACAAAATGCAGCGGATGCTCGCCACGCGCAGAAGAAACATCCTTCGCATCAATGGCGGGAAGTTTTGAAATCACGTCGCGCACTGTCACCCAACGCTTAAATTTTCCAGGCCCGGCTTGTGAATGAGTTCTGGCTGGCAGCAAAGAGCCAAGCAATTTAAGATTTTCTTTGAACTGTGGCTCGCGCGAAAAAATAGTAATCAATCGTTGTCTTCGTTGTGGAATTCCAAAATCGGCAAACTCGACAATCTCACCACGGCCTGCGTATTCGCTTCCTAGCATTTCAGCTACAAGCTCCAAAATTGGAACAAGCCTCCCGTTTGAATCTTCAATCAATGTGCTTTCCATCTCCGGCACATTTTCAAAAACAACCAGACGCGGCTTGAGTGCACGGGCGATTTCCAAAGTTGGAATGATGAGCCGGTTTCGAGAATCAAGCGACGGTTTTTTCCCTTCACGAATGCCCTGCAAAAGTTTTCCGCGACCATTTTTTGACATTCCCTGACAAGGCGGCGTGGCAAAGAGAATGTCCAACTTTTCGCCATTCAAAAGTTCCTTTGTCTTTTTGATGATTAAATCTTTTTGCTGCCAAATATCGCCAGTGACTGGAAAAGCATCTGGAAAATTGTGAAAATAAACTTGATGCCGGTCTTCAAGCAGTTCGCACGAAAGCAAAACCTCGACTGGCAATTTTTGAAACGCCAAATCACCAATTCCTGCCGAGGAAAAAAGACTGATGGCTTTCATCGTATCCACAAACTCATTTGTAACGCGTTACTGGAAATGTTCAATGGTATAATTTACGAAAGCTGTTCCCGCCAGCGCGCCAGTTGCTTCACGACTTCCTTGGTTCCCGGTGCGCCGGTCAGGTTTCGTTTCGCCATCGCTTTTTTCAGATTGAACACGCCCAGCACGTCGCGGCCGAAGGTATTGTTCACGGATTGCAGTTCCGTTAGCGTGAGCCGGTTCAGCGGCTTGCCAGTTTTTTCCGCCAGCGCCACGACCACGCCGACGACGTGATGTGCCTGGCGAAATGGCATTCCGCGTTTCACCAAATAATCCGCGAGGTCGGTTGCCAGCAACGCCGGGTCGCTCGCGGCGGCGGCGCAGGCGGCGCGATTGATTTTTACATTGCGCAACATCGCGGAAAAAATCCGCGTCGAGGCGCGCACGGTGTCGGCGGTGTCGAAGAGGCGTTCCTTGTCCTCCTGCAAATCGCGGTTGTAGGTCATCGGCAATCCTTTCAGCAGCGTGAGCAGCGACATCAGGTTGCCGAAGACGCGGCCGGTCTTGCCGCGCGTGAGTTCGGCGATGTCGGGATTTTTTTTCTGCGGCATGAGCGACGAGCCGGTGGTGTAGGCATCGGCGATCTTGATGAAATTAAATTCCGCGCCGGCCCAGAGAATCACGTCCTCCGCGAGCCGCGAGAGATGCACGGCCAGCAGCGCACCGGCGGCGCAAAATTCGACGGTGAAATCGCGGTCGCTCACGGCGTCCATGGAATTTTGCGTCAATTGAACTTTGCCATCGGCGTCAACGAAATTGAGAAGCTTCGCGACGAGTTCGCGTTTCAGCGGCAAGGTCGAACCGGCGATCGCGCCGCTGCCGAGCGGGCAGACGTTCACGCGCGAGTGGCAGTCCCAGAGGCGCTCGCAATCGCGTTCGAGCATCTCGACGTAGGCGAGCAGATGATGCGCGAGATAGACGGGCTGGGCGCGTTGCAGGTGCGTGTAGCCGGGAATCAGCACGTCGGAATTTTTTTCGCCGAACGAAACGAGGGCGCGTTGCAGGTTGGCAATCTCGCCGAGGAGCAAGGTGATTTCATCGCGCAGCCACATCCGCACATCGAGCGCGACTTGATCATTGCGCGAGCGGGCGGTGTGCAGTTTCGCGCCAGCGGGAACGCGCTTGGTCAGTTCGGCCTCGATGTTCATGTGAACGTCTTCGAGCGCGGAATTCCATTTGAATTTTCCAGCTTTGATTTCTTTGCCGATTTGATCCAAGCCGCGAACGATGGCGATCAGTTCATTTTTTTTCAGCACGCCGATTTTGTGAAGCATTTCGGCGTGCGCCATCGAGCCGAGGATGTCGTGCCGCCAGAGCCGCCAGTCGAAGGAAATGGATTCGGTGAATTGCGCGACGTCGGCACTGACTTCGTGCGCGAAACGTCCGCTGCGGGAAACGGGAGTTTTTTTATTCATAGGCGACTTGTTTTTAACGCAAAGACGCAAGGACGCAAAGGCATTTTATCTTTCTCATCCTCATCGTCATCCTCGTCCTCGCGGTCGAAAATAATTGAGGATGAGGATGACGATGAGAACGAGGAGGATTAAAATCGGCGTTGCCGATTGCGCGCGGATATGAAATGTTTTTGCGGAAGCCATGAGTGAATTCAAATATGCGTGTCCGGTGTGCGGCCAGCACATCAGTTGCGATTCGTCGCAGGCGGGCGCGCAGATGGAATGCCCGACGTG
>Ga0137403_10003172_pt1 | contig 19847 bp, 22 predicted proteins | sample CZOMad2_1_16fung_FD_122057 | JGI IMG/M metagenome (GOLD analysis project Ga0137403, IMG submission 122057) | Vadose zone soil fungal communities from Angelo Coast Range Reserve, California, USA - CZOMad2_1_16fungal (Hybrid Assembly) | ecosystem: Environmental > Terrestrial > Soil > Vadose zone...
GTCTCATGCGCACCGAAGCCTTCCCCCGAGATCATGGCAGCGCGCGAGAAGGTCGAGCGCCATGTTGACCTGTCGATGTTCGTCAAGGGCAGCAAGTAGTCCTGCCGCGCCATGCCGCGAACCACGTCACCGATGCCGCGCCACGAGTCGAGCCAGCCGTGTAGGAGGCGAAGCTCGGGCTCGTGGGGGTCGAGGAGGTCGAAACCGAGGGCGGCGGTGACCAGGGCGCGGCGTTGGGCGAAGTCGAGCATCGCCAAGAGCGTTGCCGATCCGAGGTTGTACGTCAACGACGCTGTGCGATCATCGTGACATGAACTGGCGGAAGATCACCGGCGCGCTCGCGACCGAGGCCCAGCGAGTGCGGGGACTGGCCGCGTAATGCCGTCGTTCGAGCACGAAGCTGCCGTCGTTCGCCGGCTGCTCGACACGCTGCGACTGCCATACGCGAATGTCACCGATCCAAAGGCCCTCTACGGTCGCGAGACTGGGGCGGACGTCCAGATCGAGCGCGAGGGCCTGAAGATCGGGATTCAGGTCACTGACTACGCCGTGGATGAAGCGACCACAGACCAGCGGCGCGGACTCCGCGCGACGGAACGGCGGAACGCGAAGCAGGGGAAGTACCCCGGGTACTGGCTGCCGCTGGCGCACCATCGACAGGCGGCATTGCGCCTGCGTGTTCTCGACAAGATCGAGAAGGCGCGCGGCTACACATTCAGCGAGTACGACGAAGTGTGGCTGGTCGTTGGTGCTGCCCTTGCGCTGGACTACGCCGTCGTGTCGACGTCGCTGCTGCCGATGTTCGTGAGTGTGGACGACTTGAGCAACGACCTTGACGAGGAGTTACGCCGCTCGAAGTACAAGCGCGCCTTCGTTCACGTTCAGGTCGGCGGTACCGTGTTCGCGTGGACACCGGATCAACGCTGGTGGCGCATCGACGTCCCTCTGCCAGGCGCGGAGACGATGGGCGCGGCAGAGGTAGTCCGCTTGCTGCGAGATCCCCGCGCGGCGTTCCGTGAAGTACCACCGCCGCCGAGGACGGTGCAGATGATCTGCGGCGAGTGCGGCGGGCCGTTTGTGCGCGACTACCCGCGTCGCGAGCCGGCCCGCGCTGATGGGCGCTACGTTCACGCGGACAAGAGCTGGTGCGGGCACATCAAGCGCATCACGGTTCGCAGGATGCCGTGAGCATTCAGGACGTAGCGCGGGGTTCCGCAGCCGCCCTCCCATCATCTCCGTTGCTCTATGGCGTGAGATCGCGGGCCACCGCTTCTACGGCAGCGAGGGCGGTGAGAGCGGTACTGCGATCACACTTCTGGCCGAGGCGGGCAGCACGACCAGGATGGATCAGGTTGCGGAAATCCTTCGCGAGTCGAACGAGCTTCGCGGTGTCGTCCTCGATGAGCTTGAGGTGTGCTGCTACTTCGACGTACTCGTGAAGGTGCCAGCCTTGGCCCTCAAGATCAGCGCCGGGATCGTGGCCCAATGGCTTCGGTCGAAGCGCGGCGACCGCAGCAGCTACGGAGCCAGACTTCTTCTTCTCGAACTCCTGCAACGCCCACAGGAGCAGTGCCTCGATCGCCGATCCTGCGAGAACGGTCGCACCCTTCCACTCAGCTTGAGTCAGGTCACGGTGCGCCCCACTAATGTCGAGGCGGATGCTTTCGCGAAGAGCGACGTCGCTTACGAATGCGAGGGCGGCCGTCTGTGGGCTCGTTGTGTCGTCTGGACATTGCCGGAGTAGATCACGGATCGTTACTACTGGAGCGTATGGTATTTGCCAGTTACGGGCGTGATCGCTGCCGGATCGCCACTGTGTAAGTGCGTCGCGAATGGTCTCAGCGCTCGCAAGAAACTGGGCGAAGTCACGACCCGATAGCGCGAGGAGTTCGTCCGGGACGCGATCAACCATTGCCAGCAAGGACGCAAGCGGCGCCGATATTCCTTGCTGTAGAACCTGCGCAGGATTGTGGTGGCGAAACGCTTCTTCGATGTAAGTGACGACATCGCTCGGCACCACACGCGGCATCGGGTCGCACCTCCATGCGGGGAGCATGGTAGCGCGAGTCCCCGATACCGTCGTCGGACGAGACTATCCCTTGATACTCGACACGACGGCATCCGCCTCGGCCCTCGCTGATCGCAAACGTTCCCCGGCACCCTGAACTTCCGCGTGGTATGACTTTGCCTCGGCGCTCAGTGCTTTGACTTTCGCAATCTCGGCATCAGCCTCCGCACGAGCCGCCGCGATCTTCTCGGCGCATTCCTGACCCACCGCTGCGAGTTCCTCAGTAGCCGCCTCACGTCTGGCTTCCAGCTTGGCGATGTCTGCTTCCACTTCGGCCCGCACAACGTGGGCTCGCTTCACCATGCGTAAAGTTTCCCGGTACGACTCCAGTTGGGGCGAGTTCCCATGCTGAAATACGAATGCGTCGATAGCCGCAATCCCAGCGTCAGTGTCGATCCCACCAGCGCGGTACTGTGCGATCTCAGCCTGCAACGTCTCGATGATCTTCTTGGTGTCCATGTTCGTGGCTCCTCTACATCTGCGCGTGCGTTTGACTGTGGTCGTTGAGCTTCCGTGCCTCGTCTTCCGTCTTCGGCATCTCGGGCCGAAGGTCGTTCACGTTCACGGTTGGCACCGGCTTCGTGGGTGGTTCGAGCCACTCCTTCAGCATTTGAAGGTTCTCATAGAGGTAGTCGATGGTCTGCATGAACCCCTTCCTCGTCGTCTCAGCGGAGTTTGTCTCACCGAATTGAGCCGCCATCATCCGCTCGAAGAATCGTGCGGGGTTACGTCCCACACAATCTGCGGGCTTCAGGTTCGTGTAGTGATCACGGATAAACGTGTCGTATTGGAGAATGAGGGCGTTGTCGATCTGGTCGAACGCTTCGCGCAGTTTGTACATGGCGTGCCAGGCCGCGTCCTTGATGCGGCGGGACTTCTCCCGTTGGTGAATCTCGTCGAGCCTCAGCTTCGACAGTTGCTCCAGCTTGGGGAGCCACTCTGCCCTCAGCTTCACAACCTCCGCGCGAATGGCGAGCAACTTGTCCACTGACGGCTTCATGCGCTCCTGCGCTTCGATCACGGGGGCCATCCGCTGCTCGGCCTCGATCTTGTCGCCCGCTGCCTGACGGGCCATGAGGAAGTCGAGGGACGAGAATCCAGCTTCTCGTTCATGTGCCTCCGTGGGTGGCGTGGTGTCGTCTTCCACCGTCGCGGTGTGCGTCTCGGTATCCTCGGGCACGCTCAAGTCGTCGGCCTCGATGGTCTGAAACACGATCTGCGTCTCGATCTTGGGCTTCATGGTCGTTGCTCCCCTTACACAAGGCGTCGGTACAGCATTTCGAGCCGCGCTTGATACTGCTTCTTCTCCGAAGGTGACAGTTCACCCTTGAGGTAGCGCGGGTCCGAGACCATCCGGTCGATCTCCCGGCGTGCGGCGGCCGGGTTGGTCGAGTCCCCGTTGCCCGTCGTGAGTAGGTCTGCGATCTTCGAAAAGAACCCGCTGATCTTCGTGTCGGTGCTCAACCCCGCTGCCGACATGAAGTCAGCCAGGGTCCCGCCCATGCGGGCGTTCAGTTCTTCGGCAGCCCACTGCGCCCGCGCTGACGGATCAGCCGGGGCACCCGGTACGGGTCCAGCCGCGAGCGCATCCGCGACGCTGGAGAAGAACTTGACAGCAACAGGGCTGTTGCCGATGCCGGATGAGTCCAACCACCTCCCGACTTCCCCACCAGTCGCGTCGCTGATGACCTTCGTGGCCCAAACCGCACCGATACTCTTCTCGTTGAACTTGTCCCTCCATTCCCATTTCAGTTCTGCTTCACCTTCCGCGATGGCTCTGCCTTCGTCGCTCGACGGGTCGATCCCATTCTCGACCATGACGTGAGCGGCGTTGAACCCGCGAGGCTTGAAGTCAGTGGCTCGGCCCAGGTCATCGCGCACTCCGTCAGGTTCTCGTGGAGCGCTTGCGGGACCTGGCGCGATGAAGCTCCCGCCCTTGGCGGGAGGCGCAGGGGTTTCGTAGGAGCCCCCCATCTTGTCCGACACGCGCGGGGCCGGTGGCGCTGCTTGAGTGGTCGTCTCCGTTGCCATCAGTTGATCCGCTCGACGGTGATGCGGTAGCGGCGGTAGCCGTTCGCTACATCCACCCGCTTCCCCAGACCGTTGAAGACCACCGTCACGAGGTCGGCTGAGGTCGCCATCGCGCCCGGTAGGGGAGTCAGGGTGACGTTGGTGCCGTCATTGGTTGTCACCTTCGCATCGAAGGTGAAGTCTTCTCCTGTGATCTTGTCGCCTGCTGCCATTGTCGTTGTCCCTTCGTGTGAGCCCCGCTTCAGCAGAGCCTCATAGCTTCACGATCCCACCGCTTCGAGCGCAGGTCGATAATGCCGGGGTATTTCCCCCCGGCCAGGACCACCGGCCTCGCACGGACACATAATCCCGCCCGGCGACGACCCCACGAAGAGTGGGTCCCAAATCGATTTTCCCGGCCATAGGGGGTGCCTTCATCGTGGCTCGTGCGCTCCCCGGATTCGTGGGCGTCGTCGTCGAGTCGAGTGGGTCGGGGCGTGGCTGCGTGGATGGCTGGCAGGCACGCCCTGGGCGGGCTGGCGAGCATCCACGCGGGGTAGACGCTGGCAGCGAGCCACCAGGAGCCACCAGCACAGCCTGACGGTCAGCTACGCGGGCGAAGCCTGGTGTCACCCACCCCAACCCAACCCCGCACCCTGTGCGCCTACGTGAAGGAGCAACCGATCATGAGGAAACAGCACGCGATGATGCTGAGTTAGTCCAGGTCTGCCTCAGCCTCACGCCGGGCTCGCACTCGCAAGCGCTCCACGGTGGCAGCGCGCTCGGCGGGACCGCTACCACCCGTCACGATCACACACCGATCGGACGTGATCCAGACGGGGCGACCATCAACGAATGGAGCCGAGAGCGGCGTCGCGTTGTCTCGGGGAAGAAGTCGAGTGACGGCCAGTGGCTCACCATTCACGGCCCTCACCTCGGAGCAGGAGCGCGCCAGCGCGTGGGGTGTGCGTGACCTGACATCCCACCCTCAGCCACTACGCGCACGTTCGCAGTCGCCATCACGACTTACCGTCTCGTTGAGTGTCCGGCTTCGCCTCAGCCGGTGCGCCATCAGTGGTCCACGGGGGTAGCGTCACCTGGACTACCGTCTTCCGCTGGCGCTTCATCCTGCGCTCGTGGCGCTCGTAGACGCGGATGGCGCGGATCAACGCCTCAGCGGTGCGCCTCGGCACCTTCCCGGTCAGTAGACGGTGCGAAACCGTCTCCAGCGCTCGCTGGCGCGCCCTTCCTCCGTGGACAGGTCCCAGACGTTCGACTCGGGCCCGTGGCGCTTCCACATGGAGGCAACACCGCCGCGACGGCGGGCATCGTCCCGGCGCTCGGCCACGGCGGGATTGTGGTGCCAGCACCTCGTGGCGTGCTTCATGGGCGGTGCGGAGCAGGCTCGACCGTCTGGGTGGGTGAACTCGCAGCCCTTCATGGTCGCCCCCGCCCGACTGCATCACTTTCTGCATCACCCACGTTTTGCCGCGCAACAGCGCACGAGACAAGGCGGAAGTCGCTTGCATCACGGCGAGGGGTATTTACAGAGGGAAAACACGATGAAGATTGAAGACTAACAACCCCCACCCCCTCTCTTTCCTTAGTAGTAAGTCGATTGAGCTTCAACATCACGCACTTCCAGCCGTCGAGGATGTTGATGCAGAAGATGATGCAGTTCTCAGGTGGTACATCTTAGACTTCACGTCGTAGACAACCTCGGTCGCCAGCATGTTGCCGAGGGCCATCTTCCAGGCCCAGAGCCCGAAGCGGGTGTAGTTGCATCGGCGCTTGAGGTCGGACACCGGGAGTGGTCCGCTACCGAGCACACGACGGATTTTTTCCTCCAGCCCCGCGAGCTTGTTCTCGGTGTCGATCGGGTCGTGCTCGCGGCGGGTGACAAGCTGAGCTTCGAGCAGATGAACCACCGCACGCATGATGTCCGCGTCGATCTCGGGCTTCCCCTGCGTGACGGCGAGCAGCAACGCCAGTCGGTGCCCGTAGGTGTCCAGGCGCGTCTCGAAGATCGAGCCCGAGCGCCGCGTGTACCACTCCTCGAAGATCGTCAACGCCTCCGGGGTGACGGTGTACTCCACAGCGTGCTCGCCGTTCGCGGCGTACTCCTCGTACAGCCGATGCAGCCGGGCCTTCACCCGCCGTCGAAGCTCCTCCACTCGATCCTCGGGGAGCTTGCCCGGAACGGCGAACGACTTCGTTGTCTGGCCCGTGACGAGCCACAGGCGGTTGAGGAAGCCAATGGCCATGAACGCCTGGGAGAACATCGTCTCGTAGGTGTTGATGGTGGATGCGGCGAGCATGGAGAGCCGCGCATCCTCAATCTCGATCTTCTCCTTCTTCGTCCGGTTGCCCCAGCTACCTCGCTCGAACAACGAGCCCACCATCTGCAAGAGAATCGACCCGTCAATCTTCGCCTTGTCCACGAACGCCTTGAACTCGTCAAAGTGGAGCAGGACAGGGGCCTTGTCGTCGTTCTCGCTGATCGCTTGGCCCAAGCCTTCTGCACTACCAACGCCGTTCAAGGTGATCCACGGCGTGTTGACCACGCCCAGGCCCTTGAAGAATTCATCCGTCTCCCGGAGCACGGTGGACTTCCTCGTGTCACCGCTCTTGCCGAGAAGCACGGTGTACAGACGCGGCTGCGGATGCAGCGCGGACGCGATCGTCACCATACGAGCCAACAGCGTCCCGAAGTAGGTGAGGAACGCGAAGTAGAAGAACTCCCAGGGTGGCTCAAGGTGAGCGCTGTACAGGTCCGCGAACATCCGGGCAAGGTCGCCGGGTTCATCGGGATCAGCAGGCGCCTCGGGGAGCCGCGTGGTAAGTGGCTCCGCCAGCAACGCGGCCAGTTCGGGAGACATGACCGAGATAGAGTCCATCGTCTGAGGGCTGCTGGGCCCTCGTCGGGCCGTCGAACGGCCCTCCTCGGGATTATCGTGCTGTGTGTCGGTCTGCTGCGTGCTCATGGTCCTGTTCGCTTCCGGTTAGCCTGCTCGTGGAAAAATCCCGGCCCCGCCGCTGGAACAGGAGACAGCGGTTTGCAGTTCTCTGTACGGGAGAACTGGGGGCCGGGGGTTCATGTCACTTCACCGCTACGGCTGCGTCGTCAACGACGCGCACCGCGCTCACAAAGAGATCGGGGTATGCCGGGCCGAAGGCACGGCGAGGGTGCCCCGTGTCCGTGACGGATGGCTCGCGCCACTCGGCGCGCTCGAAGTCCTTGAGGGGCATCAGCCGACCAACGCACGGGCGCGTCTGGTCCTGGGCTCCGTCGTTGCAGAGTTGCCCTGCACGGCGTGTGTAGATGTCGCTGTCACGCCAGTAGGTCATGCAGACAGGACACACAAACTCGTCACCGAAACCTTGAATGCGTCTCATGAGGGCGTTCCCTTCTGCGCATCGGCGGCGATCGCGGCGTTTCGGTAATCCTCAGCCTTGGACACGAGAACGTGGACCGCTCGCCTGATGGGGTCGGCCATTGTCGAGATGCCCAACACGCTCGTCACGTACCGCCCGAAGGGGGAGCCTGACCGTCGATCAAGGGCGATCTCCCGACCATCAGCCACACGGAACACGAGCGAGCCATCCGCACGCCACGTGATCTTGCCGTGTTCGGTCAGAGCCGCCGCGACTTCCTCCGCGAGTAGCTGTTCCCGTCGTAGACGTGCGCCTGGGTGGAACATGGGAGCCAACATCCATCACGACCACCTCGAACCCTGATCGGGTGGCCTCACTCACCATCATCACCCTCGTCGCCGTCTTCCTCGGATATAGGGGTGGATTCCTCCAGGCGTCGGCTTACCTTGTCGAGCCTGGCTTCCCATGCCGCCGCGATGGTCTGAGTGTCGGATACGTAGGCGCGGGCCTGCTTCACCTGGCCCAGGAGGGCAGTCACCTGGGCTCGGTCACCACTGGCGAGCGCCTGCCGTGTTTGACTATCAAGGTCGGAGAGTCCGAACTGCTCGGTGATGATTTCCCCAATCTCCCGTGTGGCAATGTCGCCCGGATCATCGGGGTCTTCGAAGGCGTGCCCCGCGATGATGTGGTGGAGCAGTTCCTTGATGCCGTCGAGGAAGTCTTCCATGGGGAAGCGCCCGCGTGGCGGACGTCCAGCCCCGACACTCAGCGGAAGACGGCGCTTGTCGATGGCGATGTACGCGACCGGGGTGTTCTCGTCGTTGTGCTCGATCCCGACGAGGCGTGGTGTGTGCCCGTTGGTGGTCGGGGCGGGGGCCCCGGTGTTAGGTTCCTGCGTGACCTTCTGCGTGTCCATGTGTCCTGCTGCCTTTCTTGTCCTGCCTTGAAGAACTCGCCGGGACGGTGGCAGGACACACATCGCGGGGAGCTACCCTCACGACTGCCCCGGCGAGGGGTTGATCTACTCCACGAACGTCTCCGCGCTCGACAACCCCAGACGCGCGGCGATCAGTTCCAGGGCGCGCCGGTCGGTGTCGGTCAACGTCACTTCGGATGTCTTCCCGTGAACGATCCTCGACAACCGGGCCGGGCTCATGCCCACGGACGCCGCAAGCTGGTACTGAGGCTCAGCGGCCCGGATCAGCCGCACTACGAATCGGTCGCTCACCATGTGCTCTCCTCCATCAAGAACGAGGGCGCCGGGAGGTGTCCCCGGCGCCCCGTGCTGCGGGTTCCGATTGCCTCTCCTGACCTAAATAACGGTTGACGCCTCGATGTCGTTACGTACCGCATTCATCACGCGGCCCCCGCCTGGGCGTCCAGCGCGGACAGCAGCACGGCGTAGAGTGGCTGTTGGCGGGGCTCCACCACGGCCAACACCGACGCCCCAGGACCGTCGATCAGGCTCACCATGATGCGATCCCCGCCCGAGAACTGCGTCACCTCCACCACGATCACCGCGCGCCTCACGACGCCACCTCAAGGGTGTATCGTCCAGCCACGGGGACACGAACTTGAGGGGTCCAACGCGGTGAGTGCCTACGACAAGGAGCACATCCCGGCGCTCAGCGCCGTCCCCGGCGTGCTCTGCGCGCGCCGCTTTCGCGGGAGCGGCAGCCGCGCCTACGTCGCGCTCTATCACATGGACACGCCCGACGTGGTGGAATCGGCCGAGTGGAAGAAGGCGCGGCAGAGCGACTGGACGAGCCGGCTGCAGCCGCACTTCCGCGATCACCTGCGCCTCGTGCTGCGTCGCTACGTGCGCGGGGGCTGAGTCGTGATCCCGGTGATCGATCTCGGGCCGTATCTCACGGGCCGGTCAGGGGCGTTCGGCGCCACCGCCCGAGCGCTGGGACGGGCGCTCGAAGACGTCGGCTTCTTCGTCATCGTGAACCACGGCGTCCCCCAGGCGCTGATCGACCGCACGTTCGGCGAGGCCCGGCGCTTCCACGCCCAACCCATGGACGCCAAGCTCGCGCTGCGGATGAACGAGCACAACAACGGCTACATGATGCTGGGGCGCTACGCGGTGTGGACCTCCGACGTCAACGCCAACGACAAGCCGGACCTGAACGAGGCGTTCTTCGTCAAGCGCGAGCGCGGCCCCGACGACCCGCTCGTGCGCGCGGGGCGGCGCTTCGCCGGCCCCAACCAGTGGCCGGAGAGCCTGCCGGGCTTTCGCGAGGCGGTGCTCACCTACACCGACACCGTGGACGCGCTCGGCCGCCGGCTCCTGCCGCTCTGCGCGGCGGCGCTCGATCTGCCGGCGGACACCTTCGACGCCGCGTTCGCCGAGAGCCAGTTCAGCTTCCGCCTCACGCACTACCCGCCGGTCGCGCCCGAGGCGAACCAGTTCGGCATCGCGCCGCACACGGACGCCAACTTCATGACCTTCCTCGCCCAGACCGACGTGCCCGGGCTCCAGGTGCGGATGCCGGACGGGGGCTGGGTGGACGTCCCGTACGTGCCAGGCTCCTTCGCGGTGAACTCGGGCGACATGATGCAGCGTTGGACGAATCATCGCTTCAAGTCGACGCCGCATCGCGCGCTGCCGCCGGTGGGCCGCCCGCGCTACGCGATCCCCTATTTCATGGGGCCGCACCTCGACACGGAGATCGCGTGCCTGCCCACCTGCCAGGGGCCGGCCAATCCGCCGCGCGATCCTTCGATCACCTACGCCGCGTACCTCGACTGGTGGTACGACGCCAACTACAACGCCGCGCGTCAGCGCGAGGTGGCCTGAGCCAGCCAGCGCACGTCACGCGGCGACGCGCGGCGCGACAGGCGCCGGCGCACGAGGCGGCCGGCGTCGTCGTAGCGCTCGAGCGCGAGATAGCACGCGACCATCGTCTCCTCGAAGAGCTCCCACTGCGCGTGGCTGCCGCCGACGCGATGCATCTGGCCCTCGACGGGCTCGAGATGAGCCAGCGCCGCGGCGTGGTCGCCGGCCACGAACGCCGCGATCCCCTGCACCATGGGCAGCGCCACCGCGCCCGCGATCGGATGGCCCTTCGCGTCCAGCGCTCGCAGGCCATCGACGAGCGTCGCGAGCGCCCTGTCGTCGCCGCACGCCGCGTAGGCGAGGGCGGCGTGGACCTCGCCGAACACGAAGCCGGGCCGCGAGACCTTCGCCGCGAGGTCGGCGAGCGATCGCCACGCCAGCGGCGCGTCGGGCTCGCCGTCCAGCCGGAACCGCCACAGCAGCGCCGAGCCGTCGATCATGGCCAGCCGCGGATTCACCGCGTTGAGGATGTCGCGCTCGAAGATCTCGCGCGCGCGCGCATAGCGGCCGCGGTGCAGCTCGAACATCGCCAGGTGCCACGCGAGGTGGCAGTGAAACGACGCGCGCGGGTCGTACGTCGCCAGCCACTCGGCGAGAAACGCCGCGCCGCCGTCGTTGTCGAGGGTCTCGAAATAGATGTGCGCGAGGTTGTGGCTGGCGCCGGCGTTGCCCGGATACTGCTGGAGCGAGCGCTCCGACAGGCGCCGCGACTCCTCGAAGCGGTCCACCTCGTGGTAGGTGAAGGCCAGCGCCGACTGGAACCACCAGTCGTCGCCGTAGGCCGGGGCCAGGGGCTCGAGGAACGCCACGCGCTGCTGCTCGCGGTCGCGGCTGCCGGCGAAGCCGATGGCGCTGCTGGCCTGGTTGACCAGCAGGGCATCCCGCGGGAATTCCGCCACGTGTTTGGCGACGAGGTCGAGGCCGCGGGCCGTCTCGCCGCCGATGAGCGCGCTCAGCGCCTCGACGTGCTGGCGCTCGCGCCGCGTCGCGCCGGCCACGACCTGGCGGGCTCGGTCGGCGGCGGCGCGCGCCGTCGCCGCGTCGCCCTGCGCCACCGCGACGAGCGCGATGCCCGCGTGCGCGACGGCGAGCCGCTCGTCGACCTGCACCGCCGCCGCGAACGAGTCGTCGGCGCCGGCGCCGTACGAGAGCAGCCGGTCCATGCCGACCTGGAAGCGCGCGGCGGCGACGGCCGATGAGGTGGTGACGGGCAGTCCGTAGCGGTCGGTGATGGCCATGATGGCGAAGTATAGCCGGGGCGGGCCCTTGTCGGGTGGAGGTCGTCCGGTTACCCTGCCGTCGCCGCGCAACGAGGCATCGAGGAGGAGATGATGCGCGTGGATCCGGTTCCGGGTCTGGCCCTGCTCGTACTCGCGACGTGCTTGCCCGCCGCGCCCGCCGCGTGGGCGCAGGCGCCCGAAGAGACGACGCTGGCGGTGCCGGCGTTCTCGCTCACGTTCGGCTCGTCGTTCGTGGCCGAAGAGCTGGGGCTCTGGGAGAAGGAAGGCCTGAAGGTCAGGATCTCCACCGTGCCCGGCGTGGCCGGCGCCAATGCGGTGCTCGCGGGCAGCGTCGACTTCGCGCTCACCAGCGCCGCCACGCTCGTGCGCGGCGGCACCCGGGGTCAGCAGCTGTTCGCCATCGCGCAGCTCATGGATCGTGCGCCGACGCAGATCGTGCTGCGCAAGGATGTCGCCGAGAAGGCCGGGCTCACGCCCGGGCTGCCGATCGAGAAGCGCGCGCAGGCGCTCCGGGGCAAGCGGATCGCGGTGGATAGCGTCAACTCGATCAACCACATCATCCTCAAATACGTCGCGCGCAAGGCGGGCCTCGACCCCGAGAAGGACCTCACCGTCACGCCCATGCAGCCCCCGAACATGATCGCCGCGCTCCGGAGCGGCGCCATCGACGGTATCTCGATGTCCGTGCCGTGGCCCGTGATGGCGACGCGGGAGGGCACCGCGCTCACGTTGGTGAGCATCCCGAGCGGCGACATTCCGGAGATGACGCCCTTCGCGTTCATCCTGCTGGTGACGCGTCCCGGCTTCTGCGACACCAAGGCCTCGGTGTGCCGCAAGCTGGTCGCGGGCTACCGGCAGGCCCTCGGCTTGATCCACGACAAGCCGGCCGAGTCGACGGCGGCGCTCCGGAAGAAGTTCGACAAGATCGATCCCGCCGTCCTCGTGGAGTCCTTCGAGCTGGCGCGCGCGGCCGCCTCCCGAACGCTGCGCGTCAACGAGGCCGGCATCAAGCGCGCCTTCGACTTCCAGGTGGACGCGGGCGCGATGGGCGCGGACGAGAAGCTGCCGCCCCTGGCGGGCTTCTACACCAACAAGTTCGTGCAGTGAGCGGGGGCCGGGCGCTCCGGGACCGGGTTCTCGTCGCGCTCGCCGTACTGATCGTCTGGCAGGTCGCCGCGCTGGTATGCGGGCCCCACTGGATCAGCCCGCCGCTGATGACCGCGCGCCGGTTCGGCCAGCTCGCGCTGAACGGCGAGCTGGCGCGCCACGCGCTGTACACGCTGGCCGCGGCCGCGGGCGGCTTCGTCGTCGGAGGCGTGCCCGGCGCCGTCCTTCCCTTCGCCCTGCGCCGCGCGCCGCGCCTGGCGGCGATCCTCGATCCCTATCTCGTCGCGGGGTACGGCATGCCCAAGCTCGCGCTCGCGCCGCTGTTCATTCTCTGGTTCGGCATCGGTCTCGCGTCCAAGATGGCGCTGGTCGCCAGCATCGCCTTCTTCCTGATCTTCTTCAGCACGGCGGCCGGCGTGCGAGGGACGGACGTGCGCCTCGTCGCGATGGCGCGCGTGGCGGGGGCGTCGGAGCAGGCGGTGGCGCGACACGTGGTGTGGCCGAGCGCCGTCCCCTACGTCTTCGCGGGCCTGAAGATCTCGCTGTCGTACGCGATCGGCGCCGCCGTCGTGGGCGAGCTCATCTCGTCCAACCGCGGGCTCGGCTATCTGATCCAGGCGGGCGCCAACGACTTCGACACCACGACCGTGTTCGCCGCCCTGACCGCGCTGACGCTGCTGATCGTCGGACTCAACGCACTCGTGGAGGCCGCGGAGCGGCGGCTGCTGCGCTGGCGCCCGGTCGACGCGCAGCCGGCGCGCCGCCTCGTGACGGCCGCATGAGCGAGGGGGCGGTCCTGCTCGAGGTCCGCGGGCTCGGCCGGAGGTTCGAGCCGCGCGCGGATCGCGGCGAGGCCGTCTTCGCGATCCGCGACCTGTCGTTCGACGTGCGCGAGCAGGAGTTCCTCACGATCGTCGGCCCGTCAGGCTCGGGCAAGTCGACGCTGCTCAACCTCATCGCTCAGATCGACGCGCCCACCGAGGGTGAGATTCGCTTCCGGGGCCGGCCCATCGCCGCCGCGACGGCGGGCGCATTGCGCCCGGGCTGGGACCGGCAGTTCGGCTACGTCACCCAGGACGACACGCTGCTGCCCTGGCGGACGCTGATCGAGAACGTGCTGTTCCCGCTGCGCGTGCAGGGTCGCCTGTCGGCCCAGACGCGGGACCGCGCGAGCGAGCTCATGAGCACCGTCGGGCTCGAGGGGTTCGAGCGCTACTATCCGCACGAGCTCTCGGGCGGGATGCGCAAGCGCGCGGCGCTGATCCGGACGCTCGTCTACGATCCGCCCGTGATCCTCATGGACGAGCCGTTCGGCGCGCTGGACGCGCAGACGCGCACGCAGCTGCAGGCCGACCTCCTGCGCCTCTGGAACCTCGGGCGCAAGACCATCGTCTTCGTCACCCACGACATCGCGGAGGCGATCGCGCTCGGCGACCGCACGCTCGTGTTCACCCGCGCACCCGCCCGCGTGCAGAGCGAGCATCGCATCCCGATCGCGCGGCCCCGCGACGTGCGCACCATCTACGGGGTGGACGGCTTCGCGGAGACGTACGAGCGGATCCGCAAGGAGCTGCAGTGATCGTCAGGGGACGCGTGGCCCTGGGGGTCCTCTGCCTGGCGATCTGGCAGGCCGGGCACTGGGCGCTCGGCGCCGACTGGATCAGCGGCCCCGTCGACATCGTGCGGCGCCTCGCCGAGATCACCGCGAGCGGCGAGCTCGCGCGGCACACGATGGCCACGCTCAGCGAGGCGGCCCTGGGCTTCCTCCTCGGTGGCGGCGCGGGCATGCTGCTGCCGTTCGCGCTGCGGCGGTCGCCCCGGCTCACGGCCGCCCTCGATCCGTTCTTCACGGCGGCGATGGGCGTGCCGAAGCTGGCGCTGGCGCCGCTGCTCATCCTCTGGTTCGGCATCGGCGTCATGTCGAAGGTCGTCTTCGTCGCCGCCGTCGTCTTCTTCTTCCTCTTCTTCAACGTGCTCGCCGGCGTGCGGTCGATCGATCCCCGGCTGGCAGCGGCCGTGCGCGTCCTGGGCGCCCGCGAGTGGACGGTGACGTGGGAGATCGCCTGGCACACCGCGCTGCCGTACGTCTTCACCGGCCTCAAGGTCGCGCTGCCGCGCGCAATCAGCGCGGCGGTGGTGGGAGAGTTCATCGCCGCCGACCGCGGCCTCGGCTACTACATCAACACTGCCCGCGCCATGGCGGACCCCGTGGGGTTGTTCACGGGCGTGACGGTGGTGACGGTCCTCGTGCTGGCGATCGACGCCGGGCTCGAGCGCGTGCAGGCGCGGTCGCTCGCCTGGCGCCCGCTGGCCCGCGATGCCACGGTATAGATTCTGCGCGGGGACCCAGATGATTCCGCGCCGCGCGAGTATACTCACCCGGGCGTGGCCAGTGCCGGACCCGAGGAGGCGCCGATGCTCGACGTCCCGTTCCGCTCCGCCAGACAGCTCGCCGCGGACATCCGCCGGAAGAGGATCGGCTGTCTCGAGCTGCTCGACCTCTATCTGGCGCGCATCGAGAAGTACGACGGCGCGCTGAACGCCGTCGTCGTCCGCGACGTCGAGCGGGCGCGCACGCGGGCGCGCGCGGCCGATCGCGCGCTGGCCCGGCGCGACGCGTGGGGCCCGCTGCACGGCGTGCCCATGACCATCAAGGAGTCGTACGACGTCGCGGGCCTGCCGACGACGTGGGGCGTGCCGACCTACAAGAGCAACGTCGCGACCAGGAACGCGGTGGTGGTGGACCGCCTGCTCGGCGCCGGCGTCGTGCTCTTCGGCAAGACGAACGTGCCGCTCTTCCTCGCCGACTGGCAGAGCTTCAACGCGATCTACGGGACGACGAACAATCCGTGGGACGTGACGCGGGCGCCCGGCGGGTCCTCGGGCGGCTCGGCGGCAGCCCTCGCGGCCGGGCTCACCGCGCTGGAGGCGGGCAGCGACATCGGCTCGTCCATCCGCAACCCCGCCCACTTCTGCGGCGTCTACGGCCACAAGCCGACGTGGGGCATCGTGCCGCGCACCGGCCAGGCCCTGCCCTGGCAGAAGGCGGCGCCGGTCGACATCGACGTCGTGGGACCGCTGGCGCGCAGCAGCGACGATCTCGCGCTCGCGCTGTCCGTCATGGCCGGGCCCGACGCGATCGCGGCCACGGGCTGGCAGCTGCGCCTGCGGCCGCCGAAGCCGAAGCGGCTGCGCGACTTCAAGGTGGCGCTGATGCTCGACGCGCCGGGCTTCCCCGTGGATCGCGACGTGCAGAATCGGCTGGGGGCGCTGGGCGACTTCCTGCGCCGGCAGAAGGCGAAGGTGGACGAGCGCGCGCGCCCGGCCATCGACATCGCCGAGGCGTGGCGCGTGTACGTCCGGCTGCTGCGCGCGGCGACCTCGGACCGCCAGACCGACGCGGACTTCGAAAAGAATGTCGGCATCGCCCACGCGCTGTCGCCCAGCGACGAGAGCTACTACGCGCGCGCGACGCGCGCCGCCGTGCTCTCGCACCGCGACTGGCTCACCGCCAACGAGTCGCGCCACCGCATGCGTCTGGCGTGGGCCGAGTTCTTCACCGGCTACGACCTGCTGCTCTGCCCGGTCGCCGGCGTCGCGGCCGTCCCGCACGACCAGAACAGCGAGCGCTACGAGCGCACCGTCACCGTCAACGGCAAGCGCGTCCCGGTGACCGACCACCTGTTCTGGGCCGGCTACACCGGCATGTCGTATCTGCCCTCGACGGCCGCCCCGTGCGGATTCACGCCGGCCGGCCTTCCCGTCGGCGTGCAGATCGTCGGCCCGCAGTATGGCGACCTCACGTGCCTCGCGTTCGCGCGGCTGCTGGAGCACGAGTTTCAGGGGTTCGTGCCGCCACCCGCATTCGCCTAATACAGAAGGAGGACGCACCCGTGACCACCATCGACCGGCGCACGTTCCTCGGCACGGCAGGCCTCTCGGCGGCCGCGGCCATCCTCGGTGAAGGCGCGCTGCGATCCGCCCGCGCGGACAAGCCCCTCAACTTCTCCGGCTGGGTCTTCAAGCCCGACACGGTCAAGGACTACGTGGACTTTTTCAACAAGAAGCACGGCGGCCAGGTGAAGTACGACGCCGTCCCGTGGGCCACGTACCACCCGACGATGGAGACGCGCGCGATGGCGGGCGAGGTCGTGGACGTCATGTACTGCAACTCGGCCAACCGCGAGCGCTGGGTGGACAACGCCCTCATTCGTCCGCTGGACGATCTGCCGGGCATGGACGAGCTGAAGAAGAGGATGGCGCCGGGAAATCTGGAGGCGGCCCGGAGCCGCGACGGCAGCAAGGTCGTCGGCCTGCCCTACTTCACCAGCATCTTCATCCTCATGTACAACGAGCCGATGCTCCAGCAGGCCGGCATCAAGGCGCCGGCGAAGACCTGGGAGGAGCTGATCGAGCACTGCACCAAGCTCAAGCGCGACCGAGCCAGCGACACGCCGTACCTGCCGAACTGGAACAACAGCGGCTCCGGCACCATGCCGCAGTTCCTGAGCGACTGCCACTCGGAAGGCGCCAGCGTCTTCGACGCGAAGAACAAGGTCATCGCCGACCAGGAGCCCGGCGCGGCGCGCGCCATGGAGCGCTGGCAGCGGGCGTACAAGGACGGGCTCGTGAACCCCGAGGTCCTCACCAAGACGTCGTCGACCGACACGCACCGGCTCTTCTGGACCGGCCGCTACGCGTACCACACGAACCACTCGTACTATCTCAAGACGATCGCGGGGGAGCCGGAGAACAGCAAGCTCGCCCCCAAGAAGGCGAAGATGGCGATGTATCCCGGCAACGGCCAGACGCACATGTTCACGGAGTGGTACACGATCAACGCCAAGACCAAAGTGCTCGAGGACGCGTGGAAGTTCGCGAAGTTCCTCGGCGGCAACCTCAACGGCGACTGGTACGTGCAGCGCCAGTGGTGCCTCCTCGCCGGGCTCGATAACGCGTACCCCGAGATGTACGACAACCCGGAGATCATCCAGTCGTACGACCGGTGGGTGGACCTCAAGCTCCTGCGCGAGCAGTACAAGAAGGGCCGATCGATCAACGCGTTCAAGGAGCCGTGGTTCAGCGAGTACGACAGCAAGGCGATCGCCATCGTGCACAACATCATCCGCGGCACCTCCACGGTGCCGAAGGGGCTCAAGGAGCTGACCGCGCTGCAGAAATCACTGGCGTAGCCGCCGCGTGAAGCGGACGGAGAGCGCCGTGGCGTGGCTCTTCGCCGGGCCCGCGCTGCTCGGCATCGGCCTCGTCGTCGTCTTCCCGCTCGCCTACTCGCTGTGGCTGTCGTTCACCGACGTCAACCTCCTGCGCTCCACGGGACCGGCCGTGGAGCTCTGGGGCATGCGCATCCCGCTCTTCCGGTGGATCGGCGCGCGCAACTACACGCAGGTGCTCGCCGACCCGCTCTACTGGGATTCACTCTGGCGGACGCTCTATTTCGTCGCCGCCTTCGTCGTCGAGGCCACCCTGGTGGGGCTCGGCGTGGCGCTCGTCCTCAACGAGCGGTTCCCGGGTCGTCCCTTGATGCGCAGCCTGCTGCTGGTGCCGTGGTCGCTCTCACGGATCGTGGTCGGGCTCCTGTGGATCGGGATCCTCGACTTCGAGTTCGGCGCGCTCAACGGGCTCCTGCTCCGCACGGGGCTCGTCGACGGCGCCGTCGCGTTCTTCAAGGAAGGGTGGAGCGCGCTCAACGTGCTCGTGTCGGTCTACATGTGGAACCAGGCGCCGTTCGCCACGCTGCTCTTCCTGGCCGGCATGCAGTCGATCTCCGAGGACCTCTACGCGGCGGCCGAGGTGGACGGCGCCGGCTACTGGCGCCGCCTCTGGTACGTCACCCTGCCCGCGCTGCGCCCGATCGTCTTTCTCGTGCTGGTCCTGGCGACCGTGAACGGCTTTCTCATGCTGGACCTGATCTACGTCCTCACGATGGGCGGCCCCGGCTACGACACCACGACGGTCTCGTGGCACGGCTTCAAGACGAGCTTCACGTTCTTCAAGTTCGGTCCGGGCACGGCGATCCTCTACACGCTCACCGCGCTCTGCCTGCTGCTCACGGTCGTCTATCACCGCCTGATCCTCGCCCGCTTCGAGCCGGAGGCCTGAGCGCGTGACGACCCGGCCTCGCTATCGCGGCGGCAACTACCGCCGACGCTCCGCCGGCAGCGCGGTGATCCTCTACGCCACCGTGGCCGCGGTGGCGCTGTGGCTCGTCGCGCCCTTCGTGTGGCTGTTCGTGACGAGCGTGTCCTATCAAAAGCACCTCCTGACCCGGCCGTTCACGCTGCTGCCGCCGGAGGTGACCTTCGACAACTACCGCATGATCCTCGGGCTCGTCCGCTTCCACGCCGAGGGCCAGGCCGGGAAAATTCTCGGATCGATGTGGAACAGTCTGGTGGTCGCCCTCGTCGTCACCGGAGTCAATCTCGTGGTGGGCACGACCGCCGGCTACGCGTACGCGCGCTTTCACTTCCCCGGCAAGACGCTGTCGCTGTTCGCGCTGCTCTTCACGCGGATGCTGCCGACCATCGTGCTGATTCCCGCCTTCTTCATCGTGTTCCGGGCGCTCGGCCTGCAGAACACCCTCACCGGGCTCGTGGTGGCGTATTGCTCCTTCACGCTGCCCTTCACGGTGTGGATCATGAAGGCGTACTTCGAGACCATTCCCGCCGATCTCGACAAGAGCGCGCTCGTCGACGGCTGCAACCGCTTCCAGGCGTACTGTCGCGTGGTCCTCCCGGTGTCGGGGCCGGGCCTGGTCGCCGGCGGCGCCTTCACGTTCATGCTCTGCTGGAACGAGTTCGTGGTCGCGCAGATCCTCAACACCAAGCCCGGCACCACGACCCTGCCGCCGGTGATCGCCGGCATGAACGGCCAGATCAACATCGATTATTCCGTGATCGCCGCGTCCGGGTTCCTGGGCGCGCTCCCCGCCGTCCTGCTGGTGCTGATCTTCCAGAAGTACATGGTGCAGGGACTGACCGCGGGCTCCGTCAAGGGCTGACCGTTCGGGCGCGGCGGTATACTCACCGCGCGGCTGGGAGGAACCCATGAGGCGCTCCGTCTCGCGCATCGTCATCGCGCTCTTCGCACTGGCCCTCCTGCTCGGTGTCGCCCGCTCCGCGGCCGCCGCCCCGGAGGGCACCATGACGTGGGGCGTGCACATCACGCTGGCCTCCCGCTGGCTCGA
>Ga0137403_10003173_pt1 | contig 19845 bp, 16 predicted proteins | sample CZOMad2_1_16fung_FD_122057 | JGI IMG/M metagenome (GOLD analysis project Ga0137403, IMG submission 122057) | Vadose zone soil fungal communities from Angelo Coast Range Reserve, California, USA - CZOMad2_1_16fungal (Hybrid Assembly) | ecosystem: Environmental > Terrestrial > Soil > Vadose zone...
ATTCCGGCGTTTTTCACTCCGACGGGAGTGGGCACGTTGATCGCGGAAGGGAAAGAAGTGCGCGACTTTGACGGGCGTCCGCACTTGATGGAACGCTCGCTGCGCGGCGATTTCGCTTTCGTGAAAGCGTGGAAGGGCGACCGCTGGGGAAATTTGGTTTTTCGTAAGACGACGCGGAATTACAACGCGGTGATGGTTGCGGCGGCGGATTACGTGGTTGCGGAAGTGGAAGAACTTGTGGAACTGGGCGAGTTGGAGCCGGATCAGATTCACACGCCGGGCGTTTACGTGAATGCGATTTTTCAGGGCGCGGGGTACGAGAAGCGGATTGAAAAACGCACGGTGCGGAAGAAGGCTGCGGCAGGTGATGCTGCGCCCGCGGTGGGCAAGACGGACTTTATCGCCCGGCGCGTGGCGGAAGAATTGCGCGACGGATTTTACGTGAATTTGGGAATCGGAATTCCGACGCTGGTGGCAAATCATATTCCGGCGGGAATGGAAGTGGTGCTGCAGTCGGAAAATGGAATGCTGGGAGTGGGTCCTTTTCCGTGGGAAGGCGAAGAAGATCCGGACCTGATCAACGCTGGGAAAGAGACGGTGACGGAAATTCCGGGGACGGCTTATTTTTCCAGCGCGGAATCTTTCGCGATGATTCGCGGACGCCACATTGATTTAACGGTTCTGGGCGCGCTGCAAGTAGACGAGCGGGGGAATCTGGCGAACTGGGCGATACCGGGAAAAATGTTGAAGGGCATGGGCGGCGCGATGGATCTGGTGGCGGGTGCGAAGCGAGTGTTTGTGGCGATGGAACATGCTACTAAGGATGGGAAGCCAAAAATTTTGAGGAAGTGTTCGCTGCCGCTTACCGGCGTGGAAGTGGTGGACTACATCGTGACGGAATTGGCGGTGATCGAAGTTACGCCTGAGGGATTGGTGTTGCGGGAGATTGCTGCGGATACGACGGTCGAACAGGTGCTAGTGTTGACTGAGCCGCGGCTCGTTCTAGCGCTAGGTGGACCGAAGGTGATGGAGGGCTGAGACCCTCTTCTCTGCGCTATGTTAAAACAATCCCTTAGCGATGGCAGGATCGATCCCCGGCTACCGAACTCAGGAGCTGAGGCGGCGGGCGGTGGTGAAAGAGTAGTGGAAGCCGGAGACAGTGGTGAGTGCGGCGACCAGATAGGCTAAAAGGCGGTTGATTTCGGTAATGGCCGGACCGGGATAGCCCGCGGAGAAGACCACTCCGAAGACCAGAATGATCTGGAAGAAGGTAGTGGCTTTTCCGAGAAGGCTGGGCGGAAACGGGCGATAGCCGGAAATCAAAATAATTACCGCCGCGACGATCAGCAGTAGAATATCGCGGCTCAAGACCATGATCGTGAGCCACCAAGGCGTGATCTTTTCCATCGCCAGAATCACAAACGAAGAAGACAGTAAAAGTTTATCGGCGATGGGATCGAGATATGCGCCGATTGCGGATTTTTGATCGAGCTTGCGCGCCAGCAGGCCGTCGATACCGTCAGAAAGTCCGGCGAGGACCAGAATCAGCAAAGCCCACCGATAGTGTTCGTACACAATAAGTATGAGAAACAACGGCAGAAAACCTAGCCGGAGAAGCGTGATTTGATTGGGAACCGTCCAGATGCGGCCTGTCATTATTATGTCAGGGTTTGTAAGTACAACTTGTTTTTATAAGGGTTGTAAAACAAACCCTTAAACCCTGAAACCCGTCAGATGAGAATAGCGCAGATTGCGCGGATTGTCGCAGCCGCCAGATTATGGAGTGCGGCGGCCCAGCTGCCGCTTTGCCGTCACGTGCGACGGCCTGGCTCGCCCCAAAAAAAAGGAACTAAGCGAACTGCGAGAGGTATTCGGTGATGGGGCGGCCGACTTTGCGAGCGAACATTTCCGAGAGTGACGGGATGGAACCGGAGGATTCGTCGAGGGAGATACGCTCCACGCGATTCATCGGAAAGAAAATCGTGGGTAAACCGGTGCGTTCGCTGTCCGGGCCGTTGATTTGGCTGATGAAGTGATCGAAGGAGTTGAGATCGATGCCGCGCATGGTGATGCCGGACGGATTGATGGACAATAGTTGGCCCCAGAGTTTTTCTTTGGGCGTGTGCAAGCTGACGATAATGATGGAGTTCGGGTCCATAAGGCGCTTACCTACAGACTAACAAATTTGCTAGCTCATTCCCGCACGAGACGAAAACGCCATGCGCGAAGAGTGACTGCTGCATAAAGCCTCACTGATAGTATGGAAGCCGTCATTCCAGGATCGGTCTGGAAAAGTGCAGGGCCATGATGACGAAGCAAGCGACCACCACGGCAAACGCGGACCAGCCGAGAGCGTAGGCGGCGTTGCGTTCGCGCGAGTTCATTGGTTCGCGGTCGGCGAAGTAGCGGCCCAGCAGAAAACCAGCGGCGAGGCCGCCAAAGTGGCCCCAGTTGTCGGTACGCAGACCGCTGAAAAATAATCCGATGGCGAAAATCGTAACGACCCAGGAAATGAGGCGGCCGCGCAGTTGTTGTATTTGTGCGCCGCCGCGCCGATAGGTGATGGCGATCAAGACGCCAATGAGTCCTAAAATGGCACCACTGGCGCCGACCGCGGGAGCGGAGCCAAATCTCGCGCTGAGCAGAGAGCCAGAAATTCCGCAGACCGTGTAGAAAAAAAAGTATCGTGCGCTGCCGTAAACTTCCTCGACTACCGGGCCAATGTCCAAGAGGACCATCATGTTGAAGCCAATGTGAATCAGCCCGCCGTGGAGATACGTAGCGGTAAGCAAGCGGTACCAATTGAAATCGTCGTAGCGAAAAGGAATCGCCATCCCGAGCCGATAGAGAGCTTCGCCGTTCACGCTGAACAAAATGCCAAAACCCTGGCCCTGTCCTTTTGTAAAACCGATCAGCAAGGTAGCCGCGAACATAATGACGTTCGCAATTAGAATGGCAGTGGTGGCGGGCGCTTGTCCGCCGAAAAAGCCGGTGAGACCTTTGCTTAGCGCTGCGAGTGAGAAGCGGAGGTTGGCGCCGCATTCGTGGCAGCGCGTGGCGTTGATGCCTACGAGGGAGTTGCAAGCAGGGCAAAGTTTTGGGCGCGGCTGATTGTCGCCGCCGCCACCGCCGAAAAATCCGCGCGTGGCGTTTCTCCAACGATCGAACCGCTGCTGCCATTGATAGGAAACGGGCAATCTGCCTCCTTGCGAGCCGCTGAGGGCGTTCCTATAATACCGGAATTGGATTGCGCGCTCCGATGCCCGGTTTCAGGGCCGGTACTTACAGGCCCTGAGTTGCAGAAGTCGCAGGCGGGTTTCAGGGTTTAAGGGTTGTTTTGCAAACCCTTATAAAAACAAGTTGTACTTACCAACCCTGAGCTGGCGGGTTTCAGAGTTTGTACCTGCCTACCGCAGGCAGGCTTACAAACCCTGACCTAAGAAGACTGAGGAAAAACATCATGGACAAGTTCGAAGAGATAGGCCAGAAGCTGGATGCGGAATTGACTCGGCTGCGGAAGTTCGTCGAAAACGATCTTGCGCCGGAAACGGAAAAGCGCACCGCGACATTTCTTCGGGAGGTTTCGGAGAAACTGACCGAGGCGGCGGGATGGCTGGAGGCACGGCGTACCGGGCGAACTTCTCCGGACGAGAAAAAACCGGCGGCATGAGCCTGGGCCGATGGTAAGTTGCTCGCGAAAAGCCGCGACGTTGTCACGCGAAGTTTTGTTGGCGTTTTTTGCGTTGGCGATTTTCGTGACTGGCTGCTCGGGACGCAAGCCCGTTGTGGCCAGCGCTCCTCCTCCGATGGCTCCTGTGGCAACGCCACCGGCAACCGCAGATCGCGCAATACATTCCACGACCACCCCCGAAGGCGGCGCGTACATCGAAGAGGGAAATGCTTCTTGGTATGGAGCGCCGTTTCATGGGCGGCGCGCTTCGAACGGCGAAATCTACGACATGAACAAAATGACCGCGGCGCACCGCACCATGGCGTTCGGAACGGTCGTCAAAGTTACGAATCTTACCAACGGAAAAACCGCGGTGGTACGCATCACCGATCGCGGACCGTTTATAGAAAACCGGATTATTGATTTGTCGATGGCCGCCGCGAAAGCCATCGAGTCAATTGGGCCGGGCGTGGTTCCGGTGCGCCTGGAAGTAATTTCCGGGAGCGATCCATTCGGCGGATTTTTCACTGTGCAGGTTGGAGCTTTCAAGGAAAAGGGAAATGCCGAGCGGCTGCGTGCGCGTCTGGATGAGTTGTACCCGCCCTCGACGATTCAGCAAGTGGCGATTGAAGACGGCACGTTTTATCGCGTACGCGCCGGGAAAGTTTCCGGCGAGCAGGCAGCGCAGAAGTTTGCCGACGATTTGCACGCCAAAGAAGGGTTCCACACCATGGTCATCCGGCTGGATGAGGCGGCATCCGGAGTTGAAGAATGAAAGACAATTGTTTGTTCTGCAAGATCGCGGAGAAGCAGATTCCGGCGAAACTGGTTCACGACGATGCCGACGTATTTGCGTTTGAAGACATCAATCCCCAGGCGCCGACACATATTCTGATTTGCCCCAAGAAACATTTTGCTTCACTGGAAGAAGCCACTCCACAAGAAGAAGCAGTGCTGGGAAAGATTGCGCTGGTCGCAGCGAAATTAGCGCGGGAAAGAAAATTGGGGAGCGGTTATCGAACCGTTGTGAATACGGGAAGCGGTGCCGGACAGACAGTTTTTCATCTGCACATGCATCTACTCGGTGGAAGGTCTTTTCATTGGCCACCGGGTTGAGGCGAGTCTCCGCCCTAAGCTCCAGCATTCAATTCAAGAAAGCCGCGACAGCAAATTCTTACGGTATTAAAATCCACTTCGTTCAGATCGGAAAAAACAATGCGCCGCGTTTTACAGAAATTTATGACTCGGTTATCGCCACGGACGTTGCGGGTGATGGCAGTGGTTGCGTGTGTGGCGCTGTTGGACGCTGGCGACCTGCGTGGGCAGGAACAGAGTGGCGTGCTGACTGTTAAAAAAATATATGGGCAGCCGGGGCTGAGCGGCAAATTGTACCGGGGAGTGCAGTGGGCACCGGACGGGAAGACAGTCACTTTCTTCGAAGCTAAAGGGACCGGAAAAGACGCGAAAACAGAACTGTGGGCGCTCGATGTGGCCAGTGGGCAGAGGCGTTTGCTGGTCAGCGCGGAAAAGTTGGAGACGGTGCTGCCGGAAAAAAAGACTCCGCAAACGCAGGCTACCGGGTTGGGAAGGCATCCGGCATCGCAATATATTTGGGCTCCGAACGGAGAGCAGCTTTTGTTTGTTGGTCCGAATTCGCTGAGCTGGTTTGATTTGAAGACACAAGCGGCGCGGACGCTGCTGCAAGGAAAAGAAGCGATCGCGGACGCGAAGATTTCGCCGGACGGAAAGTTGGTAAGTTTTGTGCGCGAGCACAACTTGTTTGTGGTGAATGTCGCTGACGGGAAAGAGCGGACGATAACGCGTGGCGGCACGGAAGCAGTACGCAAGGGAGAACTGGATTGGGTTTATCCGGAAGAGCTGGATTTGAAGACCGCGTATTGGTGGTCGCCGGATTCGTCGAAGATTGCTTTTCTGGAAATGGATGAAAGTAAGGTTACGAGATTTCCGCTGGTGGATTTTGCGTCGTTTGCGGGTGCCGTGGAGGAAGAGAGATATCCCATTGCGGGCGGGAATAATCCGGTGGTGCATGTTTACGTGGTGAGTGTGAATGGTGGCAAAGCCGCGTTGATGGATACCGGATCAGAGACGAATCAGTACATTCCGCGCGTTGCATGGTTGCGCGATTCCAAACGCGTTGCGATTGAGCGGCTGAATCGTTTGCAGACGCAGCTGGATTTGCTGATTGCCGGTGCGGAGACGGGAAAATCCAGTGTGGTGCTGACGGAGAAGGATCTTTACTGGATCAATGTTTCCGATGATTTGTATTTCCTGAAAGATGGCAAACGATTTTTGTGGTCGAGCGAGCGCAGCGGTTACCGGCATTTGTATTTGTACCGGATGGATGAAAAAGAAGAAGCGCAATTGACCAAAGGCAACTGGGAAGTCACGGCGGTTGAAGGCGTGGATGAAGCGAAAGGAATTGTGTACTTCAACGCGACGGAAAAATCGCCGATGGAGAGACACTTGTATCGCGTTGGGCTGGACGGAACGGGATTTGCGCGAATCACGAAGCAAGATGGAATGCATACAGTTCAGCTTGCTCCAGATGCGAGCGCGTTTGTGGATTCGTATTCCAATGCGATAACCCCGCCGCAGCAATGGGTGAGCAAGTTGGATGGCAGTGCACCGATTGCGCTGAATGAAAATAAAGTGGCGGAGCTGGCGGAGTACAAATTGTCGCCGCCGGAATTTATGACCGTGAAAACGCACGACGGAATGGATTTGAATGCGTGGATCATCAAGCCGGCGAATTTTGATGCGGCGAAAAAATATCCAGTGCTGATTTATACCTACGGGGGGCCGCACGCGCAGGTGGTGATGAATCAGTGGGGCGGGCCGACATTTTTGTGGCATGAAATGATGGCGCAAAAAGGATTCGTGATTTTTGCGCTGGATAATCGCGGCTCGGCGGGGCGCGGACATTTGTTCGAGGAGCCGATTCATTTTCGCTTCGGCGCGCAGGAAATGTCCGATCAACGCGATGGGGTGGCGTGGCTGAAACGGCAACCGTGGGTGGATAGGAAGCGCATGGGAATCTGGGGCTGGAGTTACGGCGGGCATATGACGCTGCACGCGATGTTCGAAGATGTCGAGGACTTCAAAGCCGGTTTTGCGGGCGGGCCGGTGACCGACTGGCATTACTACGACACGATTTATACCGAGCGGTATCTAGGACTGCTGCCGCAAAACGAAGAGAGTTATCAGGAGTCTTCGCCGATTGAGAACGCCGGGAAGCTTCGCGGCAAACTGCTGATTGCGCATGGAACGGAAGACGACAATGTTCACTTCGCGAATACCCTGGCGCTGGTGGATAAGCTGATCGAGAAAGGGAATCACGTGGAAGTACTGCCGTTTCCTGGGCGGGGGCACGGAGTTTCGGATGCTCCTGCGCGGATTTTTTTGATGAATCGGGTGACGCAGTTTTTTGTGGAGAATCTGGGGCAGGGGCAATGAGGGAACGATGTAATGCCGTAACCGCACCCGAATTCTCTAGTCCTTCGCCAGTCGCCAGTGCGCTTGCTGTTCTTTGTTTTACACGATGGCGAGAGCACCGCCTGTTCAAAATTTTGGTCGCGGCAGTTTCAACCAATAGATAAGAAAGCCCAATAGCCCTACAACTTGCAACATCAGCGTGGGCGGCTCTGGCGTCGGCACCGAGGTCAGCGTCCATGTACCGGGTTTGGCGACAAAATCAAACCCCTGAGTCGGCCAGCCTGAGCTATCCCCAGCGCCTTCCGGAATATTTACGGCTTCCAATTGCACCGGGCCAGTTCCCTCCCCAATATCCACGACCCACTGGGAGATGCCGCCAAACCCATCTCCAGCGAGCGCCACGGCGGAGAAAACGGGAGGGTTGTCCGAGGAAGTTAAAACGGTGTTACCGTCCGTGAAGCTAAAAGCCAACAACTGCACGAGTCGAAAATCGGTGAAGTCTACTGGGGAAGCTAGAACGATGTAACCGGAAATGCTGCAAACCGGTGGGCACGTTGCGACCGTCCCAAAATTCGACGGGCCAAAATTGTCAAAAGGCTGGCCAATATAGGTGTATACCGCGTCGGCCTGCGCCAGCGGGGCCGCTAAAGCTGCGAAGGCGACCAACAGCGAAATGGAGGCCAGCCTACGAAACGGACCGAAGTGAGTATTCATCTTCCCTCCGATGTCTCGCGGCTCTGGTTACCATACCCGCTGCGAAGGCTGTGTCAAGTGTCAAAACATGTACTCACACTCTACGTTTATCGCCTCATGGGATGAAGGGGTCGGCTCCTAGCTCCGAGTAAACTTGGCTTGCGAACGGCGGCTAGATCACGAGAGCGGCCAAGCGGGGGAGACGAAAAAGCGCAGAGCGGAGGTGCCAAAGAGCGGCCACCCTTTGCCACAAAATCGCGAAGGGAAGGTCACGCAAGAATTTCCCGCTGCTTAAGGCTTTGCCACCCGCCGCCGTTAAGTGCAAGGCAATTCAAGAAGAGCCAAGCCGTCTTACGGGGCCAGGATGTCTTTCGGGTGGGATTTGACTTGGATGGCGGCGAGGCTGGAGGCGTCCCAGCCGCCGCCGAGGGCTTTGACCAGGAGGACGCTGGTGACTAATTTCTGGCCCTGCAGAATGGCGAGTTCTTGTTCGTTGGTTAAGAGAGTTTGCTGGGCGGTGACTACATCGAGATAGCTGACCAGGCCGCCTTTATAGCGGTTGGTGGCGATATCTAGATTGCGGCGGGAAGCGTCCACGGCTTGCTGCTGGGACTGGAAAGCTTGATCGAGGATGGCGAGGCCGGTGAGGCTGTCCTGGACTTCGCGAAAGGCTTGCAGGACGGTACCGCGATAATTGGCGACGGTGGCGTCGTAGCCGGCTTGCGCGTATTGAACTTGAGCGCGGCGTGCGCCTCCGGTGAAGATGCTTTCGGCGACGTTTGCGCCGATCGCCCAGAAGGTGCTTTGTATACTGGCAAGTTTGGCGATGTCGGCAGCCTGCCAACCGCCGTTGGCAAAAAGATTGAAGGATGGATAGTAGGCGGCTTTGGCGATGCCAATTTGCGCGTTGGCGACGGCCATTTCGCGTTCGGCTTCGGCGATGTCCGGACGGCGCTCGAGTAGGTCGGAAGGCAGACCGGCGTTGAGAGCGGGCGGCTGAACCGAAAGTTCGCGGGGCGCGACGTGGAAATCGGGCGCGGATTTACCGACCAGTACGGCTATGGCGTCTTCAAATTGTTTGCGCTGCTGGTTCAACAAGGTGAGCTGAGTGCGCGTGGTGTCGAGAAGAGTTTCTTCTTGCGCGACATCGAGGCCGGAAGCTACGCCGCCGTGATAGCGGGAATTTACAAGGTCGAGACCTTTTGACAAAGCGTCGACGGTGCGCGAGAGCAGAGAAATTTGCGTGTCGAGCTGGCGCAGCGAGAAAAAATCACCCGCGAGTTCAGAGGTTATGAGCAGACGAACATTTTCCAGATCCGCGGCAGTGGATTGATAGCTGGCTTGAGCTGCTTCGATGCTGCGGCGACGTCTGCCGAAAATGTCGAGCTCGTAGTTGACGGTGAAAGGAAGCGTGTAACTGTTTTGGGTGACTGGGCCAAGGACAGTAAAACTGCTGTTCGGAGGGCGATTGCCGGAAAGGCGCTGGCGTTCGGGAGAAAGACCGGTCGAAAACTGAGGGAATTGGGTGGAGATTTGCACGGCGGCGAGGGCGCGAGCCTGTTCGAGGCGAGCTACGGAAATTTTGATGGTTTGGTTGGACTGTAAAGCGTCGTGTTCGAAGCCGTTCAGATCGTCATCGCGAAAAACTTCCCACCAATCGCCTTTGCCGAGTGCGTCTTTGGGAGCGCTTTCGCGCCAGGGCTCTGCAACGTCCCAATGAGTTGCGGCGGGAGCGTCGGCGCGATGATAGTTGGGGCCGACGGTGCAGCCGGAAACGCAGAGGGCGGCGAAAATCGCTGCAATTGAGATTGCAAAAGCGAGTTTCACTTAGACTTTCCTGAGGAGCCACTGCCTGCGGAGTTGGAATTACTAGGCGGCGCGCCGGCTGCGGGTTTGGTTCCATTCGGTGACGCGCCGGCCGTCGGTGCAGCGCCTGTAGCCTTGGGAGCAGGTTCTTTTACGTTGACGTACTGACCTTCCTCGAGCGAGTCGGCGGGATTGAGAACGATCCAATCGGCGCCGCGCAGTCCCTGAAGAACTTCCAGAGAAACGCCATAGTCGCGGCCGATAGTAAGCGCTTGTAGATGAAGCTTGTGGTCGGAGTCGACCACCACCGCGCGAAGACCCTCGGAACGGAAAAGCAGTGCGTTAACGGGAACCTGTAAACGATCGCCGGTAATCTGCACGTCAAGATGAACCTGGGCATAACCACCGGGAAGCAGTTCGCCAGTTTGGTTGGGGACGTCAACTTCGGTGAGGAGAGTGCGGGAAACCGGGTCGATGGCTTCGGCGGTGCGCACGACTTTGCCGAGGAATTTGCGACCGGGGAATTGCGTGAGATCGAGGTGAGCCGGGAGGCCGGCATGGATCGAGGGCGCGGCGCTCTCTGGAACATTTACGTAAACGCGAATGGGATCGGTCTGCGCGAGCGAGAAGAGTTGCTGGGTGGTGCCGCCATTGCCGGCGTTGATCAATGTTCCGATATCCACGTTGCGGCGGGTGATAACGCCGCTGAAGGGAGCGTAAATATGCTTGAAGGATTCCAGTTCGGAGAGGCGATGGACATTGGCTTGCGAAGAGGCCACACCGGCTTGTTTGGCGGCCAAATCGCCGGCGGCGTTGTCCACTTCCTGTTTGGAGACGCTGTCGGTCTTGATTAGATCCTGGTAGCGAGTGGCCGTGATGTGCGACAGATTGGCGTTGGCCTGCGAGGTTTCGAGATCGGCCCTGGCCTGAAGAAGTTGCTGATCGACTTCGGGAGTATCGATGTCGGCGAGCAGTTCACCTTTTCGGACGCGGGAGCCGATATCGCGGTACCACTTTTTGAGATAGCCGTTGGTGCGAGCGTAGATGGGCGATTCGACGTACGCCTGCATGGAGCCGGGCAGGACCAGGCCTTCTTCGGAAGGCTCAGTGGTTGGATGGATTACTGCGACGGTGGGGACGGCGAGAGTTTCGGTTTCTTTCGCCAAGGCTTGATATTGCGAACGCCGCTGGAAAAGTGTGAACGCGCCCAGAACGACCAGGATAATGACCGCGATGAAGAGCAGGCCGAAGAGCCGGCTCTTGTGTGGTTGGGGCGGAGTGTCGAGTTCGGTTGCCATAATGCTGCACCTTTCCGTGCTGATAAGATTCTGCCGCAAAACGGGCGTCAGGCGGTAGCGTGATGCCTGCGGCGCTCCAGCCGTGTGTGAATGATTTTGAAAACGCACGGCACAAAAAACAAAGTTGCGAAGGTCGCGAAAATCAAGCCGCCGATGACGGCTCGTCCGAGGGGAGCGTTCTGCTCGCCGCCTTCGCCGAGGCCGATGGCCATGGGAACCATGCCGATGATCATGGCGAGAGCGGTCATGATGACCGGACGGATGCGGACGAAGCCGGCTTCAAGAGCGGCGTCGAAGGCATTCTTGCCTTCGGCTAATTGTTCGCGCGCAAAAGAGACCATCAAGATGCTGTTGGCAGTGGCGACGCCCATGCACATGATGGCGCCGGTAAGCGAAGGCACGTTCAAGGTGGTGTGAGTGATCAAGAGAATCCAGCAGATTCCGGCGAGAGCGCCGGGGAGCGCGGTGATGATGATGAACGGATCAATCCAGGATTGAAAATTGACGACGATGAGCAGGTAGGCAAGAAGGATGGCTCCAATGAGGCCGACGCCGAGGCCGATAAAGGAGTTGCGCATGGTCTGTACCTGGCCGCGAACGACGATGTGGCTGCCGCGGGGCAAATCTTTTTCGACGGACTTAACGTCCTTGAAGACCTCTTCGGAAACCGAGCCGAGGTCGCGGCCGTCGACGGAAGCGTAAACGTTAATCATGGGCTGCGCGTTGTAGTGGGAGATGGATGCGGGGCGCGCGGCGGCGGTGGTGGTGACAAGATTTTGCAGAATTTGCGGGGTTGCGCCAGGGATGCTGCCGTTGATAGGAGTGTTTTGCAGGGCCTGATACGAGTCGATGCGGTACTGCGGGGTCTGCACGGCAATGTTGTAGTTGATGCCGTTTTTGGGATCGAGCCAGAAGGTCGGCGCGGTTTGAAAGCTGGAGCTAAGAGAGACCAGGACGTTTTGCGCAACATCGCGGGCTTGCATGCCGACGGACTGAACACGGGTGCGGTCGATGTCCATAAAGAGAGTCGGAGCATCGAAGGCTTGCTGCACGTGGACATCGACCGCGCCGGGAATGTGGCGCATCTCAGACGCGAGTTTTTGTGCCACTAGGTAATTGCCTTGTTGGTTTGCGCCGGTGACCGCGACGTCGATCGGGGCAGGAGTGCCGAAATTCAGAATTTGTGTGACGATGTCCGCGGGCTGAAAGAAAAACTGCACGCCGGGATATTTCTGCGACAGGGCTGCGCGCAGTTGGTTGACGTACTCAGCGGTGCCTTTGCCGCGTTCCTGCTTGAGTTGCACCAGGATTTCGGCGTCGGAGGTGCCGATGGTTCCGGCGTTGCTGTAGCTGAGGTTAATTCCGCTGTATGGCAGGCCGATGTTGTCCAGGACGGTTACCAGTTCGTTTTGCGGAATGATCTGTCGAATGGTCTGGTTGACTTGATCCGCGAGACGCGCGGTTTCTTCAATGCGCAGCCCGGTGCGGGCGCGCATGTGCAAGCGGATCTGGCCAGCATCCACTTTGGGGAAAAAGTCGCGGCCGAGAACAAATACCAAACCGCCGGAGAGCAAGCAGAAACCAAAGAACAAGGTACAAAAAAGTACCGGAACATTTAACGCCGACTGCAGGGCGTGGCGGTAGCTTTCGCGAAAGCTTTCAAAAGCGTGTTCAAATTTCTGCTGATAGCGGCGGAAGAACCCCTGTCTTTCGCCGACGTGTTCTTCTCCGTGATATTCATCATCGGAGCTCAAAAGATACATGGCCATCGTGGGGACGATGGTTCGCGACCACATGTACGAGGCGAGCATGGCGAAGATAACAGCTTCAGCCAGCGGAATAAAAAGATACTTGGCAACGCCAGAGAGAAAAAACATCGGGATGAAGACGATGCAGATGCAGAGAGTGGAGACGAAAGCGGGAACGGCGATTTGCTGCGCGCCATCGAGAATGGCTTGGACGGTTTCCTTGCCCATGGCGAGGTTGCGGTTGATGTTTTCGATTTCGACGGTGGCGTCGTCAACCAGTATGCCGACGGCCAGAGCGAGCCCGCCGAGGGTCATGATGTTGATGGTTTCGCCAAGCGCGCTGAGCAGTAGAATGCTGACCAGGATGGAAAGCGGAATGGAGATGGCGATGATGATGGTGCTTTTCCAGTTGCCGAGGAACAGCAGAATCATGAAGGCAGTGAGTACAGCAGCGATCAGACCTTCGCGAACCACGCCTTGAATGGAAGCACGGACAAAGACGGATTGATCGAAAAACTGGGTGACCTTGAGACCTTCGGGGTAAGAGCCCTGGTTATAGATGAGCATGGCTTTAACGCGATCCACGATGTCGAGCGTCGAGGCGTTGCCGGTTTTGTAGATGCTCATCAGCACGCCGCGCTGGCCATTGGCCAGGACGGCGTTGGTTTGTGGAGAGAAGCCGTCGCGAACGTGCGCGACGTCGCGCATATAAATGGTGGCGCCGTTCACGGTTTTTATGGGCAGGTCGTTGAGCTCCGCCACCGTGCGGGGGCTGCCGTTCATTTCGACGGTGTATTCAAGAGTGCCAAGTTTCGCGGTGCCGGTGGGAAGAATCAAGTTTTGCGCGTTGACGGCGTTGACGATGTCGACCGCCGATAGACCCTTGGATTGCAGAGCTGTGGTGTCGGCGTCCACGGAAACCAGGCGCTGCTTGCCGCCGTAGGGGAAGGGAGTGGCGGCGCCCTGAATGGTCGCGAGCTGGGTGCGAATAAAATTGTTGCCAGTGTCGAAGAGCTGCTGTTCGCTGAGGGTGTCGCTGGTCAAGCCGATCTGAATGACCGGAACAGTGGACGCGGAGTAAATGATGACCAGCGGCGGAGTAATTCCGGGCGGCAGGAAGCGCAAGAAAGTTTGCGAGATGGCACCGGTTTGGGCGAGCGCCGTCTGAATGTTGGCGTTGGGCTGAAAATAAACTTTGATGACGGCGATGCCGTTGAGCGATTGCGACTCGGTATGTTCCACATCGTTGACCAGCGTGGCGATGCCGCGCTCGACGTTGCCGGTGATGCGCTGCTCCATTTCCTGCGGTTCAAGACCGGTGAAGGTCCAGACCAGGCTGATGACGGGAATATTGATTTCAGGAAAAATATCGGTCGGGGTACGCAGCAAGACCACAGGCGTCAGAAGGATGATCACCAGTGCCATCACGATAAAGGTGTATGGCCTTTGTAGCGCTAAACGAACAATCCACATACTATTTTTCGAGTTCCTTCAGTCGGGAGATTTTGTGGTTACCCGGACTTTGCGGCCTGCAGCAAAGACAACTCTGTGCTCTCTATTAGACCGCGAGAATCGTGGTTTGGTTACGTCGAACGGCCAAGCCGCCTCGCCTGAATACCATACATCGTTAGAAGCGCAATCCCACCAGAATTCAGAATCAGGAAAACGAATCCGAGCCGGCAATGGAAGCCTTTTTCGGCTGCCACGTTTGGCCACGTGTTCATATGGATGCGGTAGGTGCTGGCCCGGTCACGAAAAATATTGCCCGGGCCAAAATGGATCAGAACTGTAAACGTGGCTCTAGCGCTAACGATCGGCGCGATAGTCGCGCAGGATTTGAAGCTACTTATGGGTCATGGTGAAGACGCCGTCCCAGCCGGATGGAGGTTCGTCGAAAAGATATTCCTGGCAACGCTTCCAGTAGGCGCGTGCCGGGCCGTCGTCAGGCCATTGGTCGAGAATGGATTGGAAGGCGGATTGGGCGTCCAGCCAGTGGCGTTGCTGGAAGAGAGCGCGAGCTTGGTGAAAACGATCGAGGCGGGCCTGCGTGTCAGCAGAAAGATTGACCGCGGCGGTGACCAATTCGTAGATGACGACGGGTTGCAGTTTGCCTTTCACGCGAATGAGATCCAGTTCGCGAAAAACGAAGCCAGAATCTTTTGTTGCGAGGTAGGTGGTTTCGTTGACCAGAATGTGGGTTCCGTAATCCTTGTTCAGACCTTCGAGGCGCGAAGCAAGATTGACCGAATCTCCCAGAGCGGTGTAACCGTAACGCAAAGAAGATCCCATATTTCCAACGCTGGCAACGCCGGTGTTCAGGCCGATGCCGATATCGAGGCGCGGCTTGCCTTCGGCTTCCCATTTTTTTTGCATCTGATGAATCCGCTCCATCATCTCGAGCGCTGAATGGCAGGCCAGCGCGGCGTGGTCTGCTTCTTCGAAAGGAGCGTTCCAGAAAGCCATGACGGCGTCACCGATGTATTTGTCGAGCGTGCCGCGGCGTTCGAAGACGATATGAGTCATGTCGGAAAGATATTGATTGAGGAAGATAGCGAGTTCTTGAGCGTCAAGTTTTTCCGAAATAGTGGTGAAGCCGCGAATGTCGCTGAACATTACGGTGATTGCGGTCTTACGCGGTTCGACGAGTTCGGGATTAAGCAGCAAGCGGCGAACAACTTCCGGGCTGAGGTACTGGCCGAAGGCGGTGCGCACGCGGCGCTTTTCTTTTTCTTCGACCAAGACGCGGAAGAGTGAGACCAGGATCACGTTCGCGGTGAGGGTGAGAGCGGGAATGGTGAAATTCAGCCACGAGCCGCTCAGGAAGGCGAAATAGTCCACCGCAGCAAGCAAGAGCAGCAAGAACACGCCGCATCCCATCCAGCGTGGCGAGACAAGAGCCATCCAGATGCCAAGTGGGACTCCGAAAAGAAAAATCAGCAGCAGGTCGCTGAGCGATTCCTTGGCGCCGCGACTGAGAAAATTGCCGTGGAGAATGTTGTCAATGACGTTGGCGTGAATTTCCACGCCGGGATAGTCGAGGCCGCCGAAAGGAGTGGTCCGCAAGTCACCAATTCCGGTGGCGGTTGCGCCGACAAGAACGATTTTTCCAGAGAAAGCGGTGGCGGGAACTTTATGCTCGATAACATCAGCCATGGAATAGTGCGGATAGGTATAACTGGGACCGTGGAAATTGATGTAAACACGGCCGAGATCGTCGGTATGGATTTGGGCTTGATCGTCGAAGACAATGCGCGAGGCGCCTACCGGACCAAACTCCAGGGCCACTTGATCGTTTGGAAGACTCAAGAAAGAGCGAACGGTCTGCACGTCGAGCGACGCGTAAATATCCCATTCCGCAAGATCTTTCGAACGGCCATAAGGAATGATGAGATTGGCGCGGCGAACGACTCCGTCAACATCCGGATACACATTGAAAAATCCGGTGGAGGAGGTTTCTTCGCTCAGTACGCTGGTCAGCACGGAAAGATTGGCTTCGGTGCCCTGGGGCAGCAGACGATCGGGCTGGAATTTTTGAATCAGGGAGATGCGGTCCTGCTTGCCGGTGGCGGGATTGAGCGGGCGAACGCTGGGAAAAGAGTAGAAGGCGATTTGGTTGGCGTAGTCATCAAGCGTTTTTGGATCGAGTCCGCGCAGGTCGGCTTCGGTGTGAAGAAAGAAATTGCCGAGAACGACTGTACCGAAATTCTGAATGGATTTAGCGAATTGTTGGTCGGCGTCGTAGACGGCGATCGTTTTTTGCAATTCGGACATTAATCGAGGATCGATTTGCTCGCCGCGCTTTTGCCGCGCTTCGAAGTCGGCCCACAGGGCGCGCAATGGCGCAGAAGATTGATCCGGCTTGCTGAAAGTGACGTCAAAGGCCGCGACTTTGGCATGCCCCTCATGCAGTACGTCCAGAAGATGCGCGAAATGAATACGCGAGAATGGCCACTTGCCAAGAACCTCCTGGGAGTGTTGATCGATGTCCACAATCACGATGCGCGGATCGATGGGCGTGCTTGCGGGCGAACGGTAACGAAATCGGGTATCCAGAGAGGAATATTCCAGACGTTGCAGAAAATTGAAGATAGGAGTGGGGCTTTCGCCAAAGAAGGTGAAGAAGTAAAGCGCGAAGCCTGAAACAGTGATCGCGAGGCTGATCAGAAACGAGGCGCGATGCTGCCACCAGGAGAGTAGAAGTTCGTAGACGCCAAAACCGCTGCGGCCCTGGGACCATTTCGGCGTGGAGTTGGCCATGAAATTTTACGCGTAGCCGGTAAAGCGTCTTGGCGCAATTCGTGCCAGTGAAGTTACGGCTATTCTGTGCATCACTATTCGCGAACGATGAAATTCAAGCGGACGCCGGAGACTTCGACCAGGTCGCCATCATCCAGCCTGGTTGGACCCGGAATGGAAACGCCGTTGACAACCGGAACTTTATCGCCGGACCCGATGTAGTAGCCATCATCGCGCTGATTGATTTGCGCGGCCATTTGCGGCTTGAACCAGCCGCGCAGTTTGATGGTGGCCATGGCCGATTTGCCGATAGTGGTAAGTTTGTTGGTAAGAGTGTATTCCTTGGAGTCGGTTTTTCCGGAGAGAACCACGATGGTTGGAACCTTGATGCGTCCGGAGGCGAACTGCGTGCGTTCGCCCAATGCAGCGGCTTGCTGAAGCATGTCGCGGCGGACCTTGGTATCGAGGACCATGGTTTCGTTGATCGAGCCTGCAGTGGTCTTGCGGCCTGATTCGTAAGGCAACGGGGCATCGCCGGTGGCGTCAACTTTGATGTGGTGTTTGCCGATCCAGATGGAGTCGCCGTCGTGCAGCGTGGCGCGTTCGATGCGAAGATCGTTCACGAAAGTGCCATTGAGGCTGCCGCGGTCTTCCACTACCAGACGGCCGGACTCGAAATAAACGCGGGCGTGGTCGTTCGAAACGGCGAGGTTGTCCACGACCAGGTCATTGTCCGGCGAACGGCCGATGCGCACCGGGCGCGAGCCGACAGGAACTACTTTGACCATTTTTTCTTCAAACATCAGCGATAGCTTGGCCATGTCAGTGACCTCCAGCGGAACCATTTCCGCTTGCAGATTTATGCGCCCCACGGCGCAGCCAGGAAAACCAGCCTTTGGGTTCAGGCTTGAGAGAAACCACAATGGCCGAAACGTTGTCGATGCCGCCGCCTTCGTTAGCGTGTTCGATGAGCTTTTCAGCGGCGCGCTGAGGATCAGGCTCCGCCTGCAGAGTTCCGGCAATTTCAGGTTCGGTGACCATACGGGTGAGGCCATCCGAGCAGAGGAGCAGGACATCGCCTGGGAACAGAGGGACTTGTTCGATATCCACTTCGACTTCGGGCTGCGTTCCGAGCGCGCGGAGCAAAACGCTTTGTAGATTGCTTTGTTCGGCTTCGTTGGCGGTCAGGATGCCGCGGCGAACTTGTTCGGCAACCAGCGAGTGGTCGCTGGTGAGCTGCTGCAGCTGCCCGGTGCGAAGTAAGTACAGACGGCTGTCACCGACATGTCCGACGCTGAGTTGCATATCATCAATCCACGCTGCGGTTAAAGTTGCGCCCATGCCTTCTTGTTCAGGATGTTCTTCCGCGGACTGAAATACTTTTTGATTGGCGAGATGAATCGCGCTTAACAGGCGTTGGCTCCTGGGATTCAATCCGGGCTTGGGTTCGCCGAGCAACGGAGAAGCAGGATTTTCCTGGCCTTCGATGCAGTGTTTCACAACGGTTTCCACGGCAAGCGCGCTGGCGATTTCGCCATGGGCTTCGCCGCCCATTCCGTCCGCAAGAACGTAGAGGCTCAGCGGAGCAACGATGCGGTAACAGTCTTCGTTGTTGGTGCGCACCATGCCCACGTGCGTGGCGCCACCGGTCGAGATTTGCAAGTACACTCCCCCTGGAAGGCGGACGGAGACAATTCCGCGCGCACCCTTACGGGCTCTCAAAGTTCACGTTATCAGAGGTGGATTGGAGGCGAAAGGAGGTGCGTCCTACTGATTACTCACTAGTTGTGAACACGATGACCAGGAGATTGATTGCCGCAAGGGTATTGGCAGACCGTGATCGCGAAGCGTTTGCTGCAAACTATTGACAGCGATTCGGGCTGAGGACGCGCTGTAACTCTATGTGAATACTTGGTTTAGTGGCGACCTGTTGCTGTGGCCGGCGGTTGACGCGCCAGCTCGGTGCCTGGAGTTGTTCTGTTTCCTGGACCACAAACTGGCCCGGCGAGCTTCTTCGTAGTATCGTTCTCGCCTAACATGGCTCTTCGATAATGGCCTTTATGAATCTGCGGATAGTTTCAATCGCGGCGTTGATGACGGTGACCGGCTTGTGCTTGGGTGCGCGTGCGATCACCGAAGAGCAGCCAGCGCCGGCGGCGAAGAACGCGCGGATTCTGCTGGTGCCGCGAAAAATGATTTCCGGCGACCGAACCACATTGGCCGTGTTGGATATGAATGGCCGATTGACGCCGGGAGTGACCATTGCGTTTTCAAACGGAGATCGGGTAACGACAAATGCTACGGGCCGGGGAATATTTGTCGCACCGCTGACTCCCGGCGTGCTGTACGCCACGATTCAAGGGCGGCCGGGCCGTGTGCAGACACTGGTGATTGCGGCACCGGCGAACGCAAGCCCGCCGTCGGTGGTGCAAGCGCCGCGCTTTGCTTCGCTGAGCGACCGGTTCGAACTGCAGGGTCACGGATTTTGCGGCGATGCGGACAAGAATACTGTGCAGGTGAACGGCGAGACGGCGTTGGTGATGGCGTCATCGTCGGAATCCATGACCATCTTGCCGCCAGAGAATTTGCAGCCGGGGCCTGCCGAGGTGACTGTTGCCTGCAACAAAGGGGCGGCGAGCGCGGCACGGTTGATTTTCTTATCGTTGTCGCTGCAGGCGGATAGTTCGCCAATGCAGCCGGGACAAAAGCGTACGCTATCGGTTCGAATCGAGGGAACGCGCGACAAGGTTACCCTAGAGGCGCGCAACCTGGCGCCGGAGATTGCGGAACTTGCCGGGGGCAATCCAGCGAAAGCAGTTTCGAGCGGAGGAGCGGAAAATGTGGCCAGTTTTCCGCTGACCGGAAAACAGCGTGGAAATATCCTGGTGTCGATACGGCTGATGCCGGGAGCGGTTCGCGCGAAGCCGTAAATATTCAAAAT
>Ga0137403_10003174_pt1 | contig 19845 bp, 13 predicted proteins | sample CZOMad2_1_16fung_FD_122057 | JGI IMG/M metagenome (GOLD analysis project Ga0137403, IMG submission 122057) | Vadose zone soil fungal communities from Angelo Coast Range Reserve, California, USA - CZOMad2_1_16fungal (Hybrid Assembly) | ecosystem: Environmental > Terrestrial > Soil > Vadose zone...
ATTTATCGATCAGCCCGACGAGGAACCCGGGAGCGCCTTCCGCATCGACCTCTCGCAGGGGACCGAAGACCGTCTCGTCGATCGGCTTCTCGCTCCGCTTCGCGATGCCGTCGGAGGGCGGCGGAGGCGCCGCCGCGGGACGGGAGCGCGGCGCGGTCGTGGAACGGCGCGCGCTCGAAGCATGGCGCCCGCCTTCCACCTGGCGCCCCTTCGCGGGGGGACGCGCCCCCGCGGAACGCTCGTCGCCCGAAGGGCGCGGCGCCTCGCGCGTCGCCTCGGCCCGCGCGGCCCACTGATCGAGCACCCGCCGCAGCTCGTCGGACTTCACCGGCTTCGCGAGGTAGTCGTCCATCCCCGCCTCGAGACATTTCTCGCGGTCGCCCTTCATGGCGTTGGCCGTCATGGCGACGATCGGCGTGTGGCGACCGGAAGCGGTCTCGGAAGCGCGAATCGTCCGGGTGGCCGTGAATCCGTCCATCTCGGGCATCTGGCAATCCATCAGGACGAGAGCGTAGCCGATGCGGCCCAGGGCCTCGACCGCCTCCAGACCGTTGGCGGCGACGTCGGCCTGGTAGCCGAGCTTGTGGAGCATCTGCACCGCCACCATCTGGTTCGTCTCGTTGTCGTCCGCCACCAGGATCCGGATTCGATTCCGCGCCGCCTTCGCCTCGCGCAGGCTGTGCCGGGTGACGAGCGGCCTGTTCTTCCTGGCCGCCCCCTTCTCCCCGGCGTCGCTCATGACGGTCGCGAGACAATCGAACAGCTGCGACGGGTGCGCCGGCTTGGCGAGAAATCCGGCGAAGCCGGCCTTGCGCGAGGCCTCGGCCTGTCCGCGCATGCCCATCGATGTCAACATGACCATCCGCAGCGGGGCGAAGCGCGACTCCTTCCGGATCGCGTGCGCGAGCGTGAACCCGTCCATGCCGGGCATCTGCATGTCGACGATCGCCGCCTCGAAAGGAAAACCGCGGTCGGCGGCGGAGCGCAGAAGCTCGAGGGCCTGAGGGCCCCCCTCGGCCAGCTGGCTCTCCATCCCCCACGATCGGGTCTGCTCCTTGAGGATCGCCCGGTTCGCCGCGTTGTCGTCCACGATCAACAGGCGCAGCCCGCGCAAGTCCGCGGTCGGCGGCGGGAGCGGCTCGGCTTCCTCGGACGGTCTCTGGAATCGGACGTTGAACCAGAAGGTGCTCCCCTTGTCCGGAGCGCTGTCGACCCCGATCTCCCCTCCCATCAGCGCCGTGAGCTGCTTGGAGATCGCCAGCCCCAGACCGGTGCCGCCGAACTTGCGGCTGGTGGTCCCGTCGGCCTGCGAGAACGGCCTGAACAGCCGCGCGGCCACCTCGGGCGTCATGCCGATGCCCGAGTCGGTCACCTCGAAGCGGACCACCGCCTCGGAATCCGTGGACGTGACCAGCCGGGCCCGCAGGATCACTTCCCCGCTGACCGTGAACTTGATGGCGTTGCCGAGGAGGTTGATCAGCACCTGGCGAAGCCGTCCCGGGTCGCCCCGCAGGGCCCGCGGCACGTCGTGCTGGACCAGACAGGCCAGCTCGAGATGCTTGGCGTGGGCCCGCTCGGCGAGGAGCGTCACCGCTTCCTCGATGGCGACATGCAGATCGAAGTCGATCACCTCGATCTCCATCCGGCCCGCTTCGATCTTCGAGAAATCGAGGATGTCGTTGATCAGCGTCAGGAGCGCCTCGCCCGAAGCCCGCACCGTCTCGGCGTAGCCGCGCTGCTCGGCCGTGAGCTTCGTGTCGAGAAGCAGCCCGGTCATGCCGATGACCCCGTTCATCGGCGTGCGGATCTCGTGGCTCATGTTGGCGAGGAACTCCGACTTGGCGCGCGTCGCATCCTCCGCCGTCTCCTTCGCCTCCTGCAGCGTCTTGTCCGCCTCCCGGCGCGCGGTGACATCCTCGAGCGTGCCGACATGCTCGGTGATCGCGCCCTCTCCGGAGCGGATCGCCTCGGCGCGCGCGTGGACCCACTTCACCTCTCCACGCGGGGTCCTGATCCGGAACTCCTGTTCGTACTCTCCGCCGATGCCGGCGGAGCGCGCCCATGAAGTCAGGACGGCGCTCCGATCGTCCTCATGAAGCATCCGGCTCCAGGCCAGCCCCCGGGCCTCTTCCATCGTCAGACCGGTGAGCTCCTGCCAGCGCGCGTTCACATAATGGCAATTCCCGTCGGCCCCGGTCTTGAAGATGCCGACAGGCGCCGACTCGCTCAGGGTCCGGAAGCGCTCCTCGCTCGTCTTGAGATCGATGGTCCGCTCGCGCACCTGGGCCTCGATGCCGGCGTTCACCGTCTCGAGGCGCGCCTGGCGCTCGGCGATCCCCATCATCTCCTGGATGCCGCGGTTGCAGGAGGCGATCAGGAACAGGTCCTCGAAGACGACCCAGCCGGCATGCTCCAGGCTCCGCCAGAGACTGGCCGCCAGCACTCCGTAGACCGACTCCGGCCAGAACAGCCCCCGCAGGAGGTGATCCGCCACGACCACGAGCGAAGCGGTGACGAGCACGCGCCCGTCGCGATAGAATGCCAGGAAGGCCAGGGAGCCGAAAATGAAGAAGTGCGTTTCGATCCGGCCGCCGGTCAGGTGAATCAGCAGCGCGCCGTAGAGCATCTGCGCCATGGCGATCGCATGCCGGGTCGAGACATGCCCGGGACGGCTCAGAGCAAGGAGTATCGGGAAGGCGACGATGGCGCCGCCGAGCAGCAGTGCCGCCCAGACATGCAGGTGGGTCTGGCTGATTCTGCCGGCCCAGGTCGTCGGGGAGATCCAGAGGGCGGCGACGATCCCGGCGAGCCATTCCACGGCCAGGAGGCGGCCGAACAGTTGATCGGTCCGGCGTTGAATCGCGTGCAGATGGTCACGGAACAGCTCGTTCGCGCGCCCGCGCATGGCCTCTTCGGCCCCGGCGACGCCGCTCAGAGGGTCCATCTTTCCGTCCTCTCCGCGGGAGATCGACCGGGATCGCGAAGCGAGCAGCCGAAGACGAAGAAGCGCTCGGGGGCGGGCGCGGCGCCGAGCAGCTGCTTCACGAGCGCCTCGGCCCCCGGGTTGTCGCCGGCATGCCCGCGCGCGTCGGTGATGCCGCCGCTGAACCTCAGCGAGCCGCCGCGGTCGTAAAGCAGGACATGACCCGAGGTGGCGACGCCGAAGCGGCGGGCCTCGTTCCCCCGATCATCGGCCAGGACGCTCACACCCGGAATCTCCGCGGCCCTGGACCAGAGCTTGGTCTTCACCCATTCCTGGCCGAGACCGGCCGGTTTCAGGAAGAGGACGTAGACCTCCGCCTTCCCCTGACCGCGCACCATCGCCCGCGCCAGCTCTTCGAGGCTCGCGCCGGTGCAGGAACAATGAGGATGAACCATCATGACCAGCACCGGGCTCCCGGTGGGCCGCGGGATCCCGCTGTCGAGGGGCCAGATCGCCGGCGGCTGGCCGGGATCGCCGAGCTCCTTCTCGTAATCGAGATCCGCAATATCTTCCGGCGTGTAGAGCCTTTCGATCGGCACACCGGATACCGTCGTGAACGGTCCGGTACGTTCGACTCCTTTTCCTACACGATCGCTGACGTCTTTCGCCATCGCATAATCTCCAAACCTTAATGATACTGAAGCTACGGTCTGACGGAAAGCCTCTGAAGGCAGTCGTAAGGAGGAGACATGAGCGAACGATCAGGCAAGTGGCTCCGTTTGGGGCTGTTACTCGCCGGTTCTATGTATCTGACGAGCTGTGAGTCTCGAGCGCAAATCAACGACGTGCCGGTGGATTACAACGTCTTCGGGATCATTAGCACCCTTAACCAAACCTGCAATGGCCCGATGCCCGAGATGGTGGCAGTTTCGGCCGAGGTATACAAAGGCAATAACTTCGTCGGCCAAACCGGCGTCTTTCCGGCCAACGGTCCGTACTCGTTTATCATCAGATGGCCCAGCTTTAGAGAAAAGCCGGATGGATGGAGAGTTACCGACGTGCTCCGGACCGACGGGAGTCCTATTTGCGAAGCAAAAACGGTGATGATGTGTGATCCAACACGGCCTGAGAAATGCCAGGACGTCGAAACGAAAGTTCAAAGCGCGGCCGTAGGCACACCGATCAACCGAACCGTCCGCTGCCAGTGCAGACCGTATTGAGCTCGATTCCTGCTATGATCGACGGATGGCTGAGACGAAGATTACGAAGCGGAGCGAAGACTATTCCAGGTGGTACACCGACGTGATTGCCGCGGCCGAACTGGCCGATTATGCGCCGGTTAAGGGCTGCATGATCATCCGGCCCAACGGCTATGCCATCTGGGAAAAGATGCAACAGGCCCTGGATGCGATGTTCAAGGAGACGGGCCACCAGAATGCCTACTTCCCCCTCTTCATCCCTGAAAGTTTTCTTCAAAAGGAGGCTGAGCACGTTGAGGGCTTCGCGCCTGAAGTGGCGGTTGTGACTCACGCGGGCGGCGCAAAGCTGGAAGAGCCGCTCGTTATACGCCCGACTTCGGAAACAATCATCTGGCATACCTATCGGAATTGGATTCAGTCCTATCGTGATCTGCCGTTGCTATTGAATCAGTGGTGCAATGTTGTCCGGTGGGAAATGCGTACGCGTATGTTCCTTCGTACGACCGAATTCCTTTGGCAGGAAGGACACACGGCGCACGCGACTTACGAGGACGCCGAAGAAGAAGCTCTCCGCATGCTTGGAGTATACAGAGTGTTTGCCGAAGAGCACCTCGCGCTCCCGGTTATTGAAGGTCTGAAAACAGAGAGCGAGAAGTTCGCGGGAGCTGATCACACCTATTGCATCGAGGCGTTGATGGGCGACGGCAAAGCGCTTCAGGCGGGAACTTCGCACCATCTGGGACAGAACTTTGCGAAAGCTTTCGATGTGACTTTCCAGACGGAGAAAGGGACTCGCGAATACGTTTACGCAACGAGCTGGGGACTTACCACCCGCATGATCGGTGCGATGATCATGGCGCACGGCGATGATAACGGCATCATCATACCGCCGCGACTGGCGACCATCCAGGTGGCCGTCGTGCCCATATTCCGAAAGCCTGAAGAACGGGATCGAGTGATGCAGGCCGTGGATAAGTTCGCCCAGGCGTTTAAGGCGGCGGGCATCGGTTTCAAGGTTGATGAACGCGAACAGTACAGCCCGGGCTGGAAATTCAATGATTGGGAAAAACGGGGGGTTCCGCTTCGGATCGAGGTGGGACCCAAGGATCTGGAGAAAAATCAGGTCATGCTCGCGCGCCGCGACAACGGGCAGAAGTCACCGGTATCACAGGATGGCCTGGACCGTACCGTGCGCGATATGCTCGACACCATCCAGAAGACACTCTTCGATCGCGCGATCGAGTTCAGAGAAAAGAACAGCCACCGCGTTGATGATTACAGGAAGTTTGTTGAGATCCTGGATGGTCCGGGCGGTTTCCTCTGGTGCCATTGGTGCGGCTCTGCCGAGTGTGAAGAAGCCATCAAAGACGAGACCAAGGCCACGATTCGCTGCATCCCAATGAAGTCTGAGCCCGAGGAAGGAAAGTGCCTCAAGTGCGGCGGCCGCTCGGAACGCCGTGTGATTTTTGCCCGGGCATATTAGCCGCGTAGCGGCGTCAGATTGTAGCCCCGGGCGAAGCCCGGGGGTAGGAGCCGTTTTGGATTTCAAGCCCCATAGGGGCGAAAGAGTTCTCGGAGTCTTACGCCCCTACGGGGCTGCCCATCTCCTGACAAGAAACCCACGGCTTACGCCGTGGGCTACACTCTGCCGCCGCTCCGCGGCTCTCAACAGACCTGAGACATGAGCATTCCCCAAGCGGACGAGCACGAGACGTGGATTCGCCAATTCTTCCATCTGGCCTTATTCACCGCCGTCTTCCATCTCCTCCAATTCACGGCGTCGCTCCTGCTGTGGATGTCCACAAACTCGGCCGCACTGATGTCTTTTGGCTTCGATGCCCTGGTTAGCGCGATCGCGGCTCTCTGCCTGGCCGCGCGAATCGAGCGGGAGTGGCGGAATCGATTCGTCGCATTCGGATACCTGGCCGCTTCCGCCGGCGCTGTATACCTGGGTGGCGCGATGTTGTGGAGAGGGGATCGCGCGGCAGGAAGCGTCCTGGGTATCGTTCTGGCGGCCGTGTCCATGCTTGTCATCCCCATCGTCGGTTCCTACATGAAGACGCTGGCTGTCGAGTTACGCAGCCAGGCGCTGAAGTCTGCCGCGATTTTCACGTTCGGAAATTCCTACCTGTCGATGGTCCTGCTCATTGCGCTGCTACTGAACATCGGAATGGCCTTAAGATGGGGCGACCCGCTCGGTGCCCTGGTGATGTTTCCGTTCATGGCGCAGAAGGGAATTCAAATCCTGCTCGAGGAAGGCAAACATGAGTACGTGGAAGATTAGCTGCGTGCCGGCATTCCTGGTTCTTGCTTCGGCTCTTGCTGCTCAACAACCGGCCGGAGTCACTGCGATTCAGGGCGCGACGATCATCACAGGCACCGGTCTGCCCGCCATCCGAAATGGAGCGATCGTCATTCAGGGCGGACGCATCACCGCTATCGGTCCACGCGCCGAGGTCCGCGTCCCTTCGGGCGCACAGGTCGTCGACGCGAGAGGCAAATGGATTATTCCCGGCCTGATCGATGCCCACGTGCACATCGGGCAGTCCGGCGGGCTTTACACGCGTCCGGACATGATCGATCTCCGGAAGTGGCGTCCTTACGACCAGGAGCTTGCATGGATCAAGCAGCGCCTGCCATTCACATTCGAGCACTATGTCCTGTCCGGTATCACGGGAGTGGTCGACTGCGGCGGGCCGATGTGGAATTTCGAAATGCGCGACATCGCCGCGGCCACGAAGAACGCTCCCCGCGTTGCGATCGCCGGGCCGCTGATTTCTACGGATGCTCCCCCCACTCTTCCGACGAACGATCCGGATGTCATTAAACCCAATTCTCCAGCCGAGGCTCGAGACCTTGTACGGCGTCAACTCGATCGCAAACCGGATCTGATCAAGATCCTGTTCATTCGTCATCCGGGTGACAACTTTCAGCAGCAGCTTCAGATCATGTCCGCCGCGATTCAGGAGAGCAAGGCGCGCAACGTGCGCGTTGCGGCGCATGCGACGGAGCTGGAAACGGCTAAAGCCATGGTGCGGGCAGGCGCCGACATTCTTGTACACAGTGTTGAAGATCGTCTTGTCGACACGGAATTCATCGACCTCGTGAAGAATCGCGACATTCTTTATATGACTACGCTCTTCGTCGAGGACGGCTACCGCCAGGTTTTCAACCAGCAGGTCATGCTCACCGACATCGAACGAAAACTTGGCGATCCCGAGGTCATCGCAACCTGGTCGGATCTGGCGAAGATTCCTCCCAACGAAATTCCTGGCGGCATTCCACGTCTGCCTTCGCCACCGAAACGCCCGATCGCATACGACAATCTCATGCTGCTGGAAAGTGCGGGCGTGCGTATTGTCGGGGCGACCGATGCAGGAAACATCGGGACGCTTCACGGTCCGGCGCTTCATCGAGAATTCGAATTGATGGTGGGGGCGGGGATGCGCCCTATGGACATCATCGTCTCCGCCACGAAGAATGCCGCCGCCGTCATGGGCAAGCAGGCCGACCTTGGAACTCTCGAGCGCGGCAAGTTCGCCGATCTGGTCATCCTGGACGCCGATCCGCTGGCGGATATCAAGAATACCCGCAAGATCTCCAAGGTCATGAAGGGTGGAGAGTTCATCCCGTAGGAACGTAATTCGGGGACAGACGTATAAATCACCTAATTAGCAAGTAAGCCTGTCGTTGAAAGCTAATTAGGTGATTTATACGTCTGTCCCCGAATTACGAAATCCTGCTTGATTTCATTCCCGGATATGTCGCATAGTAGGAGCCTGTGAAAGTTGAAAATGATAGTCATTTTCATTTAGAGGCGGAATCGGCGCCGGCACGAAGCCTTTCCGAAGTCCCGCTCAATCGCTGGTGCCGCATCGAGCGGCTCGAAGGTCCACACGACGATTGCAATCGTCTGCTGGACCTGGGTTTCACGCCTGGCGAAGAAGTCATCGTCACACATGCCGCCCCCCTGGGCGATCCGCTTGTTATCCGCGTTCGAGGCGCCCTGCTGGCACTTCGCAAGCGCGAAGCCGCGTGGATCTTTGTTGAATAATTGAATGACCACTCGCATCCAGGAAGTCGAAGATCAAACCAGGGAGTTGACGGTTTGCCTGGTGGGGATGCCGAATTCCGGCAAGACCACCCTCATGAACGCCATCACTGGCGGAAACTTCAAGACCGCAAATTATCCCGGGGTCACGGTTTCGCTTCTGCGCGGTAAGAGCAAGGCCGAGTTTGGCTCCACGCTGAACGTCGTCGATCTGCCCGGTGTTCACAGTCCGGTTGCGCCATCGCCCGAAGAAGAACTCGCATGCCGCGTCATCGAAGGGAATCACGAGCGCGTGCGGCCGGACGCCTTTGTGCTCGTGGTGGATGCGACGCAGCTCGAACGGCACCTGAAGTTTGCTGGTTTTGTGGCAAAGCAGGGAAAAGCCGTCGTTGTTGCGCTGACGATGATGGATCTCCTGCGGCAGAGTGATCAATCCGTCGATGTGGAAAAGCTGGCGCGGGCGCTTGGTGTGCCGGTTGTGCCGGTCGATCCGCGAACCGGCGGAGGTGTACCGGAACTGGTGAAGACCGTTCACGCCTTCGCGGACGCTCCGCCGATCGGCAGTGCCCTTGCGCGGCTTCCGGCCGAGCCGGTTTCCGCGTTCAGAGTGATTCGGGAACTGCTGCAGCGCAGCCATGCCGTTCGTCGTGCCGGCCGGCTTTCGCTGGGAATGGATTCCCCTACAGCTCGAATCGACAGAATCGTGCTGCATCGATATTGGGGCTTTCCGGTTTTCTTCGTTGTCCTGATATCACTGTTCGCAGCGATCTTCTGGGCCGCGCAGCCGTTTATGGACCTGATCGACGCGGGCTTCTCGGATGCCGGCGATCTGCTCCTTCGAGTGCTGCCGGATTCGGTGATCAGCCGCTTCCTCGCTCAAGGCATCGTTGGCGGAGTTGGGGCTGTTGCGGTGTTCTTCCCGCAGATCATGATTCTGTTTTTCCTGATGACGCTGCTGGAAGACTCGGGTTACCTCGCGCGCGGGGCGACGCTTGTGGACCGGCCGCTTTCCTATCTCGGTTTGCACGGCCGATCCTTTGTGCCGATGCTTTCGGGTTTTGCATGCGCCATTCCGGCCGTTCTTGCCGCACGAGCAATTCCCGCCCGGCGCGAGAGGCTGCTCACGATCTGGATCATTCCACTGATGAGCTGCAGCGCGCGGCTGCCCGTATACGCGTTGCTGTTGTCCGCTCTGTTGCCGGCAGGCTCGGCCTGGAAGCAGGGATTGAGTCTTGCCGGAATCTATGTCGGCAGCCTGTTGATCGCTTCATTGACGGCAGGACTGGCGAGCCGGCTGGTATTTGACTATCGCAAACCGTCGCTTCTTGCGATGGAGCTGCCCGTGTACCGCACGCCCCGGTGGAAGCCGATCCTTCGCATGACATGGGCTCGGGGATCTTCCTACCTCCGGCGCGCCGGCGTGCCGATCATGACCGTCTCGGCGTGCCTGTGGTTGCTGTCCAATTTCGCCTTCAGCTCGCAATCGATTGTCACGCCCGCGAAAATGGAAACCTCGGTTGCGGCTCAGCTTGGTCACAAGATGGAACCCGCGCTGCGCCCGATGGGTGTGGACTGGCGCGTCGGGGTCGGTTTGATCTCCGCTTTTGCAGCACGGGAAGTCTTCGTCAGCTCCATGGCTATCGTCTTTCACGTCGATGGCGATGACGATCAAACCGCGCAGGCCGGGCTGCTCGAACAAATGCGCACCGCCACATTCCCCGGCACATCGCAGCTGATTTTCACTCCATCCAGCATTTTTGGCCTGATTGTCTTCTTTTTCTTCTCGCTTCAGTGTTTCTCCACCGTTGCCGTCGTTCGCCGGGAAACGAATTCCTGGCGCCTGGCCGGCCTGCAACTGGCGTTCTACACCGGTGTGGGCTACATCCTCGCGGTTACCAGCGTTCAACTGTTGCGCGCGTTGGGAGTAAGTTAGCCACAGATTTCGCGGATTACTCAGATAGATCTGCGTAATCCGTGTAATCTGCGGCTAATGAAAATCGTGTGAGGTGACCGCTGCGTTGCTGACGGGCAGGATCTCCACGCGATCGGCTTTCACAGAGATGACGTTGTCGACATTTTGCAGGCGGCCTTCGACAAGGAGGAATTTGCCGTCGACGATGGTGAAGCGGTGCTCAGCGAAAACGTCGGGGGTGATGATCGCGTTGGAGATGCCGGTTTCATCTTCGAGGCTGAGGAAGACGAAACCTTTTGCGGTGCCCGGACGCTGGCGTGCGATAACGGCGCCCGCAACGCGGACCCAGCTGCCGTTGCGGACACCGCCAAGATCGATGGCGCGGAGGACGCCCATGGCGTTCAGCTCTACGCGGTAATAAGCCATCGGATGCGGGCCGACAGTCATTCCGGTTCCATGGAAGTCGGCGACGAGACGTTCTTCCGACGTCATCACCTCGAGCGGCGAACTTCCATCGGGCTCTTCAATTCTTTCCAGTAACGGACCCGTGCGGCGGCAGGCGCGCTCCACCTGCCAGAGCGCGTCGCGGCGGTGCATGCGATGCGCAGGACTCAGGAAATTCAGCGCCCCCACTTCAGCCAGAAACACCAGTTCCCGCTTCTGCAATTCCGGAACGCGGCGCGCGAGGTCGTCCACGGATGTGAATGGCGCTGCCGCACGCTCCCGGACAATCGCCTGAGCGGCCGATTCGCGCATTCCTTTGATGTAGCGCATGCCGATGCGGAGAGCATCACCTTCCAATGTGCATAACCAATCCGACTTCGTCACATCGATGGGTTTGATTTTCAGTCCGTGGCGCTGAGCGTCTTTGACCAGCGTTGCCGGGCTATAAAACCCCATCGGCTGGTTGTTGAGCATGGCGGCGGTGAACGCCGCAAGGTAATGGCATTTCAGATACGCGCTCGCGTATGCGAGGAGCGCGAAGCTGGCAGCATGCGACTCGGGGAATCCGTAGAGCGCGAATGACGTGATCGAGCGAATGATCTGATCCTGCACGTCGCCTGTGATTCCGTTCCGATCCATGCCCTGCCGCAGCTTGACCTCCACTTCTTTCATGCGTCTTTCGGATCGTTTGAATCCGAATGCGCGGCGCAGTTCTTCGGCCTCGCCGCCGCTGAAGCCGGCAGTGATCATCGCCATCCGCAGCAATTGTTCCTGAAACAGGGGCACCCCCAGTGTGCGCTCGAGCACAGGCTCGAGCGCAGGATGGGGATAAACCACTTTTTCGCGTCCCTGCCGCCGCTTTAAATAAGGATGGACCATGTTTCCGACGATCGGGCCCGGACGAATGATTGCAACCTCCACGACGATGTCGTAGAACCGTTCGGGCCGCATCCTCGGCAAACACGACATCTGCGCCCGGCTCTCGATCTGGAACATGCCGACCGTATCCGCCTTCTGCATTGCCGCGTATGAAGCCGGATCGTTCGGCGGCAGGTGCGCGAGATCCACTTCTTCGCCGCTATGATTTCGAATCAATTTCAGCGAGTCTTCGAGAACCGCCATCATTCCGAGGCCGAGCAGATCGACTTTGACGATGCCCATGTCCGCGCAATCGTCTTTATCCCACTGGACGACTGTGCGGCCGGGCATTGTGGCGGGCTCCAGCGGAACTACCGAATCCAGTTGTTCCTGGCAAATCACCATGCCGCCGGAGTGCTGGCCCAGATGCCGCGGCAGGTCCTGAAGGTTCACGCACAATTCCAGAAACTTGCGGATCCGCGGCTCGCGCATATTGAAGCCGGCCATGTGGAACTGGGCCTCGAGCGTGTCGGAGGCGTCTTTGTATTCGAACTGGCTGACGAGGCTCGTCAGGCGATCGAGGCTCTTCAGATCGAAGCCGAGCACTTTGCCCACTTCCCGCGCAGCAGATCGTCCGCGATAGGTGATGACATTGGCCGTCATGGCGGCGCCAAGCGCCCCGTATCGCTGATAGATGTATTGAATGGCGCGTTCACGCTGATCGCCGCTGGGAAGATCCATGTCGATATCGGGCCACTCGCCGCGCTCTTCGGAAAGGAATCGCTCGAAGAGCAGTCCCATCTTTACAGGATCGACGGCCGTGATTCCCAATGCATAGCAAACGGCGCTGTTGGCGGCGGAGCCGCGGCCCTGCACGAGGATGTTGTTCTGGAGGCAGAACTGGATGATGTCCCAGACAATGAGGAAGTAACCCTCGAGCCCAAGCTTTTCGATGAGCGCCAGTTCGCGCTCGACCTGCCGGCGTGATTTTTCGTCGTAGGGACGGAAGCGATCACGCGCGCCCGCGTCGGTGCGCTCGCGGAGGAATGAAGCCATTGTGCCGCCGCCGGGCACCGGATACCTGGGGAATTGGTAACCGAGATCTTTCATCGTGAATTGAAGCCGGGACGAGAGTTCGAGCGTGCTGGCAATGGCCGCGGGATGATCCTGAAAAAGCCGCGCCATCTCCGCAGGAGTTTTGAGCTGGCGATCGGAGTTCTTCGAAAGCAGACGGCCGGCGGTTTCCAGTGTTCGATGATTTCGGATGCAGGTGAAGACGTCGAGGATCTCGCGTTCGTGCGGAGCGGCGTACTGGACGCCGTTCGTGGCCAGCAGCGGAAGCTGAAATGTTTCCGCAAGCGCGATGGCTTGCTGGTTGATGGCTTCTTCGTCGCGGTCGAAGTGGCGTTGAAGCTCGACGTAGACGTTGTCATGCCCGAAGATGCGGACCAGACGCTCGAGAGCCTGATGGCCGGTTTTGGTCTGGATTGCGCTGGTGAGCGGGCCGTACCCGCCGCCGGTGAGGCAGATGAGTCCCCGCGAGAAAGGAATGAGCTCCTCTTCGGCGATCGTCCCTTTTCCCTTTGGAGCGCGGAGTTTCATTCGCGTCATCAGGCGGCAGAGGTTTTGGTAGCCTTCGCGGGTTTCGGCAAGGAGGGGATAACGAATACCAGTGGTTGAAGTGACTTCAGCGCCGATATGCGCGCGAATGCCGGCTTTCTTTGCGGCAAGGTGGAAACGCGGTGAGCCGTAAAATCCGTCGCGGTCGAGCAGAGCCATGGCCGGCATGGAGTATTCGGCCGCGGCGCCGATAAGTTCTTCGGGCAGGGAAGCGCCGTCGAGGAAGCTGAAAGCGGAGCTGGCGTGAAGTTCAACGTATTTCAAGCTCACCATCCTTGGTTGCGCTCAAGCCATCCATGGGAGCGAATTATTTCTTTCAATCGTAAACTCCCTGGGCGAACCAGCGGTCGGTATGGACGTCGTAGTAAATGCGGTAGAGGGCATCGAGGACTTCGATATCCCACTCTTCGCGGTCCCAGGTGTCGGGACGCCACCAGTCGCCGGAAGTGCGCCAGGGCCCGCTTGCAGTTTCGATCGGGCCGTGCAGACCGTGGAAGGCAATCCAGGTGGGGACGCCCTCCTTCATCTGTACAGTGGCTTCCAGTGCCGGACGGAAAAGACGGAGAGCAATGGAACGCGGGCTAAAGCCCGCGACTACATTTGGGGACGACGAACACATTGGAGACCAACCCGCCCCCAATGTAGTCGCGGGCTTTAGCCCGCGTTCGTTGCCCATCACGCCGAATTTCTTCACCCGGAATGCATCTGGTCGATGGGTGTCCAGGATCTCCGGTGATCCCACATTCTCCTTACCCACAACTGCAGAAATCCGCGCCAGCGTCAGTTCCAATTTCTCCGGTTCCGGCGAGAGCGGCACGAACAGGCCGTTTTGCACGATGCGGGGCCTGGCGGGGACCGCCTCGACCTTTACTTGTTTGATGGGTGCGCCGGGAGGATGAGCTTCGAGGTCGAGGATCAGAAGTTTGGTGAGGAGCCTGGGATTGCGGATGGGAAGAGGCAGGTGAAGAACACGGACGTAAGACCCCAATGTGAGATGGACTTCATGCGTGGCGCGGTTGCGCGAGCGCAGCCGGGAGCAGATTTGATCCAGAAGCCGGGAAAGAATGAATGTCAGAGGCTCGATCGTTACGATCTCATAATCGAGCTCCATGATCTCGACGAATCGTATGGCCTCGGGATTCGCGACCAGCGGCCGCGAGCCCACTCCGCGCGCGAGTTTGTGAAGGCGCACGCCTTCCTGTCCGAGGCGTTCGGAAACCTGGACGGCGGGAAGCTTTGCAAATGCGCCGAAAGAATGGATCCCCCAGCGATCCAGCGTTTCCAGAATTTCAGGCGAAGGTGAAAGCACATCGAGCGGAAGATCTCGAAGACGCCTGGCTTCGGTTCCGCGGGCCAGTACCGTGATGCCCGAAAATCCCCGGGCCGCGCAGACCGCTGCATCCGGATTCGATGCCACTGCGATGTTGGCCTGCAGCCCCCCGGCCCGCACTTGCTCGGCAACCTTCTCCGCGATTTCGGAATAAGATCCAAACAAGCGCTCCAGTCCTTCCAGATCCAACACGATGGTGCCCGGCATCGTGTTTTCCACTCGCGGTGAGAAAGCGCTCGCGTAGTCGAATAACGCAGCGAGGACATCACCGGAAGAATTGAGGACGTAAATGCACGCGTACATATGAATTCAAGGGACGTGACCTTCGAGATCGAACGATCTCGATATCCAGATTCACCTCATTCAAAAGCGTTGACCACTTCGCTCCACGCGTTTCCATTCGCAGCACCAGCGCTGCGGCGGACTTCACCATGCTTTCCGGGCTCATCACGACAAGCACAGTGGGTGTTTTCTCGATGGTGCGCTGGAAGCGGAACCAGGATGTGAGTGGAATGGATCGGAGATGCGACTGCGGGAGATCGGTCAGGTCCATCACCACGCGGCCAAAGCCGCCTCCCTGGAGCAGCAGGTCTGTGGATTTGAGAACCTGATCGAGCTTGCGGCAGCGGACCCAGAGTAAACGTTTCAAATCGAGGCCCGCCGCCGCTCCCGATTTCGGATCGAACGCATCGTTGCCGTCAACAAGCGCGCAGACTTCATCGCGCGCTGTAGCTTCGGCAAGGATGGAAACCATGGCGCTGGTCCGCCCGGAAGCAGGAGGGCCAAAAATCTCGGTGATGGCGCCGCGGGGCAGGCCTCCGGTCAGTGCGTCGAGCTGGGCAATGCCGGTGGGCACGCTTTCACAGACGCGGCTATCGAGATCGGTAAAAGGCGAAGGAATCCGTTCACCGAGTGCGGATTCCAACCGGGCGCGAAGAACCGATTGCATAAAAGCACCGAGATTCTCTTATACCGAACGCATGTCCGGTATGTCAACTGTAGCGGCGGTCTATGACCGCCGACAGTCCACACTTGCGGGATTGCCGGCGGTCATAGACCGCCGCTACAGTCATGCGGATCACGGATTGCAGGTCTACCGGTATGAAACGAGAGCTGAAGACTGCGGCTCCTCTCATTCCCGAGAATCCAACTATTCCGAAACTCCGGGAAGCAGCAGCAGGTTGCCGCGCCTGTGACCTTTGGGAGCTGGGTACACAGACTGTTTTCGGTGAGGGAAGTCCGAAGGCACGCGTGATGCTTGTCGGTGAACAGCCAGGGGATCAGGAAGACCTTCAAGGGCGTCCATTCGTCGGACCGGCGGGAAGAATTCTCGATAAAGCCCTGGAAGAAGCCGGCATCGATCGGAAGGAAGTCTATGTCACGAACGCGGTGAAACATTTCAAATGGGAACCGCGAGGCAAGCGGCGCATCCACAAGAAACCGAACTCTCTCGAGATTGCAGCATGCAAGCCCTGGCTCGAAGCCGAGATCAAAGTGATTCGCCCCGAAGTGATCGTTTGTCTGGGTGCGACGGCGGCTCAGTCGTTGCTGGGAAGACATTTCAAGGTCAGCATGCAGCGCGGGGAATTTGTTCCCTCGCCGCTGGCACCATTCGTGATGGCGACGGTACATCCATCATCACTGCTGCGCGCACCCGATGATGAGACGCGGCATCGTGAAATCCTGAGTTTTATCAAGGATCTCAAGCGTGTGCATGAGGTCCTGGAAAAGAATAAAGCGGCGTGAACGCGGGCTAAAGCCCGCGACTACATTTAAGCACGCCCCCTTGAAGACATACGTCCCCAATGTAGTCGCGGGCTTCAGCCCGCGTTCGTTCTGGAAAGACCTTCGTAAAGCATTGTAGAATCTGCCCTTCAAACTGTCCTTGAGGATCCTTACATGCAAAGAATGCAAAAGGCCGCACTAATACTCGCCGTGCTGTTGAGCGGGATCGTTTACGCCCGGCCCGTCCCCCAGCGCACCCTGGACGATTTCTTCAGAGACTTCACCACACAGTGGATGCGCGCCAATCCGAATCTCGCCGCATCAACCCGGTATTTCACCGGAGCAGAGCAAGACCGGCTCGAACGGGAGATCGCACCGGCTACCACGGACCGCCGCCGAGAGCGAATCCGGCTCGCGCGCCAGGGCCTTGCCGAACTTGAGAAGTTCGACCGCGCTCAAATGACGGACACCCAGCGAGTCTCTTCCGACGTCATGCAGTGGCTTCTCGATTCGGTTGTGCGGGAAGAACCGTACCTGGACTACACATTCCCATTCGAGCAGTTCAACGGTGTCAATGTCGGGCTTCCGAATACGCTCACGGTGGTGCATCCTCTTCTCAACGAGAAGGACGCGGCCAACTATGTGGCCCGGCTCGGGCAGGTGAGCGCGCGGATCGAGGAAGCCATTACCGAAGCTCGCCGGCTCTCCGATAAGGGAATGATCCCTCCGCGGTTCATCATTCGCGCGACAATCAAGCAGATGAATGATTTCATCGCTCCGCCTCCCGCTCAAAATCCGTTCGTCACCGCTTTCGCCGAACGCGCAAGCCGGGCGAATTCCATTTCGAGTTCAAAGCGGGAAGAGCTTCGCGCTGAAGCCGAGAAGATCGTCGCCGCACAGGTTTATCCCGCCTGGCGGAAAGCCATCGGATTGCTGGAATCGCTTGAGAGCCGTGCAACAGACGACGCCGGCATCTGGCGCTTCAAGGACGGAGCCGAGGCCTATTCCTACGATCTGCGGCGTTTCACGACTACCAGCCTGACGGCAGACGAGATCCATCAAATCGGATTGCGCGAGGTGGCGCGGATCGAAATGGAAATGGACACCATCCTCCGACGCCTCGGCCGGACGCAGGGTTCCGTGAACGATCGCATTGCCCGGCTTCGGGAGGACCTGAAGTATCCGAATACGGAAGACGGACGAAAGATCATCATGACCGATGTCGAAGCGATACTGCGGGACGCCGAGAAGCGCGCGGCCACATTGTTCGACCGCCGTCCGAAAGCGCCCATCGTCGCTCAGCCGTTCCCCCGCTTCCGGGAGGCCAATGCGGCCGCCAATTACACCGCGCCGGCTCCGGACGGCTCGCGGCCCGGGGTGTTCCAGATACCGCTGCGCGTGGAGCGCATGACGAAGTTTGGCCTGCGCAGTCTGGTCTATCACGAAACCGTTCCAGGACATCATTTTCAGATCGCTCTCGAGTTGGAAAACAACACGGTCCCACGCTTCCGGCAGATTCGCGCCTTTGGCGGTATCTCCGCACTCAGCGAAGGCTGGGGCCTTTATGCCGAGCGGCTGGCCGCCGAATCCGGCTGGTACGAAGGAGATCTGGAAGGCCTGCTCGGCCAACTCGATTCCGAATTGTTCCGCGCGCGCCGGTTGGTGGTGGACACCGGCATCCATGCGAAGCACTGGACCCGGCAGCAAGCGATCGATTACGGAATCGAGGCCAGCGAGATCGAGAGATATGTTGTGAATCCCGGGCAGGCTTGTTCCTACATGATCGGGGAATTAAAGATTATCGAGCTTCGCGAGAAGGCGAAGAAAGCTCTGGGAAATCGGTTCTCTCTGCAGGAATACCACAACGCGGTCCTTTCCGCGGGAACAGTTCCACTCGAGCTGTTGGAAAAGGAAGTGGACCGCTATATTGCGAAGAAGAATGGCAATTAATCTGAAAAAAACCAGCGTCGTGATTATCGGGGCGGGAGCAGCGGGCGGTGTAGCTGCGCTGCCTCTGGCACAGGCCGGCATCGAAGTAATCGCGCTCGAGGCGGGAGCCTGGCTGAGTCCGCGCGACATGGCTCCGGACGAGCTGCGATACATTCGTGGCTGGCCCCCGAAACTGCAGAAGGTCAATGATGAAATCCCCACGCACCGCCCCAATGCATCCTCACCGAACACGCCGCGGCTGGATGATCATCCGATGATGAACGCGGTGGGCGGAACTTCCATTCACTATTGGGGACAAAGCTGGCGGCTCAACCCGTGGGACTTCAAGGTGACGAGCGAGACCAGGCGCCGTTATGGCGCGTCGCGAATCCCAAAGGGCTCGACGGTTGAGGATTGGCCGTTCGGGTATGAAGAACTCGAACCTTACTACGATCGAGTGGAGCGTGAGGTTGGAGTCTCGGGCAAAGCAGGAAACATCAACGGCATGCAGGATCAGCGCGGCAATATCTTCGAGGCCCCGCGCAAGCGCGAATATCCAATGCCCCCGCTTCGGGGGACGGGTTTTACGGAGATGATGTCCGCCGCTGCGCGCACGCTCGGGTTGCATCCGTTCCCTGGACCGGCTGCAATCACGAGCCAGTCTTATCAGGGCCGGGCCGCGTGCGTGTATCACGGCTTCTGCAACGGAGGCGGCTGCCACGTCAATTCGAAGAGCTCGACGGCGGTATCCACGATTCCCAAAGCACAGGCGACGGGCCGCTTCAAGGTGGTTACCGAAGCCCGGGTCAATACGATTGAAGTCGGCAGGAATGGCCGGGCGAGCGGCGTCACCTACATTAAAGATGGCCGCGAATACTTCCAGCCCGCGGATGTCGTCCTTCTTGCGACCTACGTCTACGAGAACGTCCGCACACTTCTGCTGTCGAAGTCACCGGCATATCCGAACGGTCTCTCGAACAATCACGGGCAGGTCGGCAAACACTATTTCAGTCACAACCAGAGGGCGGCCGTGACAGCGCTATTTCCTTTCAACATCAATAGCTGGTATGGAACGCCGGCTCAGGGCGTCGCTGCAGACGACTGGGCCGATGACAACTTCGATCACTCGGGTCTCGATTTCATCGGCGGCGGAAATCTCTGGGTATACCACGAGCGACGACCAATCGCCGCAGCCTCTATGAGCACATGGGAACGAGCGCCTTTGTGGGGGTCCGCCTGGAAGGCTTTCATCAAGGAAAATGCCGATCGCCAGAACACTTCATACATTCAAAAGACGACGCTGCCCTACGAAGACAATTTCCTCGATCTCGATCCCATAGCCAGGGATCCACTTGGATTTCCAGTCATCCGCATTACAGCCGAGTACAAGGACAACGAAAGAAAGCTGGCCTTGTTCATGCAGGACAAAATGGAACAGTGGTATCGGGCTGCCGGCGCAATTGCGATCCAAAGAGCGGAAATCGGCCCGATGACCGTCTCCACCCACGCTTACGGCGGCACGCGCATGGGCGAAAATCCCGAGACAAATGTCGTGAACCGGTGGGCGTTCTCTCACGAAGTGCCCAATCTCGGTATCCTCGGCGCTTCCATCATGGGAACCAGCGGAGCCCACAATCCCACGCTTACGGTTCAGGCCCTCGCCTGGCGCACGGCCGAGTACCTCGTAAAGAATTGGAAAAGCATCGTTTCCTGAGGGGTAATTCGGGGACAGACGCATAAATCACCTAATTACGTTAATCAAAGTCCTCATTGGATCGTAATTAGGTGATTTATGCGTCTGTCCCCGAATTACCCGCCGCTTTATTGGCTCGCTGCGTGCAACAGAAAGTCTAT
>Ga0137403_10003175_pt1 | contig 19841 bp, 14 predicted proteins | sample CZOMad2_1_16fung_FD_122057 | JGI IMG/M metagenome (GOLD analysis project Ga0137403, IMG submission 122057) | Vadose zone soil fungal communities from Angelo Coast Range Reserve, California, USA - CZOMad2_1_16fungal (Hybrid Assembly) | ecosystem: Environmental > Terrestrial > Soil > Vadose zone...
GGCCGTCGTGGGTCGCGTTTATCGCGCGTAATACCGGCCACAGGCCGGTGGCTACAGCACTTGCCGCGCTACGTAATCGTCGGAGATTAAATCGCCATGCGTACATCAATGGATGCTCGCGCAAACGTCGACCTGATCGAGGAGAACTACCGGCGCTGGCAGGAAAATCCTGAGTCAGTCGATTCGGGATGGTCTGCGTTTTTCGAGGGATTCGAACTGGGGAATCTGCCGCAACTCGACGGGGCGGCGGTGGCGGAAGCCGAGGCTCGCGAGGCAGCGTTGCAGACACGTGTCGATGGTCTCGTGTATGCCTATTGTTCGCTGGGGCACACGATTGCACGCGTCGATCCACTGGCAGAATCGCGACCGCGAAATCCGTTGCTAAGCTTGCGCGAGTTCGGCTTCAGCGAATCAGATCTCGATCTTCGCGTTTCGTCGAAATTTTTCCTCGACAATCGGCCTATGACTTTGCGCGAAATGATCGCCGGCCTCGAGAGAATTTATGCCGACTCCATCGGCTCGGAATTCATGCATATCCAGGACCCGCGCATTCGCGAGTGGGTGCGGATGCGGTTGGAGACGCGGCCGCAAAAGCATTCGACACCGCGCGAGGTTCAGGTAGCGCTGTTGCGCGCGCTGCTCGAAGCCGAATCGTTCGAGATCTTCCTGCACACGCGCTACGTGGGACAAAAACGGTTTTCCCTTCAAGGCTCGGAATCGCTCATGGTGATTCTCGACACGATCCTGCACAGGTGTCCCGAAGGTGGCGTCGAGGAAATTTGCATGGGAATGGCGCATCGCGGGCGCCTCAATGTGCTCGCGAATTTTTTGCGCAAATCGTTGAAGGTCGTCTTTACGGAATTTAGCGAGAATTACATTCCTGATTTGGTGGCCGGCGATGGCGACGTGAAATACCATCTCGGTTATCGCGCGGTCCGCAGACTTGCTTCAGGCGGCGAGGTCGAGATTCGCCTCTCCTCTAACCCGAGTCACCTGGAAGCTGTCGATCCCGTGGTCGAAGGAAACGCGCGCGCGCGACAACGGATTCGTGGAGATACCGAGCACCGGCGAAAAGTTTTGCCACTGCTGGTGCACGGCGACGCGGCTTTCATTGCACAGGGAATCGTAGCCGAGACACTCAACCTGTCTCAACTACACGGTTACAGCACCGGCGGCACCATTCACATCGTGGTGAACAATCAAATCGGCTTCACCACGCTTCCCAAAGACGCGCGATCATCTTCCTATGCCACTGATATTGCCAAGATGATCGAGGCACCGATTTTTCATGTGAACGGTGATGATCCCCTGGCCATTAAGTTTGTCAGCGATCTGGCGTTCGATTTTCGACAGCAATTTGGACGCGACGTAGTGATCGATATGTATTCCTATCGCCGTTATGGCCACAACGAAGGTGACGAACCTTCGTTTACCCAGCCCGACCTCTACGCCAAGATCGAGAAACGGCCTTCAGTCACACAGCTTTACAAACGCGAGCTGCTCGAAGCCGGAACACTAAGCGAAGACGACGCTGCCTCTCTGGAGACCGAGTTCGCTCTGCGGTTGGAGATGACGCGAGACGAAGTCAGCGCCATCGAAAAGCGAAAGGCCAGTGAAAAGGCCAGGTTCAAGGAATCGACGGCTATATTTCAACCGGAATACACAAGCACATCGGAGCCGACGTCGATCAGCGAGAAAATGCTGAAAACCATTGTCGATGGTCTTACCCGCATACCAGAAGGTTTCGAGGTTCAGCCGAAAATCAAACGCATCGTGCTCGATCACCAGCGCAAGGTCTTTGAAGAGGGCGGCCCCTATGAATGGCATTATGCCGAAGCGCTCGCATTTGGATCATTGTTGTTGGAAGGAATTCCGGTTCGATTGTCGGGACAGGATAGTTCGCGCGGCACGTTCAGCACGCGGCACTCGGTCCTTTACGACGCGAACACCGGGAAGCCCTATGTGCCACTCATGCACCTGGCCGAAAAACAGGCGCGCATTTGCATTTACAATAGCCCGCTCTCAGAAGCTGCCGTGCTTGGATTTGATTACGGCTACTCGCTGGATTACCCAAAAATGCTCTGCTTATGGGAAGCGCAGTTCGGCGATTTTGCCAACGCCGCGCAAACGATTATCGATCAGTTCATCGTCTCAGCAGAATCGAAATGGCAGCGGCCCAGCGGCATTGTGCTGCTACTCCCGCATGGCTACGAAGGCCAGGGCCCGGAACATTCCAGCGCGCGGCTCGAGCGCTTTCTGCAAGAATGTGCCGAGGACAACATACAGGTCTGCAATCTCACCACCGCCGCCCAGTATTTTCATGTGTTACGACGCCAGATGAAACGCGACTTCATCAAGCCGCTCATCATTATGACTCCAAAGAGTCTATTGCGCGCCAAGTTCGCGTCGTCGCCTGCGGAAGAATTCATCCATGGCCGGTTCGAGGAAATTCTCGGCGCGCCCGAGGCTGGTCCCGCCGACAGCGTCAAGCGGATCATCTTTTGCTCAGGCAAGGTGTATTACGACCTCCTCAAATATCGGACTGAGCGCAAGATTGACGACGCGGCGATCATTCGCATCGAGCAACTTTATCCGCTCGCGCAAAGAAGGCTGCGCGAAACGCTCAACCCATTTCCAAAGAGTGCGAAGCTCGTGTGGTGCCAGGAAGAACCGCAAAACATGGGCGCATGGACTTTCATCGAACCACGATTGCGCACGCTCTTTTGCAGCGAAATCGCCTACGCGGGACGCGACGCCGGCGCCAGCCCAGCTGTCGGCGCACTAGCCCGCCACAAACGCGAGCAAGCCCGCCTGGTTGCCGACGCGTTTTCGGTTTGAGCTGACTTTGCGCCGCCTGATCCGCATCCGATGGAGTTCGTGTGCCGGAGCGACAATCGCCGACCGCATCAATCCATTGACTGAAACTATCAGAGATCGCGGCAGAAAGAATGGCCATGGAAAATTTTATCTGTGTGCAATGCGGAACGCAGTTTTCTGAGACAATCGAACCGCCGGCAAGCTGTCCCATTTGCGAAGATGAACGGCAATTTGTTCGTCACGCTGGCCAGAAATGGACGACGCTCAAATGGCTGGCGACTGATCATCACAACCGCCTCGAAGAAGAAGCGCCACGCCTTCTAGGGATCGGCACCGAACCGGAATTTGCGATAGGCCAGCGCGCGCTTCTAGTTCAATCGCCAGGAGGCAATCTGCTCTGGGATTGCATCTCTTTACTGGATGACGAGACGATTGCCGAGGTGAACGCGCGCGGCGGTATACGCGCCATTGCCATTTCGCATCCGCATTTTTACTCGTCAATGATTGAATGGGCGGAGCATTTTGACGCGCAAATTTTCTTGCATGCCGCCGATCGCGAATGGGTCATGCGTCCCGCGGACGCGGGATCGCGTATTCAATTCTGGGAAGGAACGACTTTGTCGCTCTGGGATGATCTCACACTGATCAACTGCGGCGGACATTTTGAGGGCGGCACCGTGTTGCATTGGCCAGCGGCGTCCCGCGATCGCGGGAGCAAAGGCGCCTTGCTCACGGGCGACATTATTACCGTGGTGCAGGATCGCCGTTACGTCAGCTTCATGCGAAGTTATCCAAATCTTATTCCGCTTGGACCCGCCGCAATTCATCGCATTCTCGAGAGAATCGAACCCTTCACATTCGAGCAGATTTATGGCGGCTGGTGGCAGGCGAACGTCTTATCCGACGCCAAAGCCGCGGTCGCGCGATCGGCGCACCGCTACCTGCGCGCGATTGGACAGACGTAACAAAAAAGCGGAGACGAATTCCCGGTTTACTGGTAAACAAACGCAAACAAATCCGATGTGACGAACCTTCGAATCATTGATGAATTCTTCCGAGCGGCCTTCGGAAAGGAGATTACCCCATTCGACTACCAGCGCCGCCTTGCCGAAGACCCGAAATGCAAATCCCGCTTGATCGACATCCCCACCGGCTGCGGCAAAAACCTTTACGATCTAATCGCTTTCAGGCTTTTGTCTTAAACAAATTAAACCAACATATACTATGAAAAAACTGGACCTAGAACTACTCAACCACGCCTGTTCCAAAGATGGAGCGGCCATTCGCATCCGAACAAAGCTCCTCCCCGTGGGCGGTTCCGATGACAAAATATTTCCGCCTACTTATGCGGGAGAAAGCCATGCGGTTTATGCGGTCGAAAAGCGCAGGATCGGTGAACGGGAAGTCGCGACCGTCTTGCTCGATTCGGTGCAATCACAGGCCAATCGCCTGGAGCAGGGATTGTTGGAGGCGGTGGAAGACGAGGGGCTTCAGATTCCGGTAATTGAAGTGAATTTCGCCTCGGCGTTCGAGGGACGAAAGAAGGTCACGTCATTGGATGCTCCACATCGAATCGCGGACGCGCTGATCCGCGACAGCCTCGTGATCAGTGAGAACAAAAGGCCATTCGCCAAGTCAACCATTGGTAGACGATTCACCGCCTCGAGTTACGCCGACGCAACGGCATTGTTCGAATACTGCCCTACGGCCCTCATCTTTGGCGTATGGGATTCGCATGGCTCCGGCGGTGGGCTTGGAAACAAGTTCGCACGCGCGCTTGTTTCCGAGATCGTGGGATTCGATGCAGTGGCCGGCGTGCGGACTGGCGGGAAACTCGATCCTTTCAACATTGGCTCGAAAATCGAAGGGCGGATCTACGAACACAAAGACGCCGACGAAAAGTGGACCTTCGACGAAGCAGACGCAGCCAAGGACAAGAAAGGAAAATTTGTCGTGGCGGGAAAGGATCCGCAGGAAAAGGGTAAGCCCTCTGCGATCGGACACGGAAATATCCCTCCGTCGGTCGTCGAATACAAAGACAAGAAAAGGGACTCAGAGGCTGAACCGTATGCCGGCGGCGTGACAATCTCATCAGCTCTACAGACCACGGTGTTGTCGTTCCCTCAATTACGCCGCCTTCGGTTCCCTGCTGCGGACGGAAAGTCGTCCGCGGAGCGAAACAAAGCCGGTCGAGTGGTGCTGGCGGCACTTGCGCTTCACGCCATCGCGCTTCAGAAATCGGACGGGTATCTCTTGCGCTCCCGCGGCCAACTCGTGCCCGTTCCGACAGAACCTTCGAAGATCGAGTTTATTGATGAGAATGGAAAAGCCGAGGAAATCGACGCCGAGAGTCTCTCGGTCCAGGCAACCAAAGCATTCCTCGATGCGGCTATCGCAGCCGCAGCGAAGGCAAAGCTCATATGGCAATCAGAGCCGGTAAAAATGGAGCCGTCACCCAAGCTGCTTAAGCTTCTTGTGTTGAGCCAAGCTGGGCGTGGAGAGGAAGACGACACCGCCTCCTGATTCCATGTTCGCTCTTGAGGTCGAGTTTTTAACCGGGCGCGTTTACGCGACCGATTTTCGGGAACGTGACGTCCCGGAATGGCCACCACATCCGTCCCGGCTATTCTCAGCGCTCGTCGCGGCATTCTATGAATCCGGTTTTGATTCCGATCTGCGATTTGCGCTCATCTGGTTGGAAGAACAAGAACCGCCCAACATTTGGGCCGGAGGTTTCGCTACGCGATTGGAGTCCGCTGATGGAAGCCGTTTCCGTCACCCTACAACACCGGGTGCCTTCGTTCCGATAAACGATGATTACTCGACAAAATTCCGAAATTCCGCCCGTCGGCGCAAAGAACGATGGTTTCCCTCTGGGACTCCCGAAGATGAACGAGTGCATTTCATCTGGGAAAATGCCGAACCCAATCCCCCGACCGTTGATGCGCTTCGGCGAATCGCAGCGCAGGTCAGCTATCTTGGACACTCCTCGTCGCTGGTCCGCGTCGCGGTGATCGAGTCGCCACAGGATGCAGCGCTGAAACCGAGCGATACCGGGGATACTATGCTTCGTGTCCCATCAAAGAGGCGACTGGAATACCTTGACCGTCAGTTTGCACGTAGCAAAGGCACGCGGCAATTCCGCCCAGATGCTGGCGCGATCCAGCGTTATTCGCGAGTTGGAAAGAGCGAAGAGCTGACCCGCACTCCCGCAAGTTCGTTCGGTGAGATGATTGTATTCCAGCGGCTGGGTGGTTCACCGGAGCGCGTTGAATTTTTGCTAACGGTAACATCCGTGATGCGGGATGCGCTCATGGCGCGTTCGCCACAGCAACCGGCTCCTGGCTGCATATCGGGGCACGGCGAAATTCCGCACATTGCCTGCGTTGCGTTTCCTTTCGTGAACCATCGCCATGCCGATGGATCGCTGAAGGGCCTTGCGATAATTCTCCCCAAAGACTTGGCCGAAGCGGATCAACTCGTGGTTTTCGCTGCACTCAATGGATTGGAAAAACTCTGGAACAAGCAAGGGATGCAATGGCGGATTCGGCGTTGCGTGGGCGACGCGGGAACTACCACCCTTTCCGAAGACACATGGACGCGAAAGGCGCGAGTGTGGGCCAGCGTCTCACCGATGCTGCTCGATCGTTTTCCAAAGCCGATAAAGCAAAACGGGAAGGAACCAGTAGCCAATGCGCCGGAATACAAGCCCGGCGACTCGCCGGAAGAAATTGTTGCCGATGCCTGTGAACGCATCGGCTTGCCAAAGCCGAAAGCAGTTCGCCTGGACAAAAATTCACTCGTGTTGGGTGTGCCACCTTCAACTCGGTTTCGTCTCCATCGCAGCGATGACGAAGCTCCTCGCCCGGCCAGTCATGTTATCCTTGAGTTCAGCGAAGCGGTGCGGGGGCCGGTCCTGCTTGGTGCCGGACGCTACTTTGGCCTCGGACTCTTCCTTCCTCTCCCTGCGTTGGAAACGATCCCACTTTAGCATGACTACGTCCCTTGATTTCACCGCGTTCTTCCAAGAGGTGCATGGTCCCGGGAAGAGACCGTTTCCGTGGCAGATTAAACTGGCGAAACAGGTCGGCACTACGGGGTGGCCTGAACAATTAGACCTTCCGACCGCTGCTGGCAAAACGTCGGTGCTCGAGATCGCAGTGTTCTTGCTCGCGGCTCAGGCTGCGGACTCAGACCGCAGCGCTCCGCTGCGCATCTTCTTCGTCATTGATCGACGTGTCGTCGTGGATCAAGCCGCCCTGCACGCGGAAAAACTTGCGCGAGCGTTGCGAACGGCTTTGGACGCTCCAACCAGGTATCCGGTATTACACGCCGTAGCCTCCCGACTCATGGAGTTCGGCGGTTACGCACCTCTTCATATCGCAGTTCTCCGGGGCGGCATTTACCGCGAACCCGCTTGGTATTATGCACCCAATCAACCGCTCATTTGCCTGAGCACGGTCGATCAAGTCGGCAGCCGGTTGCTCTTTCGCGGCTACGGCGTTTCCGAGGCGATGCGTCCGGTGCATGCCGGTCTTATCGGCTGCGATAGCATCATCTTTATGGATGAAGCGCATCTCTCCGCACCATTCGTTGATACGGTGCGAAGCATTCGCCGCTACGTGGATTCCGATTGGGCGGAGACGCCACTTGGCAAGCGCTTCGCCGCAGTCGAAATGTCCGCTACTCAGCGGCCCGGCAAGTCGAAACCCTTTCAACTTTTGCCCGAAGATTACAAAGACCCGGTGCTGGAGCCTCGATTGAGTGCGTCGAAACGAGCATCGCTAGAAGCCCCCGCTGAATTTGAAGCGGCGGTTGTGGAAAAGGTGAAAGGGTTTCTCTCGGCAGAAAAGGTCCAGATCGTCGGCGTTATTGTGAATCGGGTCGGTTCCGCCCGCGCGATCTTCGAAGTGTTGCGAACGGATGAGCAGTCGGAGGTCATTCTGCTCACCGGACGCGCGCGTTCTTATGACCGCGAAATTTTGCTCAAGGAACGTCTGGCGCTAGCCGCATCGGGACGGAACCGCACGCAGGCTCTTAGTCGCAAGCTGGTCGTCGTGGCCACGCAAACCATTGAGGTTGGTGCCGATCTTGATTTCGACGCTTTGGTCACGGAAGCCGCATCCCTCGACGCTTTGCGTCAACGGTTCGGACGTCTTGATCGGCTGGGTGAACTCAAACAATCCCTCGCGTGGATTCTCATGCGGCCTATCGAGAAAGCCGAGAAATCGAAGGACGATCCGATCTACGGCTCGGCGCTGACCAAGACTTGGAATTGGCTCAACGATCAGGCTAACGCAAAGGCAAAAAAGAAAGCGCGAACCAAAAAAGGTGAGGAATCAACCGCCAGCCCTGAGAAGGCGTTCGTGGACTTCGGTGTCCTCGCGTTGGATGCGCAATTGAAGGCAGCAGGCGACATCACGCCGTTTTTTCTCACCCGAGAAGCCGGGCCGTTGTTGCTCCCCGCATGTCTCGACACGCTCATCGAGACCAATCCCACGCCCGATCCCGACCCGGAAATCAGCATCTTTCTCCACGGGACAAGTGCAGTCGCCGTTACTGACGTTCAGATCGTCTGGCGCGCCGATTTGCTTCCAGGCGACGAGAGAAACTGGACTGAAATTGTCAGCGTCCAGCCGCCGCGGTCGAGTGAGGCCATCACCGTGCCGCTTTTTGCCGCCAAAGCATGGCTGCGGCAGCAGCGGACTGCCGACATGGCGGACTTGGAAGGTCTATCTGGCGCGGAACCGCGCGAGTCCGCTGCCGCCGGTTTCGGCAAGCTGGTGTGTCGCTGGGCCGGCAAGGAGAATACATCCGTTGTGGCAGCAAAGGAGGTGCGACCCGGCGATACGATCGTCGTCCCGACCGGGTATGGCGGATGCGATCCATTTGGCTGGAAACCCGAGGACCAAACGCCTGTGGCTGATGTTGGCGACTTCATCGAGCGCGGCGGTATGATCGGACTGCGGCTGTTTGCCTCTAGATTTGAGGATCTGGGAAGCCAAACCGCCTCGGCATGGCGCAGCTTCGTCCGAGCGCGGGAGACGGAAGAAGAAAGCGTAGCGAATACTGCGCTCGACGAGCTACTCGGACAGCTTGCCGATGACCCCTTTGCTTCCCCGCCGCTCCGCGCCTTGGCAGCGATGCTTGGACGAACGGAGGGGCCACGCGCCCGCATCCTCCCGTATCCACGCGGCATTCGCGCAAACTACCTACTCTCGATCCGGCTACCAAAAACTCAGTCGGCACTATTTGACGCTCTCAAGGTTGAGCCTGAGCCGGCGGATGAAGATGATGAAGGCTCGCAGCAGGAAGGCCCCATCACGCTTGCTGCGCATCTCGATGGCGTGGCTAAGAAAACGAAGTGGTTCGCACAGCACTGCCACCTTTCGGAAGAGATCACTCACGATCTCACCCTCGCGGCTCAACTCCACGATATTGGGAAAGCCGATCCTCGATTTCAGACCCTGCTCCACGGTGGCGACTGGGTGGAGGCTCTGCTCGCTCTTCAAGCGGGGAAACCTCTTGCCAAGTCCGATCGGCTCCCACGCGATCGAGCCGGCTTCATTGCTGCGCGCGACCGATCAGGTTTTCCTCATGGTGGCCGACACGAACTCGTCTCCGCGGGACTTATTCGTCAGAATCCCGCCCTCCTCAACGGTGCGTCTGGGGCGGGGGCTCGCGATCCCGATCTCGTGTCCCATCTTATCGGCACGCATCACGGCTATGCCCGCCCCTTCGCGCCGGTGATCCGCGACGATACGGACGTGTCCATTAAACTCAAAAATCCGCCGCTTATCGGAAACAGCCACCACGGACTGGAAGCGCTCGGCTCCGGCTGGACCGACCAGTTTTGGTTACTCGTCGAGCGGTATGGCTACTGGGGCCTTTGTTACCTTGAATCGATTCTGCGCATCGCCGACCACCGCCAATCTCAGGAGGAACAAGAATCGTGAGCCACATCCCGCTTCCCGCACTCCGCGCCGACAGCCCCATCGCTTTTCTCGCGGCACTCGGCACCTTGCGAATTCTTGATGGGATTCGACCCGCGTGGAAACCGCGCCTCCGGTGGATCAAAAATGGCGGCTGGATTCCCGAGTTGTCAGTGCTGGGAGACAATTCTTTGGAAGAAGTCAGCGGTGCTCTTGCCACCAAGCTCACCAATAGGGCAACGGCGCCCGAGTTTAACTGGGCTGAGGTCATCGCTGTCGCTCCGGAACTCTTCCACGCGAAAGCAAAGGCAGCGTTGGAAACTGCAACCGTTCACAAACGCGAAACGGTCGATTTCTTCGCCGCTTTCGCCGCTGAAGGCGCCACAAGTAAAAGCGGCGACATGAAGCCTACCGACCTGTGTATGACCTCTGGTCAAATGAAGTTTCTTAAGGAGATGCGCACCATCACGGCCAAGCTGGCCTCAGCCCCTAGGCGGCAAGAAGCCCCGCTCGCTGAACGAATCCAAACCGCGCTCACGGGGCCATGGCATTACGCCGACGACCAACACTCCCTCGGGTGGGATCCAACCAACGAGCCAGTTCACGCCTTGGGAGCCTACGATCCGAGTGGCGATGGGAAACAAACCAGCGTTCGCGAACTGGTCTATCTGGCCGCGGAAGCGCTAAGCCTCTTCCCAGTATTCGCGCGTTTCGGCCGATTGCGGACAACTGGCTTCCATCCCGATGAACGCCGCCGATCTTGGTTTCACTGGCCGATCTGGGATCCGGAGCTTACCATTCGTTCAGTGCGATCTCTCCTCCAACTCAGAGAACTCGCCCACCCATCGGAAAATGCGTCTCAACTCCAAACTCGCGGCATCCGCGCGATCTACCGCTCCCGCCGCCACGAGTTTGGCAAGGGTTATGGCATCTTCCGACCGGCAGAATTAGCTCTCTAAAGCCGCTTAACGAGCAGCTAAGCTGACGAAGATGATGCTCTCTTTCACCGCTGCTCAGCGTGAAGCGATTGACGTTATATGCCGGCGGTTTCGCATCGAGTGGCTGGAAGTGTTTGGGCGACCGGCGCCGATTTCGATCCCGGGCGGAGCGATCTTGATTTTCTGGTCAGATTTGCCACGGACTGCGATTTCCAAGAGACTTCGCTTTTCGACTCACTGCTGAGGAGTTCGACAACTTGAGGTACCAATTTGGCACCTCAAGTTTGCATGGCGGTCGCCGGTGTCTTCCATGGGTTTTCACCGAGGACGGCGCGATCATGGTCGCGCCGAGTAACAAACTCGGCGCTCGTCAAGCATAGGAATTGCGTTCAAACTCAGACGCGATAAATGACGAAGCGCCTTGCATCTTCAAATCGGCGACGCGGTCGCAACGTGAAACGCGAGGCGAAAAAAGATCGTCCGGGCGACATTCTACCCAACGAGATCGACGCGGCGGTCGCGACAGCGTTCGAGGTTGTTAGTCCGCCCGCGGAAGAAGCCATAACTCCTCCGGCGGAAGTCGCACCCGCTGCGCCGCCGGCAACTCCGCCTGTCGAACCCAGCGGCTCTCAACCATCAACCATCAGCCATCAAGCTTCCGCGGAGCCTCTGCCGGCGCGGATGCTGAACGAGTTCGTCTATTGTCCGCGGCTGTTTTACTACGAGTTTGTCGAAGGCGTGTTCGTGCATAACGCGGACACGATGCGCGGGGCAGCGATTCACACGCGCGTCGATTCCGGTTCGGGTGCAATGCCACCCAGCGAACCTGGGAAATCCGAAGCACGAATTCCGAAATCCGAAACTGAAGAGCCCGAGACGATTCATTCGCGATCGGTGTCGCTCGGCTCGGAGCGACTCGGCGTAACCGCTAAAATCGATCTTGTGGAAATCAGGCCGATTGATTCGCAGGTTGATGACAGTGATCTTTTTTCAAAACGTGAAGTTTGTCCGGTCGATTACAAAGCGGGTGCTCCGCGCGAAGGCGAAGAAGGCAAGGAGTTGTGGGACGCGGACAAGATGCAGCTCGGTCTGCAATGCTTGCTACTGCGCGACAACGGTTACATCTGCAACGAAGGAATCATTTATTATCGCGCGACGAAGCAGCGTGTGCGGCTCGTGATCACGTCGGAACTCGAGGCGTGGGTTATGCAAAAAATCCGCGAGGCGCGTGAGTGCGCCGCCGGACCAATCCCGCCGCCGTTGGTCGATTCGCCGAAGTGTCCGCGCTGCTCGCTTGTCACTGTCTGTTTGCCTGACGAGACGCGGATGCTAGCGCAGCGAACAACCTCCGATCAACCACTCGTCAGGAATCGCGAATCAGTTGCAGGCGAGCCGCGCCGTCTGATCGCTGCCCGCGATGACACGCGCGCGCTTTATCTCAACACACCCGGTCTCTTCGTCGGACGCAGCGGTGAGGTGTTGCAAGTAAAGGAGAAAAAGGAACTCGTGCAGGAAGTACGCATCAACGATCTGTCGCATGTCGCGCTTTTCGGGAACGTCCAAATCTCGACCGCCGCGGTGCAGGCATTATGCGAAGCCGACGTGCCGGTAACCTACTTCTCGATGGGCGGCTGGTTTTATGGCTTCACACGCGGCCACTCGCTTAAAAACGTGTTCACACGAGTCGAGCAATTCCGGCTTGCGCGCGATCCAAAAGTGCGGCTGTGGCTGGCACGCAGCTTTGTCATTGGAAAAATCCGCAACCAGCGCACGATGCTTATGCGCAATCATCTGGAGCCGCCTCAACCAATTCTGGCAAAGCTGAAGAATTCTGCCGGCACCGCGGTCGCCGCGCAAAGTATCGAGGAACTCCTCGGGATCGAAGGCGCCGCGGCATCTTTTTATTTCGGGCAGTTCAATGGGATGATCAAAGTCGAGGATGAACTCGCTCTCTCTGAACCAGCAACAACCGCCAGTCCGGCTCGGACAAACCGTCAGCTTCGGTTCAACTTTGATTTCGCCGGACGCAAACGCCGGCCGCCTACTGATCCGGTGAACGCGCTGCTCTCACTCGCTTACAGTCTGTTGGCGAAAGACTGCACGATCGCCGCGCTTGCGGTGGGTTTTGATCCGTATATTGGGTTCTATCATCAGCCGCGCTTCGGACGGCCTGCGCTCGCGCTTGATATCATGGAAGAGTTCCGGCCACTGATTGCCGAATCATGCGCGCTCACCGCGATCAACAATCGGATGGTTACGGAAAAAGATTTCGTGCGGGCGGGCCGCGCTGTGAATCTTACTGCAGCGGGCCGAAAACAATTTTTTGTCGCCTACGAAGCGCGAATGAATCACCTCGTCACGCATCCAATTTTCGATTACAAAGTGACCTACCGCCGGGCACTGGAACTGCAATTTCGGATTCTGGCGCGGTATCTGACTGGCGAGATTGATGAGTATGTGCCTTTTATGACCAGGTGAAACGACGTGATGAGAACGACCTATCTCGTTTGCTACGATATCTGCGAGGACAAGCGGCTACGCAGAGTCTTCAAGACCTGCCGCAACTACGGCGATCATCTGCAATATTCAGTATTTGAATGCGACCTTAATGAAGCCGAGATGGTGAACCTAGAACGGGAGCTTGGCGAAATAATTAATCATATCGAAGACCAGGTGCTCTTTGTCGCGCTCGGACCGGCGGAGAGCCGTGGGGAACGCGTCATCCGCGCGGTCGGACTGCCTTACGTTAAGCTCGACGCGCCCTGTTATGTGATATGAAGCAACCGGCGATCATTGCTAGATCGAAAGTTCTTTGACAGAATAGCCGTGGTGGGAATTGCGAGCGGCAATGTGATGGTGAAAGTGCGCTTGCCTCTCGCGATTCGCGGTCCACGGAGGTAAAAACGAAGTGAAAAGACAAGCTATAGTGAAGATAGAACTCTGGATCCGATGATGAACAAGCGTCCGCTCGGAAACGGCCGTTTTGACGACTCAAAACGAGCGGTTTGTGGAAGAGCCATTTCCGCGCTCACGTGAGCGCGGCCCCATTGAAGCTACACGCATTCTAGCGGCATCGGCGGCAGCATCGCGATTTCCGCGCTCACGTGAGCGCGGCCCCATTGAAGCGATGAAGCAGCAGTCGAAAATTATCACACACAGCAGCATTTCCGCGCTCACGTGAGCGCGGCCCCATTGAAGCGCGGTATTCGAGCGTGAACGTGATCTCGTTGTAATTGATTTCCGCGCTCACGTGAGCGCGGCCCCATTGAAGCTGTTCATAGGTCTTGGGTGTTTGCGCCTATTTATTCGATTTCCGCGCTCACGTGAGCGCGGCCCCATTGAAGCTCGTACGAATACGCGCGGCAAGGCACGCTAGTTTATGATTTCCGCGCTCACGTGAGCGCGGCCCCATTGAAGCAAAGAGATGCCGGGCGGGTTTAGCGTGGCGCCGGAATTTCCGCGCTCACGTGAGCGCGGCCCCATTGAAGCTCGGCAGCGGTGACCGGCGGCGGCACAACCGCGACCGATTTCCGCGCTCACGTGAGCGCGGCCCCATTGAAGCTCTTATCTGTGCGTCTTCCTTCGAGAGATCTAGGTTATTTCCGCGCTCACGTGAGCGCGGCCCCATTGAAGCCAATCTAGGAATGGTTATGTCGGCACGGATTCGTTGATTTCCGCGCTCACGTGAGCGCGGCCCCATTGAAGCACGTAAAGCATCCCCGGCCTGATTAGTGGCTGCCTGATTTCCGCGCTCACGTGAGCGCGGCCCCATTGAAGCCCAGTGCGTCAGTGTGCGCTTGGAGACGGCGCTGGTTATTTCCGCGCTCACGTGAGCGCGGCCCCATTGAAGCTTGGAGGAACGGTCTCGTTCCCATTCAATACCTTTCATTTCCGCGCTCACGTGAGCGCGACAAATTGATCGACAATCCGCGGTAGAGCAATCGCAGCGAGCTCGCGCACCAGGCGGGTTGCGAATCGTGAGAGCGGCGTTTCCTCTGGATTCACTTCGATAAGTTCACCCCGAAAGCGTTCGGGGCTGGCACGCAGCGCCCAATCGACGATATATCCAAAAGTCGCAGTGGTTCCGGCTACGATCACCAAGTCGCAAACTCCACCACCGAGATAACCTTCAACTCGTTGCAATTCGTTCCAAGGCAGCTGCTCGCCGAACCACACAACGCCAGGTCGCATGAGGGCATCGCATGCCGGACACCTCGGAAGGTCGACATCGTTTTCCGAGGCGCCGGGCGGTTCAGGAGAACCGCCCCTACCTGGATACGCAAATTCGCAGCGGGAACACTTCGTGACGAAGATGTCGCCATGAATCTGCACGATCTTTTCCTTCGGGAGTCCTGCACGCGCGTGCAGGTCGTCCACGTTCTGAGTCACGAGCAGGAACTCGTCTGCGTGTTGGCCCAGTCTCGTGATTGCCGCGTGCGCTGCATTTGGTTGTGCGTTGCGGATGCGCTGCCGACGCTCGCGATACCATTCCCAAACGAGTTTTGGGTCGCGCGCGAATGCTTCCGATGTTGCTAGCCGTGCCGGATCGAGGTTTCGCCAGTAGCCGTCCTTTCCACGAAAGGTCGGAATTCCGCTTTCAGCCGAAACGCCGGCGCCAGTAAGAACGAGAATACGCACAACATAAGATCGATAGGCGGCGGCGATTTCCAAGTCAGCCGCTACACAATACTGGCGTCGTTTCGATACTTAATGTTGCCAATTGGCGTGTTGGCTTGCCAGACTCGCTCCCATGAATCACACCGCAAAAGAAATTGAATCCGGAGCTATCCGGGAAATTGAGCCGGAGGTAAGGACGCTGTTTACAAAGGTAGTGGAACGCGATCCGCGCGAGGCCGCCAGGATGCTGGAGCCGTATCCGGACGAGTTTATTGTTCAAATGCTGGAGCTGCTAAATCCCGCCTCGGCACTGAAGATACTTCAACGCTTCGATCCGTCGCGGCGGCAAACCGTTCTGGCCACCGCTTCGCCTGAAACGAATCAGCAATGGATGCGGAATCAAACGTACCCGGAGCGTACCATCGGACGATTAATGCAGCCACCATTGGCAGTCTTCAGTCCGCAAACAACGGTTGCCGAGGGAACCGAACAGATTCGGCGTCTCGCGAGAAAAACCATTATCACCTACGCCTTTGTCACAGACGAGCAAGAGAAACTCCTGGGGGTCGTTGTCATGCGCGACATGCTGCTGGCACAAAGCAGTCAGCGGCTCGAGGAAATCATGCTCACCAATCCGTTCTATCTCACGCCCGAGATGTCGCTACCCGAAGCAATGAGAGCGGTGCTGGTTCGGCATTATCCGGTCTATCCGGTTTGCGACAAAACGGGACGACTACTCGGCCTATTGCGCGGTCAGATGTTATTTGAAGCCGAGGCGATCGAACTCAGTGCGCAGCCAGGCGAGATGGTGGGTGTAGAAAGAGAAGAGCGGCTTACCACTCCGTGGCTGCGAAGTTTGAAATTCCGGCACCCCTGGCTTCAGGTAAATTTATTCTGTGGTTTGCTTGCCGCACTTGTAGTCGGATGTTTTCAGGAAACGATTGACCGCATCATTGCGCTGGCAGTGTTCCTGCCAGTGCTCATCGGTCAGGCAGCTAACACCGGTGTGCAGGCACTGGCAGTCTGCTTGCGTGGAATGACCCTGGGCGATTTGAGATCGGGCAGAGAGCGGATGCTCCTGATCAAGGAAATGTTGCTTGGAACATTAAACGGAGCCTTGACCGGCGTGACAGGCGGAATAGCGATGTTCATCTTTGCAAGCATGGTGAAAAGCCCGCTGGCTCTGACGTTAGGTTTGGTGGTGTTTCTCGCTATCACGATCAGTTGTTGCTTTAGCGGCGTGGCCGGCGCGATGGTGCCATTGGCTCTCAGGAGATTCGGGGCAGACCCGGCAATAGCGTCAAGCATTGTGGTAACAACGTTCACCGATGTTGGCTGTCTGCTCGTGTTTCTTGGGCTCGCCGCCTGGTTGATCTAAACAAATCGAGATTAATGCCTGTTGGAAAAAGATCGCGTTGCTGTCTGCGCTGCCTTATCAATCGGCTAATATGAAACTACAAGTCTCCCCAGGGAGCGATGTCACCCAAAATGCGTCAGCGCTGAAAGCGCGATTCACTTCTGTCAGTGCATAGCCTCGGCGAAGGCGGCCACTTGCCGGCTGCAGCGGCCTTCTGTGATCACCGCATTTCGCGCCTGATCTACGTTAATCTGTGATACGCCGTTCCGGGTTTCGGATGTTTATATGACAGCCACAACAGCACGAATCCTACAATGGGTATGAGGAAATTACTTGGAAGAACTAATCCCACATTTCCCGGCGAAAAATTCCTCGCCACAATCATCTGATACATTACGATGAAATCACGATACGTGGAATTCGTCACCGTGTTCGAGCGCCAGTTCAGCTTTTAGATTGTCCAAATCGCGACCGACACTTGCGACAGCGGTGAGTTTGTCGCCATCGCGGAAGATCACAGAGGCATTCCGAGCTTTCAAACCGCCCGATACAATCGCGCGATCGTCGCCGCTGCCGTGACCGACGTAGCGAATGTGCACATCGAAATGATTGCTCCAAAAGAACGGCGGCACCGTGAATCGCTCACGCGCGCCAAGAATGTTGCGCGCAGCAGTCTGGCCCTGGCGCTCGGCCACCACCCAGTGCTCAACGCGCATACGGCCCGCGCGCGGATCGGGCCAACGCGCGATGTCGCCGGCGCCAAAAATTCCCGGCACGTTTGTTTCTAAAAATTCGTTGACCACGACGCCGTTGTCAGTGGCAATGCTCGCTTTTTCGGCCAGCGCTACATTTGGCCGAACGCCGATTCCAACGACCACCAGGTCGCAATCCAAAATTGTTCCGTCATCGAGCTGCACATGTTGCTGTTGGATGGCTGCCGGCGTTCGGCCGAGATGAAATTTTACGCCGTGGGTTTCGTGAGTTTCGCGAATGAGATTTCCCAATTCGCGCCCAAGAATCTTCTGCAGCGGCAAAGATCCTTTTCCGACGACTGCGACTTCAAGTTTGCGCTCGCGCAGCGATGCCGCCACTTCCAAGCCGATGAAGCTTGCGCCGATGACTACCGCGCGCTTCGTGTTTTTCGCTTTCTCGATGATACTGCGGCTGTCGCTTAGCGATCGCAAATAACAAACGTGCGGCAAATCGTCACCCGGGATTTCAAGCCGCACAGGCTCGGCACCGGTCGCCAACAGCAGCGCGCCGTAACCTAACGAACGGCCGTCCGAGAGTGTGACCTGTTTCTTTTGCGTATTAATTGCCGTTGCCGATGTGTTTGTGAACGTTTCGATCTTTTGCTCGCGATAAAAATCTGCTGAGCGCAATGGGATCCATTCTTCCGGCGCTGTGCCTGCGAGATAATCTTTGGAAAGATTCGGCCGATCGTACGGCAAAAATTCGTCAGCGCCGATCAGCGTGACCGGCCCGTCGTAACCTTCGCGGCGCAACATTTCCGCCGCGGCATTGCCAGCCGCGCCTGCGCCAACGATCACCACGCTCGCTGGCGACGATTTTGGTTTGCGCGCTGGTTTTTTCTCTTTCCTGCCGACTACGAAAAAACGCCGGCCGCGTTTATCAATGTTCCAGCAAGGCGTATCGCTCAACGCCGGCGCACCGATCGCTTCACCCGTGCGAAGGTCGAAGCGGGCGTGGTGCCACGGGCAGCGCACGGTGCAATCGACCATCAATCCTTTTGCCAACGGCCCGCCGTAATGCGTGCAAGTCGCGCCGATCGCAAAAAGTTGAGACCCTTGTCTGGCCACGAGAATTGCTTCATCAAACGCGTGCCCCAGAAGCATTCCTCCATCCGGCACCTCGTCGATGTCGCAGCCCTTTTCGAAATCCGGGCCTTCGAGATCACGCGATGCTTCAGCCATAGAAATTTCCTTCGCTGCGTCAAATTGGAATCGCGCCGGAACAATATAACGCGCGTTCTCATCCGCCTAGCCTCCTGACGGTTCCGCCGGTCCGCTCTTTGTGCCAGAAAGTAAATCAACGCGGATGAGTGGATCGTTCGGCAACACAATTGGACCTTCCCAGCGGAGAAAGCCGGCTGGCGCAGGATTCGTCAGCCAAACTTTTGTGTCCGGCACGTTCATAAACAATTTTGCGATCAGCGGAATCTCTGGATGAATTACAAAGCGATCGCCTTTGAGGGAGCGTCCTGCCATTCTCATGCGTTCGACCCCACCATGGGAAACCTTCACCGTCACAACTTGCGGCTTGAGCGTTGGAAATGGCGAAAAACCGACCGCTTTAAGCTATATTTGTTCTCCTTTGAGCAGTTTCTTGCGCAGATTACTCAAGGCGATGGTGAACCCGAATCCGGCAAATGTCCGGCCCGGTTCAACATCGATTTTTTCGGTTACATCCTTCTTGTCCTTGCGGATGTGCGCGCTGGCCATTCCTGACGTGAAGTCGGCAGTGAATTCCCGCTGCGGTCCTCCATGCTCGAGTTGTTTCCATGACCAGTGCTCCTGCATTAGTTCGCGGTCTTACCGAAAGCGAGCCTTCTCTTCAACCAGTTGACCCTTTGGAAATCTGTACGTGATCACCACGTAAAGGTGATGATCTTTCACCCACTGTCTGAACTCTCCGTCGGCAAGTTTTTTCCCGTTAGTGTCGCACAGGCCAGGATAACCGTGCGCGGCGCCCGCCGGGTCTGTCACTTCTATCGCATAGCTAGACGCGGGGATAAACACCGCACCAATCCACGAGAAAAGTCCTGCCCATGTTCTCTTCGAAAGCATTTGTACCGGTTTCGAGGAATACGACGCGGTTAGCCGCACCGAATCGTGCACGCACTTCGGGATTTTGGTAACACGAAGGTTACCTAATGTTTCGTCCCCTGTGAGAATGCGGCTCGAGCAGCTGTTAGATGAATGTTCTGATGGCGCAATTGTTGATCGACATTTGCAACAGCGGTTTTATAATACTCGATAATGGGCGCTGGAATCCATCGTCAGAAACAGGCTGTGAATAGCAGCCCTGTTGTGTTCGCTTCGGCGCTCGTCGTCTGGAAGAGCCGGTAGTGCTTGTCGAACCCTTCGATGAGCACGTCGGCGATCGATCGCGCCGCGTCGATCTGGCGGGCGTCGAGGTCCTCTGACCCCGGTTTGCGGA
>Ga0137403_10003177_pt1 | contig 19839 bp, 17 predicted proteins | sample CZOMad2_1_16fung_FD_122057 | JGI IMG/M metagenome (GOLD analysis project Ga0137403, IMG submission 122057) | Vadose zone soil fungal communities from Angelo Coast Range Reserve, California, USA - CZOMad2_1_16fungal (Hybrid Assembly) | ecosystem: Environmental > Terrestrial > Soil > Vadose zone...
GCAGGCCCGGCGCGGCAATGTTTTCGCTTGACAAGGGTGAGCCAACGGGTGCAGTCTGAAGCAGTCTTACGTGGTTGGTGAGCTCTGCAGAGCCATCCGTGAATGCAACGCACCTACCCCTGTGAGGCGAAGGGGAGGGGACAGAACCATGGGTTATCAGGCCTGGTTTCAGTGTCAGAAGGGTTGCGACGAGCGCTATTCACTGTACGAAGTTGTCTATCGCTGCAAAAAATGCGGCTCGCTCCTGGAAGTGGTCCACGATATGGAGGCGCTGCGAGACCGCTCGGCGCAACAGTGGAAGGACCTTTTCGACACGCGCTACATGCGGACGAGCTATCCCTATGGCAGCGCCATCTGGGGCAAGATGGAGTGGGTCTGCCCGACGATCGAGCCAGGAAACGTCATCTCCATGTATGAGGGGGGAACGAATCTCTTCTGGGCCGAGCGCCTCGGCCGTCAGCTCGGCCTGAGCGATCTCTGGGTGAAGCAGTGCGGCAATAGCCATACGGGCTCATTCAAAGATCTGGGCATGACGGTCCTCGTCTCCGTCGTCAGGCAGATTATCGCCAACGGCACCCCGATCAAGGCCGTCGCCTGCGCCTCGACGGGGGATACCTCCGCCTCGCTGGCGGCATACTGCGCCGCAGCGGGCATTCCCTGCGTGGTGTTTCTGCCGAAGGACAAAGTCTCCAGCGCCCAGCTCATCCAACCCATTGCCAACGGGGCGTTGGTTCTGTCGCTGGACACGGACTTCGACGGCTGTATGGCAATCGTCCAGCAGGTGACCCAGGAGCATGACATCTATCTGGCCAACTCCCTCAACTCCCTGCGCATCGAAGGGCAGAAGACGGTCAGCATCGAATTGGTGCAGCAATTCGACTGGGAAGTTCCGGATGTCATCATCATTCCCGGAGGCAATCTGGGTAACATCTCCGCCCTGGGACGGGGCTTCTGGATGATGAAGGAGTTGGGGTTGATCGATCGCCTACCACGTCTCGTCTGCGCCCAGGCCGAGCGCGCCAATCCTCTCTACCGCAGCTACCAGACAGGGTTCAAGACCTATGAGCCGATCATCGCCCAGAAAACGTTGGCTACTGCCATCCAAATCGGCAATCCGGTGAGCATCGATCGCGCCATTAAGACGCTGCAGCTCTTCGATGGCATCGTCGAGCAGGCGGATGAGGATGAATTGGCCAATGCGACGGCGTGCGCCGATCTCACCGGCATGTACAGTTGCCCCCATACGGGCGTGGCCTTGGCCGTTCTCTTCAAGCTCGTGGAGCGCAAGTGGATTGCGCCACATGAGCGGGTGGTGGTGATTTCAACCGCCCATGGGTTAAAATTCAGCGACTTCAAAATCGCCTATCACGAGGGCCGACTTGACGGGATCAGCTCGAAACACGCCAACCCGCCCGTCTTCTTACCACCGAGCTACGGTGCGGTCATGGATGCGATCAACGCACGGCTGAAGGCAAGGGTCTAATGCGACGCAGGATGCCAACAGATCGGGTCTGAGAAGGATGCCAGGCATGGAGAAAGAGGGCTTTTCGACGCAGGCGGTGCACGCTGGGGAGGCACGTGAAAAAGCTGGGAACGCGGTGACGACACCGATCTTTCAGACCGCCACATATGCGTTTCGCGATAGCCATGAGCTGATCGACTACATGGAGGGCCATCTCGAGCGGGAGGAGTATGGTCGCTACGGCAACCCCACGCAGCGCGTGGTGGAGCGCAAGTTGGCGGCGCTCGATGGTGGAGAGGCGGCGTTATTGTTTTCGACCGGCATGTGCGCGATCACCACGACGCTGCTGGCCATGCTGGGGCGCGGAAGTCACCTGGTGCTGACGGAAGATGGCTATCGGCGCACGCGGCAGTTCTGCCGTACCATGCTGCAGCGCCTGGGCATCGATCATACGTTTGTGGAAACTGGCAATTATGAGGCCCTCGAGGCCGCTATCCGTCCGACCACGCGGCTGCTCTTTTCGGAATCGCCCACCAACCCGCATCTGCGTGTCATGGATCTCGACAGGCTGGCAGAGATCGGCCGTAAACATCAGGTGAAAATCGCCATCGACAGCACCTTTGCGACACCCTATAACCAGCGACCTCTGGCTTTCGGCATCGACCTGGTCATCCATAGCGCCACCAAATACCTGGGCGGCCATAACGATCTTATGGCTGGCGTCGTCGTGGGCTCGCCCGGCCTGGTCTCGGCCATCCGCGACATGCAGGCGATGCTGGGCGGAATCACCGATCCGCATACGGCGTATTTACTTTTACGCGGCGTGAAGACGCTCGGTCTTCGCCTACGTAAGCAGAACGAGAACGGGATGGCGGTCGCCCGCTTCCTGGAGGAGCATCCCCGGGTGCGGCGCGTCTATTATCCCGGCCTATCGAGTCATCCCGATTATAAAGTGGCGTGCGAGCAGATGAAGGGGTTTGGGGGGGTCGTCAGCTTTGAGATCAACGGCGACATGAAGACCACTTCGGCGTTTATCGATCACTTGAGCATTCCGTTCATCGCCCCGAGTTTGGGGGGTGTGGAAACCCTCGTCGAGCAGCCAGCGCTGATGTCTTATTACGAGATGACCTCGGAAGATCGGGCTGCCATCGGCATCACCGATCAACTGGTGCGGATGTCGCTCGGGATTGAGGATGCCGACGACCTCATTGCCGACCTGGATCAGGCGTTAGCCAGCCTTTGAAAGAAAATCAAGGTGCGAAGGTCGAGATTCACAGTTGAACGACGAGCTTCGCGCTTCGAACCTTGAGCTGTGTGCCTCTATGCTCTCGCCCTCCGCCATCCAACGTATGTTTCAATATTTGGCGCCGCGTTATGACTTGTGGAACCGATTGGCCAGCTGCTACCTGGATGAATACTGGCGGCGCACCGCGGTCAGCTTTATCCCCCCTAGCAGTCGAGTGCTCGACCTCTGCACTGGAACGGGCGAGCTACTCGTCAAAATGTTGCCCCTCCTGGGTGCTAAGGGGCACGCCGTCGGACTCGATTTTGCCTCGAATATGCTGACCGTGGCGGCGCAGAAGACGCAGCCGCTGCAGCAATCCACGCCAGCGTCGGTCGGCTATCTTCTGGGAGACGCGGCGGCGCTGCCGTTTCGCAGCGACACGTTTGATTGCCTGACCAATGGGTTCGCCATGCGCAATATGCTCCCCGCAGCCGACCTGGTCCTGCACGAAATGTGGCGCGTGTTGCGTCCTGGCGGACGACTCATTATCCTTGACATGTGTCGACCGCAATCAGTGCTGCTGGCTCGACTGTACCGCTGGCATCTGCAGTGGATCTTACCTCTCCAGGCCCGACTACTCTACCACAGCGGGCAGCCATTCCAATATCTGAAGGACTCAATCATGGAGTTCCCGCCGCCGCAGGATTTTTGCGCACAGCTGACCACACAGGGCTTCATATCGGTCGCTTTCAAGCCGCTGTCGGCAGGGATCGCCGGCATCTTTACCGGACTCAAGGGATTGCAATAGGCGTGCAGCGTTTTCAGAGTCCTCTCACCCCGACCCTCTCCCGGCGGGAGAGGGAGATATATTGCTCTCATCTTTTCGCAGGAGCGCCAGCAGCTTCTCATGAATCCCCCCAAACCCACCGTTCGACATGATCGCGACCACGTCGCCGGGTCGGACGCCAGCCGCCACATGATCCACGATGGCATCCACCGCCGGCAAATACACAGCCTCTTTCGCATACCGGCAGGCAATATCGTGCGCTAGGCGCTCGGGCGACAGTCGAGCGTCGGAGGGAATATGCTCGGGATTGAACAGCCCGGCGATGACCACACCATCGGCCTCGGCAAAAGCTTCGACAAAATCCTCCTGAAACGTGGCCCGCCGGCTGGTGGCCGAGCGTGGTTCAAAGATCGCCCAGAGCCGACGACCGTTATACCGGGCGCGCAGGGCGGCGAGCGTTTCACGAATCGCCGTCGGGTGGTGCGCGAAATCGTCAATGAGAGTGATCTCTCGGACGACTCCGCGGACTTCCTGACGGCGCTTCACCCCCGCGAAGGACTGCATGCCCTGGCGGATATCGTCGAATGACACGCCCAGTCGGTGAGCTACAGCAATCACCGCCAGCGCATTCTGGATATTGTGGCGCCCCACGAGGTCCCAGCACATCGTGCCGATGCGCTGATCTTGGTACTGGACAAGGAATCGCGTCACCTCCGCCTCGGCTTCAACATTGACCGCCTGCCAGTTCGCCCGCTCTGAAAAGCCGTACCCCTCCCAGTGGCATGGCACCGAGGTCAATAAGTCCAGCACATGCGGAAAATCGATGCCGGCCGCCAGGTAGCCATCCGACGGCAAGATGCGCACAAAGCGCTGGAAGGCTGCTTTCACATGGTGCAGATCCCGATAGATATCGGCATGGTCGAATTCGACGCTGGTGAGAATGGCGCTGCGCGGGCGGTAGTGTAAGAATTTCGGCCCTTTGTCGAAGAAGGCCGTGTCGTATTCATCCCCCTCCACCACGAAAAAGGCGCCGCTGCCAAGTTTATAGTTAGTCCCGAAGTTCCGCGGAATACCGCCAATCATGTAGCTGGGGTCCAATCCCGCCGATTCCAGGACCCAGGCCATGAGCGATGCAGTGGTCGTCTTGCCGTGCGTGCCTGCGACCACAATCGGATGGCGATCACCCAGAAAAAACTCCGCCAGGGCCTGAGGGAAGGAGAGAAAGGGGAGGCCCTGCGCGAGCATCGCCTGCACTTCGGGGTTTGACTGCGAGACGGCATTACCAACCACGATGAGATCCGGATGATCGGCGAGGTGATTCGGCGAGAATCCCTGGCGCAGCTCGATTCCCAGCGCCGCCAATTGCGTGCTCATGGGTGGATAGACGTTCTGATCGGAGCCCGTCACCCGAAACCCACAGGTTTGCAGCATCCCTGCCAGCGCACTCATGCCGACGCCACAGATGGCGATCAGGTGGACATGTCGTGGATCAGGCACCTGGTAATCTCCCCTCTCTCCTCGCACTCCCTCGATAGAGCATTGATTTGAACCTCGAACTCTGAACTGTGAACGATTAGCCCCATGCTAGCGCGCGCATCACTGCATCATGGATGAGCGGTCGAAAGGTTCGGATGCCTTCTCGCTGGCGTGATGGATGTACCCGATTGGTAAGCAAGACCACGATCACTTGCTTTGTGGGGTCGATCCACAGCGACGTCCCGGTAAACCCCAGGTGACCGATGGCGGCTGGAGAGAAATACTGACCAGCCGAGGACTTCCCAGGCGTCGGCATGTCCCAACCGAGGGCCCATGTCGACCCCTCAGGAGCCCCCTGGCATGTGGTGAAGGTTCGCGCGGTCGGCGTCGACACCAGCCAAGACCGTCCCTTCAGCCCATGCAGGAAGCTTTGCGCAAACTGCCAGACCTGACGACCAGTCGCAAACAGCCCTGCGTGTCCGGCCACCCCACCCATAATCCAGGCATTTTCGTCATGTACCTCTCCGTCTATGATGCGCCGACGCCATGGGCAATATTCAGTACTCGCGAATGGCATGCCGACGGGCTGCGGCTGCTCCAGGTTGCGAAATTCGATATCCCCCAGGTGGAGGGCGGCAAAAATGTTTTGCCGACAGAAGGTATCCAGAGGCGTGCCAGATACTGTCTCGACGACTTCACCCAGCAGAATGAACCCTACGTCGCTATATCGCACCATCGTCCCTGGATGGGTGGCGAGGGGTTCTCGATGCACCGCGGCATAGGCGGCACGGCGCCGGTCAAGTGACGGTGAGGTGCGATCAATAGTCTGATAATACGGACGCCACGCTGGCAGGCCCGAACAATGACTCAGAAGTTGCCGGAGGGTCGGGGTGTCGCAGGCAGGTCGGCACCAGGTGTCGAGATAGGTGTCAATCGGGTCATCGAGCCGTACCTTGCCGGCCTCGATCAGCAACATCAGCGCCGTTGCCGTGGCGATCGGCTTGGTAAGCGAAGCCAGGTCGAATACGGTGTCTACGGTCATGCGGCGTACGCTCGGGATGAGTGCCGCGTTGCCGACAGCTTCTTCATACACGAGTTTCCCTTGGTAGCCAACTACCAGAACCGCCCCAGGGAAGCACTCCGCCTCGACCCCCTGCCTCAGCACGCGGGCGACATCTTGAAAGCCGTCGCGCATGGTCGACCTCCATGGTTATCCGATCGCCCATAACCGCCTTCAGATCGTTGCCGATGGCACCGTTGCGGTCGCCCACGCGGTCACGAGAACTGCCAGCAGAAGTAGCGCTATTGTACTGTGCCCAGTTGCCTCCGGCAACAAAAAGAGTCCTCTGAGGCCAGGCTGACTCGGGCGCGAAGATCTCGCCAAACCGTCACCGACTCAACCCCGCGATTCAACGCAGCCAAGGCCTGGCATAGCTCCTGGCTTGACGATCACCGCTGGCTGACATATCTTAGACATTTGGAGTCAGTATTCACCTGTGTCATGAGAGGAGGGATCACCATGGCGATGCTATATGATCGTGTGGTCAAGGGGATGGAGGTAGCCCTGGAAACCGCGCAAAAATCCGTCGAGGTGTTGATGGAAAAGGCCGAGGACACGGCTGAAGTGATTAAATTCCGGCTGGAGAAGACCAGATTGGAGCGCGAGATCTCGAAAAAGTTCGCCGAACTCGGCAGCAAGCTCTATGAAAAAGCTGTACGGGAGGGGAAAGAAGCGGGGATCTTGCAAGATGCTGAGGTGCAGAAGTTGATCGAAAGCCTCAAGTACCTAGACCAGGAATTGGCGCACATTCAGGCCCTCGAAGATCAGGAGATGGAGAAGCAGAGGAGTGCATCCTGAGAGTTACGATGATCCGAACAGGGGCCTGCATGGGCAAGCACTGCCGCGCAGGCTCTTTACCTCTGAGGTCCTTATTATTCACCTACCTTGAAAGCGTCAGGCCGTCATACTCCTGATGGTGTCTCTTCAAACCTTCCGTGCAAGGCATTCCGATATCTTCTATAAAAGGCGCCGCCGGTAAGCGTCCTATGAGGAATATTCCCCCAATCCCGACTGTCGACTCTGGTAACAGCGCGTGATATGATGAGATGGTGCTTCCGCGCCATCTTTTCCTGAAACCTGTCCGTATGAGAGGAACGAACGATGACATTGCGGTCAATGCTTGGATGGAGTGTTGGCGTGGCTGTGCTGCTGACCTTGCCGGCGTGGGGGGCGGAGTATCGGTTGCAGGTGGTCAATCTTGGCTTCCTGACGATTTCTTCCTACACCGATCGTCCCGTCCCAGGTCAGCCTGGTTTAGGCAGCATGATTCGGTTGCAAACACGGCTCGACACCCTGCAATTCCCCGCCACTGCGGTGATCCCTGATCGGGAGACGCTGCTGTTGCAAGATCCCGCCTACGGAGGCAAGGTTCCGGATCGGGTGTCGGTGCTGCCGACGACCAGAGAGCAGGCCTGGACCACGGTCGTGTTTGACGCGAATCCTGGGGACACGGTGGTATTTCTGGTGAGGACCTACATGGTCGCATGGCAGCAAATCTGGTACCTCGGGGCCAATCCCGAGGGGACGCTGAGACGGTTGTTGACGCCCGGTAACCCATCGTTCTTCGGCGGTCGGTCGTATGAAGTGCCCCAGGTCGCCTATGAGTTTCTGGCGAATGCAGTCCAACAGGGGACCTTCCCGACGTGGGTAGCGGAAAATGCGCCATCGCTGAACGGCATGTCTTTCGTGATCGGGCAAGGAGTAAACCCATTCTATGATCCGGATCGGCTCTTCGTGATCTTGAAGCTCGCACCCGAGCCGCGCACCTACAAAGTCGCGATCGGGTGGCGCGAGCGCGACGATCGCAACGATAACGGCAAGCAAAGACGCATGGATTAATGGTCTTGAGACGATGAGCAGCCAGCACGGAGGAGGCCACGCATGATGACGACGGCAGATAGGACCAGACCGGCGGACGGTGCCCCCGCCCGGCAGAGGTGGCGGCAAGGTCTGGCATGGTTTCCGTTGAGCGTCTGGTGCACTGTGCTGATCGTGCTCGGCGGGGCGTTCGAGGCTCAGGCCCAAGGGCAGCTCGGTCGATCGCTCGATCGTCTGTCGACTGAAATCGTCGACCTGTTCCCGAAGGTCGAGGGCGACGTAGTGAAGGTGCAGGGCAATGAGGCTTTCATCACGCTTGGCGCTCCAGATAATATTCGCGAAGGCATGGAACTGTCGGTCGTCCGCAAGGGCGAGGAATTCAAACATCCGCTCACCGGAGTCGCGCTTGGACGGTTTGAGGACGACATTGGCGTGATCATCATCAACAAAGTCTCTGAATCCTATTCCAGCGGCAACGTGCGGCTTGCGAAGTCCACTGTCAACCCGCGAGCTGGAGATCGCGTGCGCATCACGAAAGGGAAAATTCAACTGGCCTTGCTGCCACTGCGGGGTGACTTGCCCGGTTGGGTGTCACGAGAGGAATTGCTCGAGCGCTTCCGCGTAGCGCTTGAGCAAACTGGCCGTTTCCAGGTGACGGCAGCCGACAATGTGCGCGTCTACCTAGCCGAGAAGGGTATTCAACCCGAAGAGGCGCTGTCGCAAGACATCTTGGCGCGGATGGCTGAGGACCTCCGAGTGACCTATGCGGTCGCATCGCGCACCCGGCAGGTCGGCAGCGAATCGGTTCTGGAAGTGAGTCTGACGGGGCTTGCCCTCCAGCGTACCCTGCTCACCAGTTCGGCGATCCTGGCCGAGCCAGAGGCGGTCGCTCGAGCGCCTGAATCCAGAGGAGGCCCTCCTGAGCCCAGAGACCGTCCTGAAGTGCGTGCCGGTGTGTTCAAAGAGCCCCGTAAGGGTCCGCCGGGATATCGTCTGGACCTCTCTACCCTGGACTTGGGCAAAACGATGAAAGAGCTGATCACCTTGCCCTTCCTGGTCACCAGTATGGATGTCTGCGGCGTCATCGCGGAGGGCAGTGAGGACATCGTGGTTACCGATGGCAAGAAGGTCTTGATGTATCAATTGGCCGGGGAGCAGGTCGAATTCATCGACCAATACGTCCCAGGCGTGGCATCCAGGCTGCTGTCCGTGCAATGCGCGGAGATCGATAAAAATCCGGGGCAGGAAATCATCGTGAACCAGTACATCAACAACGCCCTTGATACCTCGATCTTGACCTATCGCAATGGCCGGCTTCAGGCCTTGCAGGAGCATATCGACCTGCTGTTAGTCGCTGTTGATACCAACGGCGACGGGGTTAACGACGCCATCTGGGGGACGCCGTATGACCTGACTGAATTTTTCACCACCGGCCGCGCCACGCTGTACGCTTTTGACAATGGCAAATTACGACGCCAGGAACGTGTCGAGGTCCCTAGAGTTTATCGCGCCACCGGCGTGGCGGTGGCTGATCTGGCTGGAGATGGGAAGCGGGACCTAGTGATGATCGACGACAGCCACCAACTGCGCGTCTATCGCGGGCAACAGATGCTGTACAAGAGTGGCGACCGGGTCGGCGGCGGTTATAGTGTGGCCGAGGTCGAGCGTGAGACGACGAGCTCGGCGGGGAGTACCAAACACAAAGTCCCGTACTTTTTCGAGCCCGGCATGACGGTTGCCGATCTGAATGGCGATGGCCGTCAAGATGTCATCATACCCCGCAATGTCCGCAGCCTGGGGGGGGTGTTACCCAACGTGAACGTTTATTCGGGTGGCGATGTAGTGGTGCTGTCCAATAACGATTTCGGCTACAGTCTGACGGCGATCACGCCGCAGTTCGATGGGGTAGTGAGCGGTGTGGCGATCTTGCGCCTGCGGTCTTACCCGGCGTTCGTCATGGCCGTGTCGCAGGGGGCGTTGACCGGGGGTGGTAATAGCCTCATCCTGATCAGCCGACGACTATAAACTCATGGGCTAGGCGGAGGCGATGACTCGAGTCGCGCTAATATAATCGTGCCAGGCCCGCTTCGCTGGGGGCAGCGCCGCCCACAGGAGACCTAATCCACCAGGCAAGAGGGCATAGGGGAGGGTGAGCAGGCGGGCGAAGGCACGACCATATCCGATGGGCCGGCCATCGGCGGAAACCACCACGATGCCGAATAGGGCCTTGCCCAGGGTTTGTCCATACGCCCCCTCGGCCAACGTATAGTAGAGGATCGGCAGGAGGATCATCGACGTTCCATACCACACCAACCCCAGGATAGTCCACAGCGCCGCCGCCGTTTCGGGGGTATCGAGCGCATCCCAGCCGGACTGTGTTGCCACAGGGACGGCCACCATGATCTCCAGGAGCAGCACGAGCGCAGCAGTCATCAAGAAGACGATATCGAAGACGCCGGCGAACATCCGGCGCCAGAACCCCGCCGGCTGATCGAGCGTCATGCCATCAGCGGTCGTCGTCATCTTCATCCCCACCTTCGTCGTCCTGTTCCAACTCTAGCCCATCGACTTCGAATTCCAGATCTTCCTCGATCTCCAGCGTGTATTCCGCGGCTTCGTCATCCTCGTCATCCGCGCCTGCATCATTCAAGATATGTCCAAGGGTCAGACCGTCGAGATCCTCATCCACATCGAGGTCATACACCTGTTTCACGTCCGCGAATTCCTTTGGAGTCTGGGCGCTTTCAGGCGATTCGCCTCCCAGGTCCGCGGCGTTCTCAAGCGCCAGCGTGATGTCCCCGAGTTCACGCAGGTCCAGGCTTTGCGGGATGATCACGTCCTGGGTGCTCAGCCGTTCGCTACCCGGCTCCTCCGGCGCGAACTCTTCCTCTTCAATAACCTCGCGCTCAGGCGTTGGCATCAAGTCCGGAGCGGCGTGAGCTGGCTCTCCCATCTCGTGTGTCCCCACCTCGTCGGGCTCCGCTTCTGCAATTTCCAGATCGATCCCCTCGAGTGGGCCGAGATCAATGTCCGGAGCATATACAGGGGACGTCAGCATTGCGCCCGTGATATCCATACTCGCAGCCTGATATGCCAGCAGCAGGTCCGGTGGATCAGGCCGTAGGGCATAGATGCCCAAGGCCGCACGCTGCTCTGCCAGCCCAAAGCCGCATTTGGGACAGTTTTCCAGATGAGGAAAGCTGGTATATCTGCATTTAGGGCATTTCATAGGAAAGACCTCAGGCAGTATGTGAAGACTGGGAACATATACTAACCGGTCATAACGCGATAGGGTTACGATCGCGTTGCTCGCGTATTCCTCGCGCGATACAACCGCCTTTCTCGCGGTGACAACGCTTTACCATCACTGCATACCGCGAGACCTTATACAGTTACCTTCTCGCGGTACTCCCCGAATACCTCCCGTAGAGCATCCGAGATCTCTCCGAGCGTGATGTCACATTCCACCGCCTCTTGGACAAGCGGTATAAGGTTTGTCGTCCCTCGCGCCGCCTCACGCAAGCGATCTAACACGGCGGTCACCTGGTTTTGGTCTCGTTGTCGTTTCAGCTCTGAGAGCTTTTCGAGCTGCACCTCAGTCGCTCGTTGATCGATGCGCATAAGCTCCACAGGGCGCTCCTCAGGCATGACATAGTCGTTGACCCCTACCACCACTGTCTGGCGCCGCTCAACGCTGCGCTGATACTCGTAGGCGCTGCGCTGGATCTCCTGCTGAACATATCCCTGTTCGATGGCCCGCAACATTCCCCCCATGGCTTCAATGTTCTGGATGTAGGCCTGTGCCTCTTCTTCGAGTCGCGCAGTCAGCCCTTCGATAGCGTATGAGCCCCCAACAGGATCGGCGACATTGGCCACCCCGCTCTCGTGGGCAATGATCTGTTGCGTGCGCAAGGCAATGCGCGCCGCCATCTCCGAGGGCAGGGCCAGCGCTTCATCAAGAGCGTTGGTATGCAGCGACTGCGTGCCTCCCAGCACGGCCGCCAAGGCCTGGAGGGTGACGCGCACGATATTGTTCTCGGGTTGCTGGGCGGTCAGCGTGCACCCACAAGTTTGAGTATGGAAACGTAGCATGCAGGAGCGTGGGTCTTTGGCCTGAAAGCGCTCGCGCATGATCCGCGCCCAGAGACGTCTCGCTGCCCGGAACTTGGCGATCTCTTCCAGGAAATCATTGTGCACCCCGAAGAAAAACGACAGGCGGGAGGCGAAGGAATCAATGGTGAGTCCGGCACGCAATGCCGCCTCCACGTAGGTGATGCCATTGGCCAGGGTGAACGCCAGCTCCTGCACAGCGGTACATCCCGCCTCGCGCATGTGATAGCCGCTGATACTAATGGGATTCCATTTCGGCAGATGGTCCTTGGTATACGCAAACACGTCAGTCACCAGGCGTATTGACGGCTCCGGAGGATAGATGTATGTGCCACGGGCGATGTATTCTTTCAGGATGTCGTTTTGCAGCGTACCCTGCAACAGTTTGGGATCAACGCCCTGCCCTTTGGCGACCGCTACATACAGCGCCAATAGGATCGGTGCCGTGGCATTGATGGTCATCGAGGTACTGACTTTATCGAGCGGGATGCCCTCGAACAATGTTTCCATGTCGCGTCTGGAGTCGATCGCCACCCCAACCTTGCCTACCTCCCCCTCGGCCATGGGGTGGTCCGAGTCATAGCCAATCTGTGTCGGCAGGTCAAAAGCGACACTCAAGCCGGTCTGTCCTTGATTCAGAAGATATCGATAGCGCTGGTTCGACTCCTCCGCAGTGCCGAACCCGGCATACTGGCGCATGGTCCAATAGCGCCCGCGATACATCACAGGCTGCACACCACGCGTAAAGGGATACTCACCGGGGAAGCCTAAGGCCGATAGATAATCTAGGCTGGCCACATCGAGCGGGGTATAGAGCCGTTCGAGAGGGATGCCGCTCGTCGTGGTGAACCCCGGCTGGCGCTCCGGGAGGCGGTCGCGGGACTTCTGGACCGTTCGGCTCTCCCAGGTATGTTTTGCACGTCGAATGGGCTCGAGATCTTTCTCATCCGCCACAGGAATTCTCCCACCGCGATGTTCAGATGTTCAAAAGTCACGGCTCAATGACCAACAGGAGCTGTCCCGCCTCGACCGCTGTGTCCACTGATACCTGAAGATCTTTCACTTGCCCGCGGGCAATGGCGCGAATCTCAGTCTCCATTTTCATGGCTTCGATGATCACCAGGCTCTCGCCCTCTTGCACCGTCTGGCCCGGTTGCACGAGCACTTGTATGACGCGACCCGACATCGGGGCGGCGATCTCTTGCCGCCCACCAAGGGCCGCAGCGGGCTTCGCAGAGGGCCGCTGTGTTTGAGCGGGGGCGACCTCGACGCTGGTGCTCCAGTGTCCAATCTGCACTTCACGCCGGCTTCGGCGCTGCCACACCAAAGCACTGTAGACCTTCCCGTGAACCACCAAGGAGTACAGCCCTGGCGAGGGACTGGTGGCATCGATCAGGTATTCTCGTTCGTCGACCTTGACCCTGATGAGTCCTGTGCCGTTGCCCTCGTCCAGCTCCACCGTATGCGTGATCCCGCCGGCGTTGACGAGCAGTCGCACCCTATCCTCTCCGACGTATGAGGTCAACGCGCCCCGCCAGCTTCCAGGGACTCACCCCATCATGCCCGCCCTGAGACATCGGCAGTGCCGCGGTCTGCTTGGTAGACTGCGAGTGATCGAGTGCCGCAGCGATCAACGCCACGTCTTGCGCCAACTGATCGGGCGGCACTGCCTGCGGGCGATAGCGGCGCTCAATAAATCCTGTGTCAAGGCGCCCGGCCTGGAAGTCTGCATCATCCATGAGCCACTGGTGGAACGGGATGGTCGTCTTGATACCCCCGACCACATATTCGCCAAGTGCGCGACGCATCCGGGCAATAGCCTCGTGACGCGTCGCGCCCCAGACCACCAGCTTAGAGATCATCGGATCATAGAAGGGGCTCACCTCGCTACCAGCGAAGACCCCGCGCTCATCACGCACCCAGGGGCCCGCCGGCGCTTGCAGAACAGTGATCCGCCCCGGTGAAGGGCGGAAGTTGTAGGCCGGATCCTCGGCATAGATGCGGCACTCGATGGCTGCGCCGTTCAGCCGAATATCTTCCTGGCGAACCCCCAATGGCCCACCGTCTGCTATGCGCAGCTGGGCCTGCACGAGGTCGATACCGGTGACCATTTCCGTCACCGGGTGTTCCACCTGCAGGCGGGTATTCATCTCGAGAAAATAAAAGTTGCGCTGCTCATCTACCAGGAATTCAACCGTCCCGGCATTGCGATAGTGTGCGGCCTGCGCCGCGCGCACCGCAGCCTGACCCATCTGGACCCGCAAGTCCTCAGTCATCAGCGGCGATGGGGATTCCTCTACCACTTTCTGATGGCGCCGCTGGATCGAGCACTCGCGCTCGCCGAGGTAGATCACCTGGCCATAGGCGTCGGCCAGGACTTGGATTTCAATGTGATGAGGGTTGGGGACATATTTTTCGATGTAGATGGCTGGATCGCCGAAGGATGAGCGCGCCTCCGAGCGCGCGGCGCGCAGCGCGTCCCCGAGCTGCTGCTCGTGATGCACCAAGCGCATGCCTTTGCCGCCCCCACCCAGGGCCGCCTTGATCATCACAGGGTAGCCGATGCCCGCGACCACCTGGTACGCCTCCTCATCGTCCTGTACGACGTGGTCGATACCTGGCACCACAGGTACCCCCGCCGCCTGCATGGCACGTCGTGCGGCGGTTTTGTCCCCCATGAGGGCGATGGCTGCGCTCGGCGGACCAATGAACACCAACCCCTGCTCCTCGCAGGCTTTGGCAAATTTGGCGTTTTCGGCGAGGAAGCCATAGCCGGGATGAATGGCCTCGGCCCCACAGACTAGGGCGGCCTCGATGATACGGTCGATGACCAGATAGCTTTCCGTGGCTGGGGGTGGCCCGATGAGATAGGCTTCGTCGGCCATCTGTACATGCAGCGCATTGCGGTCAGCCTCGGAGTAGACCGCCACAGGGCTGAGACCGAGTTCCCGGCAGCCACGCATCACCCGAATGGCGATTTCGCCACGATTGGCGATGAGGACTTTGCGGAACATCAACGCCTCCTCACAACGGAATATTCCCATGTTTTTTCGGTGGATTGCTGTCCCGTTTGTTTTGCAGCATGTCGAGGGCGCGGATCAACCGGATACGGGTCTCTTTGGGATCGATGACCTCATCGACGTACCCCAGGGAGGCGGCGATATAGGGGTTGGCAAACTTCTCCCGATATTCCGTTGCCTTCTGGTCGCGCACCTGCTCTGGCGCCGAGGCCTCCTGGATATCGCGCCGGAAAATGATGTTCACCGCCCCTTCTGGCCCCATGACAGCGATCTCCGCCGTGGGATAGGCCAGGTTGACGTCGCCGCGAATATGCTTGCTTGACATCACATCGTAGGCGCCACCGTACGCTTTACGAGTGATCAGGGTGATCTTCGGCACCGTCGCCTCACAATAGGCGTAGAGTAACTTGGCTCCATGCTTGATGATGCCGCCATACTCCTGCGCCGTGCCGGGAAGGAAACCAGGCACATCGACGAAGGTCAGCAGCGGGATGTTAAAGGCGTCACAGAAACGCACGAAGCGTGCGGCTTTGGTCGAAGAGTTGATATCAAGGGTTCCCGCTAAGTAGTTGGGTTGGTTGGCGATGATTCCGACCGGACGACCACTCAGGCGCCCGAAGCCGATGACGATGTTCGGGGCGAACAGCGGCTGGACCTCGAAGAAATATTGCTCATCCAGGATGACGGTAATGATGTCCTTGATGTTGTAGGGTTTGTTGGGATTAACCGGGACAATGTGGCGCAAGCGTTCGTCGTTGCGGTCAATCGGGTCAGTGCAGGCACGGCGTGGTGGGTCTTCGGCATTGTTTTGTGGCATGAAGCTCAACAGTTCACGCACAATCCACAGGCATTCTTCTTCAGTTTCCGCGGCAAAATGCGCCACGCCGCTCTTCAAGCTGTGGGTCATAGCGCCGCCAAGGTCGTTGAAGCTCACATCCTCATGGGTTACCGCTTTGACCACCTCGGGACCGGTCACGAACATATAGCTGGTCTCTTGTACCATGACGATAAAATCGGTGATGGCTGGCGAGTATACGGCGCCGCCGGCGCATGGACCCATGATGGCTGAAAGCTGTGGGACGACACCGGAGGCCAAGGTGTTGCGTAAGAAAATATCCGCATAGCCTGCCAGGCTGATGACGCCTTCTTGGATGCGTGCCCCGCCAGAATCGTTCAGGCCGATGATCGGGCAGCCAGTCTTGGTGGCCAGCTCCATGATCTTGCAGATTTTCTCGGCGTAGGCGCCGCTCAAGGTCCCGCCGACAAAGGTAAAGTCTTGGGCAAACACAAACACCTGGCGGCCATCGATGCTACCCGAGCCAGTGACCACACCATCACCAGGAATGTGCAATTTGTCCATGCCAAAATCTGTGCAACGGTGGGTCACAAACTTGTCGATTTCCTGAAAGCTACCTTCATCCAAGAGGAGTTTCAGACGTTCCCGGGCCGTGAGCTTTCCGGCTTTGTGTTGGCGCTCAATGCGCTCTTCGCCGCCGCCGAGCTCGGCGAGTCGATGACGTTCCTCTAACTCCTTGAGTTTCGCCTGGATGTCGGTATATTCAATCCCCATTCGAATTCCTCTTCAGCGATGTCAGGTCATGAGTTGAGACATTTCATTTCCGCCCCCGCAGGCATAGAGCAATAGCGCCAGGGAGAGCGGTGGAGGGCGTATCGGTGCCTGATCCGCGGGAGATCGATGAGCGCTAGCGGGGGGATGGCATGTGTGTTCACCGCCACGTGAAAGCTTCTGGGATGCCCATTGTAGGGAAGCCTGCGGGTAATTGCAAGAGCTTTTTGGACGTTCGCAGTGGCTTGGAAGCCCACATCAGGCGGGGAAAGCCCTTGTGAGGGGCCGGGAAATATGGTAGAGTCACGTTAAATAGTGTCGGAGTGCAGAGCCTCGCAGTCGCTTGCCTCGCGCGCACGGTGAGGGCATTCGCGCCGCACATTCTGACGAAATAGAGGAGATGCACATGGCAAGGGCAGAAGGCCGAGAGGGCGCGATGCGGTGCTCCTTTTGCGGCAAACATCAACGAGAGGTGAAGCGCCTGATTGCAGGGTCGAAGGCCTATATTTGTAATGAGTGCGTGAATCTCTGCAATGATATCCTTGCAGAGGACACGGCAACAACCTTAGAGCAGCAGTCGAACGCGCACCGCCTCATCACCCCTAAAGAGATCAAGCAGAAGCTGGATGCCTACATCATCGGGCAGGAACGCGCCAAACGCGTGTTGGCGGTGGCAGTGTATAACCACTACAAGAAGCTCTTTGGCAATCTGACGACCAACAACGATGTGGAGCTCCAGAAGAGCAATATCCTGCTGGTCGGGCCAACGGGTTCGGGGAAAACCTTGCTGGCCCAGACGCTGGCCCGCATCATCCAGGTCCCCTTTGCGATTGTGGACGCGACGACGTTGACCGAGGCCGGATACGTCGGCGAGGATGTCGAGAACATCATTCTGAAGCTGGTGCAGGCTGCCGACTATGACGTCGAGAAGGCCGAGCGTGGTATCATCTACATTGACGAGATCGACAAGAAAAGCCGCAAATCGGAAAACCCCTCAATCACCCGCGACGTGTCGGGAGAGGGGGTGCAGCAAGCCCTGCTGAAGATCATCGAGGGCACGGTCGCCAACGTTCCGCCTCAGGGCGGCCGCAAACATCCGCATCAAGAGTTCATCCAGGTCGATACCACCAATATCCTCTTCATCTGCGGCGGCGCCTTCGTCGGGCTCGACCGCATCGTGCGCGAGCGTATCGGCAAGCGCGCCATGGGCTTCGCGTCCAACCTGGGCGACAAGGGTGAGGAGACGCAAGAGATTTTGAGCCAATGCCAGCCGGAAGACTTTCTCAAATATGGCCTTATCCCAGAATTAGTGGGACGCTTGCCGGTCGTGGCGACGCTGGATGAATTGACCGAAGAAGACCTGCAGCGCATCCTTGTCGAACCCAGGAATGCCCTGATGAAACAATTCCAGAAGCTCTTCGAATACGAAAAGATCCGCCTGACCTTCACCGACGACGCGCTGCGCGCTGTAGCCAAAGAGGCAGCTCGCCGCAAGACCGGTGCGCGTGGCCTGCGCTCGATCCTTGAAGAGGTCATGCTTGACATCATGTACGAGATTCCTTCACGCACGGACCTACATGAGTGTACCATTGACGAAGAGGCGATTTTGGGGAAGAAATCACCTGTGCTCCTGTCCGAACGACGCGCAAGCTGAGAACGACGATGCGTGTAGCGATTTTTGGCGACATTCACGGATGGTTCGAGCCGACCCAGCGGCCTACCATCGAGTATTTCCAGGATGTTGTGGCAGCGCTAGAGTGTGACCTGATGCTGCAAGTGGGCGATATGTGCCAATATCGCTCGCTTGCCCGCCCCGTGTATTGGATCTACGGCAACAACGATTGGCCCCCCGCCATCGCCGAGATCGAGGCGGGGAGGCGCGATGTGCGCAATCTCCGCCATATCAAGACCGGTGAGGCTGTGAGGATCACCGGCGGCGATGAAACGCTGTGCGTTGCCGGCTTGAACGGTGCCTACGACCCTCTCTACTCGGAGGCGTCTGCTATCGACGGCAGCGATCCGGCCGCCAGCAGCTTTTTTACTCAGGCAGATGTCGACGCGATGATGGCGATGCGCGGGCAGGCTGTCGATATCCTGCTCACGCACGGCTGTCCTGCGGGGCTTGGCTTCGGTCGCGAACCCGACCACGCCGTGCCGGCGCTGCGCCAGGTTTTGGATGCCTTGCAACCTGCCTATATGTTCTGTGGACATGCCCATTTCTTCCGTTATGTGCAGTATGGTCCCACGCACGTGTATGTCCTGGCGCAGTTGCTGGATGAATATTACATGCTGGATACTAGCACCCAGCAACTCGAGCGTATCCCAAGTCGACCTCTTCCACATCGCAGTGGTCGAGCATGACCCCATTGCCACCGACCAACTGGCTCCCTGTACGTGTCGAATTGATGTCCGAAACTGACCTGGAGCCGGTGCTCGACATCGAGTATTTGTCCTTCACCTCGCCATGGCCTCGCGATATCTTCCTCGGTGAGCTACGCGGCAGCGATATCGCTCAGTTGTTCGTGGCCCGGATCCTCGAGGGCGATCAGCAGGGACGTGTGGCCGCATACAGTTGCACCTGGATCGTCGCCGACGAAATGCATATCACGAGCTTCGCTGTCCATCCCCAGTTCCGCCGCCAGCACGTCGGCCAGCAGTTGCTGGCCGGTGTCTTGGCACGTGCATTGGAGTCAGGCTGCCGCCAGGCGGTGCTGGAGGTGCGGGCGTCCAATCATGGCGCTCAGCGTCTGTATAGCCGCTTCGGCTTTGCGCCGGTGGCGGTGCGCAAGCGCTATTACGCGGACAATGACGAAGACGCAATCATCATGTTCCTCGATGATCTTCCTGCACAGGTGCCACACCACGACGGAGCCGTGCCCTAATCTCTGTCACTCCATGCCTGTTCGCCCGCAAGTGGCTTAGCAGCCACATCTCCATTGGCCGATTTTGCCAAGCGTTGATCATTTTCTGGAATCGATGCAAGTCTCGTCTGCGACATACACCAAGGGCATGGTCCCATGCAAGCCATCAACGCCAGGCGACAAAATGCTTGACATGTGGGCGCCCCCATGTTAGTGAGTCGATGGTGCACGGCAACCAAACGATTGGCCAAGATATGGACGGTACCAGAAGGTCCGCAACGTCCGAGGGGTCGCGAGTGTCTTCGACGGACTGTGGTGCGAGCCCGCAAGCGGATGGGGCGAGGCACGAGGGGAGATAGCTATGAAAGACCGCGTTGAAGTGTTCTGGTTCTCGGAGCAACCCTATGGCTACGTCACCGATGCGGATCTGTCCCAGTACGATTCCGGGCGTCT
>Ga0137403_10003178_pt1 | contig 19834 bp, 14 predicted proteins | sample CZOMad2_1_16fung_FD_122057 | JGI IMG/M metagenome (GOLD analysis project Ga0137403, IMG submission 122057) | Vadose zone soil fungal communities from Angelo Coast Range Reserve, California, USA - CZOMad2_1_16fungal (Hybrid Assembly) | ecosystem: Environmental > Terrestrial > Soil > Vadose zone...
CCTCGGTCGACACCCAAAACCGGCCATTGATCGACACCTGAAAACCGGCCAACGGGGCGCCGGGCGCCGAGACGTTGACTTGGGCGGTGGGCTGCACGCCTGCCGCCGGGATGGGCAACGTCTTGAGTGCCGAGAAACGACAGCAGGTGATCGCGCTGGGCCGGCTGGGGTGGTCGCTCCGGCGCATTGAAGAGGCCACGGGTGTTCGCCGCGAGACGGCGAGCACCTACCTCCGGGCGGCGGGCGTCGTGGTCCGTCCGCCGGGCCGGTGGGGCCAGCCGCCAAAACCGGCCATTGAGGTGTCGACCGACTCCGGCGCGGGGCCGGCGGCAAATCCGGCCAACGGGGTCGGGGTGTCGACCGACTCGCCCGCCGCGCCGCCCCTGCCGCGCCCCGGGCGCAGTCCCGCCGCCAGCGCGTGCGAGCCGTACCGGGAGCTGATCGCGACGGCGCTCGCCCGCGGACGCAACGCGATGGCGATCTGGCAGGACCTCGTCGACGCCCACGGCTTCCCCGCCACCTACGCGAGCGTCATGCGCTTCGTCCGCCAGCTCCGTGGCGCCGCGGCCCCCGAGGCCCACGCCGTGATTCAGACCCCGCCAGGCGAGGAGGGCCAGGTCGACTACGGCGACGGCCCCATGGTCCGCCACCCCGCGACGGGCAAGTACCGGCGCACGCGGCTCTTCCTGCTCACGCTCGGCTACAGCCGCAAGAGCGTCCGCCTGCTCACGTGGCAGTCGAGCACCCGCATCTGGGCGGAACTCCACGAACGGGCGTTTCGGCGGCTGGGGGGTGCGCCGGCCCTCATTGTCCTCGACAACCTGCGCGAGGGCGTGCTGCGGCCCGACGTCTACGAGCCCACGCTCAATCCCCTCTACCGCGACGTGCTCGCGCACTACGGCGTCACCGCGCTGCCGTGCCGGGTCGGGGATCCCGATCGCAAGGGGAAGGTCGAGTCGGGGATCGGCCACACCCAGCGCACGCCCCTCAAGGGGCTGCGCTTCGAGCGGCTCGCCGACGCGCAGACCTACCTCGATCACTGGGAGACGCGCTGGGCCGACACGCGCATCCACGGGACGACCAAGCGCCAGGTCGCCGCGATGTTTACGGAGGAGCGCCCGCACCTCCGGCCGCTGCCGCCGACCCCGTTTCGGTACTACGCCTTCGGCACCCGCACCGTGCACCCCGACGGCTGCGTCGAAGTCGCCAGGGCGTACTACCGCGTCCCCCCCGGCCGCATCGGCCACGACGTCGCCGTCCAGTGGGACGAGCGCGTGGTGCGCATCCTCGATCCCGAGACGGGCGCGCTGCTGCGCGAGCACGAGCGGCAGCACCTCGGCCAGTATCGCGAGCACCCCGACGACCGGCCGCGGCGCACGCTACCCACGACCCTGCAGCTCCTCGCCCGGGCCGCGACGATCGGTCCCCACGTGGGGCAGCTCGCCACCACGCTCCATGCGGACGATGCGTTGCGCGCCGTGCGTCGCATCCAGGGGCTGCTGGCCCTCGCCCGCAAGTACGGCGCCGCCGCCGTCGACGCCGCCTGCGCCGTCGCGCTCGACCTCGGCCCGACCTACCAGTTTGTCCGCCGCTACCTCGAGCGCCATCCGCCGGCGCCGCTCACGCTGCGCCAGGTCGATCCCCTGATCCGCCAGCTCACCCTCTACCGCGACCTCCTCCAGGGTCGCGCCCCGCAGGAAGGAGACGACGACGATGCAGCTCCCTGAACTCCTCCACGCGCTCCGCCACCTCGGTCTCGGCGGCATCGCCACGAGCCTCGAGGCGCGGCTCGTCCAAGCGCAGGCTGACCACAGCGCCTACGCCGACTTCCTCGCCCTCCTCCTCCAGGACGAACTCACCCGCCGCGCCGACCGCCTCCTCACCCGCCGGCTCAAGGAGGCCCAGTTGCGCGATCCCGACAAGACCCTCGACGGCTTCGACTTCGCCTTCAACAAGAAGATGGACCGCCACCTCGTCTTCGAGCTCGCCACCGGCCGCTTCCTCACCCAGCGCGACGACGTCGTCTTCCTCGGCCCGCCCGGCACAGGCAAGAGTCATCTCGCCCAAGCGCTCGGCCACGCGCTCATCCAGCAGGGCCATCGCGTGCTGTACCGCGAAGCGCACCGACTCCTCGAGGAGCTCGCCGACGCCACGCTCGCCGGCGCCCGCCGCGAGCGGATGACCAAGCTTGCCGCGGTCCCCTTCCTCATCATCGACGACTTGGGCATGCGGAAGCTCCCGGCCACCGCGGCCGAGGATCTCCTCGAGCTGATCATGCGCCGCTACGAGCGGGTGAGCACGCTGCTCAGCTCGAACCGGCCGGTCGAGGACTGGGGCAAGCTCCTCGGTGACGTCGCCGCCGTCGGCGCGCTCCTCGATCGCCTCCTCCACCACGCCCACGTGCTCCACTGCGGGCCGCGCAGCTGGCGCATGAAGGAGCATGCGAGTCGCCACGCCGCCGAGGCGGCCGGATGAGCCGCGGTACGCCCCGCGCCCGACGCCCGACGCCGCCAGAGCCCGTTACAGCCGCGCGCCGGCCGCGGGACGACTCACCCGGCGTACGACCGCATGCGGACTTTTCGATTCCCGTCGCACAGCCCACCCACCACACCTTGCCGTCGGAGGCCCGCATGCGGTAGTCCCCAACCTCGTCTCGACGCCCCCGACCCCGTTGGCCGGTTTTGACCCGTCGACGTATGGCCGGTTTTGAGGTGTCGACCGAGGCTCCGGCGGCACTGGCCGGCATGCGGCTCCGCGGGACCGGCGCGAGGTCGCCTCGTGCTGGCCGGCGGCCGCCGGTCGGGCCCGCCCCTGGTGAGCGTCCTGCCGAGCGACCTGTCGCCGTGGCGGGGTACGAAAGCGGCCGGACCCCTATGTGGCACTGGACGCGGCATCGGCCGTGATGGGCGACGACATACGGGCGCTCCGCGGGCGCCTCGGCGTGTCCCAGGCCGCCTTCGCCCGAGGGGTCGGCGTGCACCCCCGGGCCGTGCAGCGATGGGAGCATGGCAAGCGGCGGCTGTCGCCCCTCGCACTGCGGGCGATCATCGCCATGGTCGAGGCCGGGCGGCGGGCGAGGGGCGAGCTCAGGGCCGCGTATCTGCGCGAGCAGGAGGAGAAGAGGAAGGTTCGGCCTCCGTGAGGCGCCGGGAGCCGCCGCGCCCAGACTACGGTCGCGCCATCGCGCACGATGGCGAGAGCGAGATGGTTCACGAGCTTCGCGTCCCCGCTGTGCAACGCGAGCTCGAGCCCCAGGCGCGCCGCGCCCCGAGCCAAGCCGTATGGACTCCGCCGGCCATCCCGCGAGCGGCTGCACAGCGCGCAGCGTACAAAAGCCCACGTCGTCGAACACGAAGCGCAGTCGGCGGGCCGTCCTGCGCGGGGGAGGAGTAGCCGGCCGATGCCTCGTAGCTCGCCCGGGGCCGTCACCTCCCGAGCATCAACCTCACCGCTTCGATGACGGCATAGACGGCGGTGACGAACACCAGCCCCTTCGTCCACGTGACGAGCGCGCGCGCCTGGTTCTCCGCCGACACCGAGGAGCCCTTCAACTCCGCGGTCAACTCCGAGAGTCGTTCCCCGAGCGTTTTCTTGGAGTCGAAGATGCTCGTGGAGAGTTGCGCGCTGCCCTGCACCAGCTCTTCCATCAGCAAGCAGTCAAGTTCGGCGCCTGCACCCTCACGCTCGGCATCGCTGTCACGGAAGTTGCGCACGGTCGCGGTAAGCCTCGCCTTCTGCTCCGTGTTCGGCATGTCCCTCCTCTCGGCCCCGTGGGCAGTCGTCGAGAACCGCCTTTTCCGCACGGTGGGACCATGCGGACGGTCTATCAGCGAGCCATGAGGTCCCTGAGCGGCCGCCCGTCCGTGGCCGGCCCTCGCAGCTCCGCTAAGGTCCAGGTGTGATGCGCAAGCGCGAACGACACGATCCGCTGGACCTCGGGCGTCCGCTTCCCGGTCTCCGCGTCAACGGTCGCGGCTTCCTCGGTGCGCGTCACGTCAAGGTTGCTGTAGATCACGCCCGCGACGGCGTCGGAGCCCACGGGGATCAACGGAGCGCCGCTCAGCCCGTCGGGAGCCGGCATGTCGATCTCGTAGGAACGGGCGAGCCCGAACCGGCCATGCTCGTGTGTAAAGTAGCGCGTCACGTAGCCCTTCAGGTAGCGTGGCGTGAGCGGGTAGGTCCCGGGATCGTCGAGACTCCTCCGAGCGAGGTTCGTCCACGGGAAACCCCAGGTGCAAACGTCCGTTGGTGTCGAGATCGGGTCACCGAGCCGAGGCAGGGGACCCGCTGGGGTTACAGCCACCCTTGCGGTCGCGAGGTCCGCGCCGCTGGCATCCTGAGCGACGTCGCGAACAGCAACGAGCGGAAGCCCCGGGGATTGCACTGCCACGACACATATCTTCAATCCCGCCTGCACCGCGCCCTCAACGCAGTGACAGCAGGTCACCAGGACGCCCGGGGCCGCGACAAACGAAGTGCCGAGGAAGGCGACGACCTCCCCGCCGCGCAGCGCGAACAGCGGGAGGACAAGGTGGCCCAGAAAGACGGTCGACGATGGCATGGGCGGCGAAGGATAGCAGAGTTGTCTCCATCAACCGTCCCCGGAGCCGCTAGCGCCGCCGAGAGCAAGACGTGGCTTGGTCCTACCGGCGTATATCGACCTTCACGTGTACCTCGCCTCCGGTCTGACGGACCAAGTTGGCCGCCGAAGCTATGTATGCGATGGGAAAGCCCTTTATCTCATCGGACTCGTGCACGACGAAGAGGGAGGCTGATACTTCCAACCCTTCACCGTGCATGACCCTCTCAACCCGCAAGAGCACACTTTTGGAGTTCACTATCTCCACGACAACTTCATCACGTTCTGGTCGACGCGGAATCACCGGCAAACGGGGGATCGTGAGAACATCTCTCAATGTCCGTCCTTCGGCTATGTGGTCTAACGGACCCTTGGGTTTCTGTGGAATCTCCGCGAGGCCCGTGGGAAGGGTCAAAGGAACGTCCCCTGGCTTCTCGAATACCGCGATGCCCTCGGGGAACGTGAGCCGCACGTGGACGTCCTCTGCGGGCGTTCCGCCCCGGTTGGCCAGCACGACGGCGAGCCAATAGCCCCGCGCCAACTTCTTCATACGCGCCTGCTCGGCAGCGACGAGCTTCGGCAGATCCGCGAGATATGCATCGACTTCACGGTTATACCGCTCATACTCCTCGGGAGGCGGCCCGAAGGTCGTCGCTAGCACGAGCGGGTGCCTCGAGGGCGGCTCGAGACGGGGGAAGTCTTCATTCGCGCGATCTATTGCTTCCTGTAGTGCTTGTGGGTCCCCGGGAGGATCCTCGATGACAACCTCTGCGTAGCTTCGAGCATCCTGGGACCCAGGCGCCACTAAGAGCACTCGAACATCCGGCATCGCGGCCGCTAGACGGGCATACTCTTCGCGCAGCCGCCTAACCTCTTTTGTGAGGGCGTCGGCGGGTGTCTCTAGTCGGCCGTTGGGGACTATGTACGGGATGCCGTGTGCATCGCACTTGATCTGCATCCCAAGGTCCTCCGTGCATACCATCAGTCGGACATCCGGGTTGGTCCGCCCATATAGGAGTGCGTGAGCGAGTATCTCGTCATCTTGGCTCCGAGGACTGAAGCCCGGAGGAAAGTCGCTTACGTCGAGTTCAGCGTGCAGAAGTCGCAGCTCCACGTCGGGAGAGACGTTACCGCCGCGCTGCTGGATGGCGCTGATTTCTCTGATCACTCGCGCCGCGCGCTCGGACAGGAGCGGGTGATCCTTCTTGTCGTCGAGCTGGTGGATGACGGTAGAGCAGAGACACAGCGTAACAGCGTTCGCGGAGCATAGCGACTTCCAGTCGATGTGCTCCATTGACGGGTAATGGAGCAGCGCGTTCGTGTCCACGAAGACAGCAGCGCGGCCCGGCGGTACCTCAGCTACCGCACGACGCATACGCCCCTGTTGAAGGCGCCGGAGGAAACGCCGCATGGAGGCCTGGATGTACCATGACGTGCCACGCGCTCTCCAGTCTATTTGGTTAGGTGTTCTGGCCTCCGACGCGCCCGAGCTTCTCGCGTATAGCCTGCACGACGAACGCCTGGATCGTCACGTCCGCGTCGATGCAGTGGTGCGCCAGTGGCCGGTAGACGTCGTCCTCCAGCCGGAAGCTGATCCGCTTCCCCTTCCGCCCGCGTCCGGGCGTGATCGGCCGGCCCCGCTTCGCCACATTCCCTCCCCGGGGGTTGACTGTAATACGTTAATACGCAAAATAAGAGCTGGAGAGCAAGGGCGTGCAGGACGGACGCTTCAACGGCAGCGACGGGCCGCGGCCGCCGGCCAGGCGGGTAGCAGTCTACGCCCGCGTCAGCACCGCCGACCAGTCCTGCGAGCCGCAGCTCCGGGACCTCCGGCAGTACGTCGCCGCGCGGGGCTGGGAGGCCGCCGAGTATGCCGACCAGGGCGTGTCGGGCGCCCGGGACCGGCGGCCCGGCCTCGACCGCCTGCTCGCGGCCGTGAAGGCCCGCAAGGTCGACGTGGTAGTGGTCGCCGCCTTCGACCGCTTCGGGCGCTCCGTTCGGCACCTCGTCGACACGCTCGACCTGTTCCGGCACCTCGGGGTCGAGTTCATCTCGCTTCGCGAGCAGATCGACACGGGCTCGCCGCTCGGCCAAGCGGTGTTCACCATCGTGGCGGCCATCGCGCAGCTGGAGCGCAGCCTCATCGCGGAGCGCGTGCGGGCCGGGCTCCGGCGGGCGCGGGCTGACGGCAAGCGCCTCGGCCGGCCGCCGGTGGAGGTGGACCCCGCCCGGCTCGCGAGCGTGGTCCGGCGGAAGCTGCCCGTGCGCGAGGCGGCGCGGGAACTCGGCATCTCATCGTCATCGTATTCCCGACTCGCGCGCGCCGAGGCAGCTCGGGCTCTACGCTCAACGGGCGCCAAGCTGACTATCGTCAACGGACTCCTCGGCCCGGTGCCTTACCGCTCCGAGTCGCTGTCGGAGTCCGGAAGTCAGACAGGGCTTGCGGCGACCTCGCCGGGCGGGCGAGCATGATCTCGGCCGCAGGGAGCGCAGTCGGCCGCATGCGGGAGCGGTCGCGGGGCCGCGCGCGTTCGGCCCGCCGACCTGCCCCGCGGCTGGCGCGGAGGTTGCTCTCCCCTGGTCGGCCATGGCTGGAACCATCGACGGGGAGACTATCTCGAGCGGCGGTCTGCTCATGACCCTGAGCGTCGCGCTGCGGGGCGCCGTGCGGACGGTGCGCACGGCCGTCAAGATCCAGGCCTACGAGGGCTTCGGCCGTGATCGCTGGCAGCGGACGACGGATGTGCTGGAACGGCTCGGGATCCGCGCGGGCGACAGGATCGCCGACCTCGGCGCGGGTGGTGGATACTTCACCTTCCGGCTGGCCGCGGCCACAGGGCCGACCGGACGGGTCTACGCGGTCGACACGGACCCGGACATGCTCGACCACCTCCGCGCACGGGTGGCACGCGAGCGCGTCTCGAACGTCGAGGTGTCGGCGACCGACCCGCAAGTGCCGACTGGCCACGTCGACCTCGTGTTCAGCTGCGATGCCTACCACCACTTCTCCGACCGCATTGCGTACTTCGCCGGCGTGCGAAGCGCTCTGCGCCCCGGCGGCCGCCTCGGGATCATCGACCACGACGGAACCACCGGACTCATGCCCCGGTGGTTCGGTCACGCCACGCCCCCTGGCGTCATGTGCGACGAGCTGAAGGCGGCTGGCTACCGCGTCATCGAGACCTACGGCGATCTCCCGGGACAGACCTTCCTGATCCTGTCCGTGTCCTGACGGCGAGGCGGCGCCCCTCTCCCGACAACATGATCTGCGAAAGCCGAGACGCGATCTGTCAGACGGCGCTCGAACCGGTCGTGCGCGCGCTGGCGACGGTCGCTTGACGTCATGGACTGCGGCAGCGCCGGCTGTGGGATGCGGCGCTTCGGCCAGTGGCCGGTGGGTGAGAACTCGCCTATCCGCTGATCTGGGAGGCTTGGGCCGCCGTTGACAGGCCGCCCGCCCGCGGACGACAAGTCCCTGAGGCCGGCGAGTCATGGAAGCGCAACCAGAAATCCCCTCTCCGTCCTGCGGGCACGGCAGTCGTCCTGACCAGCGACCGCCAGCTTGGGGCAGGCTCAAAGACGGGGCTGCTCCACGCGCCGGCTAAGAGCCGCCCCGGTGTCTGTGGTGCGAGCCCCCGTCCTCTCGATCGGCTCCCTCTTCGCGGGCAGCTACGAGATCCTCGCCCCGCTGGGCGAAGGCAGCTTCGGGCGAGTCTACAAGGGCCGCCAGCGTTCGACCGGGCAGGCGGTCGCCATCAAGACCCTCCGCCTCCTGCAGGGCGACGCCGCCCGGGACGTCGAGAACCAGATCGCCCGCTTCCGACGCGAGATGCGGCTTTGCGCCGAGCTCTCCCACCCGCACATCGTGCGCCTGATCGACTCCGGGGAGTCCGAAGACGGTACGCTCTACACCATCTTCGAGTACGTGCCGGGCTCTACGCTGCGGGAGGTACTGGCGGCGGAGGGGCGGCTCGGCTGGGAGCTGGCGCGCCACCTGATGATCCAGGTGCTCGACGCACTCGCCTGCGCCCATGCCCGCGGCGTGGTCCATCGGGACCTGAAGCCCGAAAACATCATGGTGACCCAGACGGGGGCGCAGCGGAACGCCCTCGTGCTCGACTTCGGCCTCGGGGGGCTCGCGCGGGAGGTGGAGGACTGGTCGCTCCCGCGGCTCACGGCGACCCGCGAGATCCTGGGCACCCCCGCCTATGCCGCCCCCGAGCAGCTCCGCGGCGAGCCCGTCTCGACCCGTTCCGACCTCTACGCCTGGGGACTCATCTTGCTCGAGTGCCTGACGGGCGAGCTCGCCCTCCATGGCCAGTCAATGCACGAGGTCATCGTCCAGCAGCTCAGCCCCGAGCCCGTGCCGATCCCGCCGTCGATCCGTAACGGTCGTCTCCGGCGGCTCCTGCACAGGGTCACCGAGAAGCGGGTCGAGCGGCGCGACGTCACGATCGAGGCGCTCCTCCAGACGCTCAGCATGATCGATGCGGAGGAGGGGCACACGCCGCGCGGCCTCACGGCGGCGGCCGCCGGGGCGGTGGGCACCCGGAGCGCCGAGGAAGGGGAGCGCCGGCAGCTCACCGTCCTCTTCTGCGATCTCGTCGGCTCCACGGAGCTCTCCGCTCGCCTCGACCCCGAGGACTTCCGCGACGTGGTGCGCGCCTACCAGCGGAGCGCCGAGGAGGTGGTGGGCCGCTTCGGCGGGCACGTGGGGAAGTACCTGGGCGACGGCTTCCTCGTCTACTTCGGATGGCCCAGGGCGCACGAGGACGACGCTGAAAGTGCCGTGCGCGCGGGCCTGGCCCTCCTCGGCGCGATCAGCACGCTGAACGAGCGCCTCGCGCCGGGCGTGCGGCTCGCGGTGCGGGTCGGCATGCACACGGGGCCGGTCGTCATCGGCGAGGACGTGTTCGGGGAGACCCCGAACGTGGCCGCGCGTGTGCAGCAGCTGGCCGCGTCCGACACGGTCGTCATCACCGCCGAGACGCATCGCCTGGTGGCGGGGCTCTTCATCGTGGAGGAGTGCGGCCCGGGCACCCTCCGGGGCGTCCCCGAGCCCGTGGCGCTCTACCGGGTGGTGCAGCCGAGCGGCGTGCGGAGCCGCTTCCACGCCCGGGTCACCCGGGGTCTCACCCCCTTCGTGGGGCGGGAGCACGAGCGGCTGTTGCTCAGCGAGCGCTGGCAGCGCGCCCGCGAGGGCGAGGGCCAGGTCGTGCTCATCACGGGGGAGCCGGGGATCGGGAAGTCGCGCCTGGTGCAGGCGCTGTGCGACGAGCTCGCCGCGGCGCCGCACACGCGGATCGAGTGCCAGGGCGCGCCCGTGTTCCAGAACACTCCCTTTCACCCCGTCGAGGACATGCTCCGGCAGGGCTCCGCCTGGCGCGGTGACGAGTCGGCGGCCGAGCGGCTGCAGGGGCTCGAACGCGCGCTCGAGCTCGCGGGGATGCGGCTTCCCGAGGCGGTGCCACTGGTGGCGCCCCTCCTGAGCCTGCCGGTGCCGGCGCAGTATCCGCCCCTCCTGGCCTCGCCCGAGCAGCAGCGGCGAAAGCTGCTGGCCACGCTCGCCGCCTGGCTCTTCGGGTTGACGCGGGTGCAGCCCGTCCTGTTCGTGGTCGAGGACCTGCACTGGGTGGACCCCTCGACCCTCGAGCTCCTGGGGCTGCTCGCCGAGCAGGGAGCGACGGCGCCGCTCCTGCTGCTGTTCACGACCCGCCCGGAGTTCTCGGCGCCCTGGCCGTCGCGCGCGCACCACGCGCAGATGACGCTCAGCCGCCTGAGTCGCCGCGAGGCCCGCGCCATGGTGATGCGCGTGGCCGGGGAGACTCCGCTGCCCGCAGACACCGTGGAGACGCTCGTCCAGCGCACCGACGGCGTGCCCCTCTTCATCGAGGAGCTGACGCGGCTCGTGCTGCAGCGCGGCGCAGGGGTGGGCGGGCGCGACCGTGCCGCGGTGCGGGAGATTCCGGCCACGCTCGAGGATTCGCTCCGGGCACGGCTCGATCAGCTCGGCCCGGCACGGGACGTGGCGCAGGTGGCGGCGGTGATTGGCCGGGAGTTCTCGTACGCGCTGCTGCAGGCCGTCCTCCCGCTGCGCGACCCCGAACTGCAGGCGGCGCTCGAGGCGCTCGCCGGCGAGGAGCTGATCTACGCCCGGGGCCTTCCGCCCGAGGCGACGTATCTCTTCAAACACGCGCTCGTCCAAGAGGCGGCGTACGCCGCGTTGCTGCGGAGCCGGCGCCGCGAGCTCCACCGCGCGATCGCGCGGGCGCTCTCCGAGCGGTTCCCCGCAATCGCCGAGGAACAGCCCGAGGTGCTCGCCCACCACTACGCGGAGGCGGGCGAGATCGAGCCGGCCATCGTGCACTACCAGCGGGCAGGCGAACGGGCGCAGGGCCGCTTGGCGCACGAGGAGGCGATCACGCAGTTTCGGAAGGCGATCGCGCTGGTCGGCGCGCTGCCCGCGGATCCCGAGCGCGATGCGCGCGAGGTGGGCGTGCAGATGGCGCTCGGGCGGTCCCTGGTGGCGGCGCGCGGCTTCGCGCACGATGAGACCGAGGCGGCGCACGAGCGGGCGCGGGTGCTGTGCGAGGCCCTGGGCGACGCGGCGACTCTGGCCTCGGCGCTCGTGTTTCTGTCAGGTGTCTATGTCAACCGCGGGGAGCCGGACCGGAGCATCATGCTCGCGGAGCGGGTGCTTGCGGTGAGCGACGAGACGCGCGACCGGTCCCTCATCATGCTGGCTCACAGTAGTGCCGCCCTCCCGAAGCACTACCAAGGCCGCTTCGCTGCCTCGCTCGCGCACTCCGAGCGGGCGATTGCCCTCTACGACCCCGCCTGCGATCGGGCGACGGCATTCCAGTACGGCGCCGACTGGCGTGTGAGCAACCTCGGCTTCGCCGCGTGGAACCTCTGGTACCTCGGCCATGCCGACCGCGCCCTCGGGCGCGCCCGTGATGGAATAGCCCTCGCGCGCACGCTCGCGCACCCGTTCAGCCTGGCGTTCGCCCTGTTCATGGAGACCGTGGTGCACCGGTTGCGGCGCGACCCGCAGGCACAGCGGGAGCGCGCCGCGGACGTGATCGCCCTCGGTGACCTCCACGGCTTCCCGCTCTGGCGCGGTGTCGGCCGCATGTACCATGGCCTGGCCCGTGTCAGGACCGGCGAGGGCGCGGCTGCCCTAGCCGAGGTCGCAGAGGGCCTCGCACTGGCCGCCGGCACCGGGAACCGGGGTGGGGTTCCCGGGTTGCTCTACAGTCTCGCGGATGGCCAGCGCGCGGCGGGTCAGTACGCAGATGCCCTCGGCACGGTCGAGAGCGCGCTGGGCGTGGCCGCTGCGACGGGCCAGCACTTCCACGACGCGAACCTGCACCACCTGAAGGGCGAGCTGCTCCTCGCCACCGAGCCCGCGAGCGCCGCAGAGGCCGAGGCGCTCTTCCGTCGCGCGCTCGAGATCGCGCGGGCGCAAGAGGCGAAGTCCGTCGAGCTGCGCGCTGCCACGAGCCTCGGCCGCTGGCTCCAGTCCCATGACCGCGCCGCCGAGGCTCGCGCTCTTCTCGCACCGCTGTACACCTGGTTCACCGAGGGCTTCGACACACGCGACCTCGTCGAAGCGAAGGCGTTGCTTGACGAGCTGGGGTAGAGACTAACTAACGAGCCGACCGCGGGGCGGCGCCCACCTTGGAACCTCTTCGTCAGCGTTCCAGAAACCCCACCGGATCGTCCCTCGAAAATCCTTGAAAGCGCGCGGCTCTCGCGTTCGCCTGTAGGCGTTCCACAAACAGATGCTTTTGGCCCCGGTCCACTGTCAAGCGAGCGCTCCTACCGAAACGTAGCCGCTATTCCGGGAACATGTTTTCGTCCCTGCAGATGGCGATCGCGTCGATGGGCACGTTATGAACGTTGCAGGACCCCGATGCGTTTGATGCGTTTGACCAGCAGCTGGTGATGTTGAGCAACTCGTCCCTGATGTAGTCCACGCTCTCGCCGCAACCGCACGAGTTACTACCTCCGCAATAGTCCAATGGGCAGCTATTCGTGAAGACCCATTGAGGGATTGAACTGCTGTATCCGGTAACATTGTTTACGGTCACGGGGCGGAACGAATCCCAGGCCGCGTAATCGGCGTAGGGATAGCTACAACCGCAGGTTGCCTCCAGGTTCCCCTTGGCGCCGGTGATGAAGCCGCTTTGGATCACACCCGGCTGGATCACTGGGAAGACGGTAATGGTGAGCCCGTTCGTCAGCGAATCGCCCTGGAGAGGCGGGTAAAGCGGGAAGTACGAAGGGAAGTCCGTAATGTAGCCAGGGATTGTCCTTCCGTCGCCTGGCACACCCGGGTAGCCAGCGTAGTACGACAAATACTGGCAGCAGAACTCCTCACATTCGAGTTGCGGGTCATTGGGACTGATGGGCGCGTTGCCGTCGAACTGCGGGGGGCACGTGCAAACACGGCTCGCCACCGCGTACTCAGACGGGTCCACTCCAGGTGGCGCCTGCTCTGCTTCCATGCTGCCGACGTAGACGAGGACGATGGAACCGTGAGAGGCACGTTCCGGCGTCCACAAGGTCTGCCAGGGGATGTCCGTATCGGGAATCGTAACAGTCTGGTGAGCAGGGATAGGGATGGCCAACGGCTCGCCGAGCCGTTTCCGCCTGCCGTCCGCCGCATCATAGAAGACCTGTAGCGTGCCGTCGTGGAGGCCCTCATTCGTCGTGTTCGTCAGATTCATGTAGGAACTTCCGGCCCCGAACGACTCAAGGCTGAACCTTAATGCGGGTTTTCCATCGGGGGCGATTGTCCCCCGGAAGAAATAGTTGAGGAGCGCTGCGCTGTACGCGACCGCCTTAGGGAGCAGGCGTGTGCGAGCCTCACGGTAGTTGTGTATCCCAAGGCTAAATGCTCCGGGTACGGCCCCGGCAGGGAGAGCCAGGAGGTCCTCAGCATTGAGGGCCAGCTTGCTGGTGAAGGAGTTCGAACTGAACTGCTCCAGCAGGCCGTCGAATTCGTTCGTCCCGACCCAGTAGATTCTGGCATCGGCCGGAGGCTCGCTGATCGGGACTTCAGGAACCGCATCGTTGATCTCCTGGCCGTACGTTACGGGAGTGAGGAACGCGAGGAACCCAGAAGGGAGCGCGTAACCTGCGTCGTGCTCGGCATCAACCCTCAGCGTACCGAGTTGATCGGCATACAATCTGTCGATCACAGTAAAATTCGTACCGGCCGTAACAAAGTTCCGATTTGAGTATTCGGCAATGCCCCTCCCATTCAGTACAGGCACACCGTCGTCATCGTCAATCCACAGGTCCCGGGGAACACGAATGTGGATCGCTGCCAGGTTCTGTTGAACAACGGAGGCCGCCACATCTGGATCGGGTTCATCGCGAAGCCGGATCCCATACGTGGCCTCAGTAGTTAGTTCGTATGCCCCCCTGATCGCGGACCCAAAGGGCTTATCTGGGGGAATATGCCAGTCATTTCTTGTATGCTGCGGCTGCGCCATGTCCTGAAGATGATGAATAACGTGACCAAGCGCATCGAACATGCGACCAAATTGGGCAGGATCATGATCCTTCAGCGCGTGGAATAGGGCTTCCCTGGCACTTAGGAAAGACGCATCCTGACGCGGGATACGTCCGTTGTCCTCCAATACCCAGTCAGGAGACGGTATACAGAGCCCTACGACACCCAAAATGTCTCTATTACACGGATGTAGGCCTGCACCACCATTTGCGGGATCGAAGAAATGGTTACTCACGTTTAACTCTCCGAAACGATAGTCCTCCTCCCGACATCCCTGAGGGATAATAACCGCCGGTGCCGCGATGCCATCGATGTCAGCGCTCGGGAACATATCGGTCGATTTGATCCCAAGTCGAAGAAGTGCGCCCGGAGCAGAGAGCACCGAGGTCGCAGACGCCCCCCGTGAAAGCTTTAGGTGCGTCAATTGCGAGTACCCATGGGCAGGCCCGGCTAGCAGCATGCTGGCGCCTGCCAGGGCGAGAATGGCACGGTATGTCATGGCGTACCTCCAAACACCTCGCTGAGGGTATGGCACGAATGGTTCCGGGCGGCCGCCCCCCAGAAGCCATTTAGCTCCGGTGCCTCCAAAATCCCCTTGCTTCGTAATTCTTCGGCCTCACGGTAAATCGCCCCCAGCAACCGGGGCAGCTTCTCCCAATCACAGGTCCCGAAAGAGAAGAACTGGGAATACTCGTCAGCCGCGAGGGTTTCGATTTGCTTCGCGTACTCCTTATCCGAGCCCCTGAATGGAGCCATCGTAACGTCCTTCCCGCTCCCGTACCATCTCCGCAATGAATCAGTGTAGCTACCGCGCTCGTTCGCGAGCCGGGACGGGTAGTAGCGAGGAGCAAAGAATGTCAGCCACGGTTGGTCGCCGTAGAGTGTAGTACCATGAGGCCGGCGAATCGGGCCCCATGCCGGGAAATAGAACTCTCCCTTCGCGTCCGTCACGGTATCCGCCAGGTGCAACCACTTGATGTGCCCGCCGTGGAAGCCTCCGCGCAGGTCCCACGTGACCGCAACCGTGACGCCGCTGAGAGGCTGCCCTGTCTCTTCGTCAACCACCCGACCGCGAATCTCCTCGGCGCTGTACTTGGCAGGCGACGGCGGCCCGCCCAAAAGCGGTGGCCATTGGGAAGGGCAGCCGGGTAGGATCATAGTGAACAAGAGGGCTCCTCCCAAGAACATGCATTGTCGGCGGATCCCAGCGCTCACGGGCTGTGTGACCTCACATGTCCTCAAGACGCCAAACTCCATCCGCGTCGCGAATGAAGGAGACGAAGTACACTCGCTGCTCGTCATTCACAACTCGCGTGATGAAATACGTCGCAAAGTCCCTAGTGATGTCATATCCCTGAAGTGGGGAGTACGACGCATAAATAGCGCTGAGGTTCGGTAAGAGCGCTGTCCAGACGCTTTCAAACTTCAGGCGCGAATCCGGTGTCACGAACTGAAGGGCGGAGGCTACGTCGCCCGCCAAGAGAGCCGACCGGATGGAGCTCCACAGAGTTTTGAATACTAGGTCGATCTCGGTGAGATTGTCTGCCTCGACGGCTATGTCCGCCTGGTACGTGGCGTTATTCGTGTCGACCAGGGTCAGCCGCGCGACGTAGAGTCCCGGCGTGTTATACTGGAAGGTGAGCGGGGTTGCGGGTTCACTAGTTGTGAGATCATCGTGACCGTCGCCATCGAAGTCCATCGCTAGTGACGATACGGAAACCGCGGACTGGAATGCGTACTCGAACGTGACCGTCTTCCCGGCGAGCGCGCTGCGCTCAAGGGCCCGGAGTTGCAGAATCTGCGGCTGCCATTCGCTCGAGACCCGCACGCTCGTTGCGAGCGTGTCACCCGCAACGGTGGTAGCTGTTGCGACAATCACGTTGTCACCGGGTTCCAGGGGGAGCGCGTCAACTATGAATACCCCCGCACTCACTAGGGCTAGACGCCCGTTAACTGTTACGCCGGTGTTGGGAGGCGCACTAATGGTGCCCTGCACACGCACCCGTCGTGGTCCGATTGAAGCACCGCTCACAGGGGAGGTGATCGCCAGTGACAGGGCCGAGTGTGTCACAGCAGTGATTGTTGCGTTGGCTTCATTGGTCCGCCCGTTGGCGTCCACGAGGAGGTGAACGGTGTAGACGCCCGGGACGTCGGGAACGAAGTATGGCCTCGCCGTGGATGTCCCTAGTAGGGTCGCGCCGCTAGCTTGGGGCACAGACGAAAGGTTCCACTGAAAGGACAGCGCCTGACCTTGTGGATCTAGTGAAGCTGAACTGAGGCTGACGCTCTGACCCACGAGAACGGTCGCCGCTGGCGGAAGTATGGCGGCGATGGGCTGCGTCGGCAGAACAAAGGTGGTCGTTGTAGTGCTCGTCGACGTTGTTGTCGTCGTCACCGTAGCAGCACAGCCGCACGTTCCTCCGGTGAGCTGACATGCGCCGGTGCCGCCGCCGGACAACGTACACGAGCCGCCAACGAGACACGATCCACCGCACACGCCCGCCCGGCAGGCGTCAGGTCCCGTGCAACCGTTGCCATCGTCGCACGCGGTTCCGTCGGCCCGTGCTTGGACTCCGCATGTCCCTGCGTCACACGTAGGATTGTTGCACTGCGGGTCCGCGCCGTTGAGACTACAATCCGTCGGCGTCGCGCATGCGGCACACGCCGCCGGGCCGCCAAGGGCGCTCGACACGTCCACGTTCCCGGTCGTCGTGTCGCAACCGGGGTGACCTGGACCTGCCGCGCAGCCCCACCAGTTCGCAGACGCGTCCTGGACCGCGGGCGTCTCACTATCGATCCCCACCGTATTGCCGCGGATGGTGTTGCTGTGCGCCGTGATCGCTGGCACGAAACTATCCGCGGGCTGCTGATCTAGGAGCTGGATCCCAACAGCATTATTCTCGATTCGGTTGCAGGTGACATTCCCGGCTGAGTTGTCAGTGTTCCCGTCAAACGAGAGGGCAAGAACACCGACGTGCCCCCCCGTGACCACATTGGCACTCACAGTGGCGTTGCCTTGATCGAGGAAGATACCCCCGTAGCGGTTGTTCCTGACCTGGTTGCCCGAGGTGCTGGTCGCGCCGACAGCGTTGTTGTACACGCCGATGTCGTTGTCCGAGAGGCTGTTCCCCGATACGGTGGTCCCGGGCTGAGCGAACAGGAGCAGGACGCCCGTGGACTGGGTGTCGTTGATCGGGTCGGGACCGCACGAGGAGTGGTTGCACGCGTTGCCGGTCACGGTGTTGCCCTCGATCGTCGCCCCGGCGCTCACGACCACGACCCCGTTCTGCGCAATCAGGGGGGTGGGACCCGCGCCGGTGATCGTGTTGTTGCTGATGGTCGCGGTCGTGGCCGCGTTGCGGACGTCGATGCCATTCTTCTGGTAGCCCACGACCGTGTTCCGGGTCACGGTTCCGCTGGCGGGGGTGGCATTCTCGCCAATCCGGATGGCGCGGCCATTCTGGCAACCGCTCAGCGGCTCGTCCCGGATATTCGACACTGTGTTGCCGTGGATGGTGGCGCTGGCCTGGTCCCGGACTTGGATGCCCGCATTGATGCTGCCGCAGCCCGAAGCGCCTGGCCCATTCACGGTAAAGCCGCTGAAGTCCACGCTGACTCCGGCACCCTGGATGGTCACGATGTTGCCCCCGGCGGGGAGCGTCGGTGGCGCCTGGATGATCGTGTTACCGGCGCCGGCGCCAACAAGCGTGAGGGTCGTGCTGATCACGACCTGCTCGCTGTACGTACCCGGGGCGATTTGCACCGTATCGCCCGAAAGCGCGACTGCCGTGGCGCGGCCGATCGTCGCGCAGGGCGCTTCGCCGTCGGTGCAGTCATTCGCGGCATCGCTGCCCGCCGGGTTCACGTATCGGGTAGCGCAGGGCTGTGGCTTCGGCGGGTTCGAGCACGTCCCGTTCGCCGGGTCGCAGGTCCCCGCCACGTGGCACTGATCCGAGGCCGTGCAGATGACCGGGTTGCTCCCCGTGCAACCCCGCTTTGGCAGGTGTCGGTCCGAGTGCAGGCGTTGCCGTCGTTGCAGGCCGTGCCGTTCGTCTTGGTGGGGTTCGAGCACACACCGGTTGTCGTGTCGCAGGTGCCCGCCACGTGGCACTGATCGAGCGCCGTGCAGGTGACCGTGCCGGTCGGGCTCCCGCAGCTCCCGTTCTGGCAGGTCTCGCCCGATGTGCACGCGTTGTTGTCGTTGCAGGCCGTGCCGTTCGTCTTGGCGGGGTTCGAGCACACGCCGGTCGTCGGGTCGCAGGTCCCCGCCACGTGGCACTGATCGAGCGCCGTGCAGACGACGGGGTTGGAGCCCGTGCACACCCCGCTTTGGCAGGTGTCGGTCTGCGTGCAGCCGTTGCCGTCGTTGCAGGAGGCGCCGTCGGGCTTCGCCGAGCTCGAGCACTGGCGGGTCGCCGGGTCGCACGTGGCGTCGTGACACTGGTCCACGGCACAGGCGACGAGGGTCCCCACGGAGGCGACGTCGAAGCTGAGGCCGTTGCCGTCGCAGAGGTCGCGCGCGGCGCAATTGGGGCTCGCGTTGTCCGGGCGGCCGTCGAAGAGACAGGTGCTCGCCGCAGCGCCGGCGCCCGAGACGGTCACCCGCACGAAGCCGAGGGCGACGTCGTGGCCGTCGCCCGACACGTCGACGCGGAAGCGGTTGCAGGCCGCCGGATCGTAGAGCGCCAGTGTCGCGGCGTCGGTGAAGGTCGCGACCAGGGGGCTCGCGTTGCACACGCAGTCCTCGGTGGAGGGCAGCGTCGCGAGCAGCGTGTCGTTCAGGTAGAGCGCGAAGCTGTTGACGCCGGCGCCGTCGCAGTCAGCGTGCTCGATGGCGAAGGCGATGGCGGTCGGTGCGGGCGGCGTGGCGTGCGCGGCCGCGGGGGCGAGGAGTGCGCCCGCGAGCGCCGTCACGATTCCCAGGCCGACGCGAAGTCCGCGGCGAGTGTGCATGGCGTCCCCCTGCGCGGCCGAGCACCCGTCAAATGGTGTGCCGGCGAGTGTCATCAAGAAGCGGGCCACGACGCGGGGCGCACGAAGGCCAGACGCCCGGCATGGACCGCCAAGAGGACCAGTACACCGCCACCAACCCCCAGAGTCCGGCGCTGTTTCGTCTTCATCAGGCCTGCCTTCCTTGGCTGCTGACCCTCCACCCCGCTGGGCCTTACGACTCGAGGCCCTGCGTTGACCCCTACGTGGCAACCGTTGCCTGCGTCTAACGCGTCATGCGTACGACCTTCATGATCAGATGATCCCCCGCCGGCGTCGTCCTCACGGGATAGTAACCACGCACCGCCGTAGCGCAAGAGCAACAAGGATGTCAAGCGAAATAATGATAACGGCTAAAAAGTTAGAGTGTGCACATCAGGCTTCACCTTTGAATACAAACGGCCAAGGGCAACCATATCCGCGTGCGCTTTGATGGCGCCGTACCCTGCAGGGGGGTGGACACGGCAGCCAGACACACCTCCACGCCACCCGGGAGCGCGGGAAACAGACGGGCGCAGGATACTGAAGACCCTGCGATAGATCCTGCGGTGCGGGGACCCTCTGGCCGAGGGCGTTCACTACGGCGGCATCTTCGGTTCTCCTCCGTGAGGGGCCATTGCTGGGCGCGCGTGGATTGGCGTCCGACGGTCCGGCCGTCGAGACACTGCATGCGCCGTGCCGCGGTGCGATCGCCTAAACCCCCAGGCGCCGAAAGGCGAGCCGTCCACCGCGCCAGGAACGGG
>Ga0137403_10003179_pt1 | contig 19827 bp, 16 predicted proteins | sample CZOMad2_1_16fung_FD_122057 | JGI IMG/M metagenome (GOLD analysis project Ga0137403, IMG submission 122057) | Vadose zone soil fungal communities from Angelo Coast Range Reserve, California, USA - CZOMad2_1_16fungal (Hybrid Assembly) | ecosystem: Environmental > Terrestrial > Soil > Vadose zone...
CCCTTCGAGGCCCCCCATGTGAACTAAAGCTGCATGAGCTGCAGGATGTTCCCGTCGGGGTCGGCGAAGGTTGCGACCCACCCGCCCCACTCCTCGCGCGCGGGCGCCCGGGTGAACACGACGCCGGCGCGGGTCAGCCGCTCGTGCGCGGCGCCGATGTCGGCGACGGTCAGGTTGATCATGATACGCAGCGGCTCGCGGCTCGCTCCGCGGACCTGCTCGTGGACCCCCACGCTCAATCGCACGCCGTGCCAGTCGAAGTTGACGAAGTCCGACTTGGCGGAGCGAGGGGTGAGCCCGAGCGTGTCCCGATAGAAGCGCGCCATCGCCGGGAAGCGATCGGCCTCCGTCCAGATGAGCACCCCGGCCAGTCCTTCGATCCGCCCTGTCGCCATCGACGCCCCCTCGGCTTTCCCTGATGCTACGATTGCGCCCATGACAGAACCAGTGGGTTCCTTCGTGGCGACCCCGGTCGAGCGCCGCGTCGTCGTTGCTCCCGGCGTCGCGTTGCACATCGAGCAGCGGAGCCGCGATCGAGCGGCGGCGCCCTTCGTGCTCGTTCACGGGCTGGCCTCCAACGTGCGGCTCTGGGATGGCGTCGCCGAGCATCTTCACGCGGCGGGCCACACGGTGGTTGCGATCGATCAACGCGGCCACGGCCGCTCCGACGCCCCGGAGGCCGGCTACGACCTCGACACCGCCGTCGCCGATCTGTTGGCCTTGATCGGCGCGCTCGAGCTCGAGCGTCCAGTGCTCGCCGGCCAGTCCTGGGGCGGCACCGTGGTGCTGGAGCTCGCCTGGCGCCGGCCGGACGCCGTGCGTGGCATCGCGCTCATCGACGGCGGGGTCGTCGATATGGCCCAGTCGTATCCGGTGTGGGAGGACTGCCGCGCGAAGCTGACGCCGCCGGCGCTCGACCACCTCACGCTGGCCGAGCTGGAGAGCCGGATCCGCAAGGGCGTGCCGCACTTCCCCGATCGCGCCATCGCGGCCTACCTGCAGTGCTTTCGGACCCGCGCCGACGGCACCATCGAGGCCCGCCTCGCGCGAAGCCGGCATCTCTCGATCCTGCGATCGCTGTGGGAGCACCGCCCGTCGACGCGCTGGTCGACGCTGAAAACCCCGACGCTCTTGCTCCTGGCCGATACCGGGGACGCGGCGAGAACCGCGGCCAAACGTCGCGCGGAAGCGGTGGCGCTCGCGGCCGGAGGCACGCTGCGCTCGACCTGGTTCTCGCCCGGCCACCACGACCTGCACCTTGAATTTCCAGAGCGGGTCGGCGACCTGCTCGCCGGAGCTGTCCGCGAGGGATTCTTCGCGTGAGCGCGAGGCCGCCGCGCATCCTCGCGATCATGGGGTCGGGAGAAACCGCCCCCACCATGGTCACGCCGCATCGCGAGATCGTCGCACGCCTGGGCGAGCCGAAGCCGCGGGCCGTGCTGCTCGACACTCCCTATGGGTTTCAGGAGAACGCCTCCGAGATCACCCAGCGAGCCGTCGAGTACTTCGGGCATCGTGTCCAGCTCACGATCGAGGCCGCCGGCTTTCTCGGCCCGCTCGCGGCCGATCAGAGCCAGCGCACGCCGATCGCCGAGGCTGCGGCCCTGTCGCGCCTTCGCACGGCCGGCTTCGTCTTCGCCGGGCCCGGGAGCCCGTCATACGCGCTGTCGGTCTGGCGCGGCTCGCCGGTGCCGGAGGCCCTCACGACCAAGCTCGCCGAGGGGGGCGCCGTCGTGTTCTCCAGCGCGGCGGCCCTGACCATCGGCCGCTTCAGCGTTCCGGTGTACGAGATCTACAAGGTCGGCTTACCCGTGCACTGGCTCGACGGGCTCGATCTCCTGCGCGCGGCCGGCTTCGAGGGATCGTGCGTCGTCATCCCGCACTACGACAACGCCGAGGGCGGCACGCACGACACGCGCTTTTGCTACCTCGGCGAGCGCCGGTTGGCGACGATGGAAGCGATGCTCCCCGACGACGCCTGGGTGCTCGGGATCGACGAGCACACCGTGCTGATCGTCGATCTCGATGCGCGCACAGCGACCGTGTCGGGACGCGGAGGCCTCACGGTGCGCCGCCGTGGCGCGTCGCGCGTCTTTCCGGCGGGGGAACCGCTCGAGCTCGCGACGCTGCTCGCCGCCGCGCGCGGAGAGACACGGCCCGCCCGTCGCGACCCCGAGCCTGGCGGCGCCGCCGCGCGTGCGGGCTCGCCCCCGGAGCCGGCAGCGGCCCCGGTGCAGAAGTCGCCCCTGCTCGCGGAGACGGCGCGGCTCGAGCAGGCCTTCGAGGCGGCGATCGCCGGGCGGAAGGCGTCCGAGGCGGCCGAGGCCATCCTGAACCTCGATCGGGCGATCTCGGAGTGGTCGGCCGACACGCTGCAAACCGACGATCCCGATCGCGCGCGGGCCATCCTGTACTCGTTGGTTCAGCGGCTGGGTGAGGCGGCGGCGGGAGGCCTTCGCGATCCTCGGGATCTCCTGGCTCCGCTCGTCGAGAGTCTCATCACGCTTCGTGGCGAGTTGCGGGCCGCCAAGGCGTTCGAGCTTGCCGATCGGGTCCGCGATCGGTTGATCGCGGCCCGGATCGAGCTGCGCGACACGCCCGCCGGCACCGTCTGGGAGCTGCGCGAGTAACCCGGGGTCAAGACGTCGATGCGCGGAGCGCGCTTGTCACGCGCGCGAAGGCCGCACAGGTCAGCTCGAGGCGTGGAAAGAAGGGAGGGGCGGCTCGTCACCGCCCCTCAGCGGTCGGGAACGCCTTAGGCCCCGCCGTTCCTCCCCGCCTGGTACCGCGCGTTGCGCAGCACGCGCCCGGGGTGACTCCCGGTGTGCTCACCCTTCTCGAGCAGAACCTCGCCGTTCACCACCGTGTAGTGGATCCCCTCGGCCAGCTCGCGCATCCGCCAGCCGTTGGCCGGGAAATCGTGCACGACGTCTTCCTTGACCGGGGCGACGGTGTCGGCATCGAAGACGACGAGGTCGGCGGCCATCCCGGGCTGCACGAGCCCGCGGTCGTAGATGCCGAAGGCCGAGGCCGAGTCGAACGTGAGGCGCCGCACGGCGTGCTCGAGGGACATGATCTTCTTCTCCCGCACCCAGTAGCCGAGCAGGCGGGTGGGGTTGCTGACGTTGGAGTGGAACTGCACGTGGGCGCCGCCGTCGGAGAGCCCGACCACGGCGTACGGGCTCCCGAGGATCTGCGCGACCGCCTCGGTGTCCATGTTGATCTCGCCGAGGCTGAAGACCGTGTCCAGCTGCTCCTCGACCGCGAGATCGAGGAACGCGTCGACCGGATGCTTGCCCTGCGTCTTCGCGATCTGCGCGATGTGCTTCCCGGCGAGGCCGCGATTCTTCGCGAGCTGGGGCTCCTCGACGAGCATCAGGTCCCAGCGCTGGGAGAACGTCGAGTCGGGACCGAGCGGCGCGTCGACTTCGGCGCGAAGCTTCGCGCGGATCTCCGGGTTGCTATAGGCGCGGAGCTTCTCCGCGTCGGGGCCCTGGAGGATCGGCAGCCAGGTCGGCATGCTGCGGAACACCTGGCAGTTCTTCATGGTGAACCGGTTGACGATACTGCCGGGATTGCAGAGTGGGATCGCGCGGATTCCCTGCTTCGCCGTCTCTTCGACGTGCGCCAGGTGCGTGCGCCACCGCCCGGGCTGCCGCGCCTGCTCGAGGAGGGTGTTGTACATGATCGGCCGGCCGCACGCCTCCGAGATGCGGGACAGGAGGCGATCCTTCAGTTCGGGGTTGGTGCCGCCGCCGCACTGGATCACGCCGGTGCCGAGCTCGCGGAGGACGTCCGCCAGCGCGAACAGCTCCGACTCCGGCGCGCAGGCCGCGGGGATGCGCTTGCCGGCGACGTCGAAGTGGTTCATGTTCCGCGTGATCGAGAGCCCGAGGGCGCCTGCCTCCAGCGACTCGCGCACCAGGCGACGCATCTCCTCGAGCTCCGCGTCGGTGGCCGCGCGGTCGGAGCAGTCTTCGCCCATCGCATAGAGCCGGACGGCCGAATGGCCGACGAGCGTGCCGACGTTGACTCCGAGCCGCTGCCCGATCGCGCTCATGTACTGGGGAAACGTCTCCCAGTTCCACGGCACGCCGGCCTGGAGCACATCCATCGGGATCGCCTCGACGTAGGACAGCATCCCGGCCAGCTTCTCGCGGGCGTCAGCCTTGACCGGCGCCAGCGCCAGCGAGCAGTTCCCGATGATGACCGTGGTGGCGCCGTGGTGGCACGAGTAGGTGCACAGCGGGTCCCAGACGACCTGCGCATCGTAGTGGCAGTGATTGTCGACGAAGCCCGGCGCGACGACCCGCCCGTCCGCCTCGATCGTCTGGCGCGCGGATCCGCTGAGACGGCCCAGCTCGACGATCTTTCCCCCGGCCACGGCGACGTCGCCGTGGAACGCGGGCCGTCCGGATCCGTCGATGATGCGTCCGTTCTTGATGAGCAGGTCGTAGGTCATCGCGTCGCTCCTTTCACAGGCACTACCCGTGTAGGCACTACCGTCGTCGGAGACAACTTCGGAAGGTACGTCGCTGTCGAGGACCGTGAGCCGTCATACGCCGTGGTCAACCCCCGGGTTCGGGTCAGGCGGCAAGCCTGGCCACGGCAGGGATGGTAGCTCAGAAGCGACCGCTGCGGTAGTTAGATGACGGGAATCGAGCTAGGCTGGCGACGCCGGTTCAGCGTGGGGAGCTACGGTGCGACAGACCGAGGGTCCTGAACACGTCGAGCCGGACGATCGCCCAGCCAAGGGCGCGAAGGTGGTTGTCGATCTCGGTCATGAGCCGGCGATCGCCGCGGCGCCGCTCGGGCGTGCTGGACCGATCGGAGCCCCGCCGATCGCCGCGGCGGCGATCGAGGACGACCTCCACCGAAGAATTGCCTGAAAACGCGCGCTTGGCGTACTCGAAGAGCTTCTGCCGATCACGCGCGACGACCAGGATCTGCTTGGCGACTTGCCCGTTGGCCTCCTCACGGCGCTTGGACCCTTCCGTCCAGCTCTTGGGGAAGGGATGGAACTGGGGCAGGACCTTGAGCGGCCCCTGATCGAGGAACTTGGCCAGCGTAGCCCAGGTATCTCCGCCACACGCGGGGCACGACGAGATGCCGATTTCAAAGCATGCCTCGCAATCGAGGCACAACGCCAGGCGGCGGAGAGGCAGATGCAGCGCTAGCGCAGTGCTTCGTGTGTGGCGGATGTGGACCCGGGTGCTCTCCGATCTCATCGAAACGCTGGGGAGAGGGGCAAAACGGATGCCAGAGTGGACCGCCGGCGGAAACGCCGACGTGGCAGGAGCTTAGGAGAGAGAGCTGTCGACCGGCTCCCCTGGATTGACCGGATTGACTGGCCAGTTCGGCATCAGACTGGTCAAGATTGTGCCGGGAACGCCTTGAGCCGCGCCTGCTCCACCTGGCCGAGCCAGACCAGATCGCGTGGGGACGGGCGGTGGGCGAGGCGTCGGCGGAGCAGTCGTACGGCATCGTCGTAGCGTCCGAGCCGGATCTGGCACACCACCCTCGTTTCCTCGAACAGCTCCCACTGGGCGTGGCTGCCACCTACCCGGTGGATCTCGCCGTCGACGGACTCCAGGAGGGCCAGAGCCCCGGCGTGATCTCCGGCCGCGTAGGCCGCGACGCCCTGCACGAGCGGCAGCGCCACCGGGCCCGCGATGGGATGTCCCTTGGCGTCGAGGGCCCGCAGGCCGGTGATCAGCGCCGACAGCGCCGCGCCGTCGCCCACCGAGGCGTACGCGAGCGCGGCGTGAACGTCGCCGAAGATGAAGCCCGGGCGCGTGACGCGCGTCGCGAGGTCGGCCAGCCGCCGCCAGGGCAGCGGGCCCTGCTCGTAGTCATAGAGCCCGAACCGCCAGAGGAGCGCCGAGCCGTCGATCATCGCCAGACGCGGGTTGGGCGATGCCGCGATGTCGCGCTCGTAGAGAGCCAGCGCCCGCTCCGGACGACCGCACTGAAGCTCGAACAGTGCCAGGTGCCAGGCGAGGTGGCAGTAGAACGGGGCGCGCCGATCGTAGTCGCCCAGCCAGTCCGACAGACGCGCGATGCCGCCCTCGTTGTCGACGGTCTCGTAGCAGACGTGGGCGATGTTGTGGCTCGCGTTGGCGTTGCCCCGGTACTGCTCGAGCGAGCGCTCGGACAGGCGTCGGGACTCTTCGTACCGGCCGACCTCGTGATACGTGAACCCCAGCGCGGACTGGAACCACCAGTCCTCGCCGTAGGCGGGAGCCAGGCGCTCCACGAGCGCGACGCGGAGCTCCTCGCGATCCGCGCGTCCGCCCAGGCCGATGGTGCTGCCCGCCTGATTCACCAGCAGCGCGTCCCGGGGAAACTCCCGGACGTGCTCCTCGATCAGGCCGAGCCCGCGCGCCGCCTCGCCGCCGGCGATCGCGGCCAGCGCCTCGACGTGCTGTTGCTCCCGCCGCGTCGCCCCGGCCACCAGGCGGCGCGCCCGGTCGATCGCGGCCTTCGCGGAGGCCCCGTCGCCCTGGAAGAGGGCGAAGAGCGCCGTGCCCGCGTGCCCGAGGGCAAACCCCTCGTCGGCCGCCACCGCCGCGGCGAACGCCTGATCGGCGCCGAAGCCGTAGGAGAGCAGCGTGTCCATCCCGTTCTGGTAGTGCGAGGCGGCGACGGCCGACGAGGTCGATACCGGCAATCCGTAGCGATCGGTGAGGCTCATGGCTTGTTCAGATGCTGGAGGGCCAGCCCGGGGCGGGGCCAGTCGAACGACACGAGCGTGCCGCCCATCGACAGGGTCGCGTAGGCGGTCCTGAGATCCCGACCGCCGAAGCACACGTTGGTCACCATCAGGTCCGGAAGCTTGTACTGATCGACGCGACTGCCGTCCGGCCAGATGTCGCTGACGGCGCCGGTGATGAGCGTCGCCACGCAGATGTGGCCCTCGCCGTCGACGGCGAGCGAGTCGAGCATCTGGTAGCCGCCGAGCCCCGTGACGACCGTCCCTTTCTCGCCGCGATACGGTCCGTTCGCCGACTCGATCTCGCCGGGCGCCGAGAGCCGGAACGCCCAGCAGCGCGCCGTCGGCGTCTCGACCACGTAGAGGGTCCGCTCGTCGGGCGAGAGCCCGATCCCGTTCGGCCGCTCCAGCGGGAAGATGGCCTCCTTGATCATCGAGCCGTCGGCCTTCGCGTAGAAGACCGCGCCGCGATCCATGTCGCGCTCGCGCGTCTTGCCGAGGTCGGTGAACCAGAACCCGCCGGCGCTGTCGAACACGAGGTCGTTGGGCCCGCGGAGCTTCGCCCCCGCGCACGCGTCGTAGAGTGTCTCGAATTTTCCCGTCTCGGCGTCGACCACCTGGATGAGGCCGCCCGTGTAGTCGTCGGCCTGCGCCACCGGAAACAGCTTGCCGGGCCGCTCGACGAACTTCAAGCCGCCGTTGTTGGTCACGTAGATCTTGCCGCGCGGCCCCATGGCGGCGCCGTTCGGCCCGCCGCCGAGCGCGGCGATCACGCGCACCTTGCCATCCGGCGTGACGCGCGAGAGCGTGCGCCGCTCGATCTCGACCAGGACCACCGAGCCATCCGGCATCGCCACCGGGCCCTCGGGAAAGCGCAGGCCCGACGCGATCTGCTTGAGCGCTGGCGTGATCGTCTTCAACCCGGCCTCCTGAACGTCGAGTTCACGTCGTCGCGGGCGGGCTCAGCGCCCGCGCGTACTCCGGGGGTCGAACGCGTAAGAGCTCGCGACACCGGCACGTGGTCGGCTCGCTCACCGCGTCGAGGAACGCGAGCTCGAGCGTGGCCGCGACGGCCGGCAGCGTCTCCAAGTAGAGCCGGTTCAGGGTGATCGTCGGGTCCTCGGGCTCCAGCCCCGTGCCCCAGTTGGCGACGACGTGGAAGTAGGCGAGGTGCATCCCGCACACGCGGGCCAGCACCGGGCTGACGCAGTCACCCGTGATGACGGGCATGCCCATCTGGCGACCGGCGGCCTCGAGCATCCGGCACGTCGCGAGCGACTCGAATCCGTTTCCGGCGAGCCAGCGGTTGAGCACCACGCCGGCGTCCGGGCCGTGGACGCGCCGGAATCTGAAATCGGGGAGCCGCCCGGCGCGCGACCGCAGCGCATCGGCCAGCGGCGGGCAGAAGGGATCGTCCATGATCGCGACCTGACGCGCCAGACAGAACTCGAGCTCGGTGCCGGGCAAGCCCGTCGGCATCGTATCCCGCGTCAGATAGCTCTTCGGCAGCACCAGGTCGCCGGGACGGACGGCGTCCTCGTCCGCCGCCCCGCGCCGCCAGTCGCAGCTTCCGCTGGTTCCCCCGACGAGCAGGACGCGCACGCCGGCCTTCCACAGGATCCAGAATGCCTTCCACTCGCTGGCGCGGAGCAGGGGATCTTCGTCGACCACCTGGCCGTACGTCGGAACGCGCAGGAACTCGCGCCCGCTCGGCCCACGGTAGTGCTCCACCTGGGGACCCAGGCCGTAGGGCGTGCGCGGCCGATGGACGCCCAGCCTCGCGTGGCCGCGAGCCGCCGCGAACTCGTGGAAGCGATCGCCGAGGCCCCAGGTCGGGCTTCCACCGAGCGTCGCGAAGGCGGCGCGGGGTCCTTCGTATTCCACGCTCGGGTCGAGACCGCAGAGACATCCCGCCTGTCCGGCGCTCACCGGGGCAGCGTAGGTGACGTCGGGACGGAGGTCAAAGGGAACCTCCCGCGCTTGGATTCTCTACGGAAACCGGCTAAGGTGCAGGGGATTCGACGGACTGTCGAGGAGGAAATATGAGCAGGGCACCCGCGCGCGATCTGACCCGTCGCCACATGCTCGGCCGCTCGGCGGCGCTTCTCGCCGGGCTGGCGGCGGGCGGCGGCGTGCTCTCGGTGGCCCGCCGCGCGAGGGGTGCCACGACCGAGGTGACGTTCCAGCTCGGCTGGATCATCAGCAACGGGCAGATCGGCGAGATCGTGGCGCGAAGCCTCGGGTATTTCGAGGCCGAGCAGATCAACCTGAAAGTGGCAGCGGGCGGCCCGAACGTCGACGGCGTGGCGATCGTCGCCTCGGGTTCCGCGCAGGCGGGGAATCTCTCGTCGAGCCCCTCCCTCATGCTGGCCCGGGCGGGTGGCATTCCGGTCAAGTGCTTCGCGGTCGGCTACCAGGAGCATCCCTTCACCTACTTCTCGCTCCCCAAGAAGCCGATCCGCTCGCCGCAAGACATGATCGGCAAGAAGATCGGCACGCAGGGGACCGCGCGCATCCTCCTGCGCGCGCTGCTCGCCAAGCACAAGATCAAGGAGTCCGACGTGCACGTCGTGGTGATGGGCAGCGACATGATGCCGCTCCTCACGGGCCAGGTCGACGCGGTCACCGGCTGGCTCACGAACGCGAGTGCGCTGAGGCCGCTCGGTCCCGACCGGATCGACCTGCGGCTGTGGGACGCGGGCATCCAGCTCTACGCGAACCTCTACTACGCCACCGACGAGACGCTGCAGAAGCACGGGGACGTGCTCGCCGGCTTCACGCGCGCGGCCGCCAAGGGATGGCTCTACACGTATCAGAACCCGGAAAAGGCCGTCGATCTTCTCGTCAAGGTGTACCCGAACCTCGACCGCGACGCCGAGCTCGACGCGATCAAGCCGGTGCTCGGCTTCAGCTTCACCAAGACCACGGCGGCCAAGGGCTGGGGCACGATGGAGCCCAGCGTGTGGGAGCAGCAGCTTCGCGTCTACGACGAGCTCGCCCAGTTCAAGGGCACGGCCCCGAAGGTCACCGACGTGATGACCGAGTCGGTCTTGAAGGCGACGGCGGCCGCGCGGCCGAAGGTCGGCGCGTAGGACGAGCGCCCAGCCCCCGGGTCGTGGCGTGAAAGCTGCTGTCAGTCTCGAGGGCGCCACCGTCCGATTCACGAGCGAGCGTGGCTCCGTCACCGCGCTCGAGAACGTCGCGCTCGAGGTGGCGCCCGGCGGCTTCGTCAGTCTCCTCGGTCCCTCGGGATGCGGAAAGTCGACGCTGCTCAGGCTCGTGGCGGACCTCGTCCCCCCGACGCACGGCACGGTGTCGGTGCTGGGCGGACCTCCGGAGAGGGCGCGGGTCAACCGCGAGCTCGGCTTCGTGTTCCAGGATGCGACGCTGCTTCCGTGGCGCTCGGCGCTCGACAACGTCCGGCTGCCTCTCGAAGTCGGTCCGAACAAGCGCGAGCGGTCCGGGCGGCGGACTCCCGAGGATCTGCTGCGCCTCGTCGGCCTCGCCGGCCGCGAGCACGCCCTGCCCCACGAGCTATCGGGCGGAATGCGGCAGCGCGTGGCGATCGCCCGCGCGCTCGTGTCCGAGCCGAGAATTCTGTTGATGGACGAGCCGTTCGGCGCGCTGGACGAGATCACGCGGGACACCTTGAACGAGGAGCTGCTCCGGATCTGGCGGGAAACGGGAACGACCATCCTCTTCGTCACGCACAGCATCCCCGAGGCGGTCTTCCTGTCGCAGCGCGTGCTCGTCCTGGCCACCAACCCGGGGCGCGTCCGTGAGCTCATCGAGTGCGAGCTGCCCTATCCTCGGCCGCTCAGCGTCCGCGAGACGCCGGAGTTCATCCGGATCGCCTCGCGCCTGCGCGCGCTCCTGCAGACCGGCTGATGGACGCGCCCGGATCTCCTCGGGCCGGGTCCCAGACGCTCCTGCCGTTCGCGGCGGCGGCCGCGCTCCTGGCGGCGTGGCAGCTCCTGGCCTGGGCGTTCTCGCTGCCGGTCTACATCGCCCCGACCCCCGCGCAGGTGGCGCGGACGCTGGTGAGCGAGCTGCCGACATTGCTGAGAAACTTCGTGCCGACCGCGGTGGAGAGCTTCGTCGGCTTCCTCGTCGGCAACACGATCGCGATCCTCGTCGCCGTGCTGTTCGTGCACTCCCGCCGCCTGGAGGCCGCGCTGTACCCGATCGCGGTGTTCGTCAACACCATTCCGATCCTGGCCAAGGCCCCGATCCTCGTCCTCATCTTCGGGCTCGGGATGACCTCCAAGGTCGTGATCGCCGCGTTCATCTGCTTCTTCCCGACCCTGGCCAACATGGTCCGCGGGCTCACGTCGGTGAACCCGCAATCGCTCGAGCTGATGCGCGTGCTGTCGGCGAGCCGGGCCGAGGTGTTCTGGAAGCTGCGCGTCCCGAGCTCGCTGCCGTTTCTCTTCTCGGCGCTGAAGATCGCCTCGACCACCTCGGTGCTCGGCGCGATCGTCGGCGAGTGGATCGGCGCCGACCTGGGCCTCGGCGCCCTGATCATCGAAGCCACCCACAACTTCCGGTCGCCGCTCCTGTACGCGACGGTGTTCGTCGCCTCGGGATGGGCCGTGGTCTTCTTCGCGGTGGTCGGCTTCGCCGAGCGGCGCATCGTGACGTGGAAGCCGGGCGAGGTGTCCTGATGGTCACGCCGGCGACGCTCGCGGAGGCCGCGCGCTCGACGCCGGTCGTGGACCGGAGCGACGTGCTGGTCGTCGGCGGCGGCCCCACGGGTGTGAGCGCGGCCGTGGCGGCGGCGCGGAGCGGCGCGCGGGTCACGCTGATCGAGCGGTACCCGTATCTCGGCGGCCTCGCGTCCGGCGGGATGGTCCTCGTGCTCGACGACATGGTGAACGGCGGCGAGGTCACGACCACGGGCCTCGTCGGAGAGGTCATCGAGCGGCTGGAGAAGCTCGGCCTCGCCGTCTCGCCGCCGCCCGAGGACCGCCGGGTCGGCCCGGAGGTGTGGCGAATCTGGGCGCGCTGGGGCTGCAACGACTTTCGCGCGCGCGGCAAGCCGCAGCCGATCGTCTACGCCGTCGCGTTCGATCCGGACGGCTGGAAGCGCGTCTCCGAGGACCTCGTCGTCGAGAGCCGCGTTAACCTGAGATTGCACAGCTGGTTCTCCGAGCCCATCGTGGAGGACGGCCGGCTGCGGGGCGCGGTCGTCGAGACCAAGTCCGGCCGTCAGGCCCTGCTGTCGGAGATCGTCGTCGACGCCACCGGCGACCTCGACGTCGCCGCGCGGGCCGGCGCGCCGCACGTCGTCGGCGCCTACATGGTCACGACCGTGTTCCGGCTCGGTAACGTCGACACCGAGGCGGCGCTCCGATTCGAGCACGAGCGCCCGGCCGAGTTCGCCGCGCTGGACCGGCAGGCCAAGCACCTTCTGGGCGGCGCCTGGGACATGTGGTGGCTCAAGACGCCGCTCCCGGGGGTCGTCTGGTGCAACTGCCCGCACATGACCGGCTACGACGCCGTCCGCGTCGAGGACATGACCGCCGCCGAGCTCGAGGGACGCCGGCGGATCGCGGCGCTGGTGGCCTTCGCCCGCGCCGAGCTGCCCGGCTTCGCGCACTGCCATCTTCTCGACGTGGCGCCGCAGCTCGGCGTCCGGCAGACGCGGCTGCTCCAGGGCGAGTACGTCGTCACCAAGCGAGACGTTCTCGAGCGACGCCACTTCCCCGACACGGTCTGCCGGGGCCGCGACTACTACACGCCGTACCGGGCGCTGCTCCCCCGAAACGTCGACCAGCTTCTCGTGGCCGGCCGGCACTACTCGGCCGATCCGCAGGCGCAGAAGATCTCGCGCGAGATCCCGCCCTGCATGGTGCAGGGCCAGGCCGCCGGCATCGCGGCGGCGCTGGCGCTGTCGGCCGGCGTGCGCGTGCGCGATGTCGATCCGGCGGCGATCCAGCGGGCGATGCGCGCTCAGGGGGCCGACCCCGGCGACGTGCCCTCCGCCAACGCGGCGTCCACCGTTCCGTAGCACGCTCCGTGGACTTCGAGATCTGCTTCCTGCCGCGCGAGGCGACCCGGCAACCGTCGCCGGTCGCGGTCGTGATCGACGTCATTCGCGCCAGCACCACGGTTGTGACGCTCCTGGACCGCGGCTGCTCCGAGGTCGTTCTCGTCGGCCATACCGACCGGCCGCGGCTCGCCGAGCTGCGCGCCCGGCTCGGCGCCCTGGTGTGCGCCGAGGACGCGTCGGGGCTCAAGGCCGCCGACGCGGACTTGCCCCCCTCGCCGGCGGCCCTTCGCCGGCTCGACCTCGCGGGCCGGCGGGTGATCCTCGCCACCACCAACGGCACCCTCGCCGTCGAGCTCGTGCACGAGAGCGGCGTGGAGCACGTGCTCGTCGGGTGCATGCGCAACGCGGCCGCGGTGATGCGGGCGGCCGTCGCGCTGGCGCGCCGGCTCGATCGGAGCGTCAGCCTGGTCTGCGCCGGGCGCGAGCAGTGTCGGATCCCGGCGCTCGACGACACCTATTGCGCCGCGGCCCTCCTGCGACACGGCGAGGATCTCGCCCGGGCCGCCGGGACGACCGCGTCGCTGCTCGAATCGGCGAGGATCGCCCGGCACGCGGCGTCGGTCTTCGCCGGGGTCCGCGAGGCCTTCGACCAGTCGATGTCGGCCGCCGTCGTCCGTCGCATCGGCTCGCCGGAGGACGTCGGCTATTGCGCCGAGGAGGACGTCTCGCAGCTCGTTCCGGTCCTGACCTTCGGCACGGGAACTCCCGCCATCGTCGTGAAGAAGGAGACCATGGGATGACACCAGACTGGACGTCGGCGGCGACTCGGCCCGAGATGGCCGCGGGCCTGCAATACCACATCCGCTGCAAGCGGGGCGACGTGGAGCGCTACGTGCTCCTGCCGGGCGATCCGGAGCGCGTGGACCTGATCGCCGCCGAGTGGGACGAGGCGCGGCGCATCGCCAACTACCGCGAGCACCGGACCTTCTCCGGCCGCATCGGAACGGTCGCGCTCACGTGCTGCTCGACGGGTGCCGGCGGGGGCTCGACCTCCAGCGCCCTGGAGGAGCTCGCGGTCCTCGGCGGGGACACCTTCATCCGCGTGGGAACGACGGCCGCGCTCCAGCCGGAGATCGAGTGCGGCGACATCGTCATCTCGACGGGGGCGATGCGCCACGACGGAACCAGCCAGTACTACGTCGACTCGGCCTATCCGGCCGTCGCGCACTACGCGGTGACGGCGGCGCTCGTGGAGGCGGCCGAGCGGCAGGCACTCCGGTACCACGTCGGCGTGAGCTGCTCGACCGCGTCGTTCTACTGCGGCCAGGGACGCCCGGGGTTCAACGGATACGAGCAATCGTTCTTCCGCGACAAGGTCGACGACCTCCGGCGGGCCGGCGTGCTCAATTTCGAGATGGAAGCGGCCACCATCTTCACCATGGCCGGCCTCTACAATCTGCGGGCGGGCGCCGTCTGCACGGTGGTCGCCAATCGAATCACCGATCGCTTCGTCTACGGCGGCATCGAGCACGCCGTCCGCACCGCGAACCTGGCGGTGCGGATCCTCGCCGAGTGGGACGGACGACTGGCGCGCGCGGGCAAGCGCCACTGGTTTCCGTCGCTGACGGCCTGAGCGCCGTGGCGTCGAGCCCGCCGAGCCTCTACATCGCCGACGCGCGGCTGGTTCGTCTCGACTCGGGCGATGTCCCGAGCGCGGGCGGCGTGCTCGTCGAGGGGGGCTCGATCGCGGCGGTCGCCCTGACGCCGCGGGAGCAGCAGGAGGCGCGGGCGCGCGCGCGCGACGTGTTCGACGCCGCCGGGATGATCCTCATGCCCGGCCTCGTCAACGGGCACTATCATTCCTACGGCACCCTGTTGAAGGGGACCCAGAACCGCCTGCCGCTCGAGCGGTGGGCGCTCTACACCGTGGCCTACGGTCGGGCGCTCGGCGCCGAGGCGATTCGCCTGGCCGTCTTGCTCGGCGCCGCCGAGATGATCCGCAACGGCGTCACCGCGTGCCTCGACCACTTCCCGCACACGCGCTGGGCCGAGGTCGCGCTGGCCGCCCACGAGGCCAGCGGCATGCGCGTCGCGTTCGCGCCGTTCATGCACGACGTCTTCGACCACGAGTTCCTGCAGATCGCGCTGCCGCCCGCGATCCGCGCCGAGCTCGACGCGGCGCCGCGCTCGACCGCCGCGGAGGCCGAGCGCATGTATCGCGATCTCGCGAGCCGATGGCACGGCCACCGCCGCATCACGATCCTGCTCGGGCCCAACGCGTTCCAGCGCTGCTCGCCGCGGCTCATCGAGGTCTGGCGTCGTCTCGCCGACGGGCTCGGGCTCCCGGCGCACACCCACCTCGTCGAGACCGGGGCGCAGGCGGCACGGGGACGGGCGGTCTGGCCGGGCGGCACGGTCGCCGAGATGGCGCGCTGTGGGCTCCTGAGCGACCGCCTCTCGCTCGCCCACGGCGTCTGGCTCACGCCGGACGAGGGCGAGGTCCTCGCCCGCCACGGCGTGACGGTGGTCCACAATCCGGCCAGCAATCTGATGCTCGGCAGCGGGCGCCTCTCGCTCCCGACGATGCTGGAGCGCGGCGTTCCGCTGGCACTGGGCACGGACTCGTCGAACTCGGGCGGCCCGCACAGCCTCTTCGAGGTCATGCGCCTGGCCCTCATGCTCCCTCGACCGGAGACGCCGGACCCGCGGGCCTGGCCCGAGCCGCGTCAGGTCCTGGCGATGGCGACGACCGGAAGCGCCCGCGCTCTGGGGCTCGGGGGCGCCCTCGGCCGCATCGAGCCCGGTCAGCGCGCCGACCTCGTCCTGGTCGATCCCCGCGGGGCCGGGCTGGCGGGGGCGCCGGTGACGGTGCCCCATCTGGTCCAGCACGGCGGCGCGGCTGCGGTGGCGGCGGTCATGATCGACGGGACCTGGGTGCTCCGCGACGGCCGAATCCTGGCCTTTGACGAGACGGCCGTGCTCGCTCGGGTCGCCCCGCTCTCGACGGAGCTTCTCGCGGCGGCGCGCGCGGGCGTCGAGCTCGCCGACGCCGCGGCGCCGTATTTCGCAGGCTCGGCCTAGCGGTCGAGCCAGGCGGTCGTGAGGCGCCCGCCGTAGTCGTTGCCGAGATTCGGCGCGAAGTTCCGGACGTACGGCTCCCACGCGCTGACGACCTTGCCGGCCGGGCCCCAGAGGTAGTAGGCCTGCTGCGAGAGATAGCGCTGGAGGTCGTACAGGATCTCGCGCCGCTTGGCGACGTCGAACGTGCGCCGCTGCAGCGTGATCAGCCCGGTGAGCTTCGCGTCGTTCACGCCCGCCGAATTGAGGAGCTGGCCCGGGAGGTGCCAGGCGGAGAGATACGGATCGGGGTACAGCGGCCCTCCGCGGATGGTGATCATCATCTTTTCGTAGCGTCCGAAGATGCTGCTGGAGATGAAGGCGCCCATCTCCTTGAGCTTCAGATCGATCTCGACGCCGATGTCCTTCCAGTTCCGGAGGGCGATCTGCACCGAATCCATGAAGTCCGGACCGAAGCCGGGCGTGGTCTCGAGGGTCGTCTTGAATCCGCCGGGGTGTCCGGCCTCGCCGAGGAGGCGCCGGGCCTCGGTTGGATTGTGCTCGTAGAGGCGCTGGCCCTCGGGCGGAAGCTGGCCGATCGGGATCGCCCACTCCGCGAGCGCCGGCGGGATCGCGGGAGACGGCGCGCCGTGACCGTCGTAGATGCCGAGGCTCTCGAGGGTCGCTCTCCAGTTGGAGGCCGTCGCCAGCGCGCGCCGAACCCGGACGTCCCGGAAGGGCTCCTGATCGAGCTTCATCGCGGTGACGCCGGTGATCATCCACACGTAGTCGGCGGACTGCAGGGAGGGCTTGCGCCGTCGCACCACGTCGAGATCGGTGCGACGCACGACCATGCCGTACTCGGGCGCGAAGTCGTAACGCCCGGACAGCCAGGCGGCCAGACGTGACGACGCGTCGGCGTCGACGTTGAGGTCGATGCCGTCGGCGTAGGGGAGCCCGGAGAGGAAATAGCCTGGGTTCCGCACGTAGTTCACGCGGACGTTGGGCGCGTAACGCTCGAGCATCCACGGTCCGGTCCCGACGCACGCCTCGGGCTTTCTCAAATCGCCGTGTTCCTCCACCGCCTCGCGCGCGATGATCCACGTCGCCGTGGACGCCAGGGCGTCGGGAAACCAGGCGAACGGCTCCTTCAGCGTGAACTTGACCGTGTGGCGGTCGAGCGCCTCGACGCGGTCGATCTGCTCGAGGACGGCCCGACTGGGGTTGCCCTTGATCGTGAGAAAGCGCTCGTAGGTGTACTTCACGTCGTCCGCCGTGAGCTCGCGTCCGTTGACGGGCGGCTTCGCGTGCCACCGCACACCCTTGCGCAGCTTGAAGACGTACGTCGTGTCGCTCGCCTGAGTCCAGGACTCGGCGAGGTCGCCTTCGAGCGGGAAGGTGCCCGGCTGGATCGTCGGCCCCGCCCGGTGCTTGAGCAGACGGTTATGGGTGAACGAGAGGCAGATCTGCGTCCACCAGTTGATCGTCAGATGCGGGTCGAAGCCGCTCGGGTCGGCGACGGCGCAGATCCGGAAGACGCCGCCCCGCTTCGGCGCCTGGGCGTCGGCCGGCCGGGCTGCCGGGAGCGCCAGCGCGGCACCGGCCGCGGTGGCGCCCGCGAGCCGCAGGAGCTCTCGACGACTCACATCGGTGACGTCCGGGCGCGCTTCCATCCCATCCTCCTCGCGTCGCGGCGCGCTCACAGAAGCCGCGACGTCGCTCTCCGCGTGCCCGAGACATATCGCCGCCCTCCGGTGGGTGTCAAGGCCGACGGGGCGTTGTCTGCGGTATGATTCCGCGCGGAGGTGAGCCATGCGATCCGATCGCCTGATCTCGACCGTCGACTTTCATACGGCCGGAATCGGGATGCGCCTGCTCACGAGCGGCCTGGGGCGGCTCCCGGGAGCCACGATCGGCGAGAAGCGGCGCTGGTTCCAGGAGCATCACGACGACCTCCGGACGGGACTCTGCCTGGAGCCGCGCGGGCACCGGAGCCTGCTGATCGCGGTGATGACCGAGCCGGTCACGCCGGGCGCGCACTTCGGGCTCTTCTTCATCTACCCCGGCGGGTACTACGTCTCGTGCGGCGAAGGCACGATCGGCGCCGCGACCGTGGCCCTCGAGACCGGCATGGTGTCGCGGCGGGGCGCCGAGACCCCGGTCGTCATCGACACGGAGGCGGGCGTCGTCGAGACGATCGCGCGCGCCGACGCCGACCGCGTCCGCGAGGTCACGCTCCGCTGGACACCGTCTTTCGTCGTGCTCGCCGGCCAGGTCGTCGAGGTCGAGGCCGTCGGCGAAGTCCCGGTCGACGTGGCACTCGGCGCCGGCAACGTCTTCGCCATCGTGGAGGCCTCCCGGGTCGGGGTCTCCGTGCGGCGGGAGCTCGCCAAGCGCATCGCCCTGCGGGGCATGGCGATTCGCGAGGCGGTCAACGCGCAGCTCGAGGTGGACGTTCCTGGTCTCGGCAAGACCAGCGTGGACAACGTCCTCGTCCACGAGCTGCCGGACGCCGCCGGCGTGTCGCCGAATGCGCTCGTGTGGGGCCCGGGCCAGGTCGACGCGGCCCCCTGCGGGTCGGGCACCTGCGCGCGCATGGCGCTCTTCCACCACCGCGGCCTGATGCGTGTCGGCGCGACGTTCACGAGCCGCGGACTGCTCGGGCTCGACTTCACGGGCCGCATCGCCGGCGAGACCCTGGTCGAGGGGCGGCGCGCGATCCTTCCGGAGATCACCGGCACGGCGTACCTTACCGGCTTCAGCCAGTTCCTCTTCGATCCCGAGGACCCGGTGCGAGCCGGCTACCTCCTCGAAGGGTGATCCCGTGAAGACTCTCGTCCTCGGCGGCGGCGTCGTCGGCGTGACGACGGCCTACTTCCTGGCCAAGGCGGGCCACGAGGTCACGGTCGTCGAGGAAAAGGACGCGCTCGGCCTCGAGGCCACCGCCGGGAACGCCGGGATCATCGCGCCCGGCCACTCGTTCGCGTGGGCTTCGCCGCGCGCCCCCCGCATGCTGTGGCAGTCGCTGCGCGGCGGCGAGACGCCGATCCGCGTACGGCTGGCGCCCGACCTGCGCCTCTACACGTGGGGCCTCCGCTTCCTGCGCGAGTGTACGGCGGAGCGGGCCCGCCGGAACACGCTGATCAAGCTGCGGCTCTGCCAGTACAGCCAGGCGGTCATGAACGAGCTGGTCCGGGCGGAGGGCATCGAGTACCACGCGATCGCGAAGGGCGCGCTCTATCTCTATCGAGATCCGGCCGAGCTGGAAGCCGGGACGAAGAAGATGGCGCTCCTGGCCGAGCGCGGACAGAAGCAGGAAATCCTCGACGCCAACGACCTCGCCAAGCTCGATCCCGTCTTCGAGCCGGTCCGGCACAAGGTCGCCGGCGCCATCCGCGACGTCGGCGACTCGAGCGGTGACGCCCGCGTCTTCGTCGAGAACCTGGCGCGGGTGTGCCGCGACAAGCTCGGCGTCGTGGTGAAGCTCGGCGCTCGGGTCGGGGCACTCCGGGCGGACGGCGATCGGATCGACGCGGTGCTCACCAGCGACGGCACGCTGACGGCGGACAACTACGTGCTGGCGCTCGGCGTGGGCGCGCCGATCGTCGCGCGCACGGCCGGCATCGGCCTGCCCATCTATCCGGCGAAGGGGTACTCCTCGACGTTCCCGCTGAAGCCGGGCGGGTTGGCGCCGACGATGCCCGGCGTCGACGAGCAGTGGCTGGTCGGCTGGTCGCGGCTCGGCGACCAGCTACGCCTGACCTCGACGGCGGAGTTCGCCGGCTACGACTGGGGCTGGACGCCGCGCGACTTCAACAACATCCTCCGGCTCGCCCGCGATCTGTTCCCCGACGCCGCCGACTACGACCGGGGCCAGTATCGCGCGTGTCTCCGACCGATGACGCCGGACGGGCCGCCGATCCTCGGGCTCGGCCGTCACCGGAACCTCTTTCTCAATTGCGGGCACGGGCACATGGGCTGGACGATGGCGTGCGGCACCGCGCGCATCGTCGCCGACCTGATGACCGGGCGTATGCCGGCGCTCGACCTCGAGGGGCTGACGCTC